>Ga0187772_10001773_pt1 | contig 10444 bp, 11 predicted proteins | sample 0116_SJ02_MP15_2_FD_133137 | JGI IMG/M metagenome (GOLD analysis project Ga0187772, IMG submission 133137) | Tropical peat soil microbial communities from peatlands in Department of Meta, Colombia - 0116_SJ02_MP15_20_MG | ecosystem: Environmental > Terrestrial > Soil > Wetlands > Peat | place... | reverse complement strand
AGATACTTTGAAGTAATAATCTTTCCGAAATCAATGTATGGTAATAAATTCTATGCATGACTCATTCTACATTGATTTGCTTGTTATCGTAAGAGAAGAGGTGTTTATTGGGAGCCTAGAACAAGGTATGCTTATAAAAATAAAGTCTCCTTGGTTAGAAAATATAGTCTCCTATACGTCCGTTCTTTTAAGATCATTATAACTAATTTAAGTATCTGAATTTACGTACACAAAGCATCCTCTGTTTTCACAATTAAATCGATACTTAACTTAGCTGCAAAGAGAGAAATGTAATAGCCAGATAGTTAACTTAGCTGCAAGCCAGATAGCTGGCTGTGGTGGTATAGCTATAAGAGACCATATCCATTAAATATCAAAAATACAAGCTCAACCCTTAATGTTTGAATAACTGATTCATCGTCTCCTGATATGTTAAGTTCTAATTCCTTTAACAGAAGCATAGTCATCGATATCAAGCTACTTTGACTTACTTCTTGTACCTAGCTCATGAAGTTATAGTGGTTGAATTAAAACCTCTGGATAGCAAGAAGGACTTTCAAGTCCCATCCCTCATTCAAGCCACTTTCTCTCGGCAACAGAGCTTTAATCTATCAGTTTGTTGTGGAAAGGGTATGGAAGAAAAAGGAGGCGACCATAGAAAGGCTTTTGGCCAGTTTTCATCGAATAAAACTCAGAGACCTATCACATCGGAACCTGTTAAGCTAGAGCTAAACTCGGTCAGCTTTGTACATTTCGGCATAGATTTTAACAAAGGAGACATTGTGATCAAACAGCGTGGGATATATCTTCTCATTGCGTGTCCACAGATCGGCAAGGTTAGGGGTACTACACCTCGGTGGCTTGATTTTTGGGTAAGAGTTAACAACATTGATGTTTCAAATTCCAACATAAGAACGGTAGTAATGGATCCTCAGGAAAAAACCGTTGTCCCGCTAAACGTTGTATTACCTCTTGATAGCGACGACATACTGAATATTATGATGGCTACAGAAACGATGGACGAAGGTTTGGGGGTGGAGGCAATAGCTCCGATTGGCGAACCTACAATTCCGAGTATAATATTAACTATAGTACAGTTGGATTGAACTCTATCTATAACAAGATGCCCTAACATCCTCACCAATCGCCAAGTGTGGAACACTCGAGAATGGCATTTCACAATGGATATAGCATACGTCATAAGACAGAAGTATTGATTTGTAAATTCGATCGAACAGCTACCTGACATGAGTTGCATGCGATTTTGGTAGATGGATGTTGGTGCTATGATTATTGAGAATTAACCTACTTGGCGATTAGATTTGCAAGTTTTTAGGCTCCATACTCAAGATCTTTCCACTAGCTAGCCTCGAAGTTACCTAAAAAATACGTCAATTCCACATTTCATCCACTTGTTGCTACGAGGGTAACGATAGACTTAATATAAGGGATTTGTTTAAGAGGTCCGTTTATAGTTTCTTTTATCTCTTCAATTGTTCCCAGGTTTAACTTTACTAGTATATCGTATACCGCATCCAGCTCTGCAGACTCTAATATCCCTTGTAACTGGTTTATCTCCCTGATAACTTCACTCTTATGGTCACAGTTAATTAGCACATAGGCTGTAGTCATCGCTTTTTTGTTATGCAATACGTGAAGGGGACTAATTAAGCATCTGTTTCTTCAATACCATTCAAGTGGCGAAATTGGTCAACTACTCAGATCAGCTCTTCTTGAAATAGTCAAGATTCCGATGATACGTGTCTAACTATGGAAACTAAAAGAGGAAGAGTAGGATTAGCGGTATTGCGTGAACAGAATTGCGGTTTTGAAGGTTACAAATGGCTGAATAAAACAGTAACAAAAAATATCGTCTAGGATAAGTCAGCAACTATACTCTCAAAATCATGGTTTAGATCAGCATTTTTGAGATAAAATTAAACGCTTCAGGAAAAACCTGCACTATACGCAGGGGATGGGATTACAGATCGCAGGCATTCTTAATTTGCTGAGTAGAATGGGGCACGTATATAGCAGCAATCCATCTATCATCTGACGATTTCAGAAATTAATAGAACAGCAGTGGATGATTATAGGAAATTTGTTGTAATTATGACTCGTTCATTACAAAGGTCTGGATTCGGGGGGACAACAATGTCATCGGTCTGCAAAAGAACACCAGTGGCAAAGTGGGTTTTACGAATTTGAACCAGAAAGTCGAATACCGAGCTCGTAAATATCGTAGTGTCAACTTTATGAAACAAAATGCGTATATGTTAGAACCTTCTATTATTAGTATGTTGTAGATTGAGAGCCGAGGAATTTTCTAAGAATATACTTGACCTAGATGACAAGATGAGATTTGCTGGAGTAATGGAAAAATCAGGGCATCTATATGCAAGATGTAAGAAAGAAGGATGTGAAGAATATCTTCATATAAAAAATCAGGGAATTAGTTTTTCTCAGACTGCGAATATTGTAGAAATGAGAAAGATATTTTCCAGCGACCTAGGCGATTTAAAATATATCGTATATACGTACGATAAAGTAAAAATATTCAGCATTCCATTGATGGATCACATAGTCGTACTCTCTACCGAAGGTTCTGCGAATGGAGAAAATATTATTGAGAAGACTTTAGAATATATCAATACAAATGGAGCAAAATTATCGTTATATCCACCGTCTCACATCATAAACGAAGACAAGAAGGAAATGCTGAGAAATTTACTTGAATCTGAGATTCCTGAGGAGATGATTGCAGAGCAGCTTGATCTTGATACGCACACTGTAAGAAAACTAATTCAAGAAATGAGGATATAAAGTTAGGAGGATAAAGTTACGTTAGGAGGAGTACGGCCGGAAGGACGAAGTTCATGGACTATTTCCATTAGTGTTTTGTTGATTCAATGATATATCTTAAATGAAATTCCTCGTCTTTTGGATCAAGAAAAGATAGATCTGTTCCTACTTGTTTGTTAGCATGATGGAGACTGAGATTTCAAAAATTTGTAAGGTCTCAAATCATTAACCCCTGTAAGTTTCACATTATCTGACTTGTAAGAATTAGATGTGTAAATGGGCAATGATGATGCTTACTAGATGTCTGAATACCTATTTCAGCAGAGGTCCTCCCGCATTCACACCATAGAACCGAGCAGCAAGAGATCTAGCCATAATTTAACAGTGATGAAAACAGGAGACGAAGCGTTAATAATTTCGGGGCCTTACAATTGATAATATGAATGATAACGCTTAAATTGAAAATATAATAATTTTATTAATGATTATGCATCTTAACAGAAATGAAATCGTCTGTGTGTACTTTTCTTTACCAATTATTTTCTTGCTTTGTTTTCCATCGTTTTCTAACACTGCAGTTCATGCTCAAGAAGGAAGGACATTTGTCTCGATCGTTGACGTAGGATCATTCACAGATTCTAGAGGCACTAAAAACATTGTAGGGACGGTAGAAAACAACAATAATTTGCCAGTTCAAATGTTGATCGGACTAAACACAACAAATAACAGCAGCAACACCGTATCACTAATAGCAAAACCTTTCGGAAAAATTATTTATCCGTTTAGAGAGGCGCCTTTCAAAATTAAGCTTTCTTCCTCTCCCGATGTAAAGTCCATAGGTAAACCGTTCGTATATAAAGCAAGAAACATAAACATGCCCTATTATGATGTCATAAGACTAAACTACAGTAATACACCTATACAAAATGGTTCCTTAATAGGATCTATCAAGAACATTGCCTCGTTTGATATACATGACCTAACAATATATGCTTCAGCTCATAATGAAAGTGGGGCACAAGTAGATTCGGTTAAAAGCCACCTAATCCCTGTCTTACGATCCGGAGAAACAGTTATGTTTAGTGTTTCTTCTGATCCTGCTGTCAGATCAAAGGTCTCGTTCTACAGCTGTTTTGGTGTAGATTTTAGTACTACTAATATCAAGATAAAGCTAGGTGATAACAGGTATATTACAGCTAATATGACTGGTCTTGCTACTATTACTAATGTTAAAGCCGATCCTTCTACAGGTAGTATTTCAATAAATATATACAATCAATATCCAGTTCCCGGACCGTTAAGCTTGAAGATCCCTAGTATTTTTAACAGTCCCACAATATTCGTTACAGTGGATGGAACCTTATACAGAAACTCTGTAACCATCATGAAGGGCTATACTTATGTGGATTTGAATATTCCTGCCGGTAAACACATTGTGAATGTCAGTGGTATCGGATAGAGCTTGGTTTAACATTCCATTCAGTTCAAATCTGGACAACGTTATAGTTGACGAATAAAAAACAAAGAAACAAGCTAGCGAGTAGAAATTTCACCATCTGCATGCAATCTATTCTCGCTATATTCTTCTAGGTCAATCATTGTGATATTCTAGCGTGTGCCGCGGGCAAGGCTATCAACCATACAACAACGGCTTCCAAGCGGGAATAGCCGACGCTCAATATGATCACGAGCAAGGCTTAGTCTACAATCCTTACCCGCAATGCTGTCATAGCGAATTTTATAACGAACACTTCAGAGAGGGATACGACCAGCAATGGAACACTTATCAAAGTCAAGAACACCAAACTGACCAACGCACAAACATCTAAATCAATAATTCACCCGGAGCTTATGTAAACACAGCACAAAGTAGCAATCAAGGTCAAGGCCAATCACAGGAACAGGGACCGTAAATGGTAATCCCTATAGGGGCAGATATGTAGACTACTCTTTTCTCATTCGGTGGTTCGAGCATTCTAGGTTTTCTTGCTGGTTATTCGCTCAAAAGGATCATAAAAGTAGCTGCAATAATTATTGGGGCATTCATTCTACAAAAAAGGCAATATGACTTTGAGATAAAAGGAGCAAAAGTGTTTGCCACGGCTAATGATATTTCGCATCCAAGACCCTAGCTAATACTACTTTTGTTAAGTAAATTAATTAATCGTAGGGATATGTTTTAAGCCATTCCAACATCTCTTTAATTTTCTGCAACTCCACTTTCAATTGATTAAATACATTTAATATGCGGTATATAGAAGAATGTTCCTATCAGTAAGATATGTCGTATATGTAAGCGAAAGAAACTTTTGTCAGAATTTATCGTAGACGGTTCAAAAATGATCGACATGATGTGATGTGTAAGGGGTGCAATAGCGATAATGGCGAAAATGATTTGGGAGCATGTTGTAAAGAGCACTTTGATGTGAAAAGAGGTCAATTGTGGAATTGCGAGCTTAGAGAGAACTCATTTTCCCGCAGGCTTTGCCAATGCCATATCGATAATGTTGTGATAGGGTTTTATAGCGTTTTATAGAAATTAATTATGAGGAAGAATTAAGAGGAAGAATCGATACCGCCTGTCGATAAGCAATGTAAGAAATCTGGAGAAACTAAGTTATTATCCGAGTTCGATTGGCTTCAAAAATCAAGTGATAAACATAATTCCATTTGTAAGAATTGCTAAGAGAGAATGCAAGAAACGGATCCTGAATTCTGTTGTGAAGGACCAGGACATACTAACTCATGTGTAAACAAGACATTGACCGTTATGTATTATGAATTAGAATGTTTTTTAATCTGTGTCCAAAATGGATTACCTGTTCCACCTAATATTATAGAGCTTATTTATGAGATAATAAAACAGAACGAGATCAATAAAAGCGAGAGATTCCCTAGAGATTATCACTAGTACAGTTATCGAACACAGTTCACCATGCGCTATTGGCCATTGCGAAGTATCGAATCGTGGGTGCATGACTAGAGTCCATCTTAGGCTTCATCTCGTTTAACCGGTCCTTATCGATCACATAGTTTTTTTGATTGAGCTCTCGTACCAATGTAGCGACAACTTCATATAACCAAGTGCTCAGCGAGGGCTGGCTGCTTTGTAAACCGATGTCTTAAGACTGAAATCTGTCGAAGACACCGAGGTCCTCTGTTCTAGAGACACAAGCCGGAGTTATCTCACCGTATTGATTCAGTTTAACAACTTTCCAAGTTCTAAGCAAATAGCAGAGGCACTTCGGCTTGTATGTGCTTTTTTACGATAGACAATCTAATTCCAAAATAATGTTCGAGCGCCTCCAACTCCAAGTAGGACAATACAGGAGATGTCCATTCAAAAAACTTAATTTCCAGCAGAGATATAAGCATCATAATGATTCCGGATAAACCAAAGGTCAAAATTTTGAGCGAGTTTCAAGCATCCTGTCAAAATTGGTTTCTAGCGGTCTATGACATAAAATCCATCACGCAAAAAACAAGTACGATTTTGTTTTCATCAATTATCCTGGTGAGTGTGATTCATTTGATTCCCGAGGCATTTGGCCAGCAAGGCTCGAATATGACACCGTCATCAGGAATTGATTGGAATACGCTGTGCACCGATATAAGTCAAATGAACATACTATATCAGTCGTGCAGTAATCTTGTGAATCAAAACGATACCTTAACACCTGCTGGGGAGACATCGATAGGGTGTATTAAGAACGGGTTGTCATTAGGTCTAGAGGCTTTGCATCACGGAGTACCATTATCGAGGGTGATATACGGCCTTGGTCTGCTTGTGCAACCGACAGGATGTGGCAACGCAGTAAACATGAATTCTGTGGAATCGCCCAATCAATTTCAGTTCCTTACTCGTGCTTTGGGCGTACATTAGCGGATCAATATGGAGAGGGACAGGATACTTGAGAAAGAATCTCTTCAATCCTGATGTAATCAGACAGTCCTCTCACGACTCCTTGTACAGTTCTATATGAAATCTTAAACCCAATCTTGAGAAAGGCTAGAAACTGGATATATGTACGTGAATATTCAAATGGAGCTCCAACCTTGCCTTTGTTCATATTCTTTATCTCTCTCTTAGATGATCTTAGAAAACCAATATCCATAAGAATTCGTCCACGTTCAATTAATGACTCATTATATTCATGCCATGATTTGTTGAGCAGCATTAGCTGAATCTGACGTGTCCAAAATAATAATGCTACAAACTAATCATACACATATGTCTGATAGTTGTATATTTGGATAGAGAAAAAGTCGAGGGAGAACTCCTTATTTTCAGTGCATTATGTGGACCAATCGTATTTGTAGTCTAGCCAGGGTGTGATGTTATTCTTCAATACCAATCGCACGTATCGGTGAACCTGAAGCGCCTGCAAGCTTTAGCGGAGTGATCAAAAGTGTAAATCTTTGATTACTCTGTAATCTGTATAAATTACACAAATTTTCTATTATTAGGATTTGGTTTGATAAGAGTGTTTTATGAACTATCAATCCACTATCAGTACCTTTATCAATACTGGGACAATCTATTGCTACGGCGTTAACTTTTTTCTCGACCAAAAATTCTGCGGCATCCTTTGATAGACCTGGATTATTGGTGATATAATTATCTTTTTCCTTAATTCGCTTTTCCCATCCTGTCGAGAAGACAACTGTATCTTTTTCTTTTATTTCACATTTACTGCTACGAGTTATATCATCACTACTAATCATTTGATTAGAATCTTTTTGTATCTTCAGGAGTAAGGCATTATTACAAACGTATCTTTCGATTTCAACTTGATCTATGGTTGGGCCACTAGGATCGAAATGAAATGGCGCATCCATGTGTGTTCCAGTATGAGTGCTCAAAAACATAGTTTCTGATACATAACCTTGAGTCTCAAAATTTGACCATTTTATAAGAGTCGGGTTCGGATATCCAGGGAAGGTTATCATATCTGAAGTAATTTCAAGAGTAAGGTCTACTAGTTTCATATCTTATTATGACGTTTTATACTATTATTTTCTTTCGTCATGCCCGTAGATAACAACCTGCTATTACCTTTGGTCGTTGGAGCTAGGCTCACTCAAAATAATGTTATAAGCGTCCATTTTTCCTTCTTACTGAGGTATGCACGCAGAAATGACATATATTGAAATTATGGAGTATACAAACGCGTTTGATTCTAGGCTGCATTGAAGATATACCATATGATGTTCTTATAACGCGGCAGCAGGTAGCGACGTGAAATCCGTCCTTTTCACAAATTACTTTGCTTAATTGAACCAGGCTGCCCTATTATGTTATCATGTCACTATCTAGTCATTTTGTCTCTTGTAATTCTTCGTCTATCCACTATCAATACTATAAGGGCTGCTATCAGAGCAATGATTCCACTAATGACCAGAATTCCCCCTATTACGAGGCCTCCAATTAAACTTACGTTAAGTTGATTGTTTTGACCTACAAACGGAAGATTTCCAAACAATATACCAATACTTACACGACTGCCTCCTAAGTTGTCAACAGTGAGTGTATACTTGCCTATAGCGTCTGGTTTGATCGTAGTCAAGAATTGTCTTGTGAATTCGTTGTTTGAGATTATCTCTCCATTCGGGTCTCTGATGGTTTCTCTAAGAGTAGGATTTGCCTGATCGGTATTATGGTTAGGCTCTATGCTAATTACCAACGATAAGGGTCGGCTCACATCGTTGACTTGGGTAATTGCAGTCGCCGTCCCAGAAGGATAAATAGACACACCATTTACAATAGTATTTTGAAGGATGTTTTTCCCACCCAAAGAGCCAGCCCATATTACGGATACGACAATACCTGAGGCTAGAAGAGATCCACCGACAATCAAGATTAGATATCCACGTCGCATTTGTCTTTATATGATGTGGTCTTTTATAAACGGCATTACTTAAATCGATTCTAAAGATATGTACCGTTGTAGCTAGGAACATGTACAAGATTCTGAAGATAGCCGCCAATCACAATGTTGGATGTATGACAATGAAACCGCATCACAAAAGGGACAGTAGTAGAGTGAGCGTCATCAGAAAAGATGAAATGCAGGGTTGGTTCTTAAGGGGATCGTAGATGGCATAAAATGAACATCCTTATAAGTGCTAAAGGCATAAGATGGTGTGGCTTTACTGTTTGTACATCTTTTGTTTTGTGGGACGGATATTGCCGTCTACATGAAACGCGTTGCCTGCATGCCAGCTTGCGATCACATGTGTCAAACGTTGTGCGCACTTGTGGATATAGCGATTACAACTGGTTCGTGGTACCACAGAAATGATATATCCTACAAAGCATACGATATATTTAGGCAAAATGTACTGTATAGATTGAGAAATGATATGCGTAACGATGTATGTGAGGTAGAGACCACAGCAGAATCAAAAGTACATCATGAACTGGTGGAAGCAGCAGATTGTCCTCAAATGAATTGATATGTTAAATAATCTGCGGAATTTCATAGAAGAGAACAAAAAGGATATCGTAACCTTCATCGAAAACAGTCGCAGGCCCATGAATTTAGACTATGATAATAACATCTTTAAAATACTACTTAGATATTTGGGTAGCCGATCTGTCATTGCGATCCTCTTTGCGATCTTTTATTTTTGTCGCTTCCTATTTCATCAATGGTTCCTGATAACGGAATTTTGTTCTAGGATATATCGTCAATCATGACGAAAGCTGTCATGATTCTTGTTTGGTGGCTAGTCAAAACCCCTTTTTTCAGCTATAGTACCCATGTTCTGTTTCATCGCTTGTGGACCTAGATCTATGCCATTTTGATATAAAAAATTTTATGAAAAGGGGAATAATTGATTAGGAAGGAGGGGCTGAGTAGAAACCACCTTTTGATCACATATAACCATCAAAGCTTTGTAAGGGGATAATACAATATACCTATTGAGAGAGTCAAGGTATGTCAGATTAGCTAATACCATGTTACGTGTGTTGCGATATGCTAGAATACCCTTATTTATGCACCGAAAGAGTAATCACATATTCACAGTCTGGCAGCATGTGGTGTTATTGGTTATACGCCAGTACGAAGGGAAGAGTTATCGACTGTTTGTAGACTGGTTGGTTGAAGCATATTATCTGAGAATGGTTCTCCAGTTATCACGTATACCGCATTTCACTACTCTTCAAAAATTTACAGAAAGAATCAGTGGAACCATACTAGAAAAGATAATTTCATCGTTCATAATTTTTACAAATATAGGACAACTATTCGTCGGAATAGATTCATCTGGGTTCAAAGCAACTCACGCTTCACAATACTATGCAGAAAGAGCAAAACTTAGAAGAAAATACATTAAGTTATCATTAGCAGCTGAGGTACTACAACAGATAATTTGTACAATTAAGATCAGGCGTGCTCCTACTAGACATGATAACATAGATTTCGGACCACTAATAACAAAGACATCCGAAATCTTACCATTATCAGTGGTTATAGGTGATAAGGCATATGATAGTGAAGTCAATCACATATTAGTAAGAGAGATACTCCATGCGCTTAGCGTTATACCAGCAAGATATGAACATGTGCCAATAAGAAAAACACATGGTAAATACAGGAAACTAATGAAGCATGGGTATTCCAAATTGTTGTACAGT
>Ga0187772_10001770_pt1 | contig 10449 bp, 6 predicted proteins | sample 0116_SJ02_MP15_2_FD_133137 | JGI IMG/M metagenome (GOLD analysis project Ga0187772, IMG submission 133137) | Tropical peat soil microbial communities from peatlands in Department of Meta, Colombia - 0116_SJ02_MP15_20_MG | ecosystem: Environmental > Terrestrial > Soil > Wetlands > Peat | place... | reverse complement strand
CTAAGCCGGATGACGAGCCTGTCACCGCATCCTGTGGAATCGGCTCTTTCGCTCTGAAAATCAAAGGGGACTGGGTGTCATTGAACGCATCGATCAGCTTGACGTCATCCAGGTTGCCTTCGGAATCTTTGAAGGAGTCGAGCGGTCGGGAGGATTCATAAGGGATATTGTTTTCAACGCAGTAATGCACGACGCGAAGACTGATGCCATCGAAATCGACAATCTCTTTGCCCTTGTCATCCATTTTGGTGGTTCCGCGAAGGAGCTTCGTGCTCGTGGGGCCCAGGTTCGTACCGCCACTAGCGGTCGCGTCGTAGCCATTGCCCGCCGCCGACGGGCGCGGATGGAAATACTCCGGCTTGGAAAAAGATTGACCAATCAGGCTGGAGCCGACAACCTTGCCGTTCACACTCACTAGACTCCCTTTGGCGTGCTTCGGAAAGAGCAATTCGGAAACGCCCGTCATGACGGCCGGGTAGAAAAGACCGGTAAGGATCGTGAAGACCAGCGTCAACCGCAGTCCTGGTCCTAGTTCGTTGAGCATGACCCACTCCTTTACGCGAGACGCAAAGCAACCAGGATCCTGTCGATCAGCCAAATCCCAGGAAATGGCACGATGATGCCTCCCAAGCCATAAATCAGCAGGTTGCGCGTCAGCATCTGGCCAGCGCTGACGGGTTTATACTGCACACCGCGCAGAGCCAGTGGAACCAAAGCAATGATAATCAAGGCATTAAAAATGACTGCCGCTAGAACGGCACTCTGGGGCGAGTGCAAATCCATGATGTTCAGCTTGTTGAGTTCCGGATAGATGGATGCAAACATCGCCGGAATAATCGCAAAATACTTGGCCACATCATTGGCGATCGAGAAGGTCGTCAGCGCCCCTCGCGTGATCAGCAACTGCTTGCCGATCGCGACGATTTCAATCAGCTTCGTTGGATTGCTGTCGAGGTCGACCATGTTGCCGGCCTCCTTCGCAACCATCGTTCCCGTGTTCATCGCGACGCCGACGTCGGCCTGAGCCAGCGCCGGAGCATCGTTCGATCCATCGCCCGTCATCGCCACCAGACGGCCCTGTGCTTGTTCCCGTTGGATGTACTCGAGCTTGTCTTTCGGAGTCGCCTGCGCCAGGAAGTCATCGACGCCAGCCTCTTGTGCGATCGCCGCTGCCGTTAGCGGGTTGTCTCCTGTGATCATCACGGATCGAATTCCCATGGCTCTGAGCGAAGCAAGCCGTTCTCGCATTCCGCCCTTCACGATGTCTTTGAGGTGGACGACTCCGAGGACTCGTGGGCCATCGGCTACTGCCAGCGGCGTGCCGCCGTTCCGTGAGATTCGATCCGAGATTTCGGCCAGGGCCGAGGGCACACTGCCACCAGCGTCCTTGACAAACTGGGCAATCGCTTCGGTAGCACCCTTTCGCAGTTTGCGGCCATCGATGTCGACTCCGCTCATGCGCGTGTAGGCGGAAAAAGGAATGAATTCAGCTTCATGTTCGGCTACTTCGCGGCCCCGCAAGGCGTACTTCTCTTTGGCCAGAACGACCACCGATCGCCCTTCGGGGGTTTCATCCGCGAGACTCGACAATTGAGCGGCGTCTGCCAGTTCGCTTTCATTCGCTCCATCCACGGGGATGAACTCGACCGCCTGTCGATTGCCCAAGGTGATGGTTCCCGTCTTGTCCAGTAGCAGCGTGTTTACATCGCCCGAGGCTTCCACCGCTTTTCCGCTCATGGCCAGAACGTTGTGCTGCATGACTCGGTCCATACCAGCGATGCCGATGGCGGAAAGCAACCCACCGATGGTCGTGGGGATCAGGCAGACGAGCAAGGAGACCAAAACCGCGACGCTCGGTGCCGAACCACTGCCGACAGCTAGGATGGAGTATTTCGCATAGGGTGGCAGCGTCGCCACAGCCAGCAAGAAAATGAGTGTCAGCCCGGCAATCAAGATGTTGAGCGCGATCTCATTGGGGGTCTTCTGACGCACCGCGCCTTCGACGAGCGCAATCATGCGGTCCAAGAAAGTTTCACCGGGATTGGAAGTAATCTTGATCGTGATGTGGTCCGACAACACCTTCGTACCACCTGTCACGGCACTGCGATCTCCTCCCGATTCGCGAATCACCGGGGCGCTTTCTCCGGTGATGACGGATTCGTCGACGCTGGCGACTCCCTCGATTACTTCTCCGTCCCCTGGAATCAGATACCCTGCTTCGCAATACACAACGTCGCCGGCGCGCAGGTGCGATGCCGGAACCATCTCGAACTTCTGATTGGCTAAGAGCCTCCGAGCGATCGTATCGGTCTTGGTTTTCCTGAGTGTATCGGCTTGCGCTTTGCCCCGCGCCTCAGCCATCGCTTCGGCAAAATTGGCAAAGACCACGGTGAACCACAGCCACAGCGCGATTTGGACCCCAAAAAACACGCCGCTGACGCCCGCGATGGCATCCTTCACGACGAACACGGTCGTCAAAGCCGCACCCACTTCGACCACGAACATTACCGGGTTCTTGGCTACGAGCAAGGGGTTGAGCTTCACGAACGACTCTTTGATGGCGCGCCTCAAGATTTCACGATCAAACAAGGGTCGAGCGCGCACGCCCCGGGAGATCAGCGTTGCTCCCTCCTCCGCCTTGATTTCCGGTTTTCGCTCCGCCGGAGGGTTCGTGACAGTCGACATTTCTAGCTCCTCATTCCTCTGATCATCAAAACAGCTTTCCGTTCAGCATCTGGAAGTGTTCCACGATGGGACCTAGTGACAGCGCGGGGAAATAGGTCAGCGCGCCAACAATCACCACCGTTCCAATCAGAAGCACCACAAACAGAGATCCGTTTGTTGGCAATGTACCGCTGGTTATGGGAATCACCTTTTTCGCCGCCAGGCTGCCGGCGATAGCCAGGGCCGGGATGATAAAAAAGAATCTTCCCACAAGCATATCGATAGCAATGGTGAGGTTGTACCAAGGCGTGTCGGCATTGATTCCAGCAAAGGCACTGCCATTGTTCCCTGCACCGCTCGAATAGGCATAGAGAATTTCCGAGAATCCGTGCGCAGCGTTATTGTTCAGGTTTGCGGCGGCAGGTCCTGGCGGATTCCAGTAGCCGTTTTTCGTAAATTGGGCTACCGAACTGAGTGCCGTAAAACCAAGAATGACCAACGCCGTCGAAAGCACGGCGATAATCGCCATTTTGACTTCCTTTTGCTCGATTTTCTTGCCTACATACTCAGGCGTGCGACCCACCATCAGCCCGCCGATGAATACGGCAACGACCGCATAAATCAGCATGCTGTATAGGCCGGCGCCCACCCCTCCAAAAATCACCTCATCGGTCTCTATGTTAAACATGGGGACGAGCCCACCGAGCGGCGTGTAGCTGTCGTGCATGCTGTTTACGGCCCCGCAACTCGCATCGGTCGTGACCGTCGCGAACAGCGCGGACTGGGCAATGCCGAATCGCGTTTCCTTGCCCTCCATGTTTCCACCCGGTTGGCTTACGGTATAGGTACGTTCGAGACCCAGCTTCGAGAGCAGCGGATTCCCGTGTTGTTCAGCCCGATAACAGACAGAAAGACCGATGAAAAACATGACCGCCATCGCAGAGAAGATGGCCCAGCCCTGGCGCGTGTCGCCCACCGCCTTGCCGAACATGTACGTCAGTCCCGCTCCGATCGCAAAGATCAGTAACATCTGGAACATGTTGCTCAAAGGCGTTGGATTTTCGTAGGGATGCGCTGAGTTCGCGTTGAAGAATCCGCCGCCATTGGTTCCTAGCATCTTGATTGCTAACTGCGAGGCTAATGGACCTTGTTCAATCGTCTGGGTCCCGCCTTCCAGGGTCTGCACGGTGACCGGACCTTTGAAGTTTTGGATGGATCCTTGCCAAACGAAGAACAGAGTCGCCAAAACGCAAATGGGAAGCAGTAGATAGAGAGTGTATCGGGTCACATCCACCCAGCAATTTCCTATGGTCTTAGAGGTCCGGCGGGCAAATCCGCGAATCAAGGCAACAGCGACAGCAATTCCGACCGCGGCGGAAACGAAGTTCTGCACTGCCAAAGCTGCCATCTGAACGAGATAACCGAGCGTTGTATCCGGTGAATAGGATTGCCAGTTGGTGTTGGTTACGAAGCTGATGGCAGTATTGAACGCCAGATCCGGTGTCATGGGCGTCGCGTTTTGAGGGGCCTGCGGCGTAGAGAAGTGCATCGGGTTCAACGGGAGGTGACCCTGCAAACGCTGGAGCAGGTACACGGCAAGGAAACTGAAGATACTCAACGAGATCACGGAAGCCGAATACTCTACCCAGGACTGCTCAACATCCTCTCTGACACCACACAGCCGATAGATCAACTGCTCGAGCGGGCGCAGGATGGGATGAAGGAACGTGCGCTGGCCCTCAAAGACGCGGTACATAAACGCGCCAACCGGCTTGGTGATGGCAAGGACGAGCAGAAAGTAGACCAGAATTTGAGCAAGACCAATCAAAGTCATTTCAGCACCTCAAAATCGCTCCGGCCGAATGAGCGCATACATCAGATAAACGAACAGAAATACGGCGACAACTCCTGCGATCGCGTATTCCATCGAATCCTCCTATAGCCGCTCCGATGCCCGGGTAAACGCCCAGAGCAAGAGAAAGAAAACAATCGCCACGACGATATAGAACGCATCCCACATCGCTCACCTCACCTATCTTGTTCGCGCTATTAATCTCCCCTTCGAAAGGGGATGAATACAACCCGATGCCCCTCGGACTGAAGTTTGGTTGCGATCCGGCTCTCCAGAGTGGGCCACGGACGCTTCCGACCAGCAATGACCACGAGCGAATTCGGCTGCAAGATCTCTAACAACGTCTCGATGCGATTTCGAGATAAATACAAGTGCGCAGTAATATCAAGTGAATTTTGTCCAAACTCCGAGACCAAAGCGGATAGAACTTCCTCCGTAAAGGGAATGGAAACTTGGGGATGATCGAGTGGCAATGAGAACGGCACAGCAATCACCGCCCGCACCCGGATCGTTGCGTTCAAATCCGTGGCCAGTCCCGTGACGGCAAGCAAGGCTGCCCGAGTGGCTCGCCGATCGGTGAACAGCACGTTCACCTCCAGTGGCGCTCGGCCAAACGACGACTCGGTGCCTTCCCAAATCAGGGCCGGTGCTTGCTGCCTGTATCTCATGGGGTTCACTTACAACTGATCCTGCCCCACCCCGAATAAACGGCGCATAAATAGGCCCTAAGCAGGACGTAAACCTCTGCCAACGATCAGGCGGGTTTGCTGGCCGATGGTGCTGAATCCGGGTCGCTTAAGGCTCGGATCCGCCTTGGATGGGGCTTTGCTTTGGAAGATGGAAGCGGTACCCGGCCCAGGCTTCCGTTATGAGGAATTGCGGTTTGGATGGATTGGGCTCGATTTTCTTGCGCAGTCGATTGACAAACACGCGCAGGTACTCCAACTCATCGCCGTAGTCTGGGCCCCACACGGCTTGCAGGAGTTCACGATGAGTGATCGTCTTATTGGGGCGCGCGAGCAAATATGACAGCAGATCAAATTCCTTTGCCGTAAGGTGCGACGTGCGACCGTGCACGGTGATCTGCCGTGAGGAAAGATCAATTTCGACGCCCTCGGATGCCAATTGTCTCAAGTCCGTATTGTCGGGCGGCTGCGGCAATCGACGCAGAGTGGCGCGGATGCGCGCGAGCAGTTCGGGCATGCTGAACGGCTTGGTTACGTAGTCATCGGCGCCCGCATCGAGCGCTCCCACCTTGTCCTTCTCTGAATTGCTGACGGTCAGCATGATGATCGCGACTTCCGAACTGGATCGAATCAGTCGGCAGGTTTCAATTCCGCCCATTCCCGGCATGTTCATATCCAACAGCACGAGGTCGTAACCGGACGATCGCAGTTTCTCAAGCCCTTCCTCCCCGGTGCGCGCATCGGTGACCTGATAATCGCGAGCCGTCAGGCTAGCCCGCATGGCACGCCGGATCTGTGGATCGTCATCGATCACGAGAATCCTGCCTGTGTTCATTCGTTGCCGCCCCGGCGCGCGATCGGCAATGAAAAGCAGAACTCCGAGCCTTCCCCTGGCTTGCTGACGACCCAGATCTGCTCGCCGTGTGCGTCGATGATTTCGCGCGCAATCGCCAGACCCATTCCTGTGCCTTTCAGATTCTGCTCGCCTTTTCCGCGATAGAATTTATCGAAAATTCGCGATTGCTCCTCTTCCGCGATTCCGCGTCCTTGATCGGCTACGCAAATCATGACACGACCCTCGCTGGATCGAGCGCTAATCGAGATCGGGCTTCCCGGTGGAGAATACTTCCAGGCATTCTCGAGCAGGTGCGTGATCACCATCTGTATCAACTCCGCGTCCACCCATACGAGCGGCAAGTCATCGGGGGCCGATACCGTGATTTCTCGCCCGTCCATCTGCGATTTCATCGGCCGCAGGGCTGCTGAAACCAATGAGCTCGGGAAGTGGATTTCGCGATGGAGAGTAAACTTGCCCCCTTCAATCCGTGCCAACTGGATGGCGTGGGTCACGAGTCGCGATAAACGATCCGTTCCCTCTACCGCAATACTGACCAATTCGCGCTGATGCTGAGGCAATTCATGACCCGGATCGGACAGTAGATCGGTGGTCACGGCCTTGATCGACGTAAGCGGCGTTTTGAATTCATGCGCGATGGCATCAAGAAGAGTCGATTTGAGTTCTTCACTCTGCCGGGCCACTTCGGCGCGATTCACCGCCTCTTGCGAGAGGGCTCGTTCCAGCCCGATCGCCACGAGATTTAATAGGGATTGCAAGGCCGCATCCGAAAGCCGAGACCCGCGAATGGCCAGACTACCGATCGGCCGTCCACCCAGACGCACCGGTGTGATGGTAAGCCCGCTCTGGGAATCCAGAAAAACCGTGGATCGAAGCGCTACCTCGCGGAGCTTCCCTTCCAGCTCGCGCGCGTCGTCTTCTCCTGCACGATGAATCTCATCGCGATGACGGTCGTAGAGAGTCACGGCCTGGAACGGAAAGGCCTGGGCGATCTGCTGAACGACTTGTTGCGGCATCGGCTTGGTCGCATCCGTCAGTAAGAGTGCACGGCTAAGCGAGTAAAGCCTTTCGATTTCATACTGACGATCAAGGGCTTCCTTCGTGCGCCGTTTGGCACGGGCCGAAAGCTGGCTAGCTGTCAAAGACGTGATTAGAAAGGCAACAAGAGCCACCCAGTTTTGTGGGTCGGCAATGGTCAACGTGCCAACCGGCGGAAGGAAAAAGTAGTTCAGACACAGCATTGCAGCGAAAGAGGCGACTGTCGATTCGATCAGCCCCCCGGATGTCGCGATAATTAGGATGGCGACCAAATAACAGAGTCCTGTGGTTGTGGCGTTGACATGTAGCCAGCGATAAAAAACCAAGGTAATCCCGGCAATCAGGCCTAAGGCGGCGACGATCCGCCCAGCGATACTCAGCACTTGCTTGAGAAAAACGAAAGGAGTCTTCGACAACCGAGGATGGGCCGTTTGAGTCATCTGAATTCGACCTGAGACAGGGTTCTTGCGAGAGAATACAAGTGGAAACCTGCCGAGGAAAGGCTTTCTCGAGCCATCCAGTTGTTCTAGAAGGCCTCGATCGGCTGTGCTAGAGTTTGCTCGCGGAACGCGGTTTCCGCCGGGCCCTAGTGGGCCTGGCGGGGAATGGCTCGCATTCGGTCTCGTCGTTTCGAGAATTTTTCACAGAACAGAACTGTGATCGAACGCCTGCGGCTCCTCTTTCGCCATATCGTATACAACCTGCGTGGCGGATTTTTAATTCGCCCGGTGCTCATTGCTCTCGTGCTCGGCCTGGCTGGTGCCGTGCTGTCCTGGACCGAGGAGTTGAATCCTTCCATCGGCGACTGGGTGCCCCGTGTACTTTTCCTTTCTCACGCCGACCCTCAAGTGGCGCAAGTCATCCTCAGCAACATCGCCACCTCCACCATGACCGTTGTTTCCATCGTTTTCGCGATCCTGCTGATGACGCTGACGCTCGCATCGATGCAGTTTTCACCACGCATCCTGGTCAGCTTTGCGCGCGACCGCATTACCCAGTGGACGCTTGGCATTTTCCTCGGAACCTTTCTTTATTGCATGCTGGCGCTGCCGGCGGCTCATGCGCTGCCGCGTCCGTTCGCGCCGGTTGTGACTGTTATCGGCGCGATCATACTGGCGATTGCCTGTGTGGGCTTGCTGCTATTTTTTATTCATCATATTTCAACTGCCATCAGTGTGAACCACATTGTGGACAGGATCGCGTCGGAAACGGAGGCGGCCATCGATGAAGTGATGCCAAGGCCGCGCCGGCAGGTCCATCTGGAAACCAGTGACGCCACCGAGCCCGTGAGCTGGAAAACGCCTCTTGTGAGCAACGAGTCAGGCTACATTCGGTTTGTTGATTTGAAGCAGCTTCTCGCGCTTGCAACATCCCGCCACGTGAAGGTTCGCCTGGTTCGCCGGATCGGCCAGTATGTGCCGGCGGGCACTCCCCTACTCATGGTGAATAAAGCCGAACGCCTTTCCACCGAGGCCGCCGCCGCGTTCCGGGCCGCGTTCGACTTCGGGCCCACGCGCACGTTGCAACAGGACATCGAATTTGGCGTTCTGCAGATGGTGGATATTGCGCTGAAAGCGATCTCACCGGCCGTGAATGATCCCACCACCGCCATCGGATGCGTCGATCAGCTAAGCCGCATCCTGATCCGTTTTGCCTCCCGGGAGCCACCGGAATCGCGCTTATATGACCTGGGCGGCGTCGCGCGCGTCAGCATCGAATGGATCGATTTCGAACGGCTGTTGGACTCGGCCTTCGAGCAAATTCGAATGTACTCAATGGGCGACGTGGCGGTCAGCCTTCGTCTCCTGCGCGCCCTTGCTGACATCGCCATCAGCACCGAGGATGCCACTCTCCGCAAAACGCTCTTTGCACGTGGCCAGAACGTGGTGAAGGGCTGCTCCGAGCGGATTGGGGCGGAGGAACTGAAACCACTGTTGGTTCGGCTGACGGCACTTGAAAAGCTCGTTACCGGATAGAGCCATCAAGGCTTCTTGTGGGAGCGAGCGCGGCCGCGCGAGGGTTTTGTCGGAGATGATGAGGGAGGAAAAAGGGCTCGGAGTTCGCCTTCGAGACGGCTGAGGTCAGCCGATAACGTGCGGAACTCTTCCGCTGCCCCCTCGAAGCGATGATCGCGGCCCATGGCTTCGAGGTTGCGGGCGGCCAGGCCGGATTGGCGCGCGTCGAAAAGGGAAAAGGCGCCTCGGAGAGCATGCGCCGACGACGCGAGCCCGTCCGCATCCCTATGAGAAACAGCGCGCTCAATCGCAGAAAGCTTGGTTGGGAAGTCTGCAAGAAAGCCCGCGACAAGCTTGCGCGCGAGTTTTTCGTCGCCTCCTGTCATGCGCGTGAGATGAGAGCGCAGATCCTCTGGCGGCGCGGTGATCGTCGGTAGAGCCGCCGGGCGAGACGCTTCCACCGGACGCTCGATAGCCTGAAAAAGCGTGTTGGGCTCGAACGGTTTTCCGAGAAGTGCGTCCATACCCGCTTCCAAAGCGTGTCGTTCGTCTTCGCCGGAAGCATTGCCGCTTAGTCCAATCAAGGTCACCCGCGCTGCGCCGGTCTGTCTTTCTTTCTGGCGAATCGCCCGGGCCACGGCCAGTCCGTCCATCTCGGGCATGTGCTGATCGACGACCAAGACCTCGGGTTTGATACGCTCAAACGCAGCGAGAGCCGCACGGCCATCGACCACGCCGGTCACTCTATGACCGCGGGCGCGCAGAACCTCGACGACCATTTCGCGACTGATTTCGTCGTCATCCGCCACGACAATGTGCCGCGCTTTGTCCACGGGCTTCCACGCAGTTTCGAGCGAAAGGGGCGCGGCAGGAGATTTCACATCTGTAGCAACCGATCGGGTGGCGGATTCTTGGGACGCGCGCGGAAGACGAAACCAGAAGCGCGAGCCTCCTTCGGCCCGATTCTCCGCACCGATCGCCCCGCCCCAGCGCTCCACCGTCATCTTGCAGAAGTAAAGGCCGAGGCCGGCCTTTCCCGGATGGTCCCCTGCTTTGCTAAAAAGCGCAAATAGGTGATCGCGAGAAGAGTCTTTGGGAAGGCCGGGGCCTTGATCATCTACAAACGCCGTCATCACCGGACCTCCATCTTCCAAGCTGACCTCCACGGTCGAGCCGGTCGGACTGTGGCGCAGGGCATTCTCGAGCAGGTTTCCGAAAATGCGATCCACGCGAGGCGCATCACCGACAACGCGGGAGCCGCGCTCAGAATCCCAATACGGGGCAAGGATGAGTTGGATGCCGCGCTGCGTGAACGCGGGAGCAAATTGCTCGACGGCCCGTCGGGCGCAGGAGACCAAGTCCGCGGAGGGAGCCGCTGCCTGGGTGGAAGATTGATCT
>Ga0187772_10001769_pt1 | contig 10449 bp, 9 predicted proteins | sample 0116_SJ02_MP15_2_FD_133137 | JGI IMG/M metagenome (GOLD analysis project Ga0187772, IMG submission 133137) | Tropical peat soil microbial communities from peatlands in Department of Meta, Colombia - 0116_SJ02_MP15_20_MG | ecosystem: Environmental > Terrestrial > Soil > Wetlands > Peat | place... | reverse complement strand
CGCCGGACGCTGACCTTCCACCGCGTGGCCTACGACTGGCCCACCGCCGCGGCCAAGGTGCGGGCGGCGGGCCTGCCGGCGAGGCTGGCGGAGCGGCTCGAGCGTGGAGACTGAGACCAGTGGGCGACCTTCCCGAGCCCGGCGAGATCATCGACGGGTTCCTGATCGGCGAGCGGATCCACGCCGGGGGCATGGGCGTCCTCCACCGGGTGACGCGGTCGGACCTGGCCTTTCCGGCGGTGATGAAGATCCCACGCCTGGGCCCGGGCGAGCCGGCCGCCAGCGTGGTCTCCTTCGAGGTGGAGCAGAACGTGCTGGCGGCGCTCTCCGGCCCGCACCTGCCGCGGTTCGTGGCCGCCGGGGACCTCACCCTCCGCCCCTACCTGGTGATGGAGGAGATCAAGGGGCGCCCCCTCTCGGAATGGGCCCGGCGGGCCCCGCTCCCGCCCGCCGAGGTGGGGATCTTGGCGAGCGCCCTGGCGAGCGCCCTCGACGACCTCCACCGGCAGGAGGCGGTCCACCTCGACGTGAAGCCCTCCAACGTCATCCTGCGCGACGACGGAACCGCGGTGCTCATCGACCTGGGGCTGGCCCACCACGCCCACTTTCCCGACCTCTTGGCCGAGGAGTACCGTCGCCCCATCGGCTCCGCCCCCTACCTCTCGCCCGAGCAGGTGGTGGGGGTGCGCAGCGATCCCCGCAGCGACCTGTTCTCCCTGGGGGTGGTGGCCTACGAGCTTTCTACCGGCCGGCTCCCCTTTGGCTCGCCCGGCCCGGGCGGCCTGCGCGCACGGCTGTGGCGGGTGCCGGTGCCGCCGCGGGCGATCCAGCCGGCGATCCCCGAGTGGCTGCAGGAGGTGATCCTCCGCTGCCTCGAGCCGGACGCGGCCCGGCGCCCGGCCTCCGCCGCCCAGGTGGCCTTCGACCTCTCCCACCCCGAGCACGTGGAGGTGGGCGAGCTGGGCCGGCGCCTGCGCCGGGCCGGGCCGCTCCAGCTCGCCGGGCGCTGGCTCAAGGCCGCAGGCTACGCGCCGGCGCCGCTTCCCCTCCCCTCGTCGCAGGCGGCGAGCGCCCCCATCCTCCTGGTGGCGGTGGCCACCCAGCACGGCGACGAGGCCACCCTGGACGCGCTCCGGGAGGCGGTGCACCGGCTCCTGGCCGCGCCCGGGCCGCGGCGGCTGGCCTGCGCCACCGTGATCCGCCCGGTCTCCGAGCTGGGCGGCTCGCGCGAGGACGAGACCGCGGCCCGCCAGCGGATCCGCCACCTGGCGGTCCTGCGCGCCTGGGCCGAGCCGCTGGGCCTGGGCCCGGGCCAAGCCTCGTTCCACGTGCTGGAGTCGACCAGCCCCGCCGAGTCGCTCCTCTCCTTCGTCCGCCAGAACCGGGTCGACCACGTGGTCATCGGGGCACCGGCGCGCGACATCCCCCTGCGCGGCCTGCTGGGGACGGTGGCCACCCAGGTCGCCCTGGAGGCACCCTGCACCGTCACCATCGTCCGGGGTTGAGCGGGGCCTGGGCCGGCCCAGGGACCGCGGCCTCCACCTCCGGCACCGCCGCCCGCGCGTCCTCGGCCCCCCGTCCGCGCTCACCACCCGCCACACCCCGGGGTCGGCGCGGAAGGGCGCGCCGCCGAGGGCGGCATCGACGAACACCTCGGGGGGCACCTCGAGCTTTCGCTCGAGGTGGGGCGGACGGCGTCGAGATCGCGGTGGCGCGGAGAGGGGTGTGGGGCAGCGACCTGCCCCACTACACCCACGGTCGCATCGGTCCTGGGGCAGGAGGCCTCGGGACGGTGGTGGTGGTGGGCCCAGCGGGCCAAATGGGTGGCCGGGTGTGCCCGGAGTCGGGGATCCCCGACCCGACCTCGCGGGCCATCGGCATGCAGGCGGCGGTGAAGGCGCATCCGGCCCGGCGAGGTGTTCGAGGCCAGCGGCAGCGGGTGGGCGAGGGGAGCAGCTGGGCCGGGGCGGTTCGGGCCGGGCGCCGCCGGGGCGAAACCGCCCGCGGGCCTTGACCGCCTACCCCCATCCGGGGAACCCTGTGGCCTGGGGACTGGTGCTCCAGCTCCGGCCCCAGTCGACGTGCTCGGCTCGTGCTCAAAGCCATGGTGGGTCGCGGTGCTGCTCGCCGCCGCGATGCCGGCGCGGGCGGGCACGGACCAGCGTCTCCTCTCGCAGTGCATCCGCGAGCGCTGGACCTACCGCGAAGGCCTGCCGCACAACGGGGTCCACCGGCTCCTCGCGGCCAAGGGCGGCTATCTGTGGATCGGCACGCAGGAGGGGCTGGTCCGGTTCGACGGCGTGCGCTTCGAGCTGTTCGCAAGCCCCGCCACGCCCGGCCTGGCGGGGAACGAGATCAGCGCCCTGATCGAGGGCGCCGGCGGCGTCCTCTGGGTGGGGACGAGCAGGGGCCTGAGCCGGTACGCGGGGGACGCCTTCCAGGAGGTGGGCCTCGAGGGAGACGCGGCCGTGGCCGCCCTGGCCGACGATGGGCAGGGCGGGGTCTACGTGGCCGCGGAGCCCGCGGGCCTGCTGCACGTTCGCGCTGGATGGCCGGCCCGGGTGGAGCGGATCGAGGGCCTGGGCCGGCAGCGGGTGATCACCCTGCTCCGCTCCGGGGGCGGGCTGTGGGTGGGCGGTGAGCGAGGCCTGGCGCGGCTGGAGGACGGGCGGCTGACGGAGCTGGGGGCGGCCGGGCTGCCGGCGGAGATGGTGTCCAGCCTGGCCGAGGCGAAGGACGGGAGCCTGTGGGTGGGGACCGTGCACGGCCTGGCGCGCAGGCGGCCGGGGGCGGGAACCTTCGAGCAGGTGGCCCTGCCTGGTTCGCCGATAGTCTATGCACTGCTGGAGGACCGAACCCGGGCGATGTGGGTGGGGACCGGGGGAGGGGCCGTGTTCCGGCTGGCGGGGGAGGAGGTGCAGACCCTGGCCGGGCCGACCAGCCCCTCCGACGTCCACGCGCTGGTGGAGGACAACGACGGCGACATCTGGGCAGGCACCGAGTCGAGCGGCCTGTACCGGCTGCGCTGGGGCCAGGCGGTCACCATCGCCCGCGAGGAGGGGCTCTCGGCCGACGTGGTCTGGGCGGTGCGCGAGGGTCGCGGCGGGGTCATGTGGATCGCCGGCGACGGCGGCCTGGATCGGTTGGAGGGCGGGCGCATCGGGCCCGCCCACGCGGACGTCCTCCGCGGCGTCAGCCTGGGAGGGCTGCTCGAGGACCGCGAGGGCGACCTCTGGGTGGGCACCGAGGGGGCGGGCCTCCTGCGCTTCGGGCCCCGGGGGATGACGCGCTACGGGCCCGAGAGCGGGCTCTTCGGCACGGTGGTGCGGGTGATCCACCAGGACTCGCAGGGCGCGATCTGGGCGGGCACGAACATGGGAGTGTTCCGCCTGGCCGGCGGGCGCTTCCGGGCGCTGGAGATCGACCCGCGCCTGGCGGGGGCCAAGGTGAACTCGATCGAGGAGCTCCCCGGCGGCGAACTCTGGGTGGGCACCGCCACCGGCTTGGCGCGGGTGGAGGGTGAGCGGCTGGTCCCGGAGGCGCCCGCCGGGCAGCTGGTCCGCTGGGACGTGGCGGCGCTGCGGGCCGAGGCGGACGGCGCGGTGTGGATCGCCACGGCCGGCGATGGGCTGGCGCGGCTCGAGGGCGGCCGGCTAGAGCGCTGGACCCAGCGGGAAGGGCTGCACGAGGACGTGGTGCTGGCCATCCTGGACGATGGCGCCGGCCACCTCTGGCTTCCCGGGAACCACGGCATCTCCCGGGTCGATCGGGCCGAGCTCCTGGAGGTGGCGGTCGGCCGGCGCGCCAAGGTGGCCCCGACGGTCTTCGGTACCGCCGACGGCATGAAGGAGCGCGAGTGCAACGGGGGGGTGGAGCCTTCCGCCTGGCGCAGTGCGGACGGACGGCTCTGGTTCTCCACCGTGCGCGGGGTGGTGGTGATCGACCCGGCCCACCTCGACCCGCCCCTCCCGCCCCCGGCGGTGCGGGTGGAGGAGCTGGTGGTCGACGGCCGCGCCTGGGCCCCCTCCCAGGCCCTGCGCTTCCCCGCCGGGACGCGGCGGATCGACGTGCGCTACACCGGGCTGGCCCTGGCTGCCGCCGACCGGATCCGCTTCCACCACCGGCTGGCGGGTCTGGACGAGGGTTTCTTCGACGCCGGTTCCGAGCGCGTGGCCCACTTCACCAACCTGGGCCCCGGGCGCTACACCTTCGAGGTCGCGGCGGCCGGCGCCTCGGGGGCCTTCGGGCCGTCGGCGGCGGTCCCCTTCTACGTCGAGCCGCACCTCTGGCAGACGGGCTGGTTCCTCTCGGCCGCGGTGCTCGCCGCCCTGGCGCTGGCGGTGGGGGTGCACCTCGCCCGGACCAGCGCCCTGCGCCGGCGCGAGGCGGTCCTGGCGGCCCGGGTCGAGGAGGAGATGCGCAAGGTGAAGATCCTCTCCGGCCTGGTACCCACCTGCGCCTGGTGCAAGCGGATCCGCGACGAGCAGGGGAACTGGCAGCGCTTCGAGGCTTACGTGAGCGCCCACGCCGACGTCCAGTTCACCCACGGCATCTGCCCGGAGTGCCTGGCCCGCTCCGGGCAGGGCGGGGAAGGGGAGTAGCGGCCCCTATCCGCGGGGCACCGCCGGGCCGACCGCCAGGGAGAGCGGCACCTTCTGGATGAGGCAGCGGTCGGCGGAGCAGACGCTGAAGGCCAGCGTGCCGGCCACCCGCGCCGCCCCGGCGGGCGGCTGCCCGTAGGGCAGCTCCAGCGTCGCCGAGCAGACCTCCTTGCCGTCGCCGGGGCAGGGGGTGGTGCGGGCGGGCCGGAGCGGCACCCGCGCGGCCGAGAACCGGGCCGTCGCCTCCCGCGAGGGCAGGAAGGCCATGGGGTACTCCAGGTTGATGTGGAAGCCGGCGCGGGCCTCGAGGCGCAGGTCGACCAGCGGGCTTCCCGAGGCGCCGGGCCTCGCCTCCACCGCCCACTCCGGTCCCTCGGCTCGGGGTCCGGCGGGCGGGTCGGCCCGGGCCGCACCCAGGGCGAGGAGCAGGCCGGCGGTGGCGGCGCGAACTCTCATGATCCGTACTTCACCGAGCAGCCGTACTGCTTGGTCTCCGGCGTCCGCACCGACCGGCCGGCGGCCAGGTCCTCGAGCGCCGCCGAGACGTAGTCCACCAGCGTTCCGCCCTGGGGCGCCTGGCGCTCTCCGTCGGGCGAGTTGTCGATGGCGCCGCGGTAGACCAGCCGGCCCTCGACGTCGATGACCATCATGCCCGGGGTGTTGGTGGCGCCGTATGCGCGCCCGACCTCGCCGGTCGGGTCGAGCAAGACGGGATACTCCATCCGGAAGGACTCGGCGGCGGCGCGGTTTGCCTCGGCCCCGAAGCCCTGCTTCCCCGGCGCAGCCGAGTTCACCGCCAGCCACACCACGCCGCCGCGAACGTGGCGGGCGGGGTCATCGACCAGCGTGCCGCGGGTGTGGGCGGCCCGCACGTACGGGCACCCCGGGTTGAACCACTCCAGGACCACCACCCGTCCGCGGAAGTCGGAGAGGCTCACCGGCTTGCCCGCGAGGTCGGTGAGGGTGAACGCCGGGGCCTTCGCCCCGACATCGACGGCGAGGGCGGGGGAGGCGAGAGCCAGGGCCAGGACGGCGAAGGAGGTGCGCATGGCGCGCATTTAACCGGTCGGAGGGAACGGCGCTCGCGAACGCAGGGTCCACCCGGGGCCCCGCGGGGGGAGGACCCCGTCCGCGCTCGCCGCTAGCGAGTTCCCTTGGGAGCGCGCCCGGGGCGTGCGGCTCGGGTGGTGATGGCCCTCGCTCGCTCGTTGAGGAGCTCCGGCGGCGCGGCGTCGTCCCAGGCGGAGCTCGGCTCATCGTCGGCGTCGTCGCGGCTCTGGGCCCGGTCCTCGTCCTCCAGCCATCCCCGGAGCAGCTCCCGCGCGCGCGTCGACTCCGCGTGGCTGGGACCTCCGGGCCGCCGCAGGATGCTGAACGCTTCCTCGATCCTCGGATCGGCAGGCATGTCACGCCTCCTTCCCGTGGCTGCGACCACCGCGAGCGTAGCGCCGCCCGCGCCGCGCCGGCAGCCGGTCCGGACCGCCCGCGGGGGTTCCCCCCGAAGCCCGCGGCAGCTTTCCACCGCGCCCGGTGCGCGTCGAGCGGCTGCGCGGGATGGCGCCCACGGCTGCCTGAGGAGCCGAGCGGCCAACCCGATCCGCCCGGCGTACCCGTTCACGTCAGGATCGTTCCGGCGCCGACCGCTCGCCCGACTCGAAGCGGGGCCGGTGCGCCCACAGACCCGCGCCGGGGTGGGCGACGTAGAAAACCCGCTCGCCGTCGGGGAGCGTGTTCCAGCCCTCGCGGAGCGCCCCCGGGTCGTAGCGGCGGGCGGCCTGGGCCAGCTCCGCATGTCGGTAGCCCACCCCCTCGATCTCCGCCCGCCCCAGGCCGCCGGGGGCGTAGGTGACGGTGAAGCGGCCCTCGGGCGAGCCGTGGATGAGGTGGGCCGCGGCGCCCAGGCTCGCCTGCAGGGCGGGCGACTCGCGGACCCGCTCCAGGATCTCCCCGGTGGTGCGGTACCCGTGGGCGCGGATGAGCCGGTCGATCTCCGGGTCCTCCCCGAAGGATCGGACGCCGGGCGCCAGGACCAGGAGCTCGCCCCCGTCGGCGATGGCCATCCGGGTCCGGTAGATGGCCTTGTTCCCCAGCCAGGTGCTCCGGTACTCCTGAGCGTCGAGGTGGACCACCACCTTGCGGGGGGGCTCGTCCAGCAAGGTGACGTTCACCTCCAGCGAATGAGCAGCGGCGCGGGCGAAGGTATCGCGGTCGTCGCCGACGTAGAGCCCGAGGAGCTCCGGCGCTCCGCTGGCGCCGGTGCCGACGACGGTGAGGACGTACACCACCGGGAGCCGCGACGCGAACCGCTCCATGGCCCGGTCGAGCAGCGCCCGCACCGGGTTCTGGGCTCGGCCCATGAGCCGCTCCATCCCGTGGACTGCGCCCAGGTAGTGGCTCCGGTGGATGGCCTCGGGCCCGCCCGTGCCCACCAGCAGCATCTTGCTCCCCCCGGCCACGCCGGCCACCTCGTGGGGGACCACCTGCCCAATGCACAGGACCAGGTCGTGGCCGCCCCGGGCCACCAGCCGGTTCACCTGGGCGGGCCAGTCGTAGTCGAGGCGCCCGCCGGAGAGCTCCCGCACCTCCTCGGCCGGGATGCGGCCCAGCGTCTCCACCTCCTCCCGGAAGCGGTGGACGCGGAAGAGGCCAAGGGGGATCCGGCCGAACATGCCCGAGATCTCCTCGGCGGTCATGGGGACGTGGGTGCCGAGCGCCGGCAGGACGTCGGCGACGCGGTCCCCGAGGAGCTCCCAGGCGAGCTCGGCGATGCGTCCGGCGAAGGAACGGCGGCGGGTGACGTCGGGGGGGACGAGGAGGACCCGCCGGCGCGGGCCGAGCCGGTGCAGGGCATCGGAGAGCGCGGCGCGGAGCGCGAGGTCGGCGAGGGGCGCGCCCGGGGTGGCCATCAGGCAGGTGATCATGGCGAGCGCCGGCAATGTAACCCGGCGGCGGCCCTCGAGGTAGATGGGAGAGCCGGACGGGGCCCCGGCGGCGCGATGGCGGCCGGGCCGGGCCGCGGCCATGATGAGCCTATGAAGACCATCGGCCTCATCGGCGGCATGAGCTGGGAGTCGACCGCGCACTACTATCGCCTCCTCAACGAGGAGGTGCGCTCGCGCCTGGGCGGCCTGCACTCGGCGCGGTGCCTGGTGGCGTCGGTCGACTTCGCCGACATCGAGCCCCTGCAGCGGGCCGACCGATGGGAGGAGGCCGGCGCCATCCTCAACCGCGCCGCGCAGGGGCTGGAGCGGGCCGGCGCCGAGCTCCTGCTCATCTGCGCCAACACCATGCACAAGGTGGCCGACCGGGCCATGGCCGGCGTGCGCGCGCCGCTGGTCCACATCGCCGACGTCACGGCCGAGCGGGTCCGCGCCGCGGGCCTGCGCAAGGTGGCCCTCCTCGGCACCCTCTACACCATGGAGCAGGACTTCTACCGGGGCCGCCTGGCCGAGCGCCAAGGGCTGGAGGTCCTGGTGCCCGGCGCGGAGGACCGCCGGGAGGTGAACCGGGTCATCTTCGAGGAGCTGGTCCTGGGCCGGGTCGAGCCACGCTCACGGGCCCGCTTGGTCGCCATCGTCGAGGCGCTGGCCGGGGCGGGCGCCGAGGGGGTCATCGCCGGCTGCACCGAGATCACCATGCTCATGGGCGCGGGCGACGTCTCGATCCCGCTCTTCGACACCACCGCCATCCACGCCCGGGCGGCGGTGGATCGAGCGCTCTGCTGAGGTCCGGCCGGGCCCGGCCCGCCCCCAGCCAGCGGGCACCGCGACGCGGCGGGGCCGCTGGGGTATGAACCCCCGGCAAGGTTCGCCGCCCATGCTCCCTCGCTCCGCCTCGGTGATCATCTGCGTCGACCGGCCCACCGGGGAGTGGGTGCTGCGGCGCTGCCGGGGGCCCGGCGGGGGCCGGTACTACGAGATCCGCCAGGGCGGCCGGCACCTCATGGACAGCTGCTCCGGGCCCACCGAGGAGGCGCTCTCGGAGATTGGCCTCGGCCGCTGTGCGGCGCGGGCCGAGCTGCGGGTCCTCATCGGGGGGCTCGGCTTCGGACACACCCTGGGCGCGGCGCTGCGCGACCCGCGCGTCGCGCTGGCCGAGGTGGTCGAGCTCGAGCCGCTCCTCGTCGACTTCCTCTCGAGGCCAGCGGTGCGGGCCGAGCTCGGGTCCTGCGACCTCGCCGATCCCCGGGTGCGGATCCGGGTCGGCGACGTCCGCGAGCGGATCGCCGGCGCCTCCTGCACCTACGACTGCCTGCTCCTGGACGTCGACAACGGTCCGGCCGCGCTCTCCACGGCCGAAAACGCCTGGCTCTACTCCGAGGAAGGGCTCGGCGCGGCCCGCCGCGCGCTCCGGGGGGGCGGTTCCCTGGCCATCTGGTCGGCGGAGGCCGCGCCGGAGTGCCTGGCCCGGATGAGGGAGGTCTTCGGCGACGCGGAGGCGCGGGCCATCCCGGTGGAGCGCAACGGGCACCGATACGAGTGCTGGGTGCTCTCCAGCTGCGCCCGGCCTCCCTGAGGGCGTGCGGGCGCGAGGGTCGGGCGGCCGGCGATCGCTCCCCCCGACGCCGTCACTTGGACCCGTCCTCGATCCCCTGGTCCATCTCCAGCGCGGGGAGGGCGTGGGCCGGGTAGCCGACCGGCCCGGCCGGCACCCCCGCCACGGTCGTGTGGGGGGGAACGTCGTGGAGCACCACGCTGCCCGCGCCGATCTTGGCGCCCTCCCCCACCACGACGTTGCCGAGCACCTTGGCCCCGGCGCCGATGAGCACCCCCCTCCGGATCTTGGGGTGTCGATCGCCGCCCGCCTTGCCGGTCCCGCCCAGGGTGACCTCGTGCAGCATGGAGAAGTCGTCGTCGATGACGCAGGTCTCGCCGATGACGATGCTGGTGGCGTGGTCGAAGAAGATCCCCTTGCCGATGCGCGCCCCGGGATGGATGTCGACCGCGAATGCCTCCGAGATGCGGCTCTGCAGGTAGAGGGCCAGGGCGCGGCGCTCGGTGGTCCAGCAGTGGTGGGCCACCCGGTAGGCCTGGAGGGCGTGGAACCCCTTGAAGTAGAGGAGCGGAACCGAGTAGCCGCGGCAGGCGGGGTCGCGCGACACCACCGCCTCGAGGTCGGCGCGGACGGCGACGCCGAGCGACCGGTCGGCGGCAAAGGCCTCGTCGATGAGGTCGCGCAGCGTGAGGGCGGAGACGGTGGGGCTCTCCAGCTTGCTGGCGAGGAGGAAGCTGAGGGCGTCCTCGAGCCGCCGGTGGTTCAGCACCACCGCGTGCAGGAAGCTGCCCAGCATCGGCTCGCGGGCGGCGTCGTCCGCGGCCTCGCCGCGGATGCGTTGCCAGATGGGGTCCTGCGGTTCGCGCACCGCGCACCTCGCTCGGGCGCGGTCCCTGGCCGGGTCCCCTGCGCCCGGCCCAGTGATAGCCGGCCCCGCGGGCGTGAACAGGGCGGCGACCCGTCGGGGCCGACCCGGCCCCGCCGGCGCGCAGCAAAGAGCCGCTGCCCGGGCAGGGATGGGCCCGGGTCGCGGGGGGCTGCGGTAGCATCCGCGGGGAGGAAGGCGATGACGAGGAGCCCGCGCCGGACCGCGCTCACGTTGCTGGTGGCGGGCGCGCTCGCGGCCTGCTCCGGCGCCAGCTCGGGCCGCGCGGGCGGCGGGGGAGGAGGCGGCGGGGGCGCGCTCGCCATCACCACCACCGGCTGTCCGGCGGCGACCCAGGGCCAGAGCTACGCCTGCGCCATCGAGGTCTCCGGCGGGGCGATCCCCTACGCCTTCTCGGTCGCGAGCGGCGACGGGCTGGCGCCGCTTCCCGAGGGGATGTCGCTCGGCGCCTCGACCGGCGTGGTCTCG
>Ga0187772_10001768_pt1 | contig 10454 bp, 8 predicted proteins | sample 0116_SJ02_MP15_2_FD_133137 | JGI IMG/M metagenome (GOLD analysis project Ga0187772, IMG submission 133137) | Tropical peat soil microbial communities from peatlands in Department of Meta, Colombia - 0116_SJ02_MP15_20_MG | ecosystem: Environmental > Terrestrial > Soil > Wetlands > Peat | place... | reverse complement strand
TGGAGCCCGCAAAACCTCGCTGTACTCGGCGGACGGGTCCGCCTTCTTGAGGGAGCTCAACAGACAAGGGGTTATCGAGCAGAAGGTTTTCCATAATCAGAGAGGGCGTGGTGGTCGCGTTTCCAGGACGAGGATAGCCTACGAGAAAGGGTTTGTCAAGGAGTACGTCGACCGATACATACAGGCGTGACAGCCTCGAAGAGCTTCATCTAGATGAGCAAAAGCCCAGAAAAGGATCCGGACCAATCTTCTGTACTCCCAGAATGAGCTCCAATGGTCAGTCATGGTTCACTCTGGGCTCATTTTCAGCGGGCCCGGAGGGATGCGCTTAGAAAATTAAGGTGTGTATATTACGCCCCCCGGGGTTCTCTCTCTAAAATAGCGCCCGCAGAGCTGCGCCAAGTCGTGCCTAGGCTGGTTGGGGAAGGGGGGTCAGGGGGGATAGGGCTGCTTAGCGGTGGTTAGGCGCGGTTAGGCACGGTGCGGTAGGTGCGGAACGATTTTGGTGGGGTTGGACGATGGGGCTTGCGTCAACATTGATACTTGAAAGTGCCAGCGAATGTTGTAGTCACGGCTCCTGAGGGCAGACTCAACGTAACACATTCTGCACTCTCCGCTCCTTCAGCATCGGCATTGACTTGGTATGTCTTGCCGAGATAAGCAGTAGTTATGTTGAAGACATCTCCGGTCATGCCCAATTCTATCTTGCCGTCTGCCCCCGTTTCATTCATCCAGAGATGCGTTGAAAGGACGGCTCCACATTGGTTCGTTGTAGAATTGTAGGCAAATCCTTCGAGTAAGTGGGCTTGGATTGTCAGTGGTTGGTTGGGGATTGGTGACCCACTGTCGTTCTTGACAATTAGGTATAGAGGGGCCGAGAGAGTCTGAATACATGTGGCGGAAGTCGTGACATGAGCAGACTCGTGTTGAAAGGTTGCTGTATCTCCGGGTACGGGGGAGACTCCGGAATTCATGAAAAGCGAGTAGAAGCCCACAATCGCTACCAGGACGACGAAAACGACGAGTGCTGCAGCGGTCTTCCATCGAAGGCTACCTTTTGGAGACGAACTAGGTAGTGTCCGCGACTCCGCCGACGAATCACCCGCACTCGTGCCTCAGAGGATAGCCTAAACGGGTGTTTAGTTCTACTCATGAGAACGGCCCGAAGGGTAGGCGTGCGGCAAGTGCGGGCCGTCTGGACGAACTAAGGGAAGACTTCAGGCTTGGTAGTAAGTCGTACCAGTTTCCCGGCCAGCAGCGCTCGATTGGTATTCGCGTCCGGCTACTTTACCGCTGTCTGTCTTGCGGAATTTGAATGTGAGAACTTAATTTCTTAAGCGAATCCCAATGTGAGGTCCGTTGACGTAGCCAAGATTCAGTCATGAAACAAACGGCCGATGTGTGTGTACCAAAAAGCCTGATTCTGGCTCCAGCAAGGAAACGGAGTATACATTGAGCTAATTCAATCCGGGCCCGGAGGGATTTGAACCCTCGACCTCTGGTCTTGGATCTCCAGCTCCGCAGGCTGATGCCCTGATCCGTGCTAGGCTACGGGCCCGAGCGCCGACCGAAATTACCCGCTTATATGGTCATGTCGCAAATTCGCGTTTGATGTTTGCTAGGACACTCGCCAACATCGCAGCAGTCAGCTTGCCTGTGTTGGTGTTGCGGGGGCTCGGGTGATAGCTGGCGTAAAGGGTAGGCGACCCTTCGATTCTGTAGACTTCGCCGTGCGCAAACTTCAGACCTCGGACCCCCACGCCCCTTCGAGAAAGGTGCCCCAGGTAAGCCCGGAACGCAAAGGCGCCAAGGGCGAGAACAGACACCAGATTACTCATTAGAGCTATCTCCCCGTCTAGGTAGGGAGCACAATTCGCGAACTCCTGCGGAGTCGGCTTGTCCCCGGGTGGGGCACACTTCACTGCCGCGGTCAGATAGCAATCCGTGTACACGAGCCCATCGTCCAGGGAGTCAGACCTGTCTTGGTTTGCAAAACCGGCAGAATGCAGCGCCGCCACGAGGAACGCGCTCGAGAGATCGCCTGTGAAGATGCGACCCGTGCGCATACCGCCGGAAGTCGCCGGGGCCAGACCAATCACGAGGAGCCTTCCGTTTAGATCCCCGAACCCTGGCACCGGTTTTCGCCAATACCGTTCATGTGAGAAGGACGCCCTTGGCTTGACGTTCTCCCTGTAGTCTACGAGCCTTGGGCAGAGCCTGCATTGTATAATCCTGCGGGGGAGTTCGCGTGCGTAGAGAGATAGTGCAGCTTTGGGGCGCATCATTTCGACAGTGCCTGAAGGAGTAGCTTGCCGACCTCGGCTCTCCCGGCGTCGACGACATAGGGGCCGAGTCGCGGGCCCCGGTCAGACCCGAGGAGGATTGAATAGACAGCGGGGAAGAAATCACCAGGCTTGAGCCCGTTCTTCCTGGCGGCATTGAAGGCTGCGTTCTGCACCTCGTCTGCGTCCTTTGCCAAGGGAAGGGCCTTCGCAAAATCCTCCATCGCGTTTCTCGTGGCCTCGCTCAATTCGGGAAGCTCGACGACTCGCTTCCCCTCCCTCCGCGCCCAGCTGGAGGCCCAGTCGATCCTCTTTCCAAGATCGTCAGTCACCCCGGTGACCATGCCGTAGCTCGCGAGCCGCTTTACAACGAACTCGTGGACGGCACCCTCTGGTGCGACGGACGAGAGCTGAGCCAGGAGACGGTACGGGACATGGACCCCCTTGGTCCTCGGGATGTGGAGGAGCATCGTGTATTCGTAGAGCCCTCTCAGCCTGGCGTCCTTCATGTGATTCGGATCCCTTCTCTTCGAAAAGTAGTACTCTTCGAGGTCGTCGAACTCGTCCATGTAGACGGGGACATCGTCCACGGAGATGTTCCTCGCTCCGATGATCCGCTTGTACATCAAAAGGCGGAGGCTCTCGGGTGATGCGTACTGCAGCCATTCTATGGGGGTCACAAGGTTCCCCGTCGACTTCGACATCTTCCGTCCAGACTTGTCCTGGAAGAGTTCGTACCTGGCATGGTACGGAGGGGGATTGTGGAGCACCTTCTCTGTCACCCAATCGTTGATCTTGACCGAATCGGTGAGCTCCTTCCCATAGGCCTCGAAGCGTATGTCGAAGGCGGCCCACCTCGCGGCGAATTCTACCTTCCACATCAGCTTCCCTTCCCCCTCAGAAATCTTCACGTCCCCCTCGTACCCGCACCCCTTCACGGTCTTCTCACCAAGCTTCGTTCCTTCGCACCTGTAGTGGACCGTGTCCTTCTTCGGGTCGAACGACAGGGCCTGGGTCACATAGATCCTCTCGCAGTTCTTGCAGACGGGCGTGTATGGGAGGGCGGCCTCGTACTTCGACTGCCCCACGAGCTCGTTGATCTTCTTCCCGATCATCCTTGAGTGAGAGAGGATCGTCCTGATCTGGCCGTTGAGCTTCCCTGAGCTGTAGGCTTCGGTCCCGCTCTGGAAGGTGTACTCGATCCCGAGCTTGTCGAGCGAGTCACGCAGGAGGGAGCCTACATGCGCGGCGTAAGAGGGGTGACAATCGAAGGGGTCAGGGATTCTTGAGACAGGGTGGGAAATGTAGTCCTTCAACCATGTTGGGAAGCCTGCCGGGACCTTCCTGAGGCCGTCGAAGTCGTCAGAATAAGCGATGAGCTCAGACTTGTACCCGAGGGTCTCAAGTGCAAGCTTTACCCCATAGCTCCTGATGGCGTCCCCCACACTCCCTATGTGAGGAAGACCCGAGGCCCCTAGTCCGCTCTCGACCCTCAGAAGCGAGAGATTCCTGCCCAGCCCTTTCTCACGCTCGATGGTCTCCTGGGTCACCTTATCGAGCCAGGTGCCCCTCCCTATGATACTGGCCTGCTCCAAGACTCGGGGAGCCTTCGTCCTTGATGTAAATAGCCTTCTCTTATCTGTAGTAGGGGACGGGGACCTTCTCCATCGGCTTCCCCTCCCGAGACGACCTTACCTTCTTGATGGCGTCGGCGAAGTGTTCAATCTGGACGATGGCCTCGTCGACGTGCTTCTTTGCGTCCTCAGGCTTCGGGTATTTCGTAATGAAGCTCTGCAAGACTATGGAGACGGCGGTGTTTGTCAGCGACGCCATGTCAGCACCGCTGAACCCTTCTGTCATGTCTACGACCCTGTCCAGGTCTACGTCCTTTGCGATCGGGACGCCTTTGGTGTGTATCTTCAGTATGTCCTTCCTCGCGGCCTTGTCAGGGAGCGGGGTTTGAATCAGCTTGTCGAACCTTCCCGCCCTGAGCAGGGCCGGGTCGACGATGTCGATCCTGTTTGTCGCCGCCAGCACGACGACTCCCTGAAGGCTCTGGACGCCGTCCAGTTCGGTCAGGAGCTGGCTCACAACCCGTTCTGTCACCATGCTGTCTCCGCCCATACCCCTCGTCGGCGCCAGGGCGTCAACTTCGTCGAAGAATATCACGCATGGAGAAGCCTGCCTCGCTCGCCTGAACACCTCTCTGATTCCACGCTCTGACTCCCCCACCCACTTGCTGAGGAGTTCAGGACCCCTCACGCTGATGAAGTTGGCTTCGCTCTCCGTGGCGACGGCCTTGGCGAGGAGGGTCTTCCCGGTGCCCGACGGCCCGTAGAGCATGATACCCTTGGGCATGCTGTAGCCTATCTTATCGTAGAGGTCCGGGTACTTCAGAGGCCACTCGACTGCTTCCTGCAGCTCCTTCTTCACCCCTTCAAGACCTCCTATCTCTGACCACTTTACGTCCGGGGTCTCGAGGTATACCTCGCGCATCGCCGATGGCATGACGTCCCTCAGGGCGTCTTCGAAGTCCCCCATTGTGACTATGAGCTTGTCCAGAGTCTCTGGGCTGAGCCTGTCTTCTTCAAGCTTGATATCTGGGAGGTTCCTTCGAAGGGTCTTCATGGCCGCTTCCTTGCAAAGGTACTCTAGGTCTGCGCCCACGAAGCCGTGAGTCACGGCAGCCAGCTTTTCGATGTCTACGATTCCCTCGACGGCACCGTGCTTGTCGTCATTCTGGGCGAGAGGCATGTGCCTGGTGTGAATCTGCAGAATCTCGAGCCTCCCTTTCTTGTCCGGTACCTTGATCTCTATCTCCCTGTCGAACCTCCCCGGCCTCCTGAGCGCGGGGTCGATGGCGTTTGGCCTGTTTGTGGCCGCGATTACTATGACCTTGCCCCTGGCCTCCAACCCGTCCATCAGGGAGAGCAGCTGGCTGACGACCCTGCGTTCGACCTCACCCGTGACCTCCTCTCTCTTGGGGGCGATCGAGTCGATTTCGTCGATGAATATTATGGTTGGTGCCTTCTCCTTCGCCTCCTTGAAAATCTCCCTGAGCCGAGCCTCGCTCTCCCCGTAGAACTTGCTCATTATTTCCGGTCCGCTTATGGGGATGAAGTGCGCGTTGCTTTCCGTGGCCACCGCCTTCGCAAGGAGCGTCTTTCCTGTCCCTGGGGGTCCGTAGAGCAGGATTCCCTTGGGGGCTTCAACACCCAGCTTCTCGAATATCTCTGGATGTCTGAGGGGGAGCTCTATCATCTCCCTCACCTTCTGAATCTCGTCCTTCAGTCCGCCTATGTCTTCGTAGGTGACCTGAGGGACCCCGCGGAGCGCCTCTCCTTTTTCAGAGATGACGAACACGGTCCTCTGCGTAATTAGGGCAGCGTCGGCGACAGGGCTGACCCCGACCACCTGGAAGGTCAACCTCCCTCCGAAGTAGGGGATCATTATGTTGTCCCCCTTGGTTACTGGGACGCTCTCCAGTGCGTCCGCCAGGTAGCGCTCGTCAATGGGCGGGACGGCCTCGAGGGGCGCCACTACCACCTTCTCTGCTGGTGGAGCCTTCACCTTCTTGACGACGACGACGTCGCCGATCGCAACTCCCGCGTTGTTCCGTATCAGGCCGTCAATTCTGACTATACCACGCCCCTCGTCTGACGGGTATAGAGGAAGGCACTTTGCAACGGTCCTCCTCTTCCCCTTTATCTCGATGACATCCCCGGTGGAAGCGTCAAGTGCATCCATGGCATCGTAGTCTATTCTTGCGACCCCTCTCCCTACGTCGCGTGTGTAGGCTTCGAGAACCTTCAGCTGGACCTGCTGCTGACTCATCCCTGCACCACTCTCAGGCAACGTTTACCCTCTTGAAGCCCTTATTAGCCTTGTCCTTCAATGAAAACGAAATTTCTAACATTCCATTTTTGTATTCGGCCTTCCCGCTTTCGGGACGAACCGGTGCTTTAAGGCGCAGTTCAGCCCGGTACTTCCGCTCGCCGTTCTCTGCCTTTATCACTGCCGAGTCCTCCGTTGACTCGACGTTGATGTCCTGCTTCTCCACCCCCGGCATCTCGAGGAGAATCCTCAGTGTGCCGCTCTTTTCGTCAACCACCTGTTCGTTGATGGGGGACCTGTAGCCGCCGCCTTCGATTGGATTGTTTCCAAAGATCTGGACTGATGGCTTGCCTTCAGGTCCCATGTCGAACGAAAAGCCAGCGACGAAGGGCCACGACTGCCTGTCCCCGCCGAGAATGTTGTTCTTCACGGCATCTTCTATCTCCTTCTGGAAACCTTCGAAGTAGTGCTCGAGCTCGTCGAGCGTGTCCCTCAGGTCCTTGCGTTTGTCCTCGCTCATCTGATTAACAGCTTGTTAATTAACACTATGCGAAGCCCTTTTATAAACGATTCCCTCTGGACGGCCGTTGTATTCCAATCGGCTCGGCGAGGTACTCTCGTCGGGAGTTAGGCTGAAAATAGCGGATGCTGTATCTCAGCGCCCTCGCACTCTAGGAGAGCTCGCCTTCATCACCGGCATCTCTGTCCAGGGGGTCCTCAGGCACTTGAGGCGGCTTGAGAAGCTGGGTCTTGTTGAGGAGAGGCGGCTGAGCAACAGCATTCCAAAGGCACGGAGGGTGTACGCGAGCAAGGGAGCGGTCGTGGAAGACTACTCTTCAGTCGACCTGACCGTCGCCAAGGTCGTCCAAAGCTTTGGGACCTACCCCGCAATGCGAGGGCAAGCCACAGACCTAGAGACCATGTCCGCCGATGTGCTCCTCCTGCGCAGGAGGGTGAAGGACGAAACCAAAAGACTCGGCAAGCTGATCGACGAGGTGGCGGAGAGCCGGGACGAGCTCAGGGCGGCCCTGGCGAGCATGCCCCTGAATGACGTGGAGCGTCTCATTCTCGAGATCGTCCTCACGGAAGAGACCAAGGAGGACGGCGTGAGGGTGCTCTCGAGGTTCTACGGAATAGAGGACAGAAGGTCCATAGACAAAGCACTAGCCAAGATGAGAGGAGCAAGCCAGGGAGCTCGCGGATGACAGGAGGAATTTCGACACGGAGAATTACGACCTCCTGCAGACCGTCGAGGCTCCGACGAAGAGAGCGAACGAACAGGATAAGCGCCTGGAAGTCCCGCTTAGGCAGAAGCAGGGCCGCGATGGTGCCCATGCCTCCCCCTCAGCCTTCGACTAGGCAGTATCTTCAGGGACGCTTGGCGTCCCGGAGTTTCTGGTAAAGAGCAAGGATGAATCCGTCCAAATCTTCGGCTGACAATGGGCTGAACATCAAATTCAGTTGAATTCCCGCGTCGTCGCGGTATCGTATGCACAGAAACCATTCCATCTTTTTCCAAGAAGAAGCCAGGACAGGCCCGGCGACGAAAGTCCTACCTGTTGTAGTCTGCTTCGACGGAATCACTTCGATTCCCTCGATGTCCTTGTACGCGATAGATAGCGGGGGATTCAGCTCCGCAACCACAAGCTCGCCTTTTCCAAGATCGAGCCTCGTTTTCCCACCTCCTCGGTGGTTAGGACTCCACCCCAAGAAATCTGCTGTCATTGACTGAGTGAAGACACCAGCTCCACCAGCCGTTGCGTTCGAACCCGGATGGCGGGCTAGCATGTGTTCCTTGAGAAATTGCTCTCCGTTGTAAGTGCCAGCATTGTAACCGCAGATTGGGCAAACGACTCTCTGTCCGGAAGGAGTGGTCAACAGCTGCTCGACTCCGTTAGAGCGATGCCAATTCCTAATACGCGTTTCAACCACCAGAGTGATGGGGTACATCGCTAAGCGCTCAGAGACAGAGACAGGGAAGAGCATGAACGAAGGTAGGGAGCACCAGCATGTCTTCCCCAAGGGAATTACAATGCCCGGAGACAAACCCCCCAAGCCCGAGGGCTGGTTCGAGGTCAGAACTCCTGCAGGAGTCAAGGCTTGGACAAACAATCCTGGTAGATGAATCACCCGGAAACATGGAACCAATCTTTAGTTGTGGTTTAGGAACAGTCAATGAACGTCGAAAATGAGTCGTACCCTCATATTCGAAAAGCGGCCGTATCCGTTATTTTTGCTGGAGAAATGATTGACACATGATTCCAGGGGAAATCCCTATAGACAAAGCCCTATCGAAGGCGAGACAGAATGTCGGCAAGTAGTAAACTGGTAATGGTCACTAACGATGACAGCGTCCAGAGCAACGGCATAATCGAGCTTGCCAGGGCCGCGGCAAAGCATGCAGAAGCCATCATCGTAGCCCCCGAGCAGCCCCAGAGCGCCACAGCCCTGAGCATGACGTTCCACAAGCCGCTGAGGGTGAACCAGGTTCGGCGCGAGAAGTTCGAGTGTTACGCTGTATCCGGATCGCCTGGAGACTGCGTGATGATAGGGGTGAACAAGATACTCCCGAGACGCCCTGACCTGGTGGTCTCGGGGATCAACATAGGAGACAACAACACGTTCCAGGACATCCTGGCGTCCGGGACTGTCGCCGCCGCGCTCGAGGCCGCGATTACAGGGATACCAGCCATCGCCTTCTCGATGGAGGTACCAGGTGAGTCGATGTTCGCCCTGGAGTACGACCAACCGAACTTCCGGTCGGCCGGCATAATCGCAGGGGAGGTAATAGGGGATGTACTCGAAAACGGAATGCCTGAGGGGGCCGAGATCCTGAACGTGAACTTCCCCCCGAAGGTGCAGCCCACGACGCCCATCGTCCTGACCCACGTGGGGAGGAGGAAGTACACAGACAAGGTGCTGGTGAGGAAGGACCCAAGGGGGAGGGCGTACTACTGGCTCTTTGGTGAGAAGCTGTCGCACTTCCCGGCGGACACGGACATCGAGGCCGTGGCGACGGAGAAGAAGGTGTCCATTTCTCCACTCGTCCTTCGGATGTCGGGGCCCATAGGCGAACCTCTCAGGGCCTTCCGAGACCGGGTCCAGAGCAGGCTCAGGAGCCCGCGGCATTCGAACCCGCTCGGGGACCAGTAGCATCGTGAATACATCAGGCGGGGACGATGGGAGGTCAGGGTGGGAATTGATACTTGATGACCTCAGAGTCGTGAGACTGACTGTTCCCGTCCAACTCCTTGTCCCCGCTCTGCTGCTTCCCTCGCTCTCAAAGAGCACAAGGGGTCTGAGCCTCTACCCGGGGAAGGGGGGACTGGCTATCGGTTTCGCGCTCATTGTAGGGAGCCTTCTCCTAGGGGCTCTACTGGCCGGACCCACGGGACCCTGGGGCGGCATTGTTTCCTTCTGGGTCCTCGGGACTGCAGGAATCGTCATCATGGCCAGCGCACTTCGGCCTACTGCCTTCGTCAAACCCATATGCGTGAAGTGCAGACTCCTCACGGTCATAAAGGAGCACGAATCGATCCACCTATCAGGGGTGGCCAGTGAAAGCGCGGTGTGGGAATCGATGTGTTCACGCCACAGCGTAGAGAGCCTCTCCCTCATGGGTGACCCAGCAATATGCTCCTTCTGTCCTATCCCGAAGAGGCTGCAAGGGCAGTAGGTTGTCGTAATGGTCCACAGGATAGCGGTCGTCGACTCTGACCTCTGCCAGAGTAAGAAGTGTGGTCTCGAGTGCATCAAGGAGTGCCCTGTGAACATCAACGGCCAGGAGTGCATCGTCCTGGACGAAAAAAGGATCAGCCTGATCTCTGAAGAGCTTTGCATCGGCTGCGGGATCTGTGTCAAGGTCTGCCCCTTCGACGCGATAGACATCCTGAACCTGAGCGAGGAGTTGAAGAGCGACAAGATTCACCAGTACGGCGTCAACTCGTTCCGGCTGTTCCGCATACCGACCGTGAGGCGGGGAATGGTGGTGGGCCTCGTAGGCAGGAACGGCATAGGCAAGTCCACGGCTCTGAGGATCCTCGCGGGGCAGCTCGTCCCCAACCTGGGGGACTACGAGGAGCAGGCGACCTGGGACAAGTTCCTGAAGTACCTCAGCGGCCGCGAAATGAAGGAGCACTTCGAAAGGATAGCCGCGGGCGAGATGCGGGTTTCCCTCAAGCCTCAGGCAGTTTACAGGCTGCCAGAGGCATGGAAGAAGGGGGCGGGGCTGCTGCTGAGACAGATGGACGAGAGGAACAAGATGGACGAGGTCGTGGACACACTGAACCTGAAGGAGACGCTGAAGAAGAATGTCCCCGACCTGAGCGGGGGTGAGCT
>Ga0187772_10001766_pt1 | contig 10455 bp, 12 predicted proteins | sample 0116_SJ02_MP15_2_FD_133137 | JGI IMG/M metagenome (GOLD analysis project Ga0187772, IMG submission 133137) | Tropical peat soil microbial communities from peatlands in Department of Meta, Colombia - 0116_SJ02_MP15_20_MG | ecosystem: Environmental > Terrestrial > Soil > Wetlands > Peat | place... | reverse complement strand
CACTTGGAATTTGGATAGATTGCTCAATTTACGCTTGGAAAGAAAACAACAACAACAACATTGGGATTCAGTTCAGAGACGCCTCCGAAAACGTTCTGCTTGAAAGGCAAATTAGCGAAAGTGAAGAGAACTATCGCCAACTAGTAAATAGCATACATGACCCCTTCTTCGGCTTAGACAAGAACCTGAGAGTAACTTACTGGAACGAAGACTTTGAGAAACTCACAAAAATCCCTTCTCCACAAGCATTACGCAGACACATACGAGAATTGCTGCCTGAGTCAAAAAGTGAACTGGATAACGTCTTCTTGGAAGCTTTAGCGTCAAAGAAACCCAAAAACTCCGAACTGAAACTACACTACGGCAACCGTGAAGCAGTCTTCGAAGTCTACGTTTATCCATCAGCCAATGGTTTAAGCGTCTTATGCAGAGACGTCACAGAAACCCGAAGAATGGAATCGGAACTAAAGAAGTACAACGAGCAACTACAACAACTAGTCGAAGAACGCACCAATGAGCTAAAAGACGCCGAACGTTTAGCAACCATCGGTCAAACCGCAGGCATGGTGGGACACGACATAAGAAACCCCCTACAAAGCATTATAGCCTGCCTCTACCTCGCAAACGAAGAAGCAAAAAACGTACGAGACATAGAAACAAAACAGCAACTTATAGAGAGCCTGCAAACCATTGAAGAACAAGTGTGCTACATAAACAAAATTATCACCGACCTTCAGGACTTCGCACGTAAGTTAACGCCAGTACTCGAGAAAATTGACATAAAAGAAATATTCAAAACGGTAATAGGCACAATTCAAGTGCCCCCAGTAGTACGAATCGAATACGCCGTTGAACCAAGAATGCCCGAACTGAAAACTGACAAAACATTCATAACACGAATATTCACAAACCTAATCAACAACGCCATCCAAGCAATGCCAAAAGGAGGACAAATAACGCTGCAAGCAAAACAGAAAAGCAACAAGGCAGTACTAACCGTAGAAGACAACGGCTCAGGAATCCCAGAAGAAGTCAAACCCAAACTTTTCACGCCCCTATTTACTACAAAAGCCAAGGGTCAAGGCTTTGGGTTAGCCGCCGTCAAACGCTTAACAGAAGCGCTTGGAGGAACAATAAGCTTCGAAAGCGAAGTGGGAAAAGGCACAAAATTCACCATAGAATTACCATTTTAACAGAGCACATTTCAGCAAATAAACCAACCCGAACCAACAAACTTGCCGAATAATTCAGAACGCCGCGCTCCCAAACAGCTGCTAATCCAGCAAAAGCGGGTTTTTTTATTCCTTTCTCTTTGAGGCGCTCTTCTTAATTATAGGTTTGTCACAGCACATCAGTGGACCGCAGTTTGAACAGGACTCACCGGTGCAGGCTTTACTAAGTGTAACTTCCATACCGCATGAAGAGTCAGCACAAACATAAACTTCACCCGTTTTATAATCAACCATCAGTATTCACCTCCATCGAAAACCATTGAAGCAAAAGCCCTAACCTACAACTAAAATAGAGCGTTGAGGACGGCTTATATTAATTTGTGACTGCTAAACACCAGCGACACTTAGCACGCGCTCAATTTTCTATCCGCTGAACTTCGGAAATACCCATGATAAACTCTGCATTGACGGGTTCAGGCCTATTTTTATAATCCAGCAAGAAGAACTGCGATTATGCCAGTTAAGAACACGCCGTCGAAAGTGCCTGCTCCGCCAATACTTGCAACTTGCGCGCCGAGCGAGGGAATTTTTCGAAGGTTTGACAAATCAGCGCCTACGAGCGTCCCAAGTACTCCTGACACGTAAGCGATTGTTATTGGGTGTGCAGGCGAAAGAATTACAGCGGCTACAGCGGCAGCTATTGGCGGAATGAAAAATGGAGTAGTTATTCCTTGTCCTTTTACCGGTCGGGCTACTAAATGCGTTACTAACGCAACGGCTAACACACCAATCAAGCTGAGCAAAATCATTGAAGGCGCCGATTTGATGAGTAGAAAAAGGCAGACGCCTGTTGGTATTAACGCGCCTCCAACATTAACTGCAACTGTTGTGATGGTTTCTCCGTACTTAAATTGGGGGATGCGGTAGGTAACGCCATACCATTTGACGGTTTCATTTCGAACTACTGGTACATCTGTTTTCATTTTAAATAATGGAATATCGATGAAGCTTCCTAGCAAGGAGGCAATCAAGATCAAAAAAATAATTTCCGGTGTGAAGCCAATGCTTTTAAAAGCAACGGTTAGGGCTCCAAAAAAAATGAGGCCGACAACAATGAACAATACAGCTAGTAAGATTGCGAAGAGCATAAAGTTATGCTGGAGGTAACCCGTTTTCCTGCTCATCCGTTCACAACTTCACTGCTTTTTCTAAAGTAAACTCTGAAGAAATACTCTTATTTAGATTGTCATTCTGAAAAATCTATGCTTTACCCAAAACGTCTCTAACTCACACATTTCCCATGTAACGCCAAGCAGATTAGGTAAAACTTTTCCTTTTTTGCATATGCACCGCCACTTACCTAATACAGCTTGATGAAATGGGGTCATGCAATAGAATGCCTGAAATATAAAATTTGCCGCAAAAATGATAAACAGGATATACAAACGAAGGCTTAAAACAAAATGGATTGATTTAGTCCTGAATTCTTCTCGCGTTTTTAGTGCTTCATTTGTCGGGGCACTTTTCCTTAAGTGGACATTCTAAGGTTCGGTGTTTCTTGCAGTACTCAAGGTTTAATCTGACGAGTTGAGATTCATAGCTTTCCACGTCTTTAGGGTTTAATCCAATCTTTTGTGCTGTTGCCACTGCCATTAACGAAGGCTTAGGCTTTGCTTTTTCCCAAATTCCTCGCAGTTCCCTCAGGAATATGTTTACACCAACAGGTCCAACGCCTTTGAATTCTTGCAGACGCCGCTCCAAATCTTCTGGGCTGCTTGATTCCGCATGAAGTCTCTCTATGTTGCCGTATTTTTCTTTAAGCGCCTTTGCGATTCCAAGAAGGTTAGTGGCGGTTGAGAAGTCATATCTAGTGTAACCTCCAGAATCGAGAACTTCCACGAGGCGGTCCCATCCAGCCTCTAATATCGCATCGAGGCTTGTCAGATCCTCTTGTTCAAAGTAAAGGTAAGTTTCTTTTGCGGTTTGGGCTGAGATTCTTTTGGCAAAAAGCACCGATGCCAAGAACCATTTGAACCTATCCTCAGCTTTGGACAAGTCGAGGTCAAGCTCACTTGAGTAACTCTGCAGCTTAGACAAAGCTTCCTTCACACTCATGAAAAACACCAGTTAATAATATTATTAAATAGACATAAAAGTGTTGGATGAGAGCCAATTTTTTAGGAGACTTTCTGAATCGTCAGCACATGTACGAGGTTGGTTCAATTTTGTTAACGAAAATTTTAGTAAAATGAAGAGAGATGTAAGTTAGCTTTTCTAGTCAAAGCAAGCTGTTTTGGATGTATTGGTTTTTTTTTTTGCTGCAAAACTAGATTATTTTTGGATGAAAACGTTTCGTCTAATGTCGCGGGGGGAAAACTATCGTGTTTGGATTAGGCAACCTTATATCGCATTAATTTGTCTAATACCGAAGAGAGATGCCGAACCATGGTTTGCTCAATAGACATAAGTGAAAAACCGGAACTAAACGATCCGATTCTAATTGAAGGGTTGCCTGGCATAGGGTTTGTGGCTAATATTGCAGCGCTACATTTGATTAGGGAGTTAAAGGCTAAACGGTTCGTCCAAATTTTTTCCTCGTCGTTTCAGGATTTTGCAGTTACAACTGAGGGTGGCGGGGCGCTTTCTCCGATAAATGAACTCTACTATGCTAAGCGGCTGGATGGTGGGCGCGACTTGATTATTTGGTATGGAAACACGCAGGCGTTGACAACTGTTGGGCAATACGAGCTCGTTGATAAAGTGCTTGATTTAGCGCAGGAGTTTGGCTGCCGCTTCGTAATATCCATCGGCGGCTTCAAGAAAGATGAAGTTCAACCTAACCCAGCAATTTACAGTACAGCAACGGATTTAGACACGATGCAGGAAGCGCTTGATTTGGGAACTAAAGTGATGGTGGGCCACGTTTTCGGTATCGCTGGCTTATCCGTTGGTTTAGCAGGTATAAGGGACTTGAAGGGTTTCTCTTTGCTGGTTGATACACCCGGAATGGACCCTGACGTGAATGCTGCACGATGTGCGTTAACTACCCTCGGTAAATATTTGAAGCTTGATGTTGACTTATCAAAACTTGAAGAAAGCAGTAGTGAGATAAAGAAAAACTTAGAATCCTTCGGCATTATCAGAACTGTAACAGAAGAAAAGAAGAAAGAGGAAGAACAACTGCGCTGGTTTATTTAGGCTTTGACTTCGCTCATGAATTGTTCGTAAACTTTTTGCACTCGGTCAGCGGCTGGACCCGTCCCTTCTACGACGCCTTTTTCTGTTAGTTTCACTTTATCCATGACCCAGATGAAACCCTTGTCATCGTACAGTTTAACCATGGTTGGAAAGACTTTTTCAAGTCTTGTAGCTAAGGCTTTAAGGTCAAAGGGTTTTTCTGCGCTTGAAATTTGAGCAACCACGTTCCCGTTTAGGAAAACCCTGTGAAGCAAGGTTCCAAGTTCGTCTTTTGCATCAGCTAGGCATAGGCTCAGGTTGTCCTGGTTGATGCCGATTAGTGTGCCGTTATAGATTTTTCCAGTAGTTGTCACTACAGACACGGTTTTATCTGCTAACGCTGCGACTTCGGTGAAATACTTTCTTTGCGCTACGGACAAGTTTATTTCTCCTTTAAGGTAACGAGATTGTACTACCACTATTTATCTTTGATTTAAATAGAACACATAAAATTAGCAATAAGAATGCTTATCCAATGGAGACCTTTCAATTTAGCTAGTGAAATTCATCAACAAAATTGATACTCTATTCCGCTCATCACGATTTTTGTGAAACTCGCTTACATGCAGAAAATCGATCCTTAGCGGCGTGTTTGATAATCTTATTGGTTTTTAAATGGGTTTTTGATCTTGACAGCTGAGCTATTGTTCTATGGGTTCTTGTCTCCGAAGATTTCAAAGAAGCCTTTCATTTTCCAATAAGTGTCAAGAAATTCTAACCCTCGGGGCGTAGCAAAATAGTAAACCTGTTCAGCGTCAGTGAGTTTTCTTGCTAAGCCGAAGTCGCAGAGATTTTCAATTATCTTTCTTAATCGGTCAATGGGGACGCCTACGCCGTATGAAATGCGAGTGATTTTTCCTCCCTCAGGGTAACGTATGAGCACTTCTAAGACCCCGGCGTAAAGGTCAGTTTTTGAACGTTTCGTTTCTCGGCGACTCATCTGCATATCTCCCAGACCACGTTAGAATGGCGGTTTCGGCAGTTCTGTTACTTTTTTAGGAGGTTCACTTACGGTAGCCCCAAAATCCATCTTGAACTCAGCAGTGTAGGTTACTTGGTCTGCAGCTGACCCCTCTTCCATCTTAACAATATCGGCAAAAATGCGTTCTGCCCTGCACATCGGGCCAAGAACAACTTCCTTTCCGTAAACGTCTTCGACTCTGGCCATACCCCTCCCTGGCCATATGCCTCTCTCAGCCATTGCCTGATTAAGAAGGATTGCGTGGTGTTTGATAAGCCAATTTATTCCAGCACCGCCATAGGCTAAATCCATGCTTTTTCCAACCTCAACCATCTCGCCAATCAACACGCCTACGCATCGGCTTCCTCCGTATACAGTCATCAGTCTGGCTTTCAGTCCCTCTTTGGTTTCCAGTTTGCCGCTAATATCTGCGGCTTCTTTGACTATAATCCTAGTTGCTGTCAATTTGCCGCTAACGCGTAGTTTTGTACTCTCAAAGTTGCCAACTACTTCAACCACACCATAGCCTTCAAGTATGTCCGAAACAAATAGGGAACCAGTAACGTCAAATTTTCCGCCTACCTCGATATCCTCAGCGTGGCAATCCCCAGAGATTTCAATAACCCCGCCTACTTCAATCCGGTCACAAGTTATGTTTCCCTCAACTTCCAGCTTCCCAAAAGTTGAAACTTTACGTCCTTTACATCCGCCAGGTAGAAACCCTTTGCCGTAGACTAATAGTTCACCGAATTCAAGTTGCCCTCTACTGACGAATTTTCCGCCTACTCGAATATTGCCTGTTATGGATCCGCCGCCAACTTCAACTTCACCGCCTACGCTAAGGTCCCCTATTTTGACTTTTCCAAGGGCAGCTACTTTGCCTCCGACGTTGACGCTTGAGGCTTCAAAAGTATTTTGGATATCTGCGCGACCGCCAACCCGAATATTGCCACATTTGACTGCATCGGCTTGCACTTTTCCGCCCACGTCAATATCTCCAGCATCGATTAATCCTTTGACTCTTACCGAGTGACTAACGTTAAGTTGGTTGTGAACCGTCAAGTTTCCGTTTACTTCAAGTTTTCCGGCATATCGACCTGTCAATTCAAGTCGTGCCCTGTTAGACTGCAAACTAGTCTCTTTGATTTTTGAAAGAAAAATTTTGGATTCTAATGAATCGCATTCCAAATCACAATTCACGTAGGCCTTGCCTTCAAGGTAGATGCCCTTGGTGACTACGACGTTTTTGCCGTTGCTAGCTTCGATTCTTGCATTGTTACCTATTTGGAGTTCGCCTTCGACGCGGTCAAGTATTGCGGTTTCTCCTCGTCGAACATGGATATCTGACATGTTTCTATCTACACCTCTATTACTTTTAAGGTTGGCTCACTTTGCGTTACTGCGACCAAGCTGTATTTACTCCTTTATTCAGCCTTCAAAGCTTTCCGCGCAATCAAGTATCCGATAATTGCGAGCAACACGGCGGTTATGGCAAGGTACAGCATGTTTCCTGTCAGCGTAGAAAATTGTGCTGCAGTCAAATTCCCGTTCACTATGAGCAGTCGGGTAGTTTCGGAAGCTTTCGTGATAGGGTTAACTTCAGCTATTCCTTTGAGCCATGATGGAAATGTCCCGAGAGGAAATATGGCGCTGCTCATGAAAATCAAGGGAAAAGCCAAGAAATTAACGATGGCGACCAGCGAATCAACATTTTTCACTGAGAAGGCGAGTGCAGTGAAGAGACAGCCGAACCCGAACGTTAAGAGCCCGAAGGCTACGAGGATGCCGAGTAAGTTAAGTACGCCAAAGCCGGCGCCGAATTGTAACCCGTTGGGAAGAAGAATCGCGACTATGAATGTCAATAAAGCTATGAACATGGCTTTCACAAAGTTCTGCATCACGCCGGAGAAAAATATTGATGCCCTAGATATAGGAGCACTCAGCAGCGAATTAAGGTATCCTAGTTGCCTATCAAGGACTATGTCTATTCCGCCGTAGGCCATGTTGATTATGACGATAAAGGAAATTACGCCCGCCGTAATGAATGTTATGTAGTTTGCAGCGCCACCGAAAACTGAAGTCATTGCGGACTTGATTTGCTCAACCAGGACTGGCGACAGCGCAGTGCCTCCGATTTGCGTGGGTACAAGGTTAACAGGGTTAAATGAGCTTCCGAAGAGTGCAAGCCAAAAGACTGCCATGAAAAGCCCGGGCATGATGGCGGCCGGGTTGCGAATCCACTTCTTAAGGGAACGCGCTGTTAATGCAAAAGTATCGGCGAACATTTTACTTCAACCTCTCAATCAAAATGCGTTGACCAAACGAATCGCCGTTTGCTGCACCGTCTCGCATGTTATCGCCAGTGATTTGGAGGAAAACTTGGTCCAGTGTCGGCTTAGCCAATGTAATATCGGAAATTTTGAGCCCTTTCTTTGTTATGTTTTCAACTATTGCGGGTAGAGCGTTTTCAGTTTTTGTTAGCTTAATCTTGTAAGTTTCGGCTTCTTTTTCTACTTCAGTAACATCTTGGATTTCGCCGAGCACGTCGGATATGTCAGCGCCATCTGTGAGTTGCAGTGTCAAAATTGTGCCGCCGCGTTTGGCTTTGAGTTCTGACGGTGAACCTGACAGCTTGATAACGCCGTTGTCTATGATTGCGATTCTGTCGCATAACGAATCAGCTTCCTCCAAGTAATGCGTGGTCATAAATACGGTTATGCCTTTTTTACGGTTAAGGTCTCGAATGTAGGTCCACATGTTCTGCCTCGTCTGAATATCTAACCCCAAGGTTGGCTCATCCAAAAACAGTATTTTCGGGTCATGAATAAGCCCCATCGCAAGTTGCAGACGCCTCCGCATCCCACCCGAAAAGGTTTTAACCTGCCTTTGCGCGGCACCTTCAAGCTCCAAAAGTTCAAGCAGTTCCTTCGCTTTCCCGCGCGCTTTGTCGTTCGGAACGTGATGGAGCTTCGCAGAGAGAAGCAGATTTTCAACGCCTTTCAATTCGTCATCTGCGGTGAGTTCTTGAGGAACTACTCCAATTTTTTCACGGACTGCGCCTGGGTTTTTGGCGACGTCGTATCCTGCCACTGAAGCCTTGCCCTCGGTTGCGGATGCCAAGGTGGTGAGCATTTTGATTGTTGTGGTTTTTCCCGCTCCGTTGGGTCCTATGAAGCCGAAAAGTTCGCCTTCTTCCACTGAAAAAGAAATGTGGTCAACGGCTTTGACGGTTTTTTTGTAAGTTTTAGTGAGGTTTGCTGCCTCAATTATGTTGGTTTTCATGTTTTCTATTCCTTTTAATGGACGTTGCCTGCGGACCATAAATAGTCAGTTCACTTTGGGTAATCACAAAAAGTCATCACAATAAGATACTGTTTAGAATCAAGATAACGGCCCTGTCTTAATCAAAACTTTAACAACTCCGCTAAACGGAAAAAACGGGTTGGCTAGGCGTTAATAAATTAAGACTATATTAAAACAAAAAATATATTAAGTCAACCCTTTACTGGTTGTTTGCACGTGAAATCATGAAAACACTTGTCATCTGTTTTTCTTATCATCATAAAAACACAGCGAAAATAGCGCTGGCGATTGCAGGTCCCCTCAAGGCAGAAATTAAAACGCCGCAAGAAGTTGACCTAAATAGTCTATCCGGGTACGACCTTGTAGGCTTCGGCTCAGGAATATATTATGGAAATGTCAATAAATCTCTGCTTCAACTCACAGACAAGCTACCTCAAACAACCGACAAGAAGGCATTTATCTTTTCCACAAGCGGTCGAACAGGAAACGCGTCTAAATTTCACAAGCAACTCAGAGAAAAACTTCAATCCAAAGGCTTCACTGTTGTTAACGAGTTCAACTGCGCAGGGTTTGACACTTTTGGACCATTCAAAATAGTTGGAGGCACAAATAAGGGGCGACCCAACGAAGATGACGTTAAGCAAGCAGAAGCCTTCGCTCAAAGCCTAAATCAACCAGCAACGGTTGTCAAAAGCTAAAAGCGTTTATGCGTTTTGAATTGCTTTTAGAATCGTTAGGACTTGCGCATCTTCTGCTCTTTTTTCAAGGTAATTCCAATCCAGCTTGCCTTCTTGCCTAACCAGCACGCTCTTCACGTCCTGTTCGTCCACGGCACCGCGGTCAGGTCTAGCCAATTTAGTTACAATAAAATCTTCAGCGGAAACAACCCAGGCTGAAACATCTTCACTTAGTTGCATTTTTCTACGTCGTCTTAATGTTTCGTCATCAAAAACAATGCCATCAGGTTTAAACCAAAGCTCAAACTCGATTTTTTCTTTGTGGTCGACCACTACTATTTGGGGATTGTTTGGTGAACTAATGGTTGGTTCAAATTCAGCGGCTCTAAGTAGTTTCAGCAAAACGTGAAATTTTTCCCGAGTTTCGGTCGCGACTGCCATGTCTAAGTCAACGGTTGTTCGAATTCTGCCATAGAAAGGAAGGGCGTAACCACCTATTATCATGTAATCGATTTTGTTTTCTTCGAAAAATTTGATTAACCTATGAAGAGTTCTCAATATTGCTGGCAATAGTATTTAGCTCCATGAAAACTAGAAATGTTGAATGGCCATTTTTTGCGAGTCTAGAAGCGTATCTTGCGTCGTTTACAGCATGGTCAAAATCGGCTTTTCTGGATGCAAGCCGTTTGAGGTTCAATTTTCTGTAAGAATCAAGAAAGTCATAGCCTAAAGACGTAGCTGAAACATATTTTTTGGGTCTGCCCTTCTTTGGACTTTTAGCGAACTGTACTTCAACTAGTTTTTCTTCCTCCATCTTTCTCAAAAGTGAAACAACGATGGAGCTTTTTAGTTTAAGCAATTTAATATTGTCCCTGACTCCGCAGGCCCTTGAGGTAACAACTTGAAGAATTTTAGCTCGCTGTTCTAGAGACATTTTGTTTCCCAAATGGAAACATATTACTTCCACATATTTAAACCATTATCAAAAAACTCCAACACATGCAATTTTTCCGCGAGCGGGATTTCCTTCAAGCTTTTTTTGTCTCTATCTAATCTTCTCTCCGTTGCACCTTCAAGGTTTCTTTTCTCGTATTTCACAGTTTTG
>Ga0187772_10001765_pt1 | contig 10460 bp, 7 predicted proteins | sample 0116_SJ02_MP15_2_FD_133137 | JGI IMG/M metagenome (GOLD analysis project Ga0187772, IMG submission 133137) | Tropical peat soil microbial communities from peatlands in Department of Meta, Colombia - 0116_SJ02_MP15_20_MG | ecosystem: Environmental > Terrestrial > Soil > Wetlands > Peat | place... | reverse complement strand
GTGCGTCACGAACCGTCAACAACGCATCATTAGTGGCAACGGGCATTCTATGACAAGACTTATCCGGCTATAGTGTAATTGTACAGGTGCACACGTTATTCCCATAGCTAGGATATGCCATTTACGCCGACGAGGACATCATAATTGGCTTATCTAGTTCAAATTTTCACCATCGTGAGAATGTATTCGAATGGATAGGCCAATCTATCTGCCTTCAACGCAGCTATAAATCGACCCGTCTTCTTATCTCTTGTCAATGGGAGGATCTTGCTTGGAATTGGCCGCTTAATTACCTTGTAAACCTTAAATCCAAACTTTTCCAGCGTCTGTATAAAGACGTCGGCGTTATGAATCCCTACCCTCTTAAGTTCCGTATCGCCAATTACGATAAATGCTGTACCACCATGCTTCAGAACCCTATGCATTTCTTGGAAACACATCTGCATTTCAAAAAAGTAACGCTCTACCCCATTTGCTTCCCTCTTATCGATTTGCCTGAGCTCATTTACTGTTTTTCTCCCTAATTTGCTGTAAAGATCAATGGATAAGTGATCGCATTTCTGTATTGATCCTATGAACTTACTCCTAAATTCAGACAGCTTTTCTGCATATCCTAGCCAAATAGCAGTAAGTTGATGTAGATCCGCGTATTCATACGAAGTAACATAAGGTGGGCTTGTGACAATTAAAGAAACAGAATCGTCCTTTAACCTCATCTTGTAGGCATCAACATTGTCCACAACACAATCAAAATCTTTGGTACCAAGGATTTTCCAAAACTCGTCATTTTTTATCATCATCCTTCGAGTCTGGTGTACGAAACTTTTGTATGCATCGGCTATTACCTTTTCCTTGTCTATTGTAGGTTTGACGGATTTCATCATCCATCTTGAACATCCTTTTAAAATGTTTGAGAATGCACAAAGCGAGAAGATTTTTACATCCTGATCGTCAATTTGGTTTATTCTCGATAGTATAATTGCCAGATCCACCATTTGTTTCTCAGGGAACCAGTATCCCAGACGGTTGTTATCAGGTAAGTCAAGATGAACATCATTGGAAGCTAAAAGAGACATTTGTCCAAGGTGTTTCATTCCCATGCTCGATTTTATATCTCCTAATAAATGTGATATTTGGTCTTTCAGGTAGGCAGGTTCAATAGGAGTAGTTTTTGCCTTACTTATCAATACAGCTACTGGGTTGATATCTGTTCCATAAGCCCTCCGTCCGTTTACAATAGCCTCAACGAGTGTAGTCCCTGAACCCATGAACGGGTCACAGACGAGATCTCCAATCAAACTGTTTTCTTTGATGAACCTAGCTGTAAGCTGAGGGATAAATTTGGCAGGATATTTATGATAATCATGAGTAAGGTATGAAGTCTGAAGTCTGCCTAAGTCTTTAAACGACCAAGAGTCATCCACCTCAACTGAGCGCACAGATTGAATTATTTGTAAATGTCTATAACTATTTCGTGGTAACATCATGGAACGTAGTAGCTGGTTCTGTAATAGTTTGGGGCGTTGGATATTGAGGTAAACTACAAACGACGTGAGCTACTCGCGTCTTTTAAAAAATTTGGTCTAGAGGTCAAATGGTTAACGTGATTTTCCCCTTTCAGATGCTACCTATAAAAAGTTAATTACATTATGTCAGCGTTAAAGGAAAAGTAATTGGTAAACTACTTTCCCTTGTAATTGATAAACTTCAAGACAGACTGCAATTACTAAAATTCTATGATTCGGAATAGGGCAAGTAATTTATTCTTGAATTATATCTGCAGAGCCGTTAATAGAACATATCAAAGATATCTTTAAAATAGGTCCTTGACCAGTAAATTAGTAGTAGAGCGTACTATAAAGCAGCTGCAATAATACTGCTATGGGTATTAATCTATCAGAGTATGTGCTACCGCGTAACAAACAACCAAAAGCGATACAACACACGCTAGGGAGCTGATTAAAACAGAAAACCAATTTAAAGATGGAGACATAAATAACGCCCATCCTCAAATAAATATATAAAAAAATAAAATGCTCCTTAAGAAAATCACCTTAAAAAATATTAGAAGCTATAAAGAGGATACGATAATAGAGATACCCGAAGGGACAATTCTGTTCCAGGGAGACATTGGATGTGGAAAATCAACAATTCTCTCTGCAATAGAGTTTGCTCTATTTGGATTAGGCGATATTGATGGCAACAATCTTCTCAGATTAGGAGAAAAGAAAGGATCTGTTCTTCTTGCCTTCCAAGTGAACAACAGAAATTATCAGATTTTTCGAAGCTTATTGAGACATAATAAGAAGGTAACACAAGACTGGGGATATATTGTTGACGAACAAATAAGAACTACCTATTCTGTAAGCGAAATGAAATCTAAGATTTTGAAGATTATTAATATTAACGAGAAAGCTCAAACCAGGACGACATCTGTAATTTATCGATTCGCAATTTTTACTCCACAGGAAATGATGAAGCAAATTCTTTCAGAATTGCCAGAGAAAAGACTGGAGATCCTGAGAAGGGCTTTCAATATTGAAGAATACAGCACAGCCAGGCGGAACGCAGAGATCTTTCTTGGCTGGACCAATGGGGAGATTCGTGTAAGCTCTGAAATAAGCAAAGACCTCTATGAAAGGGAAGCCTTATTGCAGGGACTTAAACAAAGGGTCAGCCTTTTGGCAATAGAAGTAGAACAAGGTAAGGCTGAGATATCAAAGCTAGACAAAAAAATCAAAGAACTCAATGCAGAAATCGAAAGTCTCAAGCCAAGGCAAGTTCTTGTCTTACAGCTACAGGTATCCATTCCTCATTTGAATAAGACAATTGAAAGGAATCAAAAGGCTTTGGAAAAAGAACAAGAAAGAGTAGACCTCCTTAAACGAGATTTGGGATCCATCAACACCAACGAGAACATTCTTAGTCAGTTAAAACCAGTGTATGAAGATTACATTTCAAAAAAAGATAGATTAAGACAGTTAGAACCATCGATAAAATTACTTGATGTTTTTGACAAGGAAAAGACAAACTTGGAGCAGCATATAGAAAATGAAAGGAAAAACTTGGAATCAGAGATTGATAGATCGATGGAAGAGAGGAAAACTGAATTAGAAAACATTGAAAGAGAAGAAAAATCCATAAAAGAGTTGAATACATTCGAAAAGGAAGAAGTAAGCCTCAAAGGCTCAGTTTCACATCTTATAACACTAAGAGAGGAATCGGACAAAATTCTGTCTCTCATCTCCGAGAACAGAACTGAACTACTAGCACAAGAAGAGCAAATGTCCAAAAAACAAAAGGAAATTGAGAGCATGATCAGGATGGGAGAAGGTGCTCGATGTCCTACCTGCCGACAGAAACTGAGTATAGAGCACATCTCAAAAGTTAAAGCTGAATATTATCAAGAAAAATTGGGCATAGAGGAACATGTAAGATATCTGAACCACACATTAACGACTTATGAACATAAATTAAGAGAGAATAAATCGCTTATAGAGGACCTAGAAAGTAAGGACGAACACTTAAGGAAACTTCAACGCATTCTAGGGATGCTAAGTGAAAAGAAACATTCAATTGAGAATGCAAAGAAAACTCTCCAAATAAAATTCTCAAGGCTAACTGAAAAACAACAAAACCTCAGTAATGAAAACTATTCTCTTGAAGAACGGATGAAGCTATCACAGATATTGAAAGAAATGTCTGGCTTGACTGCTGAGAAAGAGTTGTATAGACAAGTAGAACAAATCGTCTCTAAATATGAATTCGAAAAAATTGAGCACAGATATGTTGAAAAATTGCATGAAATAAAAAGAAAGTCAAAAATTGAGAAGGAAATCCAGGATAATAGCAAATTAATAGATTCCCTACAGATCGAAATTGATTCTAATAAACAGAAATTATACGAGAACCAGATACTATTTGAAAAGAATAAAAATGCAATTAAAGATCTAGAGATATTAGAGGGAACGGTTGATAATTTCAAAAATAAAACGTCAGAAATGAGACAGAACATTTCGGGCAAATGTTCAGAGCTTCGACTTTTGGAATCAAACTTGCATGAAGTTGAAAACGAAGTTCATACTAAAAGAGAATGCTATTCGAATAAACAGATTTTCCAGCAGACGAATAATTGGCTGGAGCAACACTTTATTCCAGCTGTTCAAGACATAGAAAGACATGTTCTTCAGAGTATAAACGAGGAATTTAATCAGTTATTCCAGAGGTGGTTTAGTATCTTGATGGAGACAGGTGATATTAGTGTAGAAGCAGATTCGAATTTTACCCCAATTATCAGTCAGAGTGGATATTCTCTAAGCGTCAATAGTTTAAGCGGTGGAGAAAAGACATCAGTTGCTTTAGCATACAGACTTGCACTGAACACTATGCTTAAGAAGGTTGCAGGTATGGATAATGCTTTGCTAATTTTGGATGAACCTACTGACGGTTTCGGAAAAGAACAGTTATTTAGGCTAAGACAGGTTCTAAATGAGTTAAACTCGGCACAGATAGTAATGGTCTCTCATGAACGTGAATTAGAGAGTTTTGCGGATAAAATTTACCGAGTAACTAAAGATGGCAACCAATCTAGGATCGAAGTAGTGGGCTATAACTAGGACTAGTCTGTTTAGTGATACTGTGGACCGCCCTAAGTCTTTTCGATTTAATAGTTTCAAATGCATCAAAACTCATCTGTGAGATTCTTCGCGATTGTATGGTCACTCCCCGAGCAAGTAATTTTGAACTCTTGTTCCAGAAAGCAACTCAAAAAGGGAAAGACTAGCATAATGTGACTCTAGATAATGAATTCACATCCACTATGATTGGTCCAGAACGGCATGACAATAGCTTGTGACTGAGTATGTCTAACAAAATCGTTTCTTCGGTCAAGTGCATTAACATAGTCAGTTTCAAACACCTAGAACACTCATAAATATCGTTCATCCGTTTGCTTCTGTTTGCACATCTAAGACGAATATGGTACTATTTGGTTTAACTTACTTTAGAGATAGAAAGGGAAATGTGCTAGTACCCAAATACATAATACGATAAATAAGGGAATTGTACATCACATTAATACAATAACTATGTACACTCAACAAAATGTTCGCAGACAAAAAATATCCGAAATACTAGCAATCGTTGCGATGGCATTGGTGCTGATATACATTGCTGACGCAGCCGTAGGCCAAGGGAAACAAGGCTTTTTGCCAATGAGTGCAGCTGAACGTGGAATGATATTTGGCGGATCATCAATGGTTTTGTTCTTCGTTTCTTTTGGGATAGGAATTAAAGAAAAGTCTAGAATAACAACCGGTTTACTGATAGCAGGTGGTCTAATTATTGGGACGTCAGTGTTAGGAGCATCAGCAGTGGCAAAGGGAGGATTGGCTGCAACTCGCCCTGATTTCTTAGGTATAGTTATAGTTGGATATGTTATAATGGGACTAGGTATATTTAGATTGATTCAGAAAAAATGAATAATCAGACCAGGAAAATGGCACCGAGAAGTTTAAGCTTTGATTCGAGACGATAAGAGGTTGGTTTGCTAGTTGCTTGACTCCGCTTTCCCCCTCTATCATCTCGATGGTAAACATGGAAGGTAACATGTGGTTGAACCTAAGCCTAGTTGATTCGAGCTCTGAGGTTGGTTATATGGCTGATTCGAGCTCTGAGGTTGGTTATATGGCTGATTCGAGCTCTGAGGTTGGTTATATGGCTGATTCGAGCTCTGAGGTTGGTTATATGGCTGGTTATCTGGCTGATTCGAGTTTGCTACTTGATTTAATTGATTAGAGAGTGACTGACAGTTGTTGTTGATACAGGTTGTAGCCTCGCATATATCTCCGTCACAATGAGTACTATGGGTTGCATCAACATGGTTAAGATTCGTCATGCTTGTCGCGTTTGCTAGAGTATAAGGGTATTCTAGGTTCGCCATTGTCAAAATAGCCGTTGATAATAATACTGTGGCTAATGTCATGACGCCCTTGATCCTAGTCGCTGCAGCTGGATTCTCGACTACGCTTGTCACTCCGTGGTTCACCTATTCTCACAGGCTACTTTCCACTATAGTATATTTGTGATGCTTCACACCAAGTGGTAAGAATATAGTATAAGGCGTCGATATATTGGAACTATAATAAATTCATTAGAAAGATTATAGTTATTGCAACGTGCAGTTTGTTTTATCCAAGATAATCTGCCAGGTACACATGTGTTTTAACTCAACCCGTAAGCGTTGAATCATGCCTTTCTTGGAATATTCCTGATAAGAATTTTGCTTGGAGTAGTATTCTAGAATTACATTGGATTGGTGTTCGATAACACTTTTCCAAAAAACAGCGGGTATTAATTCATAATCAATTTACTCAAGTACGTGGCAACAATTGCCTTGGATCAATGTGAAAGATGTGGGGTATTGTATCATTGTCATTATAAAGACAATGAAATTTCATAATGGCCTCTGTAATATATGTATAAGAGCTCACCGTATCCTTAGAGTTAACGAGAATTCATCATAAAGTCGACTACCCACGATTCAAATGATGAAGGCAGAAGAGAGGATTATGACAAACCACATAATGGACAACGCCAGCCTTGATATGTCTGTTGAGTTGGGGTTGAAAGAAGAGTCAATTCCATTCTAACATAAAATGGATGACCATTATTATTAGAGGCTAGGCTATTTCTTGTGCTGTTGTCGCTTATGCTGCTCAAATTCTGGTAATGATTCAAATGAGGCACCACAAACTTCGCACCTGTAAAATGGACTGGCAGTAGAAGACATTTCATCTACTAAGATTTCCTCTCTTATTTATAGATACTGACTCGTAGCAGCGTAGTCGCCAAGAAATTTTCACTACAGAGAAATTCATCCTATGCCAGGTATTCTGTGTCCTATTCGTAGGGTATAGCCTCTTATCAAGGATTTGATGATGATATTAATTGACGAACAAACGGAGCAAGAGAAGGCCACGGCTTAAGATTTGCGGCTAAATGTAGAATCTTACCATCTCTGTAGACGGTCAAATTCAAACTTTCTCCAGGACTTTTATGTTCATCTATATAGGCAATGAAATCATCAGCTTTTGTGACATTATGCCCATCGACCGCTACGATCATATCTCCACTATGTCTTTGATAGTATTGATCTAGACCAGATCCGTGCAGCCCTGCTTTATCCGCAGGTCCTCCTTTTTCAATCGCATTTACAAATACACCGTTGAGATTTGCTGGAACATTCTTGTAATCATCCGCTATAGCTGAAGCAGATGCGTCTATGGCTAGTCCAAAATATGGATGGCTATAGTTTCCCTTTGCAATTAGTGTGGGGATAATATGAGTTACGGCATTAGAAGGTATGGCAAATCCTATTCCGTTGTTACCGATAGCGGCAGTGTTGATTCCAATAACCTGTCCTTGCAAGTTTAGCAAGGGTCCGCCAGAATTACCTGGATTAATGGGAGCGTCAGTCTGAATTCCACTCGTTATAGAAAATGCAACCCATGGAAAGTGTAGGCGTAAGAATTGTTCAACAGGGGTATCTTCAGGTATCAAACGTCCAGTCGCGCTTACAATACCAGTTGTCATTGTATCCTCGAGACGATAAGGGTTACCAATGGCTATTACAGGCTCGCCGATTTGTAGTTTAGATGAGTTCCCGATTGGAAGCGCAGTGCGTTCTTCATTTTTTTGAGATAATTGAGTAATATTGCCAGTAAGCTTAAGAACCGCAAGATCATTTAAAGTATCTCCACCTATAACTTTTGCAGTAAATCTATCACCGTTCTCAAAGAGTACATTTACGGTCTTTGCATGACCAACTACATGATTATTAGTTATTATATGTCCTTGATTATCATATACGAATCCAGTCCCTAACACAGTAATATTCTGCGCCTCAGGGGTGACGGTAGTGGGAGAAGGAAGTGTTCTTGTTATTGTTACTATGGATCTTTCAGCTTGATTAAAAATCGTGTTTAGTGTATTTTCTTGAGCTAAAAGATCAGAAGAGTTTTGCTTTGGTTGCACAACGGATGCAGCCTGAACATATTGTCCTAGGAGGCGATCGTCCAATATCCTAAAGATCTTTATAGGTCCTTGTTGTGCCATGCCAGATGTGCTGCTACCATTGAAGCTATGAACTAGAACGAGCATTAACGCAAGGGTAATGACGAAGCTAATTATCGCTGTTATTTTACTGAAACCCACTGACAAATACGACTTAATAGCAGCTAACATACTAAATAATGACCTGATGATGTTCTCAGCTCCTCAATATAACCTTAATCGAACAGAATGTACAGGAGGTCTCAAGCCGATCGAATTAGGCAGATTAGTACGAAATGGCATCTGTTTAGTAGATTTATCAAACGAAAGAATTGGTTTCCATCTAACGATCCCTTATGGGATGGATGCGCTGTCATCTTGCCACAACAACGCTACTAGAGTGTTTCAGCTTAGCTGATGAAAGGCAATTGTATTATTTAGAAGCTAGCCGCTTGAGTATGATACCAAAGATACAAGCCGTTATCCCTAAGCCAGTGACAATGAAACCATCTATCGTCCACCTTGGATTACTATACATAAATGAGGAAGACGGCCCTACAAAAGATTTGCTTTGTAATGTAAATATAATTCCTAGAATAATCAATATGATACCGACAATATATGACGACCTGCCAATATTCTTTAGGTCCATGAAGCACATGCGTCCAGATGCCCAAAAAACATTTAGTTCTTAATCCAAAGAACGGAGTGCAAAACCCTAAAGTTTTTTTTCAACAGAAACGGTGTCTGAAATAGTTTAGTTCTTCGAATATCTTTTATTTCACGGTCCAAGTCTGTCTTTTAGAATGCCAGATCGTAAATGACTGGCATCAGAGCCATTCCCCAAGAAAACCTTATAAGATAAGCGTCACGCGACCATTTACCTGACTCTAGAAAGAGACAACAAGAGTTTCAGACGCCATCTAAGGACTTTTACGATTGTGTTGATTGGCTCGATCGTTGTATCAGTTTCGGTCGTTATTTTATCAAACCCCGAAAGCAGAAAGGCTGTTGACATCATAGTCTTGGACATAACCGGAGCAATTGCTGTGACTCTAGGATTAATTGTTATATACAGACACAAATTTGATGGACAGTATGGAAAACCATTCTTTTGTCTTACGATGGGCGTATTTTTTTGGCTAGCAGCCGAGATTACTATTTCTTATTATTATTTTATTTTATTAATTAAAGACGTACCGCCTCCGGTCTCGTTTGCCGATGTACTCTTGTTAGTGGGATATGTTTTCTTTGCTCTTCATTTATTTATGATGTTAAAGATTATCCGAAAAAAGATTAATATTGCAATTGTAGTTGGAACGTCACTTGCAGCAGTAATATTCATTACTTACACCATAACAGCTCATGCACCATTGATATCGTCAGAATTCGCTCATAGGCATTATTTGGTTTTCGCAGTTAATATTTCATATCCAGTTGCAGATGCCATATTAATAATCCCGGCAGTTTCTGTACTTGTGGCACATAGAACTGATTATGAACATTCGATCCCCATGTTATTGGCTTCAATGTCCCTATTGATTAATGCGTTAGCAGATTATGGGGTTGTGAATGACATCATGAACGACAACACTGGAAATAGATGGATTTGGGATCTATTCTTTATCTCCGATTTTCTTATCATCGCAGCCTCCCTATACTGGTACAATAGATATTATGTTACGAGAGAGCTAGCGGATAGAAAGGATATTAGATTATAGTCCTCGCTAAATAATTAATTACTAAATAAATAATTAATTATGTGATTTGCATGATTATATTCTAAAAAAAGCGATTGGAGAGGAACATTAGCCATCCCTCAATGAATGAAGGACATAGATTAAAACTGACACTAGAGAAAATTATTAACTTCCTTCGAATTAACTGTCGTTTGACCAACACTTTTTAGTGTATTGTTTTGCTTAGCTTCTGGCAATGGATCGAAATACAAACCTAAAACACTCATAAGGAGGCATCTTAACTCCTCGAGGTTAGATTCGTAATAGGCGTGATTTCTCTGATAACACCTACTTCCAGTGGCCTCTATAGTAAATTGTGGGATTCTTCAACCACTAAATATCAATAGATAGTTAATATGTTCGCCTTGGCGTATTTATACTGTTGTTGAGATAGGTCATTTTGGTGGCCTTATGCTTTTTTTGCGCATCTTTTTCAAATTTTCCTTGTAATATTTTATCCTGGGAAAGTAAAGAAAAGAATACGTAACTATTGTTGTAGTTAAGCATAGAGGATCCCTCTAGAAATATCTGATAACGCTTTACCGCAGAGCCCACAATAATATGTACCGCAAGTAACGCACCGAATTAGCGGCATACTGGATCCCTTAACATCTACTTGAATAAATTCATGTTCATGGATTAATTCGTTTTGAGACGTTATTACACCAT
>Ga0187772_10001764_pt1 | contig 10463 bp, 8 predicted proteins | sample 0116_SJ02_MP15_2_FD_133137 | JGI IMG/M metagenome (GOLD analysis project Ga0187772, IMG submission 133137) | Tropical peat soil microbial communities from peatlands in Department of Meta, Colombia - 0116_SJ02_MP15_20_MG | ecosystem: Environmental > Terrestrial > Soil > Wetlands > Peat | place... | reverse complement strand
GTCGTGGCATTTCACTGATCAGACCAATGCATTACGGTTCACTTTAGTCCCTAATCTATATGATCTGGCTACCAAGAAGTGGAGGTTCGATAGTGCAGAAGTGCTCAACAGATTCGACAAACTTGTGCTAGAGATAAAAGGAATGACAAGCTGAGTTTGGGTGCGTCCCTCGCTCGAGCTTGTCCTTAGGTCCCGCCTGCGCCGCCACAAATTTCCAGCGGACTGATGTGTACACCTAGCGTAGCGAAAACGACACTCGCTCCTGCTAGGGCCAGCATCCCATACCGGATTTTCTCATCCAGAGTCATGTTAGCCAGGGTACGGAACAGCTGAAAGATAAGGTTAAGCGACTGCCAAACCAGATAACGGCCATTCCATGCAAATTCTAACAATTACGAGGCGGAGAAATACTTGTCTGGTCCAGCGCATAGCGTGCTGAGCACATGAAACTTGACAATTAGCGCAGTGAAGAGGTCGGGAAACCGCTCCCGTTCGGCCAAAGCTCATTAGGGCTGTTGCATGATTGTCGCCAGTGAACCGGATTTGCGTGGCTACGTCGAAGGCCAGGGCGTACTACGCCCTCGTTTCCAGACTGCGGCGGGCCGGCCTTCCTTTCTCTAGCGCACTCCCCGAATCGGATTTCAGGGATTGTGACTTGATCCTTACCACTGCCGAGGAAGCCAGCCGGTTTGGACCGAAGGCGCTGGCCCTGGAAGGGCTGGACGAGAACCCCGGAGTCTTCAAGGGGCAATTGGTGTCGAGGCTCTCGGGAGAGAACGAGGTACTGCTTGTTGGGGTCGACCCTGGTAAGAGGACGGGGCTGGCAGTGTTCTACGGTCAGTCGAAACTGGCGTTCAACACGTTCGATTCCGCTTCGGCGGTCTGCTCGAGGGTGGCTGCGTTCGTCCATGCAGTCCCTTCGAGCCGTGTTTTGGTTAGGGTTGGAAACGGCAACAGGCAGATGGCCTCCAAGCTTGTCGACGGGCTGCGGAAGGATGTGCCCAGCGCGATCGTCGAGATGGTGGACGAGTCGGGTACGTCTGCAAGGAGCTCGAAGATGAAGGGCGTCCAGAGAGACCAGGTGTCCGCGGCCAAAATCGCGTTTCGAAAGGGCGAGTTGGTCACCCACGGCGCGACCAGAACTCGCGGCTGATTGACTCGATCCTGTCAGGCGTCAGGTCGCAGACCAGGAGGTCCTTTCTGAGCCAGGAAGGCATCAGCTCCCTTGCCGCAGGTGAGCCGAACCTTTCGTCCAGGAAGAAGACCAGTCCTCGTTTCCCTGGCCCTCTTACGTGCCTCCCCGCCGCCTGGAATGCCTTGCGGAGCGCAGGGAGCCTAGAGAGCATCATGTACGAGTCGGACTCTCCCATCCGTTTGAGGCACGAGTATTCCGCGTACATCATTGGAGATGGCGGGGGGACGGCCATGCCGATTACCACGACCGATCCCATGCGCCCTCCTTCGAAGTCCTCCCCTTCAGAGAACCGCCCGCCCTGCACCGCGAATAACACCGAGTCATCTCTCGACCTGAACGAGTCGTAGACCTGCTCGACCTGCTCGGTGGAGAGCCCTTGGGCCTCTGATACGATGTTCCTCTCCGCGACCTTTCCAGACACCATCTCGAGAATGGGTTGCAACACGGAGTAGGACGGCACGAAGATGCCTACCCCAGCATCCGTTCCTCTGATCACGGCCGCCACCCGATTTGAAATCCTCGAATACATCTCAGGGGTGCGCAGCTTGTATCTGGTTGAGGTGCCCGTGTCCACGGCCGTCTTTACGAAGATTGACGGCTCGGCCGAAGCGTTGTACATCTTTGTTCTTCCTAGGCCCAGACCGAGGGACCTAGCGAACAGCTCGGATGGGTTGACCGTCGCCGAGAGCAGGACCGAGCTCCTGAATTCCGCGAGGTACTCGGCTACGTCATGCACAGGGTCGGGATTGACCAGCCCGAGGGAATCCTCCCATTTGACGAGTGTTGTCTCCGTCGAAGGCAGTCTGACCAAGAATTCCCCAACGCGCAAAATCAGAGAAGGGAGCCTCCTCTCGTACATGACAGACCCCCAGGCAGCCCCGGAGCTGGCGCTCAGCTCGAAGGCCAGGTTCTGTAGCCACACCGTGCCATGGTCTTGGTGTATCCTGTCCAGGAACGCTCGCTTATCGAGCAACCAACCCTGGCGCTCCTCCATCAGCTTCTTCAATGTCCGTAGGAGAGAGCGCAGGGAGTTCGCAGCGTCATCCATGAGCATCGCCTGTGCCTCCCTGGCTGCCCCTTCGACCTGTGAAAGGGTCAGAGTGGCTGAATTCATGCCTCGGAAGAAATCTCTCAGGTTGTGTGCCTCGTCGACGACCAAGATGGTTTCCTTCCGGACGACAGAATTCTTGTCGAATAGGATTGAAGCGGCCTTTGGGTCGAAGGCGTATTGGTAGGGGACGACGACCAACTCTGCCTGGGCCATCGCGAGCCTGGCTACCTCGTAGGGGCAGACGTGGTTAATCTCGGAGGCGCGCAGAAGCTCTGAGTGGTGAGGAGTCTTGGCGAGGACCTCTTTGACGAGTTGGCCAAAACCCTCGGTCAGTGAGACGTTGAGGAAATACGAGCACAAGTTGTTGCTGACGTTGAAGGTGCAATACCACCCGAACGACTCCTGGGGGACCGATCTCTGCCGTCTGAGGAGGCAGTAGTCGAACTTGGAAAGCAAAGGGACGGCCTTGAAGCGGTGCGTTCCCTGCAGCTTCGAGACCTCCTCTATGACCCTGTTGACCTGTCGTTTTGTCCTGCACGCATAGACGATCTTGGAATGGGTCTCCTCAGCTGCCGTAAGAGCCCCCGCGATGACCGCGGCCGTCTTGCCGAATCCGCTCGTCGCTTCTGCGACGAGGGTCTCTCCTCGAAGGCATGCCTCATAGATTCGTTGAGCCAGTTCCCTCTGACCTGGGCGAAAAGACCCGTAGGCGAACCTCCCCTCTATGCTCACACATCACAAGCCGCGAGGACTATTTCACGGTCAAGGTAGCCCAGGTTGGTATAGGCTGGTTTCGGCGGGCGTGGCGACCGGAAATCAGACTGATATCTTCGTCATGTAGCCGCCGTCAGAGAAGAGGTGGTCTGTCGCCCTTGCAACTGCCGTCCTGTGCTCGGCGGTCGTGTAGATTCGTAGTATGTCCATGTAGCCAGCTATGGATCCGACGAGCGGCAGCTCGCTGAGGGGTACGTTCCTGTGTCTGAGGTCTTTGCCTTCGCCATAGATTACCTTGATTGAAGTGGGCGCCTCCCTGGCTGACGTGTGCGGGACCGACGGCGTCGTAGGGACGTCCATGTAAATGTGGGCCCTGTTGACGTTCGCCCTCTCGGCTATGTCCAGGATTACCTGCTCCCTCATCCGGCTTCTCTCGAAGAGCTGCTCCACCACCCTGTCCTTTCTCTGAACGAGCTGTTCGAAGACGCATTTGACAAGGCGTCTGTCCCTGAACCCTATTGCGAGGTCTCTGGCCTCCTTCTGCTCTGGATTGGCAGGGTCGAGACAAACGAGGTCGTGTAGAATCCTTTCGTCGGTCATTTCGAGGTAGTCGTTGATGTCTGAGAGGTCGGTCAGATGAAGCGTCGCATCCGCTAACTTCATTGAGTTGACGAGCATCAATTCTGCCGCCCTTACGGTCCTGTGGAAGTAGACGGCCTTGAACATCTCGTATCTCGCCAAGAGTAGCGCCTCGAAGGCGTAGAGCCCTGCGTTGTCCAGGGCGAGGTGTTTGTCGGCGACCCGCAGTGAGTCGATCACCCTCTGTACGTCCACTTTGCCGTACTCCACCCCGGTGAAGTAGGAGTCTCGCAGCAGGTAGTCCATTATGTCGGCGCTCAACCCGCCTGCTACGATCTCGTTCATGAAAGGCGGCTTGGTTGACTGCTTCCCAACGGCGAACGCCGCCATCTTCCTCGGCGAGAATCCGTGGCTGTTCAGGATGTCGCGGATGGAACTCTCTTTGACTATCCGCTCTGAGATGTCTTCGTGGGTGGTCGTCGTCCTATCAGCCAACACTTCCTCGAATGTGTGAGAGAAGGGGCCGTGACCGACGTCGTGGAGGAGGGCTGCGAGCCGAATCTCCTGAACTTGGTCGGGTGTCAGGTCAATCCAGAGCGACAACGCGTCGGCGACTTCCCCTGCTACATGCATGGCCCCCGTTACATGGTCAAACCGCGTGTGGACAGCCCCCGGGTAGACCATGTAAGCGCCCGCCAGCTGGTGTATTCGCCTCAGCCTTTGGACGAAGGGCGTATCGATTACGTCCCGCTCTGGCTCGGTTATCTTGATGTAACCGTGCACCGGGTCCCTTATCTCGGCCACGGGCCTGAGTGTCAACCCTGCGTCGGGGATGCCCTCCGGCGTCTTAAACGATTTCGTATGCAGTTCTATTTTTTCGGTTGGGGCCTTGCACCAAGCGACTTCGAGACGACAGAAATGATTGTGCTATTGGTTTCTTCGATTCCACCGTTCGCGTCAACCACGCTCCAGCCGAACTTCTTTGCCAGGTCTAGGTACGTCCTTCGCACCTTTTCCTGCAGGTCCAAGTCCCGCTCGTAGGAATCTTTTCTGTCTCCTCTCCGGGGGACGATTCTAGTCGGGGCCGCGTCGAGCAAGAGGACCAGGTCGGGTGCGGGAAGGCCCTCCTCCAAATGCAGAAGCCATTCGAGACCCAGCCCGTTGCCGACTCCATAGGCGAGGTTAGACCCGCTGTACCTATCCACGATGATGGCGTCGGTCTTGGAGAGCGTCTCTTCAAGCTCCGCCTTCTTTTCCCACCGATTGGCAGCATAGAGCATTGCCCTTACCTCCTGCGGATAATCCACGCTTCCGTCCAGAAACTTTCGTATTTCCTTGCCGAGGGTCGTCTCGTATGCGGGGAAGGAAAATGTCCGAATAGTCAGCCCTCGAGCGCCCAGCCAAGCCCTTAGAAGAGAGGTTTGGGTCCTCTTGCCGGACGCGTCGATCCCTTCGATGGCGATGAATATTCCTCTTTTCCGGCTCATGGTTGGCAGCCGCTGCCCGTGCGTCTAAATCCGTTTCTAGAATACAATGGATGTCACCAGGAGAAGCGCTACCACCACGGAGGCTGCTTGGAAGTAGTTCTTTGAGAACCTAGAACTTGATTGTGTGAAGGATGCAAATTCCTCGAGCGCCTTTGATCCGAAGACCCTGACTCGGCTCTTCATCTTCAAGGACGCACACTCTGCCGGGGCGAGCCTCGTTTCAGCCCGCCTAGCCATCTCTACTGCGGCACCAGCTATAGACGATGTCGATGTCGCCTCCCCCAGCGCTTCATATCCGCGTTCCGTTGTAAGCCCCCTTGCGGCGAGGTTGTGGCTGTCTGAGGTGCAGAACTCGATCAGGTCATAGCCGGCCGATGCCAGCCCAGCGGCCACCTCTGATCGGAGGCTTGCCACTGAATTGTTCGCGTCAGCGAGGATCAGGACGGATTTCGTTGTGCCAGCCCGTAGCATCAGCAACCCCATGCCGTTCTCAGTCAAGTCGCCGTGACCAGCGAAACCGACTTCGCCGGAATGACAGTAGGCGGCTTCGAACCCTTTGGATTCGAGGCGTCTCATTTCCTCGAACACGTGCTTCCACCCGGGATTGTCAGTGGCTGGGGTCTGCAGGTCGGGGTCTATCGAGTTGTGGGCGTCCACTATTTGAAGGTCGAAACCGGATTCCGACGCCGGCTTGGAAAGCTCGTCCTCGACCCTCGGGTCGATGTCGTCAGACCCGAGCGGAGAAAAGGAAATCGTCATTATCATGTCGCTGCCAAAGGCGCAGGCACCGACCGCTGCCTTGTCGACCTGGTAATGCAGCGGCCCGCGCAGGACATCTCGTGCCTGTCCAGGAGGCATTGACGAGGCCATCTCTTTCACTTTCTGAACGTAGTCCGAAGTTTCCTTCCGGGTCGCCAAGTTCCTTTCGTGTCCGCCTGGCCTGTGGAGTGTCATCACTGGACCCATCCCTTTGAACGCCCTCGAGACCACGCCGGGCAGATCGTAACTCCCGACGGGGTGGAAAGGGCCGGGGTGCACCCCCGGAAGGATGAGGAATGTATCGCCGTTCCTCGTCCTCAGGCGGAGGACCTTGGTGGTGACCTCTGCCTCCTCGGCATGGTCGGATATCATCCGTTCAAGCTCGTCCGAGTCGCCTGACGTCCATGTCTTCATGAAAGCCTGGAAGAGGTTCAGGGCGTCGTGACCACCGCTTGTCTTCCTCCCGCCCAGGAGGACGGTGAACCAGGCGATGGTTGCGAATGCTATGAACCCGGCCGTTACAGCGACTGGGTCAAGGTTTTGTGCGAGTTCGGGCTCTCGAATCACCAATATGGTCGCCGCGGGATGCACGGCGGCGAGAATCAGCGAGCGCGGGGCGCTCCTGTCAAAGGCGCCGTTGATCACTAGGAATTCGAAGCCGGCGCAGACGAACGCCCCGAAGAGGAGGGAGTTGGAAAGTGAGGTTCCAGATCCGGATACCAGTGCGTATGCTCCTCCCACCGCTGCGATTGCGAGCCAAAGAAGTAGTCCGGCGACCAGCAGGGCTAGGACGCGGCGGAAATTTGCTATCGTGTCCTTGTGGACCATGGCCGATGCTCTGGAGACTGCAGAAGCGGACAGGACGAAGACGACCAGGATGATGACAAAGGTCGTAAGGCCGGCGGTGCCTTTGGACAAGATGGAGAGAATGAATGACACCAACCCCCCGTAGAGGAGCAGTCGAAGGCTCGATGGGAGGACGAAGAGGCGCCTGTATCGGCTTGCAAGAACTTCGGTGGCCGAGTGGATGTTCGCGGCCTTTTCAGATGATGTTGATGACAATTGAGACGGTGATGAGGGCGATTGACCCGATCAAGACTATTTCTGGCCTAATCTTGACCCCCTGGGTCTCTTCGTTGAAGAACGTAAGAAGCCCTGCGCTCGACGCAGGCATCGGCGCGTTGTCCTTCTTGCTCATCGAAATGCCGGATGCCTGAACCGTTCTTAAGCGTACCGCCCTAGGCGGCTAGACGAACCCGCTCTCGGTCAGCTTCGTCACCACCCTGCTCCAGAACCCTCCGCTCAGAGTGAGGAATGACGAGACGGCACAGAGCACCAGCCCACCAGCTACCGCCAGAATGGGAATGATTGAAGCGGCCGAAACAAGCAGTATTACGCCTCCAAGAGGCAGGGCTGTTGCCATCTGTCTAAGGTTGAACTGCGCGGGCATCATCATGTCGTCCCCCTTCACCTGGATGGGCGCCACGTAGGCAGCCCAGCAGATCTCGAGAACAAATGAACCGGGTATGATGAGCAGGATGACGATTAGTGCCGCCAATGACACGCCGTAGCCCACCACCAGCAGAATCAGGTTAGCGACGGCGAAAGGAGCCAAGATGAGCATCAGTGAAGCGACCCTCGAGGCAATCAGATGCCGGAAGTAGGTGGCGGGTGGAAGCGCAGTGAGGGACAACCAGACTCTCTCGTTAGTTATAGCCGACTGGGATAAGAAGAACCCCAAGAAGGCGAGCCCGATGGCGACCAAGATTGCCGCTGGGAAAGTGTCTGTGCCGCTTACATCCGACACGGGTCCCAATGACAACGCGAATATGAGATAGGCTGCCGCGGCCACGGTCGCCGCGGTCGCGACCCACCAGGTCTTCACCCTCTTTGAGACATACCTCGACGTTCCAGCCATGTTCATCCTTCCTGCGATTGACATGTTGGTGAGGTTCATCGAGTAGATGGCGCCGACGGGGCTTTTTCCGACGTAGCTGTTGGGGGACTTGACGTCGGAGGCAGTGGACCTGACCATGCTCTTCATCATGTCCAGCTCTATCCGCCCAAGACCTCTGAAGGCAGCCACGACCGTCACGGCGGCCAAGATCATCAGGGTAGCGGTTCCGCCGTAGAGGTTGCCGTTGAAGGCTGATCCGGGAGTGAACGGGAAGTTCGCGAACGACAGCAACGTCCAGAGCGCCAGGGCTACTGAAAGGGTGATGCGGATCCGCGTTTGCATCGTGGGGGCTATGACCCCGAGCGATGTGAAAGTGAGCGCCAAGGCCACCATGTCAGCTATGAGGAGTGGGGAGGTGAACGCTTGAGCGAGGTAGACGAACATGAAGAGGACGGTCGTGCCGAACGCGATGAACTGAGCGAAGAAGATTGACACCGAAAGGTCTCTGCTGCTGAGAGGGAGGGTGAACAGATAGTCCCTGTCTGATTTCATTACCATGACGCCTCCGGTGGCTAACGCCATGGCCAGAAACAGTGCGATGATTCCTGCGGCGTAATATCCAAGGATTGCATTCACCCCTGAGGGAGGAATTGTAGTCGAAATGGCAACAGAATATACGACCATTATGGCCACGAATATCAGGAACGGCCTCGAGAACCGCGTTCGGAGTACGAACTTCAGGAGCTTAGGAAGCACCAGTCATCATCCTTGCCACGACCTTCTCAATGGGTTCTTCCGGGGACCCCTTCTTCTTCAGTTCGTCGATTGTCCCTTCCCACAGGAACATCCCCTTCGATATCATCACGACGCTGTCTGTGAGCCTGTTCGCAATCGACATTATGTGAGTGGAGACGAGGTGGGTCCCCTCCAGCCTGTCGAGCAAGGAGATTACTTTCTCCTGTGTCGGTATGTCCAAGTAGTTGAGGGGCTCGTCCAAAAGCAGGACTTTGGGAGAGTGAACGATTGCCAACGCTATGGCGAGCTTCTGCGTGTTCCCTCTCGACAGCCTTCCGACGTTCGACTTCTCGTACTGCCTGAGCTCGAGCTCGTCAAGCAGGTAGTCGGTGCGCCCCTTGATGTCCTCGACGCCCCGCAGGGCCGCGATGTACTCGAGATTCTCTCGCACTGAAAGCATTCTGTAGGGGAGCGCATCTTCTGGGAGATACCCTACGTTCGCCTTCGATTCCCTGCTGTCAGGATTCGAGCCGAGGATTTTCACATAACCTGTGTCTGCCCTGAGCGACCCGATGAGCAGCTTCAGCGTGGTGGACTTCCCCGCCCCGTTCGGCCCCAGCAGCGCAAACCTGCCACCCACAGGAATCTCGAAGGTGAGGTCGTTCAACGCGGGGATAGAGCCGTAGGATTTGCTCACGTGTTCCAGTACTATCCCATGGTTTGCTCCGTTGTTTACCGTTGAGCTCAAGGTCGCCTTTAGCTCCCCTTTTCTTTTGGCGTATTAAGCCGCCCGCCTAGGGTAGTAAATGTTCGGCTTTCGTACGCCAAACGTATAATTATCGTTGGTATTCGCGGCGCCCCATGCCCTCTTACGATTCCGAGTACAAGTCGGTGGTCAGCAAGGTGCGGGCTCACGAGCGGTGGTTCTCGCGGTGTTTGCCCATGATTGCCAGCGAGAATTTGTCGTCTGAGCCTGTCCGCAGGATTCTGTCCTCCGATCTGGGGCACCGGTATGCCGAGGGGTGGCCCGGTGAAAGGGTCTACGCGGGGTGCAGGTACATCGACCAGATTGAGCTCCAGGCGATAGCGCTTGGCAAGAAGCTGTTCAGGGCCGACCACGTCGATGTAAGGCCGGTGTCAGGGGTCGTTGCGAACCTGGCGGTCTATTCTGCTTTCACGAGCCCCGGGGACACGATGATGGCGCTCTCAATTCCCAACGGAGGGCATATCTCACACGGTAAGAAGGACTTTGGAGGATCGGCGGGCGCCGTTCACGGGTTGGAAGTGGCGTACTTCGCCTTCGACAAGGACGCGATGAACATAGATGTTGACGAGACGAAGAAGCGAATCGCCGCGCTTCCGTCCCTGAAGCTCGCGATGTTTGGCTGCAGCCTCTTCCTGTTCCCGCACCCTGTCAAGGAGTTGGAGCAGACAATCCGAGACAAGGGCGGGGTCGTCTGCTACGACGCCGCGCATGTTGCGGGGCTGATTGCCGGGGGCCAGTTCCAAGACCCGCTCCGAGAAGGTGCGCAGGTGATGACTTTCAGCACGCATAAGGTACTCTACGGGCCGCAGGGAGGCGCAATCGCCTCCGGCGCGGAACTTGCGGAGCCACTGAAGAAAGCTGTGTTCCCGGGAATGACAAGCAACCACCACCTGAACAACGTGGCAGCCAAGGCGATGGTCTTCGCAGAGTTCTTAGAATTCGGCCGTGGGTACGCCAGAGATGTTGTCGCCAACGCCCAGACCTTGGCAGTGAGGCTGGCTGAGCTGGGAGAGAAGGTTCTAGGGGAGAAGTGCGGATACACCAAATCCCACCAGGTCGTGTTGGACATCACAAAATACTCCGACGGAGGCATCATTGAGAAGCTCCTTGAGGACCAGAACATCATCTGCAACAGAGAGCCGATCCCAGGCGACCTCCAAGCGGGGAGGCACTACACCAACCCCGGGGGCATCAGGCTGGGTGTGGCGGAGCTGACCAGGCTGGGCATGGGCAGATCCGAGATGAAAGAGATCGCGGAAATCGTGCATTTGGGTCTTGGC
>Ga0187772_10001763_pt1 | contig 10464 bp, 12 predicted proteins | sample 0116_SJ02_MP15_2_FD_133137 | JGI IMG/M metagenome (GOLD analysis project Ga0187772, IMG submission 133137) | Tropical peat soil microbial communities from peatlands in Department of Meta, Colombia - 0116_SJ02_MP15_20_MG | ecosystem: Environmental > Terrestrial > Soil > Wetlands > Peat | place... | reverse complement strand
GTTGACGGCGGCGGTTTCGAGGAGCGCTTCCAGGATGGAGCTGAGATCCCGGATGGAGACTTGTTCCCGCAACAATTGCTGCAATACCCGTTGCACTTCGCCCAGGGTCAGCAGGCGCGGAACGAGCTCGTCAACAAGCTTAGGTTGCGTCTCCGCCAGCGCGTCCAAAAGCCGCTTGCACTCCTGACGGGTGAGCAACTCATGCGCATATTGCCGCACAATTTCCGCCAAATGGGTGGCGAGGACAGAAGTTTGATCAACGACCGCATAGCCGCTGGAAAGCGCCTGCTCCTGCAAGCCGGGCACAATCCACAGGGCCGAGGCGCCAAAAGCCGGCTCGTTCGTTGGGACTCCCTCGATCGGAGGCGCGGATGGCTCGGAACTGATCGCTAGCAGGCGCTCCTGCTGCATTTCCCATCGCGCCACTTCCACGCCACGAAGAAGAACGACGTATTCCCGCGGCTTGAGTTTTAAGTTGTCCGTGATGTGCACGGAGGGAACCAGAAATCCCAACTGCAGCGCAAGATGCCTGCGCAGCGCGCGGATGCGCTGCGGGAGTTGGCCACCTTGCGCTTGATCGACGAGCGGCACCAAGCCATAGCCGACCTCCAGGCTGATCTCGTCGAGCTTGAGAAGATTCTCGATTTGTTGTTGGGGATCGGGTTTTTTCCTATCGCCGACAATTTCAGCGGCTTTGGTTTCGACCGCGCCTTTTTGCGGAGCGCGCGAGGCAAGATAGGCAGTGATTGCAGCGAGCAAGAAGAAAGAGAACTTTGGCAAGCCGGGGATCAGGCCAAGGAGAAACATCACTCCCGCGGCAATGCGCAGCGGCATTCTTCGGCCAAAGAGCTGGCGGCCGAATTCAACCCCCACTGTCGCTTCCGAAGTTGTGCGTGTAACGACAATGCCGCCGGCGACAGATACCAGGAGCGACGGAATCATCGTGACCAGGCCGTCGCCAACGGTCAGAACCGTGTACGTCTTTGCTGCTTCGCCGAGGGGAATATTTAGCTGAAACACGCCAATGAGAAATCCGGCCACGATGTTGATGGCAGTAATGAGAATGGTGGCGAGTGCATCACGCTGACTGAACCGCGCTGCGCCGTCCATCGCGCCATAAAATTCGGCTTCTTTGCCGATCTGTTCACGACGCGAACGCGCCTGCTGTTCGTCGATCAGCCCCGCATTCAGGTCCGCATCAATGGCCATCTGCTTTCCGGGCAGAGCGTCCAAAGTGAAGCGCGCAGCTACTTCCGCTGTGCGCACGGCTCCGTGGTTAATGACTAGATACTGAATCGCAATCAACGCCAGAAAAATGACGAAGCCCACAACGTAATTCCCGCCCACGACGAACTGGCCAAACGCCTGGATCACGCTTCCCGCGGCAGCCGAGCCTTCGTTCCCGTGGAGAAGGATCCGTCGGGTGCTGGCGATGTTCAGGGAAATGCGGAAAAGCGTGAGGAACAGCAGCAGTGTGGGAAAGACGGAAAATTGTACGGGCTTGAGGATGTAAAGCGCGGAAAGCAGAACGATTACGCCCAGGGTTACGCTCATCGCCAGGAGCAGGTCCAAGACAACGGCCGGGACTGGCACAAGCATGACGAAGACCGTAGTGACCGTGGCCACCGGGATGAGCCATTCCGCGGCGGAGTGGCGATTCGTGTTGTTCGTCTCTGCTGCCATGACTTTCTACCGCACTCCTGCCATGCCGGTTGCGTTGCGCTGCGACTGCATGCGCATTTGCGCCCGATACAGGAACGCGAGAATCTCCGCAACCGCGGCGAAAAGTTTTGGAGGAATCATTTGGCCGACCTCCGCTGCCTTGTACAAGGCTTGCGCAAGAGGCGGATTTTCCACGATGGGAATCTCATGCCAGCGAGCAAGTTCTTTGATTTTTTGTGCGATCAAATTTCGCCCTTTGGCAACGACAACGGGAGCAGCCATGGTGGCGGGGCGGTATTCCAGTGCGATCGCGTAGTGCGTCGGATTGGTGATCACGGCTGTGGCGTGCTGCACGTCTTTGTTTAGGGACCGGCGCAGCAGTTCGCGGCGCAGCCGGCGAATCCTTCCCTTGATTTGAGGATTCCCCTCCGTATCTTTTGCTTCCTGCTTCACTTCCTGCTTCGTCATCCGTAAGGAACTTTCGTACGTTTGACGCTGCATCAAATAGTCAACGCCTGACCACGCCAAAAGGACCAGGCCACACTGCCACGCCAGGGCAAAAGACAATTGACCGAGCAAAGCAAGCGACGCGCGCGAGTGCAAGCGCGAGGAGTGGAGAATGACGGGACCATTGTTGAGAATCAGCCGAAGCGCGAGATACAACATGACGCCTGTGGGCACGATCGAGCGCAGCACCCGGCCGAAGCCCGCAAACGAAAAAAGTTGCTTAACGTTATTTGCAGGGTTGAGCCGCTGCCAGTCCGGCGCCAGCGCCTCGCTGGCAAAGACCATTCCACCTTGCGAAAGCGTCCCCGCGATGGCGACCGCAAACGCTGCGGCAAAAATCGGGCCAACCCACAACGCCACGGTTAGGGCGGTCCAACCAAACACCGGGACGTGATCGCTCCAATCACCGGTGACGCTGGCGCTCAGAACCCTGGAGAAGTAGCCCTGCCACCGTCCAATCCAGGCTGCCGGATGCCACGCAAGCAGGAAGACCACCGTCAACAGAGTCAACGTCGAAACAAGATCCCGGCTGCGAAGAACTTGGCCTTTCTCCTGGGCCTTCTGCCGCCTTCGTGGTGTAGCTTGCTCTGTCCGATTGTCCGCCACGCGTCAACCCTCAGTGCGCCAGGTGGAGCAGGTGTTCGCTCCAACCCAACGCCAAGCCAAATTGCTTTTCAAAAATGCCCGGCCAAAACCCTACGCCGATCGCAAGGACCGTGTAACCAACAAGACTTTTTACAGGGATGCCCAGAAAAATGGCAGGCATCTGAGGCGAAGCCTTGCTCAGGAACCCGACAGTTAGGTCCAAGAGAACCGTCGCAACGAGGATGGGAACGGCAATTTCCACGCCGAGCAGCCACAGGCCTCCCGCCGCGCGGAAGAGTTCTTTCATTGTTGGGGCGGTAATCACAATGCTGCCCACAGGCACGTAGTCGAAACTCTTTGCCAGCCCGCGCAAAAGCCAGTGATGAACATTCATTTGAAGGAAAAGCAGGAGGGCAAACAGTTGATAGAAAGTCGAGAGCACCGGCGTGTCCACGTCTGTTTGCGGGTCGATGATGTTCACGAGCGAAAACGCAAATTGGAATCCAGCGAGTTGCCCCGCCAGCACCGCGCCTTCCAGCACGAATTCCAAGCAGAGGCCGAGCGCCAGACCCAACATCAGTTCGCCGAGCACCAGGCGCGTCCATCCGGAAAGAGTGAGTACCGTCTGCGGCACCGAACAAATGGGATAGAGCAACGCCGTTAGCACCAGCGTAAAACCCGCTTTGATGCGAATGGGAATCGAAACACTTCCGAGGAAGGGTGAGAAAGACATCAAGCCGCTGACGCGAAGCCCGATAGGGAGCGCCCGATAGAGAATGTGTTCGAGAATCGAGAGCAAGCCCTCTCCCCTTATCGTGTGTAAGACCGAAAATCACCGAACAAACTGACCGTAAAGGTGACCAGGTGGTGCAACATCCAAGGCGTCAGAAAAAACAGAATGATTCCAACGGCAGTGAGGCGCGGAACAGTAGAAACCGTCATGTCCTGGATGGAGGTCATGACTTGGCCGATGTTAATGACCAGCCCAACGATGACGGCTGCCAGCAAAATCGGAGCGGCAACCCAAAACGCGGCTTCGATCGTTCGGCGGGCTAATTCCACAACCTGTTCCGGATTCATTTTCCAACCTATAAATGAAAGCTCTTGAGCGTTGAGCCGACGACGAGATTCCATCCGTCCGTCACCACAAAGAGCAAAATTTTTAACGGCGTCGAAATCATCACTGGCGGCAATTGCAGCATGCCGACGGAAGTGGTCACGGAGGCCGTGACCAAATCAATCACCAAAAACGGCAGGAACAGCACTGCGCCAATCTGAAATCCGGTCTTTAGCTCGGAGATGATGTACGCGGGAACGACCACGCGCATGGACAAATCCTCCGGTTTTTGCGGGCGTGGCTCTTTGCTCATCTCGACAAACAGCGCCAGGTCTTTTTCCCGCGTGTACTCCAGCATGAATTTGCGCAATGGTTCCGAACCGCGTTCGAGCGCCTGCATGGAAGTGATTCGCCCATGCTCGAACGGCGCGATGGCTTGCTCCTGAATGGCCGCTCCCACGGGCTGCATGATGAAGTACGTAAGAAAGAGCGAGAGTCCGATGAGCGTTTGATTGGTTGGCGCCGTCTGTGTTCCGAGGGCTTGTCGCAAGAAATGGAAAATAATCAGGATGCGGACAAACGGCGTCATCGACAGGAGAATCGCCGGCAGAAACGTCAAGAGCGTAAGGAGAAGAATGACCGTTACAGAAGTGGAATCGCCGCGAATTGAAAGCCCGGGAATCTGGAGAATGGGCGGGCGTTCGGTCGCGGCAGCGTGACCCGCCAAAAGCATTGCGGCCAGACCGGCTGCAAAGAAGCGCGAGATGATACTGGCTGCGAAATGTCCCGCGAATCGCATCAGTGCAATCCTCCCGCGAACATCGCATCGGCGGTTTCCGGCTTCGGCTCGGGTTCTGAATTTCGAGTATCAAGCCGCTGCAGAAGTGAGACGGAATGACCTGTCGCCGCGATCAATAGCCGCTGGTGATCAACCTCGACGATGGCAAGAAAGCGTTTTTCACCCAGTGGAAGCGTCTCGCACAGAGACATCTGGCGTTTGCGCCGCTGAACTTTTACGCTCTTCAATAGCGTCATGAGCGAATCGATGATCCGGCGGAAAGGAGAGGTTCTCTGGAAAGCTTCGGCTCCGCCGTCCGCGCAAGACGTTCCGGTGTTAATGCCATTGCCAGCGACCCAAGTCGGGGCTTCGGGATTCATGCCAGCTCCGTCAGGCGAATTGCCAACCGTTTGCTGACAACTTCCAGTTCAGCCCAGGCGATGAGCTGCGAATTCACAGTTACGGGTACATCCGATCCCTCGGAATTTGTGGATTCCACGACCATGCCGGGTTCGAGTTGCAGCAGGTCTCGCACCGTGAATTTGCCCACTGGCAAATCCACGGTGAGCAAACAGGGCAATTGGCCGGCCTCCTCCCAGACATCTTCCGGTATCGCGACAGGAACTTGCCTCGGAATTGCCGGTACACTGGACATGGCTTATCGCTGCACCAAAAATTCTGTGAAGTAGACTTCTCGCACCCCAAGCTCGGGAACGTTTTGGTTCAAGGCTTGGACCAAATTCTTCTTCAGCTGGCTTTTTCCTTCTGGAGTTAGCAAGACATCCGCTTTGCACACGGTGAGAACACTTAGGATGGAATCGCGAATGCGCGCCAGCGGCAGATGAGTCGTCAGCTTTTCCTTGTCGGCGCCTTCTGGCAGTTGATCCACTCCGAGGTCGATCGTGACTCGCAAAAAATGGGTTTCTTCTGGGTCGGCTAGATTTACGGTGAACCCCTCGAGATGAATCAGGTATTTGGGCGCCTGAGAGGAATCCGGCGGGCGAGAGGCTTCGGCAGTGTGGCCGCGTTCCGTGACATACCACACGGCGCCACCGCCACCGAGCACTCCCAGAAGGCCCAGCATGATCGGAAGGATCGAAGAAGACTTGCGAGGCGAAACTGCAGCACGACTGCCGACAATCCCTAGAAGCTCCTGCCCAGCAGAATTCTTATTAAGTTCGGCACTCATCATCTCCGCTAGATGCAATTTGAGCGCCGAAAACGATGACTGGATCCAGAGCTGATGGGGATTCAGCCGCCACAAGTCTTTGAAATTTCTCGGCTTACAAACAGCGCTTCGCTTCAGCAAATTCGGCGAAGAACGGAAATGGAACGAGCATCACAAGCTCGGAATTTCCTAATTAGAACTCTTTAACAAATGGGTCTCGCCGTTGACTTTGTCCCCACGGCGAGACCCTTGCTCTTCACCTCAAAACGCCCGGTCTTACTGCACCAGGTTGATCGCCGTTTGTGTGACTTCGTCAAATGTCGTAATCGACTTGGCATTCGCTTGATAGCTCCGCTCGGTCACGATGAGCTGGGCGAACTCGGTGGCGATATCAACGTTAGACTGCTCCAAAGCGCCGCCGCTGAGCGTCCCTCGCCCACCTGTTCCCGGCGCACCCACGTTCGGGGCGCCCGACGCAAGGCTACTGAGAAATTCGTTGGAGCCGTTGCGAATGAGGCCTTGCTCGTTGGCAAATGTGGCCAGCGCGATCTGGCCTAGTGGATTCGTTTGCCCGTTGCTGAACACGCCCTGGATCGTGCCATCGCTCCCGATCGTGAAATTGACGAGCGACCCGCTGGAGTAACCGTCCTGCTGTGTGGCGGACGTTGCAGACGGGCCTGCCACCTGCGTCAGAAGGCCCGCATTGTTGGCATCATAGATGTTCCAGTTGAAGGTCAAGTTGTTCGCTCCGTCGGCCAGGTTCGTCATATTCACGGCGATAGGCGTCCCTGCCGCCGGGGGAGGGACCAATTGCCCGTTCCCATTGAACGTCAGGTTGCCATTCGCGACGCTCACCGGAGCTGCAGCGCCAGTGACATCCGCCGCAGGAATGGTGACGTTGTAGCTCCACGTATTTGCCGCAGTTTTCGTGAAGGTAAACGTCAAAACATGACTGGCGCCCAAGGAATCATACGCCACCAACGAAGTGCTGAACGTGCCTCCCACCGCGGTTCCCGAATCGAGATTCAGCGTGAGCTGAGCGTTGGCCGTGGCTTTCGGAGGATTGGTCGTGCCGGTTGCAATGAACAGCGGGCTCAGCGTCGCATTGGCATTGATGACTCCATTGACTGCAGGGTAACCCATGACGGCAGCGCCGTCCTGGGTCTGGAGCTGGCCATTCGCTGCAATAGTCAAATCTCCGGCGCGTGTGTAGAGAGTCTCCCCGTTATTGGTGGCAATCAGAAACCCATCGCCTTGAATGGCGACGTCGGTGGGCACCCCAGTCGTCTGCACGCTACCTTGTGTCAAATCGGAATTGATGCCGGCTACCGATGTGCCGACGCCAACCTGGACGGGATTCCCGTCGCCGCTGGTTCCGATCTGTTGGTAGAACAGGTCCTGAAACTCGACCGTCTGTTCCTTGAAACCAACCGTGTTGAGATTGGCCAAATTGTTCGCGATGGTCGAAAGACCGGTTGAGCTCGCGTCCAATCCGGACAGTGGAATCGAAAAAGATGGCATTTTCTTCTCCTAATTGAATTAAAGTTGCGGAATTGCTTGAGAATACAAAGCTGCTGCGGAATTCGCGGCGGCAGAAGATGACACGGCAGAGTTCGTAACCGGAGTAACCGCAGAATTCGAAGTTGTGGACGTGTTTCCCGAATTGGTTCCGGTACCAGAGCTGCTCCCGCTTTGGCCAGCCTGTGCCGCGCTCACCAAAGTATCCAAGTCCTGCCGAATCTGAATGATCTCCTGAAGCGTATTCATCGACGTGAGCTCATCGACCATCTGATTGGGATCCATCGGGTCGAGTGGGTCCTGCGCCTGTAGTTGCGCGGTGAGCAATGTGATGAAAGCGTTTGGTCCTAGCCCGTCGGTCAGTTCCGAAGGAGAAGAGGAAGAACTCGTGGAGCTAGTCGAGCTGCTGCCCGTAGTTGGCGGCGTATTGGTCATGATTGGCGGAACGGATGTCATCGCTATGTCCTTTCTTGTGCGGCTCTCAAGCCCGCACGCTCAATCTTCCCTGTGAATCGAAAATCCCTCCGGCCTCGAGCACACCGGCCGGCACAAAGGCTGCGCTGCTCTCCAGTCGTTGGAGGGAGGATGCGCTCTGAGAGCGCTGCGGCGATCGATGTCCCTGCTGTGCCTGGGACTGGCTTCCGGCATTTCCTGCCGTCGAATGAGGCGCGCCTTGAAGCAAGGAGAGCTGTTCCACGCGCAACTGTTTTTCGCTGAGGGCCTGCTGCAGCGCGGGAAGCTCGACGGCCAGCGCTGCATGGGCGTCCCGTTTCTCCACAGTGATGGCAGCGCCGACTTCATCGCCCGCCACTCGCGCTCGCAACTCCACCGCGCCGAGTTTGTCCGTCTGCACCGCGATGCGCATTTCACTGTGGTCGCTCGCCTGCGAAATTTGAGCGCTGCTCACGAATCGATTTGCGGCCGCCTCCGGAGCTGGGAGCGAGGGCGTTGGATTTGTTGCAGCGCTCTCTGGTGTGCTCGCCGAATCTGCTACGGAATGATCGATGTGCGTGCCATCTGATGGGGCGGGCGGAGGCTGCACCACAACCGGAGCTGGTGCCGGTGCTTTTTCGGCACTGGCCGCGGCCAGCGTCGCAGCAAACGCAGGATTCTCCGGTTGAGGGAGTGCGTCATTGGCTGGCGATGAACTTTCTTGGGATCCGGACGAGCTCCCTTGGTTTTGTCCTCCGTGATTCGAGGACTTGTCTTGTGAATCAGTGTGATTTATCGCGGCGGCGCTTGGGGCCGCTTGGCTCGCCGTCGATTGGTCCGTCGCAACCGGCTTGGGCTGCGTGTTGGATACCATGGAAGCAAACTGTGCGGGGTGCGCTGCGAAAAATGGTGTGGCCGCAATTGTGGCCTTCGTCGCCGACTCTGCCACTACAGCCGGTGAGGGCAAAGGTGAATGCGCTGCTTGAAAACTCACCGCCGGCTGAACATTGTCCTGCAATTCTGAAATTTGCTGGAGCACCGCGGACACAGGCACTCCGCTGAATTTCGACGCCGCCATTTCTTCCATCAAAGGCTCAAATACGAATCTGGCCGGTTTGAGCTCAGTTGCCAACTTTTGTCCGTCGATCGGTGGTGGCTGCACTGGCGGAACTGCGGAGACAGGGCCTTGCTCCGGCGCCGTTGAACTCACATCGGGGGAAGGAAGAGGCACATTTGCCTGCACCACGACTGATGACGATGGAGCCGCGGCCGCTGCGGACTTGACAGAAGGTGCGCTTTCTGTGGCGGGAAGCGGTAGTGCTGCAGTTTGTACTGACGCAGACTCAACACTTATCGCGCCAGGAGAGCTCGTCCGGGCGGAGCAGATAGGTGTCGTGGCGGCGCCATCGCTCGTGGCCGGTTTCTGGGATTGTGGTTCGGGCGGGGTGGGAGTATTGATTGGCACGGCTGTTGGCTGGAAACCGGCAGAAACCAAACTGGCGAGAGATGGCAGTGCCGCCGGCGGTGGGGGCGCGACTGAAATCACTCCTGAACAATTCGACTCTGCACTCTTCCCTTTCGCTGGCTGATTTTGTGAGCTTGCGTCGGAAGAGGCTGGAACTTTTGCGGCCGCAGTTGTCAGTTGAGCAGCTTTAGGAGCCGGACTCAAGAGATTTGAAAAAATCGGATCTGGAGCGGGCAGCACGGAAACCGGTTCGGGATTTACAGATTCAGTCTTTTGAAGGGACGGACCGAAGCGGGCCGAAGGCTGCGAAGTAAGTGCTGGCTGCATGTTCCCAGGGATCGCCGTTTTCTCGAGGACTTCCCGCACAATTTGCGCAAACGGTGGGATACCAATCGCACTGTCGCCACTTTGGGCAGTAGGTCCTCCCCTAGGGACTTGTGGCACGGACGCCGATGGCACAGCTCCCGGCATTGCAGCCGGCGCGAAGTTTGGTATGGAAACAGGCTCCATGGCTCGTTCTGTCCGGACAGCAATGGAGCAAACTCCCTGCCAACTCGGCAAAGCTGGTCTTTGAAGACGCGCCTTCTCAAATCAATGAAAACAGATGATTTGTGTTTAGCTCTGATTTGCGGCGGTTTCCTTCAGACCCACGGTGCTAAAGGCATAGGCAGGGTTTGCCGTGCAAACCGGCAAGAATTATTCAATCGTGCGTGTGTTCCTTCGAGTGAGGAACGCTTCGTCCGCCGCTTGCTGCTCGCGCCTCGCAAACTCCAAGTTATAGGCTTCCTCTTGGCGGTCGCGGAGCCCTTCCAGGATTTCCCGGTCTTGGCGCACTTTCTTGTATTTCTCAAGTTGCTCCAGCCGTTTCTTTTCGGCTTGTTCCAATTGCAATTCAAGGGATCGCTTTTTCCCCGCGTAAGCCTCGTCGCAAATTGCTATGAACTGGAGAATTGCGCCGGAAGAACCCGATGCCATTTCATCGAATGCCCGGCGTTTCTCCTCGAATCGTTGTTCTTCCAAAAGTTCGAGGTCGTTGCGCAGCCGCGCAACCACTCCGACGGCGATAAAGAGTCTTTGTTCCTCTTGGCGCTCCAGGCTTTGCCGCAGGCGCAAAATGGCCTGCAAGGAATATCGAAAACCCATGAAGAATTACCCGGGCAGCGCTTGAAGCGACTGAAGAGTTGCCTCAAACGGCGCCGTGTCCGTTTTCTTTTGTTGTAGAAACGCATTGATCGACGGCAACGCCGCAATGGCGCGATCGAGCATCGGATCAGCTCCTTTTTGATAGGCGC
>Ga0187772_10001762_pt1 | contig 10468 bp, 14 predicted proteins | sample 0116_SJ02_MP15_2_FD_133137 | JGI IMG/M metagenome (GOLD analysis project Ga0187772, IMG submission 133137) | Tropical peat soil microbial communities from peatlands in Department of Meta, Colombia - 0116_SJ02_MP15_20_MG | ecosystem: Environmental > Terrestrial > Soil > Wetlands > Peat | place... | reverse complement strand
ATTGCAATATATTGCGGTAAAATATAAGTATTACCCAAATATAATATAGATTTGAAAGAACAATGACAAAAGAAAACGAAGAAAAGACAACAGAAAACTGGCTGAAAGAAGCACAAAAAGGTTTCATACGTATGGGGGTCCTTATACTTCTCAACAAAAAACCCTCACACGGCTACGAAATCATGAAAGAAATAAACAGCCGAACCAAAGGCTTCTGGCAACCCACCGCAGGCGGCGTCTACCCCATCTTACGCGACCTAGAAAATTCAGGGTACATTTTAGGCGAGTGGCAAACGCATAAAAACCGGAAGCTGAAAATTTACAAAATAACTGAGTCAGGAGAGCTCATTCTCAGACGAGCCGTCGTAAAACAAGCTGAAATCTCAGATAACATCGGCAACCTTTTCAGAGAATTCGCGAGAGACGTCCTCAACATTGAGGCAGCAAATCCGCCATTCCCTCACATTTCCTCCATGTTCGCACCCTTCCTCGAAGAGGGAAAAAGCAGCCAAGAAAACCTAGAACAGCTTGAGCGTCAGCGAAAACGCACTTACAAAACGGCCAAAATGATCCAAAAACAACTTGAACAAATCGACAAGAGAATTAAAGAACTAAAGAAACTAGAACAAAACGAGTCTTCTCCAGCACCATCGTAGGATCGACAAGTTACTGTTTTATATTCAATAAAAAAGTAGATTTTAGTTACAATGGATTTTTTCTTGAACGTTTAACTAATAACTATGAAGATTTGTGGAAAAAATTTGGCGGCGAAAGCCGTTTTAAATCTTTTGAAGAATAAAAAAAACTTTGCTGACTCCAAATTAACAATAACTTTCATTAAATTCTGCAATCTTGAAGATCCCTCCAAACCAACAGAGGAACTTGTAAAAATACGTGGGTTCCCGTAACCGTTTTGGGAAAAAAATAACCCGGTAAAGAAACAGCTCTGAAGTTAGTGTAAACAATTAAATCTTTGACTGAATATTTGCTAAATTAGAAGTGAATTCCGAATGTTCCGCGTGAGAGTAAACAAAATTGAGTCGACCCGCGATTTAGACGGTAACCTTGGAAAAAGAATCGAGTTGCTTGAAGAGCAAGAAGTCAACCCCTACGTGCTAAGACCACAATCAGATGAAGCCAAAATGGCGCAGGACATCATGCAAGCGCTCCAACAGCAAATGCCCTTCCTGCCTCAAAAAAACCAGCTCACCACACCAAAAATAATTCTATTTCTAACTGAGCATGAATATGACAGTTTAGGCATCTGTTTTGATGTAAATCAGGTTTACGAAGTTGCATTGGAAAACCAAGCGATCCGGTTCACGAAAGTTTAAGGATTTCTTTCCTCATCGACCTTAGCGCTGAATGCTTGGGATGAAAAGACAACACAAACATCATACTCCTCAATGCCGAACATATTCCTTCTAAATCAGACATTTTACCTTCATCACAATACAGGGGGATAGGTTCCTCGCAGCCTGTTTCTTCATAGTAGACGTAAATGGGTGAACCAGCCGTATTCAACTTCACCAGTTTAAAATCCAAATTTAAACGTTTAGCAGTTTCTTGTGTGGCAGTTTTAACCGATTCTAACCGTTTCCTGCGTGGAGCACCAGTTGACGCGTAAACCATCAGTTTCCCATTGTTTGCCTTAAACATGACAAACTCACCGACATCGCATTATACGAAAAAACTCTTTTAAGACAAGTCGTGAAACGACTGTTTCAAACAGGGGAGGGGTGAGTGAAAGTGAACGCCTGAAATGCGTAAAATGTTGCTGTGTACGGGCAACCACAACGCCTTAAATTCTGACAAAATCAAGTCTTGTTATGAGGTGAAAAAAATGGCGATTGGCGAAAAATTATGGGAAGGCAAAGCCAAAAGTGGCCCAGGCTTCATAAAGTCAGTTGGAATGGACGGCGTTACTTCAGTCTATACGTGGACGGCTAAAATGATGGGCATGGGGAAGGCGAAAGGCGTAGATGTCAACATGAATGTGACCGGTATGAGCATGATGCCTCCTAAAGGCGTTGCGTGGTCGAAGGATCAAGGGACGTTCATGTCGATGACTGGTGACATGGGCATTGTTAAAGGAGTTTCTATGATGAAGATGACTCCAGGCATGAACCCGACAAGCGTAGGTCTTTGGAGTTTAATGTCAATGTCCGAGAAAATAGGATGGATCAACGGCGCGATTTTTCTTGTCACTTTTGAAGCGACAGACCCCATGTGGACCGAACTCAACGTTGCAATCTGGGAATGGAAGTAATCTTTAAGGGGTTGATTTTATGGAGGAACAGCATTGGCAGATGCCTGAATGGTGGTACCGCAAGAAGCGCCCAAGCACCGACGAAGAATACTTTGAAAACATGAGCCGAGTTATTTTTCAAGCCGGATTAAACTGGCATGTGATTGACAATAAATGGCCCTCAATCAAGAAGGCATTTTCAGATTTCAACGTAGGAAAAGTCGCATGCTTCAATAATGCTGACGTTGAAAGAATGATGAGAGACCCAGAAGTTATTCGAAATAAAGGTAAAATCAAGGGAATAATACAAAATGCTCAAAACTTCATTGCCATAGAAAAGCAATACGGATCATTCCAAAAATACCTTGACAGCCAGGATAATTCAAATAACTACGAAAACGTTGTTAAAGATTTAGTCAACAAATTTAAGTGGTTGGGACCGTCTACAGCAAGCACTTTCTTGTACACTGTCGGAGAAAAAATCAAAGTTTGGGATTAAAACCTATTTTTTTCTTTTTTCATTGGAAATAGATTTTTAGATTTAAACTAATTAATTTTACATGATGCCAATGGCTAGAGATAGGGCGCATGTTTACGTAAGCGGCATTGTTCAAGGCGTTTTCTTTAGACAAAAAACTAAACGCCAAGCTGAAAGCTTAGGCGTTAACGGTTGGGTAAGGAATTTACCAGATGGCAGAGTTGAAGCAGTTTTTGAAGGGGAAGAACAAGCAGTTAAAGAGCTTATAAATTGGTGTCATCATGGTCCGTCTTATGCTATGGTAACAAACGTTGAAGTTTTATGGGAACCCTATCGTGGAGAATTTAGCGGCTTTGAGACGCAATAGGCAAGTTACGCTTTTTTCTTTGGCACCCGAAAATGAGAATCTTTTCCGGCGCTGATGTATTCTCCACCCATGCCTCTTACTGCGGAAGCAATTTTTGCAAAGTTTTCTGAGCCCAAAAACTGCTTTGGTTTAATTATCATGTAATCGCCCTTCTCCTCAAAGCTTAATCGGGTTTCAAGCTCCTCAGGGAACGACATGCGAATTTCATCAAGAGACCTCTGTTTTGTGCCAGCTTCTGTTGGTGTTGGTGGTTGAGTGGCTGTCGGCGGGTTGATTTGACCTCCCGCGAGAGATTTCATTGATGCTGAAACAGAACGCATTTCTTCTGAAATTTCGTTTAAGGTTTTGAGAATTTTATCAATCTTTCCGACTAGCTCATCGAACTTTTCTTTGTCCGTGCTCATGCAAACGCTCCCTCAAACTTCTAAATAATCCCAAGACGCTTATTAATTATTTGCAATAGACACAATAGCTTGAGTCTGGAAGAAAAATGGGCATGATTGAAATCGACGGAAGCCAAAAAAGCGGAAGCGGCACAATACTTCGCCTCTCCGTAGCCTTAGCAGCCATAATGAAACAGCCATTACATATTTTCAACATTAGACAAAACCGCCCGCAACCTGGCTTGAAACCTCAGCATTTGGAAGCAGTGTTGACAGCGGCCAAACTCTGCAGCGCCAAAGTGCAGGGAGCAGCTCTAGGTTCAAGAGAGCTGTGGTTTACGCCTCAGCGGATAAGAGGCGGCAATGTTGAAGCAGAAATTCAAACTGCTGGGAGTATCCCAATGCTGCTATTAGCGACGTTGCCAATCTGTTTGTTCGCTGATGACCCTGTGAGCTTACATGTAGCTAAAGGCGGAACCGACACAACCCATGCGCCCACCGTCAACTACATGCGCTGTGTGCTTTTGCCAGTGCTTAACCACATGGGCGCTGATGCTAACTTAACTATTCAAAAATATGGTTATTACCCGAAAGGAATGGGTGAAGTGACGATGACCGCACGGTCAGATCGGGCTCTAAAACCGATTCAGCTTGAAAATTTTGGCAAAATAAAAAGCATAAGCGGAGTTTCTGTTTGCACTTTTTTGGGTGACAGGCAAGTGGCGGAGCGGCAAGCAAAAGCAGCGGAAGACTTCCTTTCACAAAGTGGCTATAGCGCTCATATCGAGGTTGTTAACGACCAGTCGAATACTTTTCAAAAAGGCAGCTCAATCGTTCTGTGGGCGGAAACCGACGCGAGCATAATAATTGGCGCTGACGCGATTGGTGAACTCCGTAAGGCTAGTGAGACCGTTGGAAGAGAAGCCGCTGAAAAGCTTTTAACTGAGTTGACTGTTGAACCAACGGTTGATGTTTACTTAGCAGATATGCTTATTCCCTATATGGCGCTGGCACAGGGCAAATCGGCTTTTTTGGTTAGAGCAGTTTCTGAGCATATCGAAGCTAACATTTGGCTGATGGAAAAAATGTTAAATGTTAAAATCACTACTCAAAGAGTAAACAACCTCTATAGGATAGAAAAAAGCAACTGATCACATGCCAAAATCAAATATTTGCATAAAAGTTCCTAAAAAACGAGGCGAAAGAGCAATAGCATTAGCTAATAAACTTGGACTCATCGATAAATCATTGGAAATCCGACGGGATGAAGGCAACATCTTTATCCCCGTAATCAGGCAACCAGATGAGAATGAGCTAAAAACGCTAAATAACGAAGTTCATGAAACGCAATTGTCCACTAGCGTTTTTGCTGAAAAAAGATCAACTGCACAATCCCTCCTGCAGGTTCTCGAAAACAGTTTGCCCCCTAATTTGCTGGCAAGTTTGCCTCAAGCATTAGACATAATAGGGAACATAGTGGTCATCGAAATCCCGCCAGAATTGAAAGGGTCCGAAAAACTTATCGGGGAAGCAATTTTGAAAACGCACAAAAACGTCAGGACGGTGCTTGATAAAGCTGGAGCAGTAGGTGGAACTTACCGGTTGCGCGAGTTCACTTTTATCGCCGGAGAACACAACACCCAAACTATACACAGAGAATTCGGATGCCAATACCATGTTGACTTAGCTAAAGCATATTTTTCGCCTCGGCTTTCCCAAGAGCATCAACGGGTAGCATCACTTGTGAAAACTGGTGAAACTGTGGTGGATTTATTTGCTGGGGTTGGACCCTTCTCGGTGCTGATTGCCAAGAAAAATCCAGGCGTTAGGGTATATGCTGTTGATATTAATCCTGAAGCCTTTGAGTTGCTTAAAGTAAATGCGAGAGTAAACAGGGTCGAAAACCGAGTCTTCCCAATTCTTGGTGATGCAAGGCAAATTACCATAAATAAGCTTAAGGATTCAGCAGATCGGGTGATAATGAATCTGCCTGAAACAGCAATCGAATTCGTCGATACCGCTTGCCAAGCGATTAAACCCCACGGCGGAAAAATCCACTTTTACGCTTTCGTTCGTTCACCTGATTCAATAGAGAACCTCCAGCTCCGTTTTTCCCAAGCTGTGAAATCAACGGGCAGAAGAGTGGAAACATTTCTTTATGCAAGAAGCATTCGGGAAACGGCACCCTATGAATCTCAGGTCGTTTTAGACGCTGTAGTCGCTTAACCACGAAGGACTAGGGTAATGTTGACTTTCTGGTTTGGATTTTTTAGCTTTTCTACTAATTCTCTTGGTAAATCATTTGCTGATTTGTCAGCACGAATTGCCAACGTTCGGTTACAGATGTAATCGCTTTTTCGGATCACCATGTCGGTTAGGTGAGTTAAAATTAACTTTGGGGAGCCAAAGGCGTTAATCTGCTCGGTTATGCCTCCAGCCTCGATAATTACTGTTAGTTTAACATTTGGCTTTCGGAGTGCATCTTTGAATATTTGGCTCAAGTTCGCCACTGCTTTATCCGAAGCTACTCCGACTACGCAATCGCCTGTTTTAGACAAGTGCTTTTGTTTTGTGAACATTAAAGTTGAAGGGTGAGTGACTTGAATGTTTTCATGCCCGAATGCCACGATATTTTCCTTTGTTTCTTTTGCACTCAATTACTCGTTAACCTCAATTGAATCCACTTTGCCGTCCCCATCCAAATCAAACCCGTGAATTACGACTGCGAAGGGGTTCTCGCCCTTGTATTTCGCCAATGTTTTCTTCCAAAAATTGGTTAAGGCTAAAACGCATGCTTTTGTTCCTACGGCTTTGTTTCCTGCTAAAACCACGATGCGTTTGGTTTTATCCCATGGATTCACGATTTTAGCAATTAATCCTGAAGAATCCGAAGTGTAGATCTGCAGGGTTTTTTCTGATGATAAACCGCCCAGCAAGAAACCTTGTTCTGAAGATTGCATTATGAATTTGATGGGTAGATACTCGTTTATTTCCTGTGTAAGAAGGTTTGTGCCTGGACCCCCAACAAGGATTAAATTGTTTTTTTCTTCTTTCTCCACTTTAACGTCAACATCGAGTTTCACAGCGAATTCCGTGGGCATTTTTGCGAATTGCCCGATGAAAAGGGCTAAGTGCGCAGCGTAGTGTCCGTCTCTGGCGCTGGTTTTAAAGGGTCCATGCGGTTGCGGGCTGCCTACAACTATTTTTCCGTCAAAAATGCCGTCGCTGATGAATTCTTTGAAGAATTCTTGAAGTTGCCTGTCGATGCTTAAGAGGCAAAGGTTTTGGATGGCTCTGTAGCCGTCTGGGAACTCGATGCCGAAGGCCGGTGATACTGCTTTGTAATATTTTGCTGTCGCGCCTTTCTTTTTTTCTTCTCTTTCAACGGTTATGGCACCTGCTTTGGCTAGTTTTCTTACGTGGTAGTAGACTTTTTGTTCATGCATGCCGAGTTGCCGCGCGATTTCTATGGGGTACATTTCCTTTTTTGATAGCATGGTTAGGATGTTCCAGCTTAGGCTGCCGAGCATCATTTTTAGTTTTTGTGAATCGTTCATTATGCTGATTTCTTTTACTTCTTGGGTGTTGCCGTTGTCTTGGAGAAGCAGTTTTTTATTCATGTCGAGTCGAAAGGGTAGATAACACGTAGGTACTATAAAAAATTTATTTATAACGGTTCAAAAAATTTGGGCTCAAGCCGGCTCCAAGCTTTCGCTTGCTTCAATAGAAGGGAAAAGCGGCTAAAAAAAACTTTGCAATGGTGAAACTGAAATCTTAAAAATGCTTATTAGCGAAACGTAGACTTCATAGGCTTATATCATTGTTGAAAAGCGAGGCTTCTGAAATGTGTGGAATATTTGGTTGCGTTTTAAAAGAAGAAAATGCCGCTCCCCTAATTCATTCATCACTTAAACGGCTTGAATATCGAGGCTATGACTCAGTAGGTATAGCAACAATATCTAATGGAAAGATTTACCTAAAAAAGGATCAAGGGAAAATCGATGACGTTAACAAAGTCTTAAACCTTGATGATATGCCAGGCAGCATAGGTATCGGTCACACGCGTTGGGCGACGCATGGTGCACCCTTAAAAGTGAACGCTCACCCTCATTCCGATTGCACAGGAGAAATAATGGTTGTTCACAACGGCATCATCGAGAATTTCATGGATTTAAGAACAGAACTGCAAAATCTTGATCACACTTTTGTTTCCAAAACAGACACGGAAGTGATTCCACACCTTATTGAGCAAATCCTCAAGCAGAACCCTAAACTCTCCCTTGTCGAGGCTGTTCAAGAATGCCTCAAACGCGTTGAAGGATCCTTTGCCCTTGCCGTAATCTCCACGAAAGAGCCGGACAAGATTATTTGTGCCAGAAACGAGAGCCCGTTGGTTTTAGGCATCAATGGCAAGGGTGTTTTTTGTGCCTCCGACATTCCGGCGTTTCTGCCAGTCACCAACAAGGCAGTCATGGTGAATGATGGCGAACTGGTTATTCTGTCAGCGCAGGGTTATGAGATTAAGAAAATTCAGGATCTGAGCCCTATCAGCAGGGAACCGGAAATTATTGAGTGGACAGCTGAAATGGCAATTAAACAAGGCTATCCACACTTTATGATCAAAGAGATTCATGAGCAGCCTGACACTCTTCGCAACACGCTCAGACTGCAGGAGCATTATCTGGATTTACTTGCAACTTTTCTGGACCGCGCGAACGATGTTTTTCTTGTTGCTTGTGGAACAAGCTACCATGCATGCTTAGCGGCTTCATACATGTTTTCTAAGCTCGCATTCTTGCCTACTTACCCTATTTACGCTTCAGAATTTATAGAACAGCATGGCAAATCAGTAAACATTGACAGCACCATCTTAGCGGTCAGTCAGTCAGGCGAAACAGCTGACACTATTGCAGCCGTTACCTGTGCCCAGCAGCGTGCAGCCACGATTCTAAGCTTAACAAATGTTATCGGCTCCACTTTGACACGTATTTCCCGAGTTTATATCGGCACGCAGGCTGGTCCAGAGATTGGAGTTGCAGCTACGAAAACTTTTACGTCTCAGCTTTCCGTATTGGCGCAACTTGCCCTTAGATTGGCAAAGAAGAGGGGCAAGGTTTCTCAGGATGAAATTGACAGTCTTGAAGAGAATCTGCTGAAGTTGCCTGAAATTGCTGAAACAATAGTTATGACGCAAGAGGAAAAAGTTAAGCAACTCGCCAAGAAATACAAGGATTCAAAAGTGTTCTTTTTCTTAGGCAAAGGAATTAGCACCGCCACCGCTTATGAAGGAAGACTTAAACTGATGGAAATCGCCTATATTCCGTCGATAGCATTCCCGGCAGGCGAAAGCAAGCATGGTCCAATAAGTCTTGTTGAAAATGGCTTTCCAGTTGTTTTCGTTTGCCCTATGGATGATTGCCATAAGACGCTGATTGGTAACATTATGGAGATGAAAGCCAGAGGTGCCCACATAATTTCTATTATCGAGGAAGGGGATGAGGATATCAAAGCATTGTCTGATGATTATGTTGAGGTCCCGAAGGATATTCCTGGTGTTCTGTCGCCGATTCCTTTTGCAATGCCCCTGCAGCTTTTAGCGTATTACATTGCACTTGAGAAAGGATGCGACCCAGATATGCCAAGGAACCTGGCGAAGTGCGTTACGGTAAAGTGACAATATTGAGAGGGGGAGCGGTATTCATATCACTCCCACTTCAATTTTGACACCGATACCTTTTATTCGCATTCAGAGTTTTTTGCGCGCGCAATCCCGGCTAAGCTGCCTTTCGTAATATTTCCTATCCTTCTGCACTAATTATTGGTTAAGCCGGAAATCATCGACGTTCCATGAATATTGTAGAAAGTCTGGATATTCACCAATTGTTTTCAGTGAAGCTTGATTGCTATGTATTGATAAAGAAATTGAAAAACTGTTTACAGTGGGTGCTATGGAAAAATATACATCTTTTGAGGTAGAATTGCCTGCAATAAGATCCCATGGGAATTCGGTTGAAGTCGGGTTAATCTCAGTGTACGGTTGTTCCGTTATTGCTGAAAAAGTTGCATTAACAAATTTTATTATAAGATTAAAATCTCCAGCCGCATTGCCGGTATTGGCACAGTAGACAATAATGTAATTTTCCGCGCCTGTAGTATTAAAGAAAAAAGGTGTTGATGATAGCGAATAGTAGATAATTGGTTCATTTGCTTTAACGGTAGTTTGATGTTCTTCGTATATTACCAAAAAAGTAGCAGCTAAGACAATTAATACAACTGAGATAAAAGCAGCCAGTTGCTTATTTCTTTTTTTAATTCTAATATCCTCATCTATTCGATTATTTTTAACGAGATTTAAGACTTATCTTTCAAGTTCCTTTTTTGCGTCTAAGCCGAATATGGCCAAAACTGACCTTAACTGAACCATTTTTCCAGCGTCATTTTTCCCTTCTGCTTCTTGGTGCCTTCTATCATTTTGTCTAAGGATTTTCGTACTCGGTCCTCTGAAAACTCTTTTTGCCTGACCATGAAATCAATAACGCCTTCAACGTTTGGTTCTCTCCATTCAAGCTTATAATTATCCGTAACCTGAGGATGCATAAAAACTTCTCTTATACAATTTGGCTCAACAGGAAAACTTGCATTTTTTACGTAAGGCAACGCATTCTCTAATGTCCCATATTGCTTGATTAATTTCAAAGCGGTTTTTGGTCCTAGGCCTTTTATGCCATTTGGATTAAAGTCCGTGCCGATTAAGATGCTAACATCGATTAATTGCTCAAACGTTAAACCACACTGATCCAGCGTTTGGGAAAGCTCAATCACTTCAGGAACAACGTCAATGTAGATGCCTTTGCTAGGGAGTTTCCGCCTGCCCGAAATGGTTACGTTTCTTAGCAGTTTCGGTGCCCCAAAGAGCAAGCTGTCATAGTCTTGGCTTGCACAGTAATCAGCGTCGCCCCTTTTGGTCATCTGCGCGGCTTGGGCTTCACCTT
>Ga0187772_10001761_pt1 | contig 10468 bp, 3 predicted proteins | sample 0116_SJ02_MP15_2_FD_133137 | JGI IMG/M metagenome (GOLD analysis project Ga0187772, IMG submission 133137) | Tropical peat soil microbial communities from peatlands in Department of Meta, Colombia - 0116_SJ02_MP15_20_MG | ecosystem: Environmental > Terrestrial > Soil > Wetlands > Peat | place... | reverse complement strand
CGTAGGTCATTCCGGCGCCGAACCGACATGGCGGTGCGCCCCCGGAGATGGCCGTAATGTTCGACCATTGACCGCCGACAAACTTCCAGGTGTCGTTCAAGAAGGTCCGCTTGAAATCCCCGCCGAACAGGACGACGTAGCCGTCGAGGGCGTCGTAGGTCATCGACGCGTCGTACCGCCCGCTCGGCGAATTCGTTTCGGAGATCGAGCTGGGGGTTAGATTGGTCCAGACCCCGTGCACGAAGGACCAGGTGTCGAGGTAGTAGTCCGTGTTGTTGTATCCGGGCTGGGTACTCTGAATTCCACCGAACAGCAGGAGGTACCCGTCGCGAGCATCGTAGGTCATGCTCGCGCCCACCCGCTTGTCGGGATGAATCGCCAGGGTCAGTTCGGTCCAGACGCCGTTCGCGAACGTCCACGTGTCGTCTTGGCTCGCTCCACTGAACAAGACCACGTACCCGTCGGCGGCATCGTAGGCCATGGTCGCACCGTACCGAGCGGCTGGAGTCGGGCCCCCTGCGGAATCGATGAGGCTGGTGCCGCTTGAGACTGATGTCCCAGATCCGCACGTTACGTCCCCCTCGTCGTCCGCACTCTGACACGCCACCGAGGCGCCCTGAGCAGGGCCTCCACCGTGCTCGAGGGAATGCCGGGCCTGAGTAAGCGCGCCCACGGCCGGCGACGCGTCGCCGGTGGTCAGCGTGGCCGTTCGTGGGGTTTCGGAGGAGGCAAATGCAAACGCAGTCGACGAGGCTACGAGGATGAGGACGATCAGACACAGGACCGCTCGGTGCGCAGAGGATTGTGACCGCGCATCCGGCCAACAAGAAGAGCGGCCCAAATCCAGCATCGGACGGCGACCTACCCGACCCTTGACGGGGGTCCATGTCAATCCGCGACTCCTATAAGCACCGACGGGCGCAACTCGTCAAGAGCCGTTTCGGAGGCGCGCTGTGTGACCCGACCTCCCACGGCAGATTCCGATTCTCGATAGGGGGCCCATAGTGAGACTCCTTTCGCTGGGAAGTTCCCTGCCCGGGACGGCAGGTCATCCACCATCGCCGGCGAGAAATGGTCCCGCGCCAAACGGTTATAACCCGATCCTCGGGTGCCGTCTCCCTTGACCATGAGACGGCATTCGAACTCGATGGCGGAAGGCGGTCGCGAAGGGATGTTTCTGGGGACGATCGTTGCACTGGTCCTGATGTTCATTATCAGCGGCACGTCGGTTGCGGTCGTTGGTTCGCCTGCCGCACACGAGCTCGGGGCCGCTCCTCCGTCCGTGACGTCGATTGTACCGGCCCCGAATCATGTTGAGACGGGAGAGGTGGTGCTCCCCAATCCGCCTTCGCTTCGAGCTCCTGCCGACCTTTCCACCCCTCTTGCCTCCGGAACGGATTTTCCAACCTACCTCGACAATATCGAGCGAACCTCGGCGACCACGAGCGAACCTTTGGTGAACCTCACCACGGCACCGCGGCTACATCTCCTCTGGAGCTACAATGCCGATGGCCAGATGGTCGAGTCCCAGCCGGTCGAACAGGAGGGTATCACGTACTTTGGGGGTGCCTCGGGGTACGAGTACGCGGTGTACGCGTCCAACGGTACACTCCTCTGGAAGACGTTCCTGGGCCAGGCCGATAGCGACACGGATTGTCCGGGAGTTCTCGGTGTGACTTCTTCCGCGACCGTGGCGGGGGCCACTCTCTACGTGGACGGGGGTTATCCGTACTTTTACGCACTGAACTCGTCGACCGGTGCGATCGAATGGCAGACTTCGATTGGAATATCGAACGCGCTGGGTTACTATGACTGGTCCAGTCCGCTCATCTACGACAACGATGCATACGTCGGAATCGCCAGTGAGTGCGATGCGCCGCTGGTGCCGGCCGGGCTGGACGAGATTTCTCTCACGACCCACGCGCTGGTGAACTACTTCAATACGAGCGTCCCCGAATCCGTGGGGTCGAGCATCTGGGGATCCCCGTCGGTCAATCCGGCGACGAACACGTTGTTCTTTGCTACCGGAAATCCGCTCGGACGTTCGGTGACGAAGTACGGTAACTCGATTATGGCGCTGAACGCGACGACCCTCGGCCTCCAGGCCAACTGGCAGGTACCGCTCAACGAGTGGGTGGGCGATGGGGACTTTGGCGTCACGCCGACCCTGTTCAATCCGACCGGAGGGTTTCCGATGGTGACCGTGGCGGACAAGAACGGCATTCTGTACGCGTTCTACCAGTCGAACCTTACGTTGGCGTGGCAAACCCGGCTCTGCTGCCAGGTGGGGTCGCACAACGAACAGGTGTCCACGTCCTACGGAGGGGGATACGTTTACGCGGTGGGTCCGGCCACGGTCATCGCCGGGGTCGATTATGCGAGCACCGTTACGGCGTTCAGTCCGCTCACCGGCCAGATCGTTTGGCAGGACACGTTTCCCCTGACCTCCTCGAACGGTTACGCGGCTCCGCTCTGGGTGAACGGTCTCCTCATCGTACCGGACCAAGGAACGCTGCTCCTTCTCAACGCGAGTTCCGGGAACGTTCTCCGCCAGATCGCGGTCGGCGGGTACATCCAGGCCGCGGCGTCGGTCTCGCGAGGCGAAGTGTTCGCAGGCACGACGAACGGGTACGTCGACGCTTTTGACGTCGCCCTAGAGGCGAGCGCGACGCAATCCGTGGCGAGCGGCACGGCGCCATTGACCGACACTTTCGAGGTCAGCGGTTCCGGAGGTCTCCCCAACGCCACCGGGTCGAGCGCGTACGGTTATCTCTGGAATTTTGGAGACGGGTCGCCCGACTCGTCGTCACCATCGCCGACCCACGCGTTCACGTCCCCGGGCACGTATACCGTGACGGTTTCCGTCACTGACCTGGCGGGCAACGTCTCCACGGACACCCTTACTGTGGGAGTCGGGGCGGGAACAAGCTACGCGGTGACGGTCCGTGAAACCGGCCTACCGTCGTCGACTCCGTGGTCGGTAAGTATGGACGGCATGACCCAGACCGCTACGGCCCCCTCCTCGTGCGTATTCGAACTCGGCGACGGCTCGTACTCCTACGGCGTCGGACCGGTGTCCGGCTTCTCGCCAACTCCGGAATCGGGGACGGTCACGGTGAGCGGCACGGCACAGAACGTCCTGGTGACGCTTGCCCCGGAGTATGATCTTTCCTTCGAGGAGAACGGACTTCCTCGGGGATTTGCCTGGACGATCTCCGTCGGCGCCGTTTCGTCGAGCCTGGTGACCAACGGCGGGACGGATTCTCTGGTGTTCCCGGAGGCGAACGGAACCTACTCGTACGCGGTTTCGGTGATTCCCGGCTGGAACGAGACCTCTCTACCCCCCACCGGCACCGCCGTGGTGAGCGGCACGGCCGTGGCGGAGCCCACGCTCTCCTACAGCCCGGTCTTTAGCTCCGTGACGTTCTCCGAATCCGGCCTCCCTTCGGGAGACCGATGGAACGTCACGTTCAACGGCGTGAACATGGTCCTCACCGCCAACGGCGGGACGGACGCGCTCTCGTTCGCAGCCGAACCGAATGGGATCTATCCGTATTCCGTTGCGGTCGAGCCCGGATACTTCCAGAGCGCGGCCCCGTACACGGGAACCGAGACGGTGAACGAAGCCCCGATCGACGTGACCTTGACGTACGTGGCATCCACCCCGAAGATCTTGATAGGACCTGCTCAGGGACCGGTCGGCACCACCCTCAAGGTGTCGGGCTCGGCGTTTAGCGAGATGTCACCGGCGATCGTCACGTTCGACGGCACCTTGCTCACTCCCGCCCTCGGGGCGGATTGCACACTCGTCGGCACGACCCTCCTGACCGACCCATTCGGGGATTTCATTTGCACATTCACGGTGCCCGCGGAGGTTCGGGGAACGTACGAGGTAGTGGCCTACGACTCGGCGACGAGCACCTACTCGGCCGCGAAGTCGTTCAAGCTGACGGTCCCCTCGATCGTCTTGAGCCCGACCCAGGGACCGGTCGGGTCGGTCTTCACCGCGACGGGGTCCGGGTTCAGCGCGTCGTCCGGGGCGTCGGTCTCCTTCGATGGAGCGACCCAATCGCCGAGCGCCTGTACGCTCGGGTCCTCGGCGGGATCGGCCATCACGACGGACGGCGCGGGGGCATTCGAGTGCTCGTTCGCGGTGCCCGGCGTCGCAGTGGGAACCTACTCCGTGGTCGGGACGAATACCCCGACCGGCGCCCTCACGGCGGCGAAATCGTTCAAGGTGACGGTTCCCAAGATCACTCTGAGTCCGACCAAGGGGCCGGTCGGGTCGACGTTCATGGTGACCGGGTCGGGCTTCAGCGCCGCCTCGGGGGCCTCGGTCTCCTTCGGTACGGTCCTCCTCGTGCCCGACTCATGCTCGGTCGGAACCATCAGTGGGACCACGATTACGACTAACGGCGCAGGAGCGTTCGCTTGCACGTTCACGGTCCCGTCCGAAACGGCGGGGTCTTATTCCGTGATCGGGACCGATACGATGACCGGGCGGACGAGCACCCATACGTTCACCGTGACCGGCTAGTCCCTCGGCGGGAGCGCCCTCCCAATCGGGTCGCCTTCGACCCCCATACCACTCGGATGAGCGATGAACGACTCAGGGCGCGTTCTTAAATCCGAGGAGGTTTGCTCCGCCACCCCCACTGGCTGGAGTGGCAGGCCCAGAATGGCCCGATGGCTGCGCATCGTTAGCCCACTGTTCGTCACCTCGCTGCTTGCCTTCGTGGGCAGCGGGATCGCGTTGGCGCTCCTTCACGGAGCTGTGATCGCATGCACGGTCGGGTTCCGTGCGTCCGGCCAACCGCTCTCCGCGAGCCAGGCAATGCAGTGCCCGAGCTATGGGGTGGCTTCGGGGATTCTCGTCGTGGTGGCTCTCGTGGCCGGCACCGTCCTGGTGTGGCTTATCCTACGCTTGTCGAACGCCGGTCCGGCCCCCAGCGTGGGAACTGGAGGAGTTGCGTCCGGTACGACCTCGGCGGACAGCTCCCCGAACAACCCCCGGTTTTCTCGACGAGCCCCTTGGCCAGTGTCTCGCTGGGTCTGTTTGCTCGTTGCGCTCTTCTTCGCGGTCTCCTTCTTCGCTGAGAGCTGGCAATACCTCCAGCTGATCCATTTCTCGGACGACCTCTCCATCAACCAGCAGATCCTCGCGTCGACGGTCCTCGGGGGGAAGCCGTACCCGCTGTACAGCTCGTTCACGTGCGGGATACTGGGGGATTGCACCTTCCTTCAGGAGCATCAGGCGTTCCTCGCGTTCCCGGTGGCGCTCACCTACGGGATCGCCCCGACGCCGTTCACGCTGTTCGCGATCCAGTCGCTGGCCATCGGGCTCGCCGCCCTGCCGCTCTACGCCCTCGCCGTCGACGTCATCGGGTCGCGGCGGTTGTCGCTGGTCGTCGTCGTGACGTACCTCGCGTGGTTGCCGCTCTTCATCGCCGCCAGCCGGGACACGTTCCACTGGGAGGCGTTCCTGCCGGTGGAGATGCTCACGCTGTTCTTGTTCTGGAATCGCCAACGGTACCTCTACGCGATTCCGGTCGTCCTTCTGGCGTTCTGCACGCTCGAGGTGAGCACCGTGCTGGCCTTCGCGGTCGGGTTTTTTTTCCTGTGGCCATGGATCGTCCGGGCCGTGCACCTCCTCGGGCACTCCGCGTTATGGGTCGAGGGCGAGACGAAGGGAGCATTCTCGTGGGCCCGTCCGTGGGGAAGGTGGGTGTGGAAGAGTTTCCACGTGCCCGAGGTGTACGCCTCGCTCAGCCTGATGGCGGGCTCGCTGGCGGCCTATCTGCTCCTCCGCCTGTTCGGGACCGCCATCGGCGCCGTCTTCGGGATCCCACCCCTGCCCGCCGCCTTCGCCGCCCACGCGGCTTTCCTCAACCGGAGCTTCGCCCTTGGTCTCTCCGATCTTACGTACCAGTGGACGGCCAAGCTCTGGTTCTGGGTCGTGATCTACCTGACGCTCGGCCTGATCCCTCTACTCGCTCCGCGCGCGATCATCCTGATTCTGCCCTGGTTGGCGTTCACCTTCTTCAACATGGACTCGGGGTTCTGGGGATTTTCCGGCATCTACCAGTTCGTCCCGGCCGCCGCCCTCATGATCGGGTTTGTCTTCGGGCTCAACCAGCTCTACCAGTGGACCTTGGCCAGGGCCAAGGCGCCGTCCGGTGATTCGCGTACCGCCGAAGGTCCGCCGACGAGTGCCGAAGACGCGGGTACCCCCGCGCGTCGTTCCCGATTCAGACCCTGGACGGTGGATGGGGTCCGCCGATCGAATTCGTCGACCGGCGCTCGAATTCTTTTCGTGGGCCTGATCGTCCTCGTGGCCGGCAATCTGTTCCTCAGCCCCTTGAACCCGTTGGCCGCCGATGTCGTTCCCAACCTCGGGGCTCCGTTCCCGTCCCCCTACGGCGTGGATTGGTCGCCCCCTCAGAGCGAGCAAGCCTTGGAGCGCCTCATCTCCGTGATCCCGAAGGACGCGATCGTCACTGCACCCCCGCTCGTGTTCACCTTGGTCGCCGATGACCCGTACGCGTACCCGATGGAACCCGCCGCCGGGTTCCATTATCCCTTGCTGCCCGGGAACATCTCGAACCGGGTCCAGTACGTTCTCTTGCCCTACACAACCCCGGTGGGCCGCATGACGACGGCGTTACTGGCGGTTCTCTACGACCGGTCCGTCTTCGGGGTGCGGGCGTGTGTCGCGAACTCCACGTTCGGGGGAGTGGAGCTGTTCCAGCGCGACTACTCGGGAGCGGCGGAGACCTTCGGGCCGGCCGGCGTGCTCTGTCCGAACTACTTTGCCGGAGGCTCGGGGCTGACGCCCGGCCCGAATTCGACCGTGGCCTCCAACAGCTCCTCGCCGTCGGGACAGGTCGTGCGGTCCACACCGTGCAACGGCGATGACACCCTCGTTTCGACGGGACCCGGAATATCCCTGCCTTCGGGGCAGTACGGCCTGCGCGTCGTGTTCAATGTCTACAACGCCACGGGCACCACTTGCTTGAGGAATCGCGTTCCCGCCAGCCACGTCCTGTTCACCCTGAACGTCACCGGCCAGAATGCCTCCGGCGAGAACCAGATCTTCCGTCACGTCTACAACGTGAGCGCGATCGAGAACACGGTCTGCTACCAATCGCCCAGCTGTACCGGCTGGATGTACTGGAACTCGACGGTCGACCTTTCCACTCCCATGACCGACGTTTCCATGCTGACGAACGTGTTGCTCGCGCAATACACCGCCCAGGTCGCCTACGTGGTCATGATTCCCGAGCAGTCGTAGGCCCGGACCTTCCGGTGCCTCCGGGAACCGACGCCGGAGTACCAACGGCGCTCCCCGTGGGGCGAGCCGCGACTTACAGGTAGCCCCAGGCCCGAAGCCGCTCCAGGACCTCGGGAGCCTGCGTTGACTGGGGCGTGGAACGCAGCTTCACCGCCGTCTCTTGGGCGAGGCTCGACCAGTAACCCAACTGGGTCCGGCGGTCGGGCCATACGTCCTTCGCCTCGCGAGGGTCCTGCAGGATGTCGTACGCATGCGATTCGTCCGGCGACTCGGTGTAGGTGACCTTGGTGCCTTCCGCGAACACCGCGACCGCGACGCGGTCAAGTTCCGCGAGACGGGACGACGGAATCCACCGCTCGCCCATCGTCCCGTCCGCGATGGCGATGACGGGGTCCTGTCGAGGGCGGTCGATGAGCGTCGTGAGGGAGCGCCCATTCAGACCCTCCGAGGGACCTTGACCCGTAGCCTCGAGGACCGTCGGTACGATGTCGATGAGGCTCGCCCAACCCTCCGCGCGGCGGCTCGCGTGGGCGTTCCGCGGGAACCGGACCCACAACGGGATCCGGATCATCGATTCGTCCACCCGGAAGCGGTGGTACATCATCCCCCTCTCACCGAACGCTTGCCCGTGGTCGCTCGTCACGACCAGCAGCGTGTTCTCCCACCGGCCGTGCCGTTGAAGACTCTCCACGACCCGCTGGATCCGGTGGTCGATGCTCCGGATCGATGCGCGGTAAAACCGATGGAGCAGGTTGAGGTCCCAACTCCCGCTCCCGTCTCTTTGGGCGAGCCAGCCCGGCCGATCCTGGCGCGTTCGCATCGAACGCCACAGTAGCTGGGGGGTCCCGACCTCCTCCGGCCAGGGAAAGTACGGCTCGTGCGCGTCACAGAAATTGATGAAGCAGAACAGCGGGTCCCCCGCAGGGGTCGTCTCGAGCACGTGCTCAAAGGTGGGCTCGATCCATCGGGCGAGTGAGAATTCGTCGCGCCGGTCGAGCCCACGCATACCTCGCCAGGCGTACCCCGCGAGCGCAGGAATCGTGACGTTCCGCTCGAGGATGGACCGGAAGGGGACGTCCTCGTGCGGTAGACGGCTTAGAACTCTGCCGGCGAGCGCGAGCTTCTTACCCGGATCGTCCCCGTCCAGACCTTGGGAATGGGGGGGGACGGTTTGGCTTCCGAAGCGCAAGAACAAGTCGATCAGACTGCCCCACGCGGACGCGTCAAAACCTTCTACGAGACCGGACGGCGGATTGATGAGGACATTGGCAGAGAGGGAAATCGTCCGGTAGCCCAACGGTTTGAGCATCTGCGGGAGACGGGGTACATCCTTCCGGAGTGTGAGCGCGGCCTTGCCGTGAGTGCCGTGTTCCCAAGGATACCGCCCCGTGAACAAGCTCGCGTGGGACGGGACGGTCCAAGGAGCCGTTGCGACCGCGTTGGGAAACGTTACGGCCTCCGTTCGAAGGGTTTCGAGAAACGGCATTCCCGGAAGCGGATCCGCTCCACCGGGAAAGTCCCAGGCCCGGACGCAATCTAAGACAATGACGACCACGTCCGGGCGATCGGACATCGTGGAACTTTCGGTCATCAACGGGCTCGCTCACCCCGGAGCGAAGCAAAACACCTCGGGACGAGAGACTTTTCCATGGGGTTATCCGGGCCCCCGGCCCCGCCCAGTTCGAGGAAAAGATCGATGTTCGATGCCTTGGACACGGCACGGCCCACAAACGAACCCGTCATAAAGGCTAACGTTCGCGTGCAGACGGGTTTTCCCGGGAATCACACGGCCCCCGCCGAGGCACGCTCGCCCCCTACGGAACTCGGCGAGCGGACCGCGTCACGGTTCGAACTCGACCACGACTACCATGCTGGCTCCCTCCACGACGAGAGGGCTCGACGGAGTCGACAGCTCGGAGTAACCGAGGGCGACAATCGTGAACGAGAAAGTGCCATTCGGCAGGCTGAACGAGAGGGAACTCCTTGCCCCGGTTTTCGTCAGATCCTCGATCGTCACCGACCAGCTCGTCCCCTTCGGCAAGCCCGTCTCGGAGAACGTCACCGCGTACGCGACGCGGGTCCAGTGGACGTGAATCGTGGGCGCGCTCGCCCCGCTCAGCGTGAGCGACCCACCGTAAAGTCCGTTGGTGATGCGATAGCCAGAGGTCTGCCCCAGCGAGTAAGTGTAAGTCCCATTCGGTTCGCTGAACTTGATCGAAGTGGTGGTCGAATTCTGTTCCTGCGGGGGGCCGGATATCGGGGTGAGGGTGACATTCCACAGAGTGTGCGCCGCGAGACCCGATTCGACAAAGATCACGGCATACTTCGCCAGTGTGAATGTGACTCGAACCTTCACCGGGGCACCTGAGACGGTGATGGATCCGTTCGCCGAGGATGCTCTGTAGCCGGGAACGGTGTTCAGACGGTAGGTGTAAGTCCCATTGCCCAGTGCGAAGGTAATCGTGTCGGTAGTTGAGCCCAGGGTCCGTTCATTCGATGTGATCGACCAGGTGGTGCCCCCCGGCAAGCCGCTTTCCGTGAAAGTCAGGTTGTACGTGGTTAGAACAAAGCTCGCCATCTCCGAAACGGCACTCCCATCAATCGTGAATTCCCCCCCTGCGGCGAAGTATGATTTGTTCGTCGCCGCGAGAGCGTAACCGTATGTTCCGTTCGAATCGCAGAACAGGAGCGAGCCGCCCGTCGAGTTGAAAGCTCCTCCGGACGTCAAGTTGACCCACCATTCGCTACCTGAAGGCAGGCCGGATTCCGAGAAGGAGACGACGTAGGTGACCGGATAGAACGCCAACGCGGGCTCCGTGACGTTCGCAGCGGAGGTGTTCACACAACCGAAGTACGGAAGTGTCGCCTGATGCCAACCCGGGACGTCACTGATTAGATAGCGATGAGTACCGTTTGGCTCTGAGTAATCAATCGTGGTGGAGGTCGAAGATAGGCGAACACCGCCTAGGGCGACCGACCAACTTGTCCCGAGCGGTAAACCAGCCTCTGAGAAGGAGACGGTGTAAGCGAACGCAAAATTGACCGCCACCAACGCGGGAGAACCGTCGGACTCACTGAGATTGGCCGCATTGGTGGTCTGAAATTGCTTCGCGGTGGTCGCGATTGAGTACTCATATGTCCCATTGACCAGGCTCACCGGGATCGAAAACCCGGCGG
>Ga0187772_10001759_pt1 | contig 10470 bp, 10 predicted proteins | sample 0116_SJ02_MP15_2_FD_133137 | JGI IMG/M metagenome (GOLD analysis project Ga0187772, IMG submission 133137) | Tropical peat soil microbial communities from peatlands in Department of Meta, Colombia - 0116_SJ02_MP15_20_MG | ecosystem: Environmental > Terrestrial > Soil > Wetlands > Peat | place... | reverse complement strand
TCATGCAAACGGACGTGACATGTCGCGCGGCGGGGAACTGCAGCAGTTTTACGACCATTTGCAGCAGCAGCATTTGCTGGTCGGTACCGGATCGGAGCGCTTCAACATCGGCGAGGCGCAGCGCCTTGGCAAACCGCTGCACAAATTGTGGCAACAGACCGAGATATCGGCGAGCGAGTATGCCGATGAGGTCGCCAGATTTTTCGCGCTGCCGCGCGTAAGTCTCGCCGAACTGATGTCGGCTGCGCCGCGTACGGCGAAGTTCTCGCCGCGGTTTTTGCGCGAGTCCTGCATTTTTCCCTGCGCGGGAGACGCCGGAAAAGGTCGCGTTGTGGTCGCGGACCCGACTGATACTGCGGCGGTTCGCGCCGCCGAGCTGGTGCTCGGAACTCCTTTGTCAATCGCGATCGCTTCGTTTGAAGATATTGCGACAGCGCTGACCGCTCGGCTCGATGAAAGCGCCGACGCCTCCGGTGAGGCCACTGCGTCCTCGGGGCGGCTCGATGACGACGTTGAGAGCCTGCGCGATCTGGCGAGCGGCGCGCCGGTCGTGCGCGCCCTCAATGATCTGCTCGAACGGGCCGTGGATTTGCGGGCGACTGACATACACATCGAGCCGTTTGCTTCGGGGCTGGTCGTGCGCATGCGCGTCGATGGGCTGCTGCGGGTGGTGCCGACGCCGGTTGGCGCGCTGCCGCAGGCGCTCATTTCGCGCGTCAAGATTCTTTCCGGGCTGAACATCGCTGAACGCCGCCTGCCCCAGGACGGTGCCGCCCGCCAGCAAATCAGCGGCGTTGACCTGGATATTCGCGTGGCCACGGTCCCCACGCAGCATGGCGAGGCGGCCGTGCTGCGCCTTCTCGCCAAGAATCGCGGACTGCTCGACATCAGCAAACTTGGAATGCTCGGCGCGGACGAAGCGAAAGCCGTTCGCCTGCTGTCCCTACCGCACGGGATGATCATCGTTACCGGCCCAACGGGCAGCGGCAAGACGACGACGTTGGCGACGATGCTGAGCATCCTCAACGACACCTCGCGCAAGATTCTGACTATCGAAGATCCGGTAGAGTACGAGATCGAAGGCATCAACCAGTCGCAGATCAAACCGGCCATCGGGCTGACCTTCGCGAACGCGCTCCGCGCGTTTTTGCGCCACGATCCTGATGTGATCATGGTCGGAGAAGTGCGCGATTCCGAGACAGCCCACATTGCCGTGCACGCGGCGCTGACCGGCCACCTCGTGCTGACGACGCTGCATACTGAGACGGCCGCCTCGGCAATCCCGCGACTGCTCGACCTCGGGGTCGAGGGCTTCCTGTTGGCGTCGACATTGCGCGGCGTCATCGCGCAGCGTTTGGTCAGAGTGCTCTGCGACCGCTGCAAGCGAGCCCATCGGCTCGAGAACGAAACTCTTGCCGCCGATCCACGCTACGTTTCGCTTGGCTTCCGCGCCGGCGAGGAGATCTACGAGCCCAAAGGCTGCGAACGGTGCGGCGGCAGCGGCTATCGCGGACGCAACGGCGTCTTTGAAATCATCGAGATGAACGAAGACATTCGTGCCCTGGTCGGTCGGGGAAATAACGCGGGCGATATCGAGCGCGTCGCCCTGCGGGGCGGGTTGACGACGATGCTGGACGACGCAGTCGCTAAATGCCGCGCGGGCATCACGTCTCCCACTGAAGCGCTTCGCGTTGTCGCGTTACGGTGAGCCGTGGCCAGCTTTCGCTATCGTGCACTGACCCAAGCCGGCGAGATTGTCAGCGGATCGATATCCGCACCGACCGCTGCGGAAGTCATCCGCCAGGTGGAGTACCTCGGTCTCGTTCCAATAGAGGCCGTCAATGATGCCGGCCGGACCGCCGCGTCCCAGTTCAATTTCACCTTTATCAACAAACCACGGCCGGAAGACGTCACCATCTTCACCCACGATCTTGCGCTTTTGCTCAAGGCGGGCGCCCGGCTTGACGCGGCGCTTGAGCTGTTATCGGACGACCTGGACATTGGACGGTTGCGGCCGATTATCGGCAAGGTTCGGTCCAGCATTCTGGGCGGCGAGAGCCTGGCCGAAGCCATTTCGCACCACCCGACGGCTTTCCCGGAGGTTTACGTCGCGCTGGTGCGGGTCGGCGAGGCTGCCGGAACGCTCGACCACGTCCTTGAGGTTTTGGCGGCCGAGCGGGAACGCAGTGAAGCGCTGCGTCGAAAACTCGCCGAAGCGGCGCGTTATCCGGCCTTCATCCTGTTCGCGGCGGGCTGCGTGCTGACCTTTTTCCTGCTGTTTGTCTTGCCGCAGTTCGCCGCGGTGCTGCGCGGCTTCCAGGCACAATTGGATCCCATCGTCGGATTCTTCCTTGGACTATCGGATTTTGTTCGCGCGCACGGCAGCGTGATCGCCGTCGCTGCCGTTATTGTCTTAGCAGCAGGGTGGCTGGTAGGCGGGCGCGCGGATGTGCAGCGCGCTGCGTGGAACACCATGGCGCGACTTCCGCTTTTGAAATCGCTTTTGATGTTTCATACGACTGGAATGTTTTGCCGCAATCTCGGGCTGCTGCTCGGAAGTGGCATGACGCTGTCGGCCGCGCTGCGGATTTTGGTCGACCTGCTTAACCGCCGCGGCCGGCCGGAGGCCTGGGCGCGCGTTGCCGATCACGTTCGCCACGGCGGCAAGCTTTCGGATGCCTTGGCGGACGCCAAGGCTCTTCCGGCGACGGCAGTGCGTATGCTAAGGTTGGGCGAAGAGACGGGCCAGCTTGCAACGTTAAGCAGCCGCATTGCGGAGTTTTACGAGGCAAAGCTGCAGCGCAGTCTGGACCGCATAATTGGCATCGCGGGGCCAGCTGCGATCATCGGGATCAGCGTCGTCGTTGGCGGGTTGATCGTCTCTGTCATGACCTCGTTGCTATCCGTAAGTCAAATCGTGGCATCGTGAGGTGAGTCACATGACAGGTTTTCTGCGGTTGCAAGCGACCCGCCGGCTTTTGCGTCTTGAGCAGCGCCGACGCGATGGCGAGGCCGGCTTCACCCTCATCGAAATGCTCGTCGTGATCACGATTATCGCCATGATCATGGCCCTGGTCGCGCCGCGTGTGTTGAATTACCTGGGGGAATCCAAGATCAAGGCAGCAAAAATTCAGATTGAGAGCTTCGGCAGCGCGCTTGATCTGTATTATCTCGATGAGGGGCATTACCCGACGACGTCGGAAGGACTCACTGCCCTCGTACAGCGGCCGGAGAATTCCCCGACCTGGAACGGGCCGTATCTGAAGGGCGGCTTTGTTCCGAACGATCCCTGGGGAAATCCCTACGCCTATCGGTCTCCTGGCGAGCATGGTCCCTACGACATCGTTTCATACGGGCCTGACGGGCAAAGAGCCGGATTGGATAGCGCCAGTGCAGTCGTCAGCTGGGCACACTGACCACGGTGAGGACGCCGGATTTACCCTGCTGGAAGTCGTTTGTGTCCTCGCCATCATCGCGATGCTCGCGGCGATCGTGCTTCCGGCGATTCCGCGCGGCACGTCCCTGCCGCAGCTAAACGGCTACGCACTGGAGGCTGCCGCATTTTTGAACTCCGATCACGCCGCGGCGCAACGGCAGCATCGGGAAATCGCGACTTTGGTGGATGCGCCGTCGCGTATGATTCAATCGGGCGCGAGCGGCCGCTTCTTGCGATTTCCGTCCGATGTGACCGTTCAGGCACTGCTGGCATCGCGTTGTAATGATCGTGCTGCGGGCGCAACGATCCGCTACCTTCCCTCGGGCCTGTCGTGCGGAGGGGTGCTGACGCTGACGCGATCCGGAACGGGTTTCCAGGTGCGAGTGAACTGGCTGACGGGAATGGCCGATGTTGCGGCAGTCAGATAGGCAGTCAGATAACCGTGACGAACGGGAGTCACGCGCCGGCTTCACAATGATCGAGGCGCTGGTTGCGCTCAGCGTCATCGCAATTTCGCTGGCAGCCATCGGATCGCTCGTCGCCGGCAACGTGCGTGCAACGCGCAGAGTTGACGACCGGCTTTCAGTGGTGGAGACCGCCCGCGCTGTGCTGACCGGGCTGCCTGATCGCGGCGACCTTGCGCTTGGCGATTTCAGCGGAGCGACGGGCGATAACCATTGGCGTGTCGATGTCTTGCCGTTTGCCGCCGATTTCGTCGATCCCCAGCGGGCTACTCAATGGGTGCCGCAAGCCGTCGTCATCCGGGTGGAATCTCCCACCGGGCAAGAGTTGCGTCTGGACACCGTCCGCCTGCGGCCTGCCGCGGGAGGCAGGCGGTGACACCGGCGCCGGCTCAATCGCGGAGCGCTGGTTTCACGCTGGTTGAAGCCTTGGTGGCGACCGTCTTGATGGGCTTCATCCTTGCCGCGTTGGCGACCGTAACTGGGCAATGGGTTCCCAGTTGGAATCGCGGCTTGGCGGGATTGCAGCGCACTCAGCTTGCGGCGGAAGGGTTGGATCGTCTGACCGATGATCTGGCCGAGGCCGAGTTCATTACGCTAGGGCCGGCCAACAGTCCTCCGTTGTTTGATGGCTCCGAACTCTCAGTTGTTTTCGTTCGCACCCGGCTCGCGCCCAACGGCGGTCCCGGCATCGAGGTCGTCCGGCTTGCCGAGACAAGCTCGGATGACGGTCCTGCTCTGGTGCGCAGCACGGCAGCGCTTCCCTTCGGGTCCGGACAATCGGTAGACCTGGCAAGTCTGACATTCTCTGATCCCGTCGTTGTCCTCCGGGCGCCCTATCGCGTGTCGTTCTCGTATGCAGGGGCAGACCGGGTTTGGCGCGACGACTGGCAAGCACAGCGCGAACTACCGCGGGCAGTCCGCGTCCAGGTGCGGGACAATGCGACCTCCGATCTTTTGGCGGTGTCCACCAGCACCTTGATTCATGCCGAGCTTGCGGCCCGGTGTATCGCGGGTGCTACGGCCGAGGCTGCTACTGCCGCGGGCTGTCCTGCCGCGGGCGGACCGGCTCAAAGCCCCGCGGCTTCCGGCAACGCCAACGGAGGCCGCTAGGCATGCCCTACCCTCGTGGCGATCGCGGCGACAAGGGATTTATTATCGTTGCAGTCCTTTGGATTCTGGCTGCGTTGGCGACCTTATCGCTGATCTATTCGCTCTACACGCGCGAGGCGGCACTTAACTTCGTTAGCCACGATGAGCGCCTGCAAACGGAAGCGCTGGCGGAATCGGGCGTGGAACTTGCCGCTTACCAGCTCATAAAAGAGCCTAACCAGCAGCCCCCGCAAGGTTCCTTCAGCTTTCGTCAGGGCAGCGCTGTGGTCGCGGTGAGATTTCGCTGCGAAAATTCGCTGATTGATTTGAATTTTGCCCCGAAAGAGGTCCTGGCCGGCTTTTTCACCGGCATTGGAGCACAGCCCGACGACGCGCTGGCGTTTGCTGATCGTATTATCGCGTGGCGGACCCCGTTGCGACCCGGAGATACCGATTCCGAAGCGGCCGTGTATGCGGCCGCCGGCAAGACCTACGGGCCGCGGCACGGCGCGTTCGAGAACCCAAACGAACTCGGTCTGGTCGCTGGCATCCCCGCAGCCTTGGTCGACCGTGTACTGCCATATTTCACGGTTTACAGTGGTAAGTCGGCGGTCAATGTGCTTGCCGCGCCCCCCTCTGTGCTCGCCGCGCTGCCGGGGATAACGCCTGATCGCTTGGCGGCCCTTCTTGATTTGCGCATGAGCGCTTCCCAGGACGCATTAAAGGCGCAACTCGGCGGTACGCAGTCATACATGACACTCGATTCCAGCAAGGCGAACAGAGTCACCGTCGATGTGCAGTTCCCATCCGGGCGGCACATGGCGACCCAGGCGATAATTTTTCTCACGCCCGGGGGTAATGATCCATATCGCGTGCTGTCGTGGCGCAGCGATGTGCCCAACAGCGATGTGAATTAGGAAGCTGAGCCGCCATGGAGGCATTTGAAACCATCGGACCAGCGTTCTCGGGTTGGCTTGATCGTGTCGCAGAAGCGATGGTCGCGGCCGCGGTCCGCTTCAAATCCATACCCACAATCGCTCTGACAGAGGGCGATGAGGGACGTTTTTCCGTCCGGGCCGATGACAAGATGGCCGCGGCCGCCGGAGCAGGCAGCGCATTGCGACTGGATGATCTTCGCGCCGGCGGGCGTTCAGCATCCCAGTTCGGGCTTGCCATGAAGGGCAGCCGGGTCGAGCTGATGCTGCGGCCGGAGCGATTTATCTTCAAAACAATGGAACTGCCATCTCGCGCGGCCGAATTCCTGAGCGGCGTCGTGCGATCCCAAATCGACCGGCTGACACCGTGGAGCGCGGATCAAGCGGCATTTGGAGTCAGCGCCCCGGCCGACATCGGTGCTGGACGGATCGCCGTGACAGTCGCGGCGACGGCCAAGGAAATGATCGATCCCTACGTGCAGACGTTCACCAGACTCGGCGCCTGCGCGGTAAAGATTTCGACACGGCCGACCGACGGCGCGACCGACGCGCCGGCAATCACTGTCGTGGAGGAGAATGTCGGCGGCATTCTCGACGTTCGCCATGCCCGTCGGATTGCGCTGGCGGCATTGGCGTCATTGTTGCTTATTGCCGCAGCGGCCAATATCGGCTCCGCAATGGCGGTTCACGCTCTGCAAGTGCATCAAGACGAGCTCGCGGGACAGATCGCGCGGATTCGCGCCGCCGCGCTCGCCTCGCGCAATGCGCCACACGATCCCAAAATCGTCGCCGAACAAGCGTTGGTGCAGCGGAAAAACCAAACTCCCTCTGCTGTCATCGCGTTGGAAATCCTTTCGCGAATCCTGCCGGATAATACCTATCTGACCGAGCTACGAATCGATTCCGACAAGGTCCGCTTGACGGGGATCACCCGCGATGCGCCCGATCTCATTCGGCTGATCGAGCAGACCCACCATTTTACTCAGGCGACGTTCTTTGCGCCAATCACTCACAGCCCCTCGGAACCTGGCGATCGCTTCAGCATCGAAGCGCGCATGGAGCCGGATTTCGCGGTCACGCCATGAAGATCGGTCAGTTTGCAAACCGCGACTCGATGCTCAAGGCCGCCTCGGTCGCCGGCTACGCCGCGGTGGCGGGGATTGCCATTGCCTTGACCTGGGGCGCCCTATCCGCAGTCAGCGACGCACGCGCATCGGTTTCAGCAGCCGAAACAATGTTGGCCGAACTGGAAGGACGCACGGCAGTCGATCGTCGCGACCAGTTCTCGCCGCTCCAGGGCGCTCCCGCCGGCTCTCCATTCCTGCAGGGTGAAACGCTCAATGTGGCGGCGGCCAGTCTCCTGCAACGCGTCGGCGCAGCGGTTCATCGCGTGAACGGAAACGTGTTGTCGTCACAGGTCGATCTGAACGACGCCCGTGCCAAGCAAGGATGGGTCGCCCTGGTGGTGAGTTGCGATATCGAGCAAGCCTCGCTGCAACCGTTGCTATACGATATCGAGGCCGGTATGCCGTTTCTGTTCGTCGATCAGTTCGTCATCCAGACGCCGACGATGGGAACAAGCAGCAACCGCATGAAAATCGTGCTCGCCGTTTCCGGGCAGTGGTGGAGCAGGAAATGAACGCCCGGCAAATCCCCTTCATTGCCGCCGCAGCAATTTGCGCGATGACCGCGTCCGATCTCGCTTCGGCCGACAACGCCTCGTCCGGCTCTGATGGCGGCACTGCGTTCGATCGGCCCAGCACGACCTTGCTAAACGGGACATTGCCGGACTTGCCTGCGGCGGTCGAGGCGACGCCGACTGATCAAAGCCTGGGCAGAAATCCATTGTGGGGCATACCCCTTTCGGTGCTGAACGCAACCCGCGACCGCCCGCTGTTTGCTCCATCCCGCCGCCCGCCCGGGGCGGCGGCAGTCATCAGCCCTCCCGTCAGAGCCGCCAAAGCCGTTAGTCCTTCGGCGGCTCCAAGACCGACGCTGAACTTGATAGGAACCGTGGAGGGCAATGGCGAGGGATATGCTGTCTTCATTGACACGGCAACGCACGCTGTCGTGCGGCTTAAGACAGGCGAAGGCCAGGACGGTTGGATCTTGCGTTCGGTGAGGGAACGCGAAGCGGTTCTCTATAACGATGACCGCACCGAAGTGCTCGAACTGCCTTCGATGCCGACTACCAAATAAATAATTCAATTATCCGCGCGGACATTTCCCGATCACGTTCTGCGCAGGCGCCGCTCCGAGTCTAAACGCGGCATGTGCCGAAGTTCCATTCGGTTCCTTGCGAAAGTTCCATCATCGAGAAATCCCCAGTCACAAAAAGCATCATCGCGCCGTCATGCAAGTGCAAAATAGCCAGAATACCGTCATTGCACTGATCGCCTGTCAAGCTCTGCTCTGCTCCAATGACGTTAGCCATACGGGATGGTGGACGCGATGTCGGATTCTGCCGCGCGTTCACGAGGATGGCTGCGTCGCATCGGCCGCAATCCCGTGGCGCAGGGTCTCTCGGCGGGAATGATCTTCGCCTTTGTGCTTTGGGTCGGATCGAGCAGCTTCGCCCAAAAGTCGGAAACCCAACATAACGCTTGCCAGCGCTCCGAGCCTGGGAGCGCTGTGCTGGAACCGCAAGATCTTCGCAGCCACGACGGCGTCCTCAAAGTCGATCTCTCTCTGCACGATCAGAAAGAGCCGGACGGCACGATCCGCTACTGTTACGTCACGGACGACGGCATCGCATCGCCGACATTACGGCTCAACCCCGGCGATCTGCTGATTCTGCGCTTTAAAAACGATCTGGTTGACTTCGGGGCGGCGGCGAGCGCCGGCGCGGTTCACGCCCATAATCAAGCGACACCGGTCGCCGGGCCGCTGTGCGTGACGAAAAAAGTATCCGATCCGTGCACCAGCGGCGCCATGACGCCGGTTTCGTCCAACCTGCATTTTCACGGGCTGACCGTTCCGCCGGTATGCCACCAGGATGATGTCCTAAAGACATCGATCCAGCCTTACGATCCGCCGTTCGAATACCGTCTGCGTATTCCAGCGGACGAGCCGCCCGGTCTCTATTGGTATCACCCGCATATTCACGGCTACAGCAAGATGCAGGTGCTCGGGGGAGCATCCGGCGCACTGATCATTGAAGGCATCGAACGTGCCGATCCGGCAGTGGCAGGCCTGCCTGAGCGCGTGTTGATCATTCGCGATCAGGAACTGCTCAATCCCAATGCGCCGCCGTCAAAATCCGAGCCGGTCGTTCCCAAAATGCTGATCGATCGCGATGGAGACGCGGCCAACAACGGCACCGGGTTCGGCAAACCCGCGAAGGACCTGTCCATCAATTTCGTGCCTGTGCCCTATCCAGACTATCCGCCGGCTTCCATCACGATGAAGCCGGGCGAGCGACAATTGTGGCGCGTCCTCAATGCTTCAGCGATTACCTATTTGAACTTGGCAGTGTTGTTCGGACGTGCCCCGCAGTCGCTCGGCATCGTCGCCGTCGATGGCGTGCCAATCACTTTCAACGGCAGCCCGGCGCCGCCCGTCGAGTCGGTCAATCACATCGGTGTGCCGCCAGGCTCTCGAGTCGAATTCATCGTCAACGGTCCGCCGCTCGGCGTGCCGGCATTGTTGGTAACGCGTTCTGTCGATACCGGCCCGGGCGGCGAGAACGATCCTAATCGCGCACTCGCAACCATTGTCGCGGCGAACGATTCACCGGAACCGACGGCGACGCTGCCCGCCAACCCGAAGCTGCTCCCCAAACCCGATCACCCCTGGCTTGGCAGCGTCGCTCCAGTGCGCGTGCGAAAATTGTACTTTTCCGAGAAACTTGAGAATCCAAACGATCCCACCAGCGCAACAGCTTTCTATCTGACGGTAGACGGCCAAAAACCAGTGCCATTCGATCCAAATTCCGACGTGCCCGATATCGTCGCCAGGCAAGGCGATGTTGAGGATTGGATCATCGAGAACCGCTCGGCGGAATTGCACGATTTCCACATCCACCAGCTCCACTTTCAGCTGCTCGACTGGAACGGCGTCCCCGTCAACGAGCCGTTCCTGCGCGATACAGTCAACGTCCCCTACTACAATGGCCGCATGCTCGAATATCCGAGCGTGCGGCTGCGTATGGATTTTCGCGACCCGAATATCGTCGGCACGTTCGTCTATCACTGCCACGTTCTCGAGCATGAGGACGGCGGCATGATGGGGCGAATCCGGGTCCTGCCAGCGAACACCGTAAGTTCTAGTGAGTCGTCAAATCAACAAAACTGAAGGAGAACTTGACAATGGGCGATAAACGCAAGTCTCGCCTCTTGCACGCTTGCCGCCTCGGGCTGAGTGCACTGGCGCTGGGACAATGGACCCTGGCTCCAGCGTTCGCGCAGTCTCCGCCTGTTCCCGGTTTCGTCGGCGGATGGCCAGCTCCGGGAGATCACTTTACGCAAACGCCGATCAAGCATGTCATCGTCATCATCGGTGAGAACCGCAGCTTCGATCACGTGTTTGCCACGTATGTCCCTCCGCC
>Ga0187772_10001756_pt1 | contig 10475 bp, 10 predicted proteins | sample 0116_SJ02_MP15_2_FD_133137 | JGI IMG/M metagenome (GOLD analysis project Ga0187772, IMG submission 133137) | Tropical peat soil microbial communities from peatlands in Department of Meta, Colombia - 0116_SJ02_MP15_20_MG | ecosystem: Environmental > Terrestrial > Soil > Wetlands > Peat | place... | reverse complement strand
GTGGATTGGAACCGGTACACACCCACGGTCTGGGGCGGACCCTCCCAGGTCCGGACGGGGTCCGCGAACTCCCCCACGAGGGCGGTCGTCGGGTCGATGCGCAGTCCCCGACCCACCCCGGGAAAGTTCACCCCAGAGCGAAGCAGGAGGGCCGGGGTCTGGAGCGCTCCGGCGGCGAGCACGATCGCTCGGGCGCGGACCCGGACCGACCTCGGTCCCGATGGCCCCCGATAGGTCGCCCGCACGGCGCGCGCCCGGCCGCCTTCGACCTCTATCAGGTCCGCGCGCGTCGAGCAGAAGAGGCGCGTCCCGCGGGTCATCGCGTCACGCAGGTAGGTGGTGAGCACCGAGCGACGCGCGTCGTACGGACAGCCGAACGTACAGAAGCCGCACCGCCGGGCGCAGCCCACCGCGTTCCGCGGGATGATCCCCCAGTCGCTCCCCTCGGTGTAGCCGAGGGCCCGGCACCCCCGGCGGAGCGCCTCGTTGGACGGATTGACCCAGCTCTCGGCGGTGGAGACGTGGAGCCGTTCGGCCACGGCCCGGAGCGCCGTGTCGAGACCCGGACCCTCGGCCCCGGGGATCGCCCCTTCCCGGGCCCACTCCTCGCGCGCCTCGGCCCGGGGGGGAAGACATGTCATCCAGTTCACGGTGGTCGAGCCGCCGGCCACCTCCCCCGCGAGGAAGGCGATCGCGGAATCGCGGGTCGTCACCAACCCCCGGCCGAGCAGGAGCCCTCCGGTCGCTTCGCGCTCGATACGGGGGTAGGCGAGGCCCGGGATCCACGGGCCGGCTTCGAGCACGACCGTCCGGTAACCCGCTGCCGAAGCCCGGTCCGCGATCACTGCCCCGCCCGCCCCGCTCCCGATCACGCACACGTCGGACTCGATCTCGAGGTCTCGGTCGGGTTCGACCGGGACGACCCCCCGCATCGGATCGGGCACGTCGGTCGGGAGTCCCGGCGGAGCGTAGTGGATCCGTTCCCAGAGCGGGTGCATCGGGCCGGAGGTCGGCTGAGAGAAGTAGAGGAACGCCGCGAGCCGCTTCGCCGCCTGGAATCCCTTTCGCTTGACCGCGAGGTGGCTCCGCGACCAGCGGAGGAGATACCGTTCCCGCTCCACCGGGCCGAGGCGTGTGAAGCGATGCGGGCGTCCCGAGAGAAGGAAATTCCCGAGCGGACTCTCGAGGACCCGGAAAAGGGACGCGAGCTCCTCCCGCTGCCCGATCGGCAGTCCCGCGATCAGGACCGAAGCGTCCCGGTCGACCCCGGCGGTCGACCCGGCGGGATACGGCGGCGCCGCCGGCAGGAGCGTGTCGACGACGGCCGTGAGGGCGACGGGAATCTCCTCGCTCATCGAAGGCTTCGCGCTCCTTCCGGCGCCGCTACCTGGTCTCTGCGTCGGGGGGACGTCGGAGCCGCGGTGAGGCCTCGAAGCGGGCCCGCTCTTCGAGCCAACGTTCCTGGCGCTCGCGGAGAGAATCCCCCGAGGGCGCGCGAGGGGCCGGAGGCGGGGTCGTCGATGCGTCGGTCTCGGGCACGGTGGGCGGATCGGCGCAAGGAGGGGGCGCGGACTCGTCCGGGGCCACCTCCAACTGGCGTTGCATCAACCCGCGAGCGACGCGACGTTCCTCCATCGTTCGGCCACCTCCTCGTCCGAGAGCCCCACCGTCGGGGAGAACAGCACCCGGTCGCCCCAGAGCGATTTCGCGGGCCCGTACTCGTCGATCGTGATCGGCAGGACCACCCCGTCCGCGTGGGATGCATCGGCGAGGGCCCGGAGCGAGGGCGTCCAGCCCAGCGGACCTTCGGCGACCGACTCGACGCGGGCGTGGGGGTCGAACCGGCAGAGCACCGATCGCGCGAGCTCGCCTCCCGACGAGACCGTGACGAGGCCGACCCGGCAGCCTCGTTTCATCATCAGATAGGCTCCGAGGGCCCCGCGGGGACCGTCCACGAGCGCGACGAGCCGTCCGGCGACCCCGAGCGGGAGGCCGCCCGGACCCGCGACCCGGTCGAAGTAGAGATAGGTCCTCGGCCCGCGGACCTCGACGAACAGCTCCACGTCCGGGTGCTCGAGGTCGACCCGGAGATGGCGATCGGCGAAGCGGTCGAGCACGTCCCCCCCGAGGTCGCGCGCCAGCTCCTGGCTCGTGAACGCGTGTTGGCCGGTCCTCCGGGCCCGAACCGCGAAGCTCGCCCCCGCCGGAAGACGGGCGTCGGCCCGTTCGAGGAGGCGCTCCCGGATCGCGGCCCGGTCCGTCGGGACCTCTTCGACCTGGCTCACCGAAGTGACCCCGAACACGCGGCGGAGGACGCGCTCCGCCCGCTCTCCGTCGTCGACCTCCACGTACAGATGACCGTGGTCCGAGCGCAGGCGGCCCGGGAGCCCCTCCCGGACGAACTGGTCGAGGATGTTCCGTCGAAGGACTCCTTCGAACTCGCGCCGAACGGGCGGGGACTTCAGGGCCAGTTCCCCGTAGCGGACGAGCAGGAGGGCGGCCATGGAGAACCGTTAAGACGAACGGGCCGCTAAAGCGCTTCCCGGACGGAGAGGATGGCGTCGATCCCGTCAGGGAACTCCGTGGTGGTCCGAGATCCGTGGGCCCCCATCCTCGACGTGATCGTTTCCGGGCTCGGCCGGTCCCTTCGCGAGCTCGGAGCCGAACTTCCGGACGACGTCCTGAGGAACGCCCTGAATGCGGACGGGGGACCGGAGGGGGACGTCGCGTTCCCGGTCCATCGGGCGGCCGCGGTCGCCCGAACTCGACCGGACGCGTTCGCCCAGAAGCTCGCGGCCGCGTGCCCACGACCGGAGGAGCTCCGCGCGGTCGAGGCGAAGGGCGCGTACGTCAACTTCATGGTCGATCCCGCCCGGTTGATCTCGACCACGCTCGGCGCTGCGCTCTCGTTGCGCGAGCGCTGGGGGGAGGGCGCCCCCTCGGACGGAGTCGCGAGCGTCGAGCACACCAGCGCCAATCCGACCGGGCCGTTCCACATCGGTCGGGTCCGCAACGCGATCATCGGCGACACGTTCGCGCGGGTGCTGCGAGCGGCGGGCACGTCGGTGACGACGCAATACTACGTGGACGACATGGGCCGCCAGGCCTCGCTGATCACCTGGATCTGGTCGAAGGACCGCGGGTCCTGGCCCGAGCCGATCCGGGCCGCCGTCGAGGGCCGGGAGGTCCCGGGAGAGAAGCCCGATCACTACCGGGGTCGACCGTACCCGGCGGTGAGCGCGTACCTGAAGGACCATCCCGAGGCCCGCGAGGAGGTCGCCCGGCTGATCGCGCAGGCCGAGAGCGGGTCCCCGCCGCCGCTCCACCGCGAGCTCGCCCAGTCGGTCCTGGACGGGATGCTCGCGTCCCTGGCCCGGCTCGGGATCCGGTACGACGAGTTCGTCTGGGAGTCGGATTTCGTCCGGGACGGGTCGGTCGAGCGCGTGCTCGGCCGCTTGCGCTCCGCGCCCCACGCCGTCCGGGAGGAGAACGGCGCCTGGGCGATCGACACGTCGGGGCGCGGGCTGCCGAAGGAGTCGACACACGTGGTCGTCGAGCGCGGGGACGGGACGAGCCTCTACGTCACGCGGGACATCGCCTTCCATCTCCAGAAGTTCGGCCGGTTCGCGCGCGTCATCGACGTGCTCGGGGCCGACCATCTCCTGCACGCGCGCACCCTCGAGGCGCTGCTCGCCGAGGTCGGGGAGTCGCGCCGGCCCGAGTTCATTCTCTACGCCTACATCCACTCGCCCGAAGGCGGCAAGATGAGCGCGCGCGAAGGCACCGCCGTGTACCTCGACGATCTGCTCGCCGAGGCGGTCGAGCGCGCCCGACGAGAGGTACGGGCCCGTCGGCAAGACCTCGCGCCGGCGGAGGTCGAGCGGATCGCGGAAGCCATCGCGTCCGGCGCGGTCCGCTATCATGTCGTCCGGATCGCCCCGGATAAGCCCGTCGTGTTCCGATGGGAGGACGCGCTCTCGTTCGAAGGTCGGAGCGGACCGTTCCTCCAGTACTCGTACGCCCGGGCCTCGAGCGTCCTACGGAAGGCCGAGCTCGGCGCCGGGCCCTTTCCGTTCGATGCCGGCCGTCTCACGGATCCGGAGGAGCTCGCGCTCGTTCGGGTCCTGTCGCGATTCCCCCGGACCGTGGCGTACGCGGCGCGGACGACCCACGTGCACGCGGTCGCCGGCTACGCCCACGACGTTGCCGACCAGTTCAATCGGTTCTACCACGCCGTGCCGGTCCTCCGCTCCGGCGAGGAACGCGCGAGCCGTATCGCGCTCGTGGCCGCGACCCGACAGACCCTGGGCAATGCCCTCGAGCTCCTCGGGGTTCCGCGATTGGAAACGATGTGAGCTCGCCCAACGTGCGCTCCCGTCGCTCGAGGTCGTCGACGCGGGGGTGCCGATCGCACCCAGGGGTCGGTGCGAAAGGACGTTCGGCACTCAGGGGCTGTACGACGGGCGCGCCGAGAGGTCCTTCTCGGGGGAAACGAGCGACCGAGATAGGTTATTATCCCGATACCGCCGTCGGCCTCCGAGGTCGATACCGTGAGCGTAGGAGGGGCGTTCAAGAAGTTCCTGCTGTCGGGGAGCCTGATCGCGATGGCCGTCGCGTTCGTCGTCGGTCTGGCGATCGTCGCGTTGATCACGGCGCTGGTGACCGATATCATCGATCCGCTGATCGGTGCCGCCGGGCACGTCAACTTTGCCAGCATCGGCATCCTCTACGTCAACGGAAGTCCGCTCCTCGGGGGTGCCTTCCTCGGCGCGGTGATCACGTTCCTGGTCCTCATGATCGTCGTCTTTTTCCTGATCGCCTACCCGTACCAGGTCTACCAGGACCGCAAGAACGCCAAGGCCGCCCCCACGACCCGGGAATGCCCCGAGTGCTGCAACCAGATCCCGGTGAAGGCGACCCGCTGCGGGTTCTGCACGTCTACGGTGCCGCCGGTCCCGCCCGCCCCCGCGACCCCCGCGAAGACGTAGGTCCGGGCCGGAGCGGATCGGTCCTCCGGGCCTCGCGGAATCCCCGAGCCCGAAGGCGGCAGGAGTCGCAGCGGCCGCACGGCTGTTGCCCTCCGGCGTAGCAGCTCCACGTCAGCTCCCAAGGCACCCGGAGGGCCTCGCCCGTCCGGACGATCTGGGCCTTCGACAGTCGCAGGAGCGGGGCGGCGACGCGGATCCGACGGCCCTCCTCCACCTCGGCCTTCGTCGCCACCTGGGCAAGACGGTCGAAGGCCCGAAGGAAGGCGGGTCGGCAGTCCGGGTAACCGGAGTAGTCGATCGCGTTCGCGCCAAGATAGATCCTGCTGAGCCGATGGCTCTCAGCGTATCCGAGGGCCAAGGCCAGGAGGATCGTGTTCCGGGCGGGCACGTACGTGGTCGGAATGCGTCCCCCCCGGGCGCGACGGCTTGGGAGCCTCCGACCCGGCCGGGTGAGCGCCGAATCCAGCAGGGGACGGAGTGGAAGGTCGAGGATTCGGTGTACCGCGCCGAAGCGCCGGGCGAGGGCGCGTGCGGAGGAGACCTCCCGCGCGTGGCGCTGGCCGTAGAGGACCGTGAGGGCGTGAACCGGGGGCGCCTCCCTCGTGGCGATCGCCAGGCACGTGGCCGAGTCCATGCCCCCCGACAGGAGCACGACGCTCCCCTCCGCGCGCGCGGCGTTCGGCCGGCTCATAGCGCGATTCCCAACGCGGCGAGGAGGCCTGCGGCGATGACGATGGCGGAGAGCATCCCGAGGAAGTTCGTCCCATGCTTGGTCAGGTAGCCCCGGTTCTCGAAGGCCTCCCCGAGGATCGAGTCGATCTGGCACGCCACGAAGCCGCCCGTGATCACCACGAAGACCAGCACGAGGTCGCCGGGGAGACGCACTCCCGTCGCCGCGTAGAGCGCGAGAGCGATGACCGCAGTCGTGGATGCGCCGAGGAGCGCGGCGAGCTCGCCGCGGACCGAGACGCCGCCGTTCGTCCCCGGCTCGACCGGTCGGAGCGTGAGGATCGACCGCGCGCGGCCGGCGAGCACCCCGAACTCGCTCGCGAACGTGTCCGAGGCTCCGAACGCGAGGGCGGCGGCGTAGAGGACCGCCAGGGCGGGGGCCGTGATCCACGCAGGGTTCCAGCCTCCGGCGACCGCGAGCGCCGTCGGAAGGACGATGTGGGCGACGACGTTCGCCACCCCCCGCTCCCCTCCCTTCCCCTCCTGGACGTGGCGGTCCCGCTTCTCGGCGAACCGGTACCGCGTCGCGAGCGTGCTGCCGACGACGAAGAGGATGAGCAACGCGAGGAACGCGACCCCGGAGAACACGACGATCACGATGCCGAACGCGGTCGCGACCGCCCCGGCGGTCGGGGTGAGGGCCTTGACCACGACCGCGGCGGCCGCGAGCAGTACCGTGACCAGGCTGCCAATGAGGGCTAAAGCGAGGGAGAGCACCACGAGTCGCCCTCGGGGGGCCACCCGGCGAGGGGTTTAACGGCTTCGAGGGGCGAGGGCTACCCTCGAGCGAGGATGCGAAGGACCGCGGACTCGAACGTCGGCGCTGCGATGTCCGGCACGATCGCCCGATCGGCCAGTTCCTTTGCGACTTCTTCCTCGTGATGGTGCGGCACGACGAGCCCCGTGAGAAGACCCAGCTTCCGTCCCGCCTCGATGTCCAGTGCGCGGTCCCCGACGATGGCGCTCGAGGCGAAGTCGATGTTCCAATCGCGACGCGCGTCGTCGAAGAGGCCCGTGCCCGGTTTCCGGCACGGACAACCCGCATCGGGCGCGTGCGGGCAGTAGTAGAAGGCGTCGATCTTGGTACGCTCGGCGAGCAACAGCTGGTTCAGGCGCGAGTGGATCCGCTCGACGTCCTCGGCGGAGTAGAAGCCGCGCCCGACCCCCGATTGGTTCGTCACGCACACGACGAGGAGTCCGTGGTCGTGCGCCCGGGCGAGCGCGTTCCCGACCCCCCGCAACAGCTCGACCCGGTCCGCGTCCTTGAGGTAGTGGAGGTCCGGGTTGATCGTGCCGTCCCGGTCCACGAAGAGGGCGCGCCGGATCGGTCCCTGCCCGATAGGGTTCGAGAGCGACTCGGCCACGCCGGCGCGTACCTCCGGCAACCATAAGGGTTGACGCTCCTCGGAGGTTCGCGGAGGAGGACGTGGCCGAGCGGGGGCCCCACCCTACGGAGTTCGCGGCCCTCGACGCGGCGATCGCTCTGTCCCTAAGGGACCTTCGGGATTCCCGCGAGCCGCCCACTCTCCTGTTCTCGGGCGGGGTCGATTCGTCGTTGCTGGCATGGGAACTTCGCCGATGTCGGGGGCTCCGGCTCTTCACCGTCGGGACCGCCTCCAGTTCGGACCTCGAGGCGGCCCGTTCCGGGGCGTCGACCCTCGGACTGCCCTGGAGCTCGACGGTCGTCGGGCGCTCCGACGTGGACGACGTCGTTTCCCGTGTAGAGGACCTGCTCGGGGACCTCGACCCGGTGGCCCGCGTCGTACAGACGGCCCTCGGAATCGCCCTGGCCCGTTCCCCCGAAGGACCCGTGGTCGCGGGCCAGGGCGTCGACGAGCTGTTCCTCGGCTACGCTCACTTCCGCGGGCTAGAACCGCGAGCGGCCCACGATCGGGCGGAGGCCGATCTCCGACGCCTGCTCGAGCGCGACTGGCCCACGACCGAGAGAATGGCGGAACGCCTCGGCCGGCGGGTGAGCGCCCCGTACCTCGATCCGGAGTTCCTCGCGGCGGCCCGAGCGATCCCGATCGAGCTCCGCTTGCCGGCTCCGGTGCCGAAGGCGTTCTTCCGCCGATGGGCCTCCCACCGGGGACTTCCTCCGACGCTGGTGGACCGCCCCAAGAAGGCGCTCCAGTACGGGAGCGGCATCGCCCGCGTCGTCCGAGCTCGGTAGTCGGCGGACGACGGAACCCGGAGCATCGTGCGGCGGAGCTCTCGGGAATCCAGTAGGGGGCTTTGGCGCCGGTCCTACGGCATATCGCGGGCCGGGCTAGTCGCGCTCCACACGCGTCCCGACCTCGTTGCGCATCGCGAGCGGCAGGGAGGGGATGTCGGTGATGATGAAACGTCGGCCCCCCGCGTCCAGGAACTCGAGCCCGGCCTCGACCTTGGGTCCCATGCTGCCCGCCCCGAACTCGCCGCGATCGAGGAGCACCCGAAGCTCGTCGCGCGTGACCTTGCCGAGCCACCGCTGCCGGGGGGTTCCGAAATGGACCGCCGCGCCGGGCACATCCGTCACGATCGCGAGGGTGTCGAGGCCGAGCTCGCGCGCGACCAGCGCCGCAGAGAGGTCCTTATCGATCACCGCGTCGACCCCTTCGTACCCGCCCCCGGTGCGGGGCACGACCGGGATCCCGCCGCCACCCGACACGATCGGGATCCAGTTCATCCCGAGCCCCGCCGCAAGCAGCTGTCGGACCGCGCGCCCCTCCAGCCAGCGGACCGGGTGCGGCGAGGGCACGAGCCTTCGCCAGCCGTTGCGGGCCTCGTCGAACGCGAGGATCCACCCGAGCTTCGTCCGTAGCCGAGCGGCCTCCTCGTCGTTGTAGAATCGGCCCACGGGTTTCGTCGGATCCTGGAACGCCGGGTCGTCCGCCGCCACCTCGGTCCGGCTGATCACTGTAAGCACCGAGCGGTCCACGCCGACCCGACGGAGCGCGGGGGTCAGCTCCGCCTGGATGAGGTAGCCGATCTGGCCCTGGGTCTCCGCTCCCAGCACGTCCATGGGCAGCGCCGGAATTTCCGACTCGCCGAGCTCGTTCTGCCGGAGCAGGGCCCCGACCTGGGGTCCGTTCCCGTGGGTCAGGATCAGCTCATGACCTCCGGCCGCGATCTCGGCGAGCACCGGGACCGTCGCACGCACCTGCGCCCGGGCCTCCTCCCACGACCCGGTCCCGCCCGCGCGGGCGAGGGCGTTTCCGCCGAGAGCTACGAGCACCCCGGTCATGGGAGTCTGGCCGGTCCACCGGGCGTGGCTTCAATAATACGGCGGTGGAGCTGCCTTCACACCCGCCCGAGTCGCGCGGCCGGTCACGGCTATATATCCAGTCCCGGCTCCCCGAACGTGGCGGGTGATCCGACCGCGCTCTTCTGCCCGCTCGAGTTCCGGTACGGGCGCGAGACGACGCGGGCGTTGTTCTCCCGCGGGGCCCGCCTCACGCGGGCCCTCCAGGTCGAGGCCGCGCTCGCGGCCGCCGAAGCCGACCTCGGGATGATCCCGAAGGAGGCGGCGGTCGCGATCGGACGGGCGGCGACGATCGAGCACGTCCCTCTCACCCGCGTCGACGAGCTGGAGCGCTCCCTTCGCCACGACGTGATGGCCATCGCCCGGTCGCTCGCCGAGGCCTCGGGACCGTCGGGGCGTTGGGTCCACTTCGGGGCCACGAGCGCGGACATCACCGACACGGCCCTCGCCCTCGAGCTCCGGGAAAGCGCCGCGATTCTCCGTTCGGACCTCACGGAGCTCGCCCAAGCGCTGCTCGCCCTAGCCCGACGCCACCGGGACACTCCCGAGATCGGGAGGACCCACGGACAGCACGGGGTCCCCCTGTCGTTCGGCTACAAGATGGCGGTCGCCGCGGCGGAGGTCGCCCGGCACCACCGGAGGCTCGACGAGCTCCTTCCGCGGCTCGCGGTCGGCAAAATGGCCGGCGCGGTCGGGACCGGCGCGGGGTTTGGCGGTCGCGGCGCCGAGGTAGAGGCCGCGGTCATGCGACGGCTCGGGCTGAGCGCCGACGAGGCGCCCACCCAGATCGTCGGGCGGGACCGAATCGCCGAGTTCACGAACTTCCTCGCGCTCGTGGCCTCGACGGCGGAACGCCTCGCGACCGAGGTCCGGAACCTCCAACGGACGGAGATCGCCGAGGTCGCAGAGCCGTTCGACGAGGCCCGCCAAGTCGGGAGCTCGACGATGGCGCAGAAGCGCAACCCGATGGTCTCGGAGAACGTCACGAGCCTCGCCCGGCTCGTCCGCGCCTTCGCGGTGCCCCCGATGGAGAACATGGTCCAGTGGCACGAGCGGGACCTCGCGAACAGCGCGAACGAACGGATCGTCTTGCCGCACGCCATCCTCCTGACCGACGACATTCTCGCCAAGCTCACCGAGGTCTTCCAGGGGCTCCGGGTCGACCCGAAGCGGATGGCGTCCGAGATCGATCGTTCCGGCGGGGCCGCGATGTCTGAGCAGTTGATGCTCGCACTGACCGCCAAGGGGCTCGCGCGCGCGGAGGCCCACGAGATCCTCCGCACGCTCACCCGCGACCCCGGCACGGGTCCGTCGCTCGCGGAACGGGCGAAGTCGAGCCCCGAGGTCCGGAAGTGGCTCGAGCCCACGGAGATCGAGGGGCTCCTCGATCCGGTGGCGTACGTCCGGGCCGCAGCCGAAAAGACGGATCGGATCCTCGCCCACGTGGAACACGAGCTCGCGACGTGAGCGCGGCGGAGATGCCCTGGCGCGCGACGATCTCCGTGCGCACCCCC
>Ga0187772_10001753_pt1 | contig 10481 bp, 11 predicted proteins | sample 0116_SJ02_MP15_2_FD_133137 | JGI IMG/M metagenome (GOLD analysis project Ga0187772, IMG submission 133137) | Tropical peat soil microbial communities from peatlands in Department of Meta, Colombia - 0116_SJ02_MP15_20_MG | ecosystem: Environmental > Terrestrial > Soil > Wetlands > Peat | place... | reverse complement strand
TGCGAGTAGTGCGTGGAGAGCTTGATGAGGTCGAACAGCTCCTTGTCGACCTGCACCGGCTCCTGGTTGGCGTGGGCGTTGATCTGCGACAGCTGGCTCTCGGGCTTGTAGTGGCTCATGAGATCGTCGATGCGGCGCAGTTCCGCCATGACCGCATCGATCGCCGCATCGCCCCTCACCGGGTCGTCCGCCCACAGCTCGACGTAACAGCGCGTGCCCATGATCGCTTCGGTGCGCTCCAGCCAGTCGGCGCGCGCGGGCGCTGCGGCGGCGCTCGCCAGCAGCAACGCGGTGAGCACCCCGGCAGCTCGTGCATTCATGAGCAATATCGTCGTCACAGGGATTGCGGTATTCTCACCGCTCGAAAAAACGAGCGGTTCCTGGACGGGGGAGAATTGCACATGAACCTCATGAAACTCAACGACCCGGTGCGTGGCGCGCTGTTGGCTGCGGTGCTGCTCGTCGCGCCGCTGGCGTCGTGGGCCCAGAGCACCAGCACGACCGCGAGTGGTCCGGTAACCTGCAAGGACGGTACGACCTCGCCGCATGGCGGCCGCGGGGCTTGCAGCGGACACGGCGGGATCGACAAGTCGGCGACGGCGGCGAGCAGTGCGGCCGGCAGCGCGGCACCGGCACCCACCGCCGGGGCGGCGCCCGCGGCGCCGGCAGCCGCTGCGGCGGGGACCTCCGCGGGCAGCACCGGCGGCGGTCCGGTGACCTGCAAGGACGGCACGACCTCGCCGCATGACGGCCGCGGGGCCTGCAGCGGTCACGGTGGAATCGACAAGTCGGCAACGGCCGCGGGCAGCACCGCCGCTAGCGCCGCACCCGCGACGCCCGCCGCCCCCGCAGCTGCGGCCGCACCCGCTGCACCCGCTGCGCCTGCCGCACCCGCTCCTGCGAAGGCGAAGGCTCCCGCGCCGGCGGCGCAGGCCGCGCCCGGTGGCGGGCCGGGGCAGGTGTGGGTCAACACCGCAAGCAACGTCTACCACTGCCCCGGCGACCAGTGGTACGGCAAGACCAAGAAGGGTCAGTACATGACCGAAGCGGCCGCCAAGGCCGCGGGAGCTCATCCGGATCACGGCAAGACCTGCTCTTGAGTTTCAGCCGCGCGGGCGCGCCTGCGGAGCCTGCACGCACGATGTGCCGGGCGTCGATGTGGTGGATAGTGCATCAGGCGAGCTGACGTGCTGACGCGGCGCGGGTTGTTGCAGGCCGGCGCGGGCGGCTGGCTGACGGCCGGCGCGCGCCCAGGGGAAGCAATCGCCGGCGCGGCGGGCGCAGCGGAGGTGCTGGCGGCGCTTCCCGGCAAACGGCCGCTCATTCAGCGCGCGTTTCGCCCGCCGAATTTCGAGACTCCACTCGCGCAGCTCGCGGCATCCTTCACGCACAACGACGCCTTCTTTGTTCGCTATCATCTGCCCATCATCCCGCAGCTCGACCCGCTGCAGTGGCGGCTGCAGGTAGGCGGGCCGAGTGCACAGCGCGCGCTCACGCTGTCGTTGCGGGAGCTGCAAAGCAGCTTCGAGCAGGTGAGCATCGCGGCCGTCAACCAGTGCTCGGGAAACCGGCGCGGTCTCTTTTCGCCGCGTGTCCCCGGCGTGCAGTGGGGCAGCGGCGCGATGGGCAACGCGCTGTGGCGGGGCGTACGGCTGCACGACGTGCTGCAGCGCGCCGGGGTGGGCGCCGACGCGCTCGAGGTGGTCTGCAGCGGCGCCGACGCGGCAGTGCTGCCGGCGACCCCGGCTTTCGTGAAGAGCCTGCCGATGGAACGCGCGCTCGACGCGAGCACGCTCATCGCCTTCGAGATGAACGGCCGGCCGCTGCCGCATTGGAACGGCGCCCCGGTGCGCCTGGTTGTCCCGGGCTGGACGGGAACCTACTGGATGAAGCATCTGACCGACATCCGTATCGTGCCGACGGCGTTCGACGGATTCTGGATGAAGGTCGCCTACCGGCTGCCGACCGGGGCCTTCCCCGGCGCCCGCTTCATCAGCCAGGAGACGCCCGAGACGACACCCATCACCGAGATCCTGGTCAACTCGCTCATCATCACGCCGCTGACCGGCGCGCGCCTGCGGCGCGGGGCGCACGCCGAGCTCTCCGGCAAGGCGTGGGACGCCGGCGCGGGAATCGAGACGGTTGAGGTTTCCTTCGACGGGCGCCGCAGCTGGCGCGCGGCCACGCTGCTTGAGGATCTCGGGCGCTTCGCGTGGCGGGAGTTCCGCATGGTCATCGACACCTCGCAGTCCGGACCGCTCGAGATCGCCGTGCGCGCGCGCAGCCGCAACGGCGCGCAGCAGCCGGACGAACTGACCTTCAACCCTGCCGGCTACCACGACAACATCGTGCAGACGGTGACCGTGGAGGTCGCATGAGAGGCGTGCCAGCCGGCCTGGTGCTGGCGGCGGGCGCACTGCTGCTGACGGGACCGTGCGGTGCGCTGTGGGCGGCGTCGGCGACCGAGATCACGCAGCTGAAGGCGGCTCCGGGGAGCGACGTCACTCTGGAGCGCTGCATCAAATGCCACAGCGTCGAGTACATCCCGAGCAACGCGCCGGCCATGAACCGCGCGGTGTGGCAGAAGACCATCCAGAAAATGAGGGAGCGCTTCGGCGCCCCGATCACCGACGAACAGGCGCAGCAGATTCTCGATTACCTGGCGGCGAACTACGCGGACAAGCCATAATGTCGCGGCCAAGTAGCCGGGGCAACCCCGTACCGAGCGGTGGCAAACTCCGGATTGCCGGGCCGTCGCGGGCGCCCAGGCTTCTTGCGCACGATCGCCGCAGATTGCGGGTGGTGGACAGAACGAGGAGAAGCATATGAGAAAACGGGTCTCGATTGCCGCAGCCGGCGTGTTTGCGGCATCGGTCGGAGCAGCACTGGCGCAGACCACGCCGGAAGTCGTGGTGACGACGTCGAAGGTCGTGGAAAAGAACGTCGGTAAAACCTCGAGCGGCATTCCGATCGTCGACGTTTCGCTCAGTTACGGCATAAGTTCCGCGGGGCTGGACATCGCCTCGGCGAGCGGAGCGAGGGAGTTTGAAAAGCGTGTGAGCGACGCCGCCATGGAGGCCTGCAAGGAGCTCGGCAAAAGGTACCCGAACTCGACGCCCACCGACGCGCAATGCGCCAAGGCCGCGACCGATAAGGCCATGGGACAGGTGCGTGAGATGGAGGCGGCAGCGGCCAACAAGAAGTAAGCCGTCGCCCGCCGTGTGCGGGCGGCGCGCGGATCTCAGACACCGCGACGAAGCTATCGCAGCTCGCGATCGGCCCGCTGTTCAGTCCGCGCCTGAACCAGTTGACGCGCTCGGCCGAAGTACCGTGGGTGAAGGACTCCGGTACGACGCAGCGTTGTTCGCCTCTGCAGCGTGTCGTCACCGACCGCTGCGGCGGCGCGCAGCGTCGACTCCACATCGCCCGCGTCGAGGATGTGGCGGGTCTCATCGGCCTTGCGCGCCCACACGCTGGCGCCGCCCGCAGCTCGAGCCGCACCGACAGCTGGTTGGCCTGAGCGGGGGAGACGCGCTGCTGTGCGGCGCGCAAGTCCGGCCGCTGCGCCGCTGCGGCCGCAGCGGCGGCGAGTAAGATAAGGCCCGGCAGGAGCAGAAATGTCCGATCACCCCTTCGCCGTGCAGGGCATCGACCACCTCGTGCTGCGCGTACGGGAGTTGCCGCGGATGCTCGAGTTCTACCGCGGCGTGCTCGGCTGCGCGCTCGAGCGCCAGCAGGTGGAGCTCGGCCTGACGCAGCTGCGTGCCGGGCGCAGCCTCATCGACCTGGTGACGCTCGACGGCCCGCTCGGCGCCGGCGCGCCGCCCGGGCCGGGACGCAACCTCGAGCACTTCTGCCTGACGCTCGCGCCCTTCGACGAGCGCGCCCTGAGCGCCTGGCTCAGCGCACGCGGGGTCGCCGTGGAGGCCCCCGCGTCACGCTACGGTGCACAGGGCGAGGGCCGCTCGTTCTTCATCTCCGATCCGGAAGGCAATCGCATCGAGCTCAAGGGCGCGCACCCCGACTGACGACGATCGCGGCTCGGGCCGCGGTACACTTGAGTCGGAGGCCGCGCGGCGGGGCGAGCGGAAAATGAGTCTGGCGGGCAAGACACTCTTCATCACCGGCGCAAGCCGCGGCATCGGGCTGGCGATCGCGCTGCGGGCTGCGCGCGACGGCGCCAATATCGCCATTGCGGCCAAGACGGCCGAGCCGCACCCGAAGCTTGCCGGCACGGTCTACAGCGCCGCCCGCGAGGTCGAGCAGGCGGGCGGCCGCGCGCTGCCGCTGGTGATGGACGTGCGTGATGAGGCGAGTGTGGCGGCGGCCGTGAGCCGCTGCGTGGAGGTTTTCGGCGGCATCGACGTGTGCGTCAACAACGCCTCGGCGATCAACCTCTCGCCCATCAGCCAGATCGAGATGCGCCGCTACGACCTCATTCAGCAGATCAACACGCGCGGCACCTTCGTCACCTCGCGCGCCTGTCTACCGCACCTCGCGCAGGCCGCCAATCCGCACATCCTGACGCTCTCCCCGCCGCTCGATCTGCGGCCGAAGTGGTTCGCCGGGCATCTCGCCTATTCGCTGTCCAAGTACGGCATGTCGCTGTGCATGCTGGGACTCGCCGCCGAGTACCGCGCGCAGGGAATCGCCTGCAACGCGCTGTGGCCGCGCACCACGATCGCCACCGCCGCCGTCGAGTTCGCCCTGGGCGGGCCGCAGATGATGCGCCGCTCGCGCAAGCCGCAGATCGTCGCCGATGCCGCGCACGTGATTCTCAACCGGCCCGCGCGCGAGTGCACCGGACAGTTCTTCATCGACGACAGCGTGCTGTACGAGGCGGGCGTGCGCGACTTCGCCCCTTACAGCGTCGACCCCGGCAGCACGCTGCTCGGCGACCTGTTTATCGACGAGACCTCGCCGGCACCGCCCGGCGTCGAGGTGGAGTTCATGCGCTGAGTAGTGAGGGGCAACATGAGCGGCAGCGTCAACCGTCGAATCGTGCTCGCGCGCCGGCCGCAGGGTGCACCGGTGGCCGCGGACTTCCGACTCGAGACGCATCCGGTGCCGGCGGCGGCGCCCGGACAGGTGCTGCTGCGCACGCGCTATCTGTCGCTCGATCCATACATGCGCGGCCGCATGAACGAGGGACCCTCGTACGCTGCGCCGGTGGCCATCGGTGCGGTGATGGCCGGGCAGACCGTGAGCGTGGTGGAGGCCTCCGGCGTGAGCGGTTTCCGCCCCGGGGAGCTGGTCGTGGCGAACGTCGGCTGGCAGGATTACGGCCTTTCCGACGGGCGCGACCTGGTGAAGATCGACGCCTCGGTGCCGCGCCCCTCTTACGCGCTCGGTGTGCTGGGGATGCCGGGGCTCACGGCCTACGTGGGACTCCTCGACATCGGCCGACCGCGCCCCGGGGAGACCGTGGTCGTGGCTGCGGCCACCGGTGCCGTGGGCTCCGTGGTCGGCCAGATTGCGAAGATCAAGGGGTGCCGCGTAGTGGGCGTGGCCGGCGGACGTGAGAAGTGCGACTTCGCGCGCCACACGCTCGGCTTCGATGCCTGCCTCGATCACCGCGAGCCCGACCTGCCGCAGCGCCTGGCCGCGGCCTGTCCGCAGGGGATCGACGTGTACTTCGAGCTGGTCGGCGGCGCGGTGCTCGCCGCCGTGCTGCCGCTGCTCAAGGTCGGGGCGCGCGTGCCGGTGTGCGGCCTGATCTCCTGGTACAACCTCGAGAAACTCCCCGCGGGCGTCGATCACACACCGCAGCTGCTGCTCGCCGTGCTGCGCCAGCGCCTGACGTTGCAGGGGTTCATCATTTTCGACCATCACCAGCGCATGCCCGCCTTCCAAAACGACATGACCGGCTGGCTGCGCGAAGGGCGCGTAAAGTACCGCGAGCAGGAAATCGTGGGACTGGAGCAGGCGCCGCGCGGGCTCATCGGCCTGCTGCAGGGCGAGAATTTCGGCAAGCTGGTGGTGCAGGTAGCCGAGGCGTAGACGTACATGCCGAACGGCATCCGGGTTTCCTGGGTCTTCGACGTCATATCACCGTTCGCTTACCTGGCGTTTGCGCGCCTCGGCGAGCTGCCGGCACATGCGCGCCTCGAGCTGGTGCCGGTGCTGCTGGCCGGGCTGCTGCAGCATTACGGCCAGCTGGGGCCCGCCGAGATTCCCTCCAAGCGCCGCTTCACTTACCGCTTTGTCCTGTGGCGCGCACGGCGACTCGGCATGCCGCTGCGCATGCCGCCGGCCCATCCGTTCAACCCGCTCGCGGCGCTGCGGCTGATCATCGCCGCCGGGAGCGGTCAGCGCGCGGCCGGCGCGGTGCTCGCTGCGGTGTTCCGCGACGGACGCGACGTCAGCGACCCGCAGGTCATCGCCGATCTCGCCCGCGACCTGGGGGTTGCCGAGCCGCAGGCGGCGCTGGCCGACCCGGGCGTCAAGCAGCGCCTGCGCGACAACGGCGAGTGGGCGATCGCCCGCGGGGTATTCGGGGTACCGACGTTGGTGATCGGGAACGAGCTGTTCTGGGGCCACGATGCGGTCGACATGGCGCTCGATTACCTGAATGACCCGGAGGCGTTCGAGGATGCCGCGATGCAGGCGGCGGACACGTTGCCGGTGGGTACGGCGCGCACGCGGTAGCGGCCCAGGGCCGTGCGCCGGGGCTGGACGTCGGCGGCTGCAGGCGCTCAGCCGCCCGCAGCCTTCCGCGCGGGGGGCGCGTCGGTCGCCGCGAGCGCCCAGGCGCGCAGCAGCTGCAGCTGCAGACGGACCTGCGCGATCTGCTTCTCCGGCGGCCAGTCGCCCGGGTTCGCCACGGCGCTCGCCGTGAGGCCGTTGATGAAGGTCACTACCGAGCGCAGCACCCGCTCGCGCGTGGCGGGTAGCCAGTGCGCCCACTCGGGCCAGCACTGCGTCAGGCAGCGCTCGAAGAGGCGCATGTACTCGCCGTGTACCCAGGCGTTCATGCGCTTCAGGCGTCGGTCCGCGGTGACCTGTCCCCAGAAGGTGGTCCAGAACGCGCACTCGATCCGGCGATGCTCGTCGACCGGCAGCGCCTCGGTGAGCAGTGTCAGCAGGTCCGGCCGGGTGCCGGAGCCGGCCGGATGCGCGAGCCGCTCCTCGATGCGCCGCAGGATGAGGCGCAGCGCGGCGATAATGATGTCCTGCTTGCTGTCGAAGTAATGAGCGAGCATGCCGGTGGTGTAACCCGCCTCGCGTGCGATGCGCACCATGCTCGCCTGGTCGAAGCCGTGTTCCGCCACCACCCGGCAGGCGACCAGGGCGATCTCGTCGCGGCGCTGCGCATGGTCGACGATCTTCGGCACGAGCCGATGTTACTGGGAATCACGCCGTCTGTGCACCGGCGCGGTCGTCCGGATCGAGGCCGACGTCGGCGGCGGCGGCCCGCCGACGATCCTGCTCGAGGTCGAGCGAGCGGCAGGCGATGAGATAGATGCCGGCGGAAACCGGCAGCCCCACCAGCATGGCGATGTCCGCGCCGCCGAGCGCCTGCGCGACCGGGCCGCGCCACTGCTCGGTGCTGAAGAACGGGATCATCGCGATGAAGCCGACCGCATAGGCGAGCAGTCCCCGCCAGCTCCAGCGGCCGTACATGCCGCCGGGGTTGAAGATCTCGCGCACCGAGTAGTGCCCCTTGCGCACCACGTAGAAGTCGACGAGGTTGATCGCCGTCCAGGGCGTGAACAGGTACAGCAGCAGCGCCAGATAGTCCTCGAAGCGGTTGATGAAGTTGCTGGAGGAGCTGACCGCTATGGCGCAGCTCGCGAGATAGGCGATCAGCAGACTCGCGAGGCGTTTTCCGACCGTGCACACCAGCGGCTTCAAGGTGTCGGCGACGCTGAGCAGCGTCAGGGAGGCGCCGTAGAAGTTGAGCGCGGAGATCGTGATCAGGCCGAGCAGCGCACTGAACAAGAGAATCTGGCCGAATCCCGGTACCACCACGTCCGCCGCGTGCTCCATGGCCGCGGCGACGTCGAGGCGCGGGGCGGCCGCGGCGGCCACGGTGCCGACCAGCATCATCCAGGCGCCGCCCACGAACGCTCCCAGGTACGTCCACCAGAACGACTCACGCACCCCGACCTCGCGCGGCAGATAGCGCGAGTAATCGGACACGTAGATCGACCAGCTGAGCTGGTAGGAAGCGGCGGCGAACATCTGCGCAAGGAACGGCACGGTGCGAAAGCCGCCCGGCTGCCATTGCTCGGCCGGAAACTTCAGCAGCAACAGCGCGCCCACCGAGAACACGGTCAGGATGCCGATCATCATGTAGGCGAAGGCACGCTGCGCTAGGTGAATCTTGTCGTAGCCGACCACGGCCAGGGCCAGCGCGAGCAGCGCGAACAGCGCCATGCCGACCGAGGAGGTGGGCGAGATCGCCGGAGTGAGCTGATGCAGCGCCTGCGCGGCGAGCACCTGGTTGAAGGCGTTGTAGCCGATGTAGGCGACCAGGGCGACGCCCCAAACGAGCAGCGCGCCCGTATAGCCGAACTGCGGCCGCGACTGGATCATCTGCGGCAGGCCGAGCTGCGGTCCCTGGGTGGAGTGGAAGGCCATGAAGAAGGTGCCGAGCAGGTTCCCGAGCAGCACGGCGATTACGGTCCACAGCAGATTGCCGCCGAGGGTGATGCCGAGTACGCCCACGGCGAGGGTGGCGAGGTGCGCATCGCCCGAGAACCATACCGGCCAGAGGTGCCAGACCTTGCCGTGCCGCTCGGCGAGCGGCACGTAGTCGATCGAGCGCTTTTCGATCAGGGTGCCGGTTCCCATGAGTCGCTGCGATGCGCCGCCCGTCAAGATCGCGCCGCCCGGCGCGGCACGACCTCGTAGCCGGGAACCTTCGGCTCGTGATCGACCATCTGCGCGGGGAATCCCTCCCCCAGCACGCGCACGCCGCAGGCCTCCTCGAGGCGGCGGATGATGTTCGGCGAGCGCTCGCGCGCACCGTAGCGGCGCGCGCCGTCGCGGAAGATGTCCAACACCAGGGGCGCCAGCTCGAGCGGCACGTGGTGCTGCCTGCCGAGCGCGTCAAAGAGCCCCACGTCCTTGATCACCAGGTCCATGGTGAAGTTGATGTCGCGGCTGCCGTTGAGGATCACCTGCGACTCGGTCTCGTGCACGAAGGAGTTTCCCGAGGAAATGCGGATCGCCTCGTAGGCGGTGTTCAGGTCGAGGCCGGCGACTCGTGCGACCGTGAGCGCCTCCGCGAGCGCCGCCAGATGCACCGTGCACAGGTAGTTGGTGAGCACTTTGAGCTGCGAGGCGGAGCCGACCGGACCGGTATGCAGGATGCGCTGGCCGAGCAGCGCGAGCAGCGGCAGCACACGCTCGAAGGCGGCCCGGGTGCCGCCGGCGAAGATGGAGATGTTGCCGCTGGCAGCGCGGTGGCAACCGCCCGACACCGGGCAGTCGAGGGCGGTGGCGCCGCGCTCCGCCACCCGCGCCGCGAGGCGCCTGACCTCGGCGTGGTCCGTGGTGCTCATCTCGAGCCAGATCTTGCCGCCGCCGAGACCGGCGAGCACGCCGTCGGGGGCCTCCATCACCTCGGCACAGATCCCCGGGGAGGGCAGACAGGTGATCACCACGTCGACCTGCGCTGCGAGCGCGCGCGGCGAGGATGCCGCCTGCGCGCCGCGCGCCACGAAGCGGGCCACGCGCGCCGGATCGACATCGCGCACCGTCAGGTCCACCCCCTGGCGCTGGAGGCTCCCGGCCAGCTGGCCGCCGACGTTGCCGAGGCCGATGAAGCCGATGCGCGGGTCACTCATTCAAGGCGCTCCCGTTCAAGCTCGCAGGCAAGTCTGCAGCGCTGCGCCGGCATTGCTGCGGCACGACGCCAGTTACGATCGGCGACTGCTTATAATGGAGATGGAGCAGCAGTATGCCTGCGGTGTGCACGACATGACATCCCCACCGGCGGGGTAACTCCATGGAACCCGACCAACTACCCGCCCGCGAGCCCGGCTCGGGGCGGATTTACGTGGTGATCGACACGCCCGCGGGCAGCCGCAACAAGTACAAGTACGACAGCGCGCTCGGCTTGTTCCGCATCAGCCGCATGCTGCCGGCCGGAACGGTGTTTCCGTACGACTTCGGCTCCATTCCGCGCACGCGGGCGCCCGACGGCGATCCGCTCGACGTGCTGCTGCTCGGGCTCGCGCCGAGCTTTCCGGGCTGCCTGGTGACGGCGCGCCTGGTGGGAGTGTTGCACGCCCAGCAGGTGGAGGCGGGGCGCAGGATCCGCAATGACCGCCTGATTGCCGTCGGCGAGACGCCGGTGAACCGCGCACGGCTCACGGAGCTGCGCTGGCTCGATCCGCAGGAGCTGCGCGACATCGAGCACTTCTTCGAGTCGTACAACCGCCGCCAGGGGCGTGAATTCCGCATCAGCGGTCGCGGCGGTCGCCGGGCCGCGGAGGCAGTGCTCGCTCGCGGGCTGCGCGCGTTCGCCCGTG
>Ga0187772_10001752_pt1 | contig 10482 bp, 8 predicted proteins | sample 0116_SJ02_MP15_2_FD_133137 | JGI IMG/M metagenome (GOLD analysis project Ga0187772, IMG submission 133137) | Tropical peat soil microbial communities from peatlands in Department of Meta, Colombia - 0116_SJ02_MP15_20_MG | ecosystem: Environmental > Terrestrial > Soil > Wetlands > Peat | place... | reverse complement strand
CGCCGGCGCAAGCAGCCTGCCCGACTCATCGGAAGCTGTTGCGTCGATCGCGAAATCGATCGAAACGGACCCGGAGGCTGCGCGGCGTGAAAATCCAGCAGCCTGGTTCGCGCACACGATCTACCGCCGCATCCGAGAAAAGCTGCGGCGCGAACCCGTCGAGGATTTGCGAATCGATTTCGAGGATGGTTACGGCAACCGTCCCGACGGCGAGGAGGACGGGCATGCGTCCGCGGCTGCGAGCGAGGTCTCCGCTGGTTTGAATGCGGGGGAACTGCCGTCCTTCATCGGCATCCGCGTCAAGCCCTTGAACGAGGAGCTGCGCGAGCGCAGCGTCCGCACGCTCGACATTTTTCTGACGGAGCTTGCGGAGAAATCCCGTGGCGCGCTGCCGAAGCATTTTTACATCACGCTGCCGAAGGTCGCTCTGCCGGACGAAGTCGCGGCGCTCGCCGATCTTTGCTCGCGGCTCGAACCGATGCTCGATTTCGAGCCGGGCGCGCTGCGCATCGAGTTGATGATCGAGACGCCGCACGCGATCTTGAACGAGCGCGGCGAGGCGAATGTGCTTGCGCTGGTGTCAGCGGCGCGAGGGCGATGCACCGCTGTTCATTTCGGACCATATGACTACACGGCGTCGCTCCAGATTGCGGCCACGAATCAACCGATCGCTCACTTCGCGTCTGATTTTGCCCGGGGATTCGTGCAGGTCGCGCTGGCTGGAACTGGCATTCGAATCGCCGACGGCCCCACGAACATCATGCCGATTCCCGCCCATCGAGTGAGCAAGGACGGCGTCGCGCTCAGCCCGAAGCAAATCGAGGAAAATCGCACTGCGGTTCATCGAGGATGGAAACTTCATTTCGACAATGTTTGTCGCTCGCTTGCTAACGGCTATTACCAGGGGTGGGATTTGCATCCGGCGCAGCTTCCGGCGCGATACGCCGCGGTCTATTCATTCTTTCTCGAAAATCTCGATTCGTCCGCCGAGCGGCTCCGCAATTTCATCGAAAAGGCGGCGCAAGCCACGCGCGTCGGGCAAGTGTTCGACGACGCAGCGATGGCGCAGGGCCTGCTCAACTATTTCGTGCAGGCGATCAATTGCGGTGCGCTAACGGCTGACGAAGTCCACAATCTCACTACGCTTTCGGCAGTTGAACTTCGCGGCGGCTCCTTCGTGAAGATTCTGGCACAGCGGCAAGCCTGACGGAAATTCCAGCGCGACCAGATCTACCGGTCTCTCTGCCGCATGATAAAGAGTAACGGCAAGACGCACAGGCAAATCGTGCCCATGACGCGGAAATTGTCCACGAAGGACAGCATCATGGACTGACGCTGAAGCTGCTGATAGACCAAGGCGTGCGCGCCCGTCGTCGCCCGCGCAGAATCCTCGCCGCGCATGGCGAGAAGGCTGGTGATGTGATGCATCGCCGCCCGATAGCGCATATTGCCCGCGTACAAAAATTCCGACAGAACATTCTGGTGAAATTGTGCGCGGCGGTCGAGCATGGTCGTGGCGAAGGAGATGCCCGTGCTCGCGCCGACATTTCGGGCGAGGTTGATGAGCCCCGATGCGTTGTTCATTTTCCCGCGCGGGACGAAATAGAACGCCATCACGTTGATCGGTACGAACAGGAATGCCGTGCCCATGCGCGAAATGATCCAGTCGAATACGGGGGTACGCGAGCTGGCTTCAAGGCTCAGATGCGAAAGCTGGAACAGGCCCGTTGCCATGATGCAGAGCCCTGTCGCGATGATCCACCGCGGCTCGAAACGGTCCAACATGGCCCCCACGAAAGGCAGAACCGCCAGAAGCACCAGCCCTCCGGGAAGCAGCACCAAGCCGCTTTCCATCGCCGTGTAACCCATCAGCGTCTGAAGCCAGATCGGGACCAGCAGAGTCGTGCTGTAGAGCACCACGCCCAGGGTATACATCATGAAAGTGGAGATGGCGAAATTGCGGTCTTTGAAGAGGTGCAGGTCGACCACCGGATCTGTCGCCGTCAACTCGCGAATAATTAGGGCAACTAGCGCGATCACGCAGACGACCGTGGCCCAGGTGATGAACCTCGAGCCGTACCAATCGTCGCGCTCTCCCTTGTCGAGGATGACTTGCAGAAATCCGAGGCCGACGCTCAGCAAACCGAGACCGAGAAAATCGATCCGCAGGCCTTGCTTGAAAGTCTTGCGAATGATATGCGGCGGATCGGAGATCAGGAGCGAGATCATCGCGAGCGCGACAATTCCGACCGGGACGTTGAGCAGGAAAATCCAGCGCCAGGAATAGTTGTCGGTGATCCAGCCGCCGAGCGTGGGGCCAAGCGTGGGCGCGACGACGACACCCATCCCGTAAATCGCCATGGCCATGCCTTGCTTCGATCGCGGGAAGCTATCGACCAGGATCGCCTGCGAAAGCGGCTGCATCCCTCCGCCACCCGCGCCCTGCACTACGCGAAAAAACACCAGCGCACCTAGCGACGGCGCCATCCCGCAAAGCAAGGAGCTGAGCGTGAAGATCGTCACGCAGGCGATGAAGAAACGTTTGCGTCCGAACAGAGTGGAAAACCAGCCGGTGAGCGGCAACACGATCGCGTTCGAAACGAGATATGAGGTGAGAACCCACGTGCTTTCGTCCACGCCCGCGGACAGACTACCTGCGATATGAGGAAGCGAAACGTTGGCGACGCTCGTATCGAGCACTTCCATGAATGTCGCCGATATCACGGTGGCCGCGATCAGCCACGGATTGACCTGCGGCATCGGACGGACGTATTCCGCCGTGGCACTCATCGATCGTCCAGGCGCGATGAAGTATTCGCGCCGCTCGTCTCCTGTTCGTAATTGCCCTGAAATTCAAACCCAGACTGAAAAACACTGCGAGTGTTGCGAGGTCCTGCGGCATCTCCCCGCGCAAGAATACACCGGTGCTTGGGATGGCTCAAATCGAAGGCGCTAATCGTGTGGAGCCGGGCCCGTGAGCTGGATGAATGGTTCGGAAGGAGCAGACGGACCCGATTCGAGAGTTTGGGGCGCGCGCCACGCGTCCATGGCCGCGATCTGGTGGACGCAAGAGATCGTGCAGTGCGGCGCGCAGCCCTTCTTGGTGAAAAACTCCCGCCGCCGCTGCGCCTCTGTGTATCGCTCAAGCGGGATGCCGGGATATCCGCGCTGCTGCGAGCAATAGTGAACGAGACCGTCCTCGCAGATGTAGAGGTAGCGCGAACCGGCGCGGCAGCGCCAGTCGTTTGCGCGCCCGGCGGCGATATTGTGCTGAAAGCCGTTCACACGAGTGAAGGAGCGTTTGCCGAGCGACATGATCTCTTCGAAAATCTCGCGCTCGCGCTGGCCCAGCGGCTGCATCTGCCCGTTGTCGTCGTGAATGATGCCGACCGTGGATGTGAATCCCAATTGCAGCGCGCGGTGCGCGACGGCGAGCGCATCCTCGGGATTGCGGACGCCGCTGCCGAGCACCGAATTGATATTCACTTGAAATTCCGCGTGCTCCGCCAGAAGCACAAGCTTTTGGTCGAGCACCTTGAGGCTCTTTTTCGAGACTTCGTCTGGCTGCGCGTTGTCGATACTGATCTGCAGGTATTCGAGGCCGGCACGATTGAGCCGCTCGATGCGATCGGCGACCAGGAGATAACCGTTGGTGATCAGGCCGGCCATGATGCCGTTTTTGCGGATGCGCGCGATGATCGCGTCGAGATCGGGATGCAGCAACGGCTCGCCACCGCTGATCGTGACGATCGCCGTGCCCAACGCTCCGAGCCGGTCGATTCGGCGAAACATTTCCTCGGTCGGAACGGGCTTGGAGAAATCGTCGAATTCGTTGCAATAGCTGCAGGAAAGATTGCAGCGGCGGATCGGAATGATGTGAACCAGCAGCGGATGGCGCGTTGAGACAAGCCCCTTCACAAGCATGCGCGTCTCGCGTAGCTTGCGGTGAGCAGCCCGCAGCTTTTTGCGAATTTTGCGAGGGAAGGTCATCGAATGGACGCGCAGGCCGCGTCGCCGCGGCCTGCCGCTTATTATGCCATAGCGAGGTCAGTCTACTCCGTCAGCGCGGCACGCTATTGTTTGCAGTGTTCAGTTCGGAAACACGAGAGCCAGTTTGAAACGGCCGTCCCGAGTGTGCCTGCCTTCTATTTGAGCCGCACCCTCTAATTGACTGATTCTTCTGGACAAATCCGGAGGCGCCCAACCGTCATTTGGGCATCGGCGTGCGACCCCGAACGAAAACGAGGAACGCCGATGTGTGCCCAGAACCAAACAGTCGATTCGCATCTCGCGCAGTGGAGCCCGATTCAACGTCTCCCCTACTTATGGGGCTTCTTGGCCGGAGCATTCGGGCAGAGCCAAGACGTATTGGCACATGATTCTTGCCTGGCGCGCATCCTTCTCTGCTTCGTCCTTTCCGCGGGTTCAGCCGCAGCGCAGAACTCGCAGCAGGATCAAACCAGCTTGAGCGGAATGAGCATCGAAGATCTCGCAAAGGTGCAAGTCGACTCGGTCTACGGCGCGTCGAAATTTCTGCAGAAGGCCTCCGATTCCCCCACTTCCGTCACCGTGGTGACCGGAGAAGAGATAGAGAAATATGGTTATCGCACGCTGGCCGACGTCCTTAAAACGGTGCGGGGCTTCTACGTCATCTACGATCGCAACTACACTTATGTTGGTGTCCGTGGATTCTCGCAGCCCGGTGATTACAACGCGCGAATTCTTTTCCTAGTCGATGGTCACCGAATAAACGACGACATCTACGACGGAGCCTACGTGGGCACGGAATTTCCGGTCGATGTGGATCTCATCGAACGCATCGAGATTATTCGCGGGCCTACTTCCTCAATCTACGGCGCAGGGGCGTTTGCGGCGGTCATAAATGTAATCACGAGGCGCGGCCGCGATCTCGGCGACGCCGAGCTCTCTTCGGAAGCGGGCAGCTGGAACTCGTACAAAGGCCGATTGACGTATGGCGCTCGCTTCGACAGTGGACTTGAGACACTCGTGTCTGGATCGTTTTACAACAGCCTAGGTCATGACCGTCTTTTTTTCCCTGCATTCAACAATCCTGCCACCAACGACGGCATCGCCGAGCATGCTGACGGAGATCAGTCGTACAGCTTCTTCGGAGATTTCATCTACCGCGATTTCGACATCCATTTTGTGGACTCTTCGCGCGACAAACATATTCCGACAGGATCGTTCGGCACTGTTTTCGATGATCCGCGCACGCAGACGACCGACGCCCGAAGGTATATCGATGTTCAGTACCACCATACGTTTGGTTCGTGGGAAACACTTGGCCGCGTGTCCAACGACTGGTACCGATATCACGGCAACTACATCTACAACTACTCGGGGACCGAAGCGCCACCGTACACTGACAATTACGACGCCGCCGAGGGAAATTGGTGGGATCTTCAACTCGATGCCTCGCGTGTCTTTTTCGCACAGCACAAAATTACGATGGGCGTGGAATTTCGCCAGGACCTCGAGCAGAAGCAACTAAATTTCGACGTTCAACCCTACCATCTCTACACACTCGTAAACGGTACGTCCTGGGTCGCAGCGCCTTACATTCAGGACGAGTATTCCGTTCGCCACAATCTCACTCTGGTGTTTGGCCTGCGTGCCGACTGGCACGAACGATTCAGGAACACTCTCAGTCCCCGGGTCGGGCTATTGTTCGCTCCGACGTCGAACGCAGCGATCCGCGTAAACTATAGCTCCGCGTTTCGCGATCCGAACAGCTTCGAGAGCTTCTATGCGGGAAACAACACGAACACGGCGAATCCTTCGCTGATGCCCGAAAGCATCCACAGCGGCGAGATCGACTTCGACTATCGATTCGAGAGGAACTTTCGTTTGTCAGCCGCAGGCTTTCTAAACCGCTTCGACGAGCTAATCACGCCGTCAATCGACAGTTCAACAGGCAAACCGATTTACTTGAACTCGGCGCCAGTTCAGACGAAGGGAATCGAATTGGAGCTTGGCGCAAAATGGCAAAACGGAATCGAAGGCGAGCTCTCCGATTCGGTCCAGGATTCAGAACAATTGCCGGTGCGTACCACTCTTACGAATTCCCCGAGACACCTGGCCAAGGCCAATTTGAGCGTTCCCATTGCTCGCACGAAGTTCTTTGTTAGCGCGGACGCACAGTATGTGAGCGCCAGAACGACGGTGGCACAAACGGTGCTGGGCGGGTACTTCATCGCGAATTTCAACTTCTTCACGCGAAAACTCGGGAACCACTTCGATATTTCCGGCGGGCTCTACAATGCGTTGAACAAACAGTATGCCGAGTCGGGCAGTTTAAACACCGTAGAATCGTCGATCCCCCAGGACGGGCGGAGCTTCCGAATCAAGCTGACTTACAACCCTCGTGTCGAAGGCCACTAAAATCGGAGAAGGCTGATTAGGTGAGCGCCAACGAGAAACACCACGCGCATCGAACCAACGTGCCAACCGTCGAAAACGCGAATGGAGTTTCGGCACGCTGGTTCATAAAGCCGCTTCACCTGTTCTTGCTGATTTCGGCTCTATCGGTAGCCGGCCCCTCATCCACATCCTGCACAGCGCAAGAGAATTCGGCCGGTGAATATGAACTGAAAGGGGCGATGATTTACAACCTCATCAATTTCGTCGAGTGGCCTTCCTCGGCCTATTCCGATTTGCGCGCCCCGACCGTACTGTGCATTCTTGGCTGGGATCCCTTCGGAGCTTCGCTGACGTCGCTGGTCTCCAACAAGTTCGTTGACCGTCGTCCCGTGCAGATTCGTCACCTTAGAGATGTCGATGGGCCTCGCGCCTGCCACATTCTCTACATCAGCTCGTCGGAAAGAAGGCGCCTTGTGTCAATCATGTCGGACCTAAAAGGCTCCAGCGTGCTGACTGTGGGAGACATGGATCAGTTTGCCGCTCGCGGCGGCATGGTCCAATTTGCCTTATACGAGAAAAGACTGCTTCTCGAAATCAATCTGGATGCAGCGAACCGGGCCGGCGTGAAACTCAGCTCGAGGCTACTCGCCATCGCCCGAATCGTGAAGGATCAGGGAAACAATTCCAGCCGGGAAGGTTTTTCCACCGACTTGCAGAAATTCGCCACCACAGATCCGGGGCACGACTTCAGATCGTGGAAATTCGCCCGAGGGATCAGTAATTCCGTGTTTGAGGTGGGCTCCCAAAATGCGCTCGCTTGCCAAGATTTGGGAACCATTCTTCCCTGCAGTCCTGCTAGAATTTCGTTTTCCATTTGGTTTAGACTACGGCCTGTATTTGCAGGCGGCGTGAAGGCCGGGCGTCTGCCGGTACATTCATGCTTGCAAATTCGTGCTTTGCGCGGACGGGGTGAATCCGATGGCTGATCCTGTAGCGGAAAAAGTGATCGCAACGCTCGCTTCGGTGAAGCGCATTCCGGCCGAGTCGATCACGCTCGAAACCAACCTGCAGGAAATGGGCATCGATTCGCTCGACGTGTTCAGCCTCCTCTTCGAGCTCGAAAACGCCTTCAAAATCTCCATCCCCGACGACGATGTGCGCTCGATCAAGACGGTCAACGACATCGTTGAGGGCGTCAAGAAGCTGCTTGCCGCTGCGCCGCCCGACACCTCGGTGGGTTCGGCCAGCCCGGCGAACTGATGGCGCGCCGGGTCGTCATCACAGGTCTTGGAATCGTTTCAGCGCTGGGTCTCGATGTCGCAGAGAATTGGAAAGCCCTGTGCGAAGGCCGCTCCGGGATCGGGCCGCTCCAGGGCGTCGACGGTTCCCGAGTAAACCTCAAGATTCAAAACGCCGCGCAGGTCCGCGGCTTCGATCCGCTGAAACATTTCGAGGGCGGCAAGGACGCGCACCTGGACCGTTTCGCCCAGTTTTCTGTAGTGGCCGCGCGGGACGCATTGCGCGATTCCGGCATTGCACTCACACCCGAACTGCGGGAAGAGTGCGCGATCGTGTGCGGCTCAGCCGTGGGCGGCCAATCGGCGATCGAGGCGGGATTCGAGGATCTCTGGGTCAACGGCCGTGGGCGCGTTCATCCGTTGACGATTCCCAAAACGATGGCCAACGCCGGCGCGAGCCATATCGCGATGGATTTGGGGCTGAGCGGCCCTGCCTACACGATTTCGACCGCGTGCTCCTCGGCAAATCATGCCATGGGGCAGGCGTTTCGCATGATTCGCGACGGCCTGGCCGAAATCGCGGTGACGGGCGGCGCCGAGGCCTTTTTCACGGTGGGCATGCTGAAGGCATGGGAGGCGATGCGCGTGATTTCGCCAGATACGTGCCGCCCATTCAGCAGGGACCGCAAAGGCATGATTTTGGGCGAGGGCGGCGCGATGCTGATTTTCGAGCCCCTTGAGGCGGCGAAGGCTCGCGGCGCGAAGATTTACGCGGAAATCTGCGGCTTCGGCATGACAGCGGACGCGCACCATCTGACCCAGCCGACCGTCGAAGGCCCGGCGCGCGCGATGAGCGCCGCTCTGCGCGAAGCGGGGCTGGCGCCTGAAGAAATCGGCTACATCAACGCGCACGGAACCGGAACGCCGGGAAACGATCCCGTGGAATCGCGTGCGATCCGCAAGGTGTTTGGCGCGCATGCGGACAAGATTGGGGTCAGCTCGACGAAATCGATGCACGGCCACGCGCTAGGCGCTGCCGGGGCGCTCGAAGCCGTCGCCACAGTGATGGCACTCCAGAACGGCATCCTGCCGCCCACGGCAAATTTCACCGAGCGCGATCCCGAATGCGATCTCGACTACATCCCCAATCAGTCCCGCAAAGCGCAGGTCCGGGCGGCGCTATCGAATTCATTCGCGTTCGGCGGGCTCAACGCCGTCGTCGCCTTCCGCCTGCCCTAGCACACCTCAAGCTGTACTTCGACGCAAGCGACTTTCAATTCGGAAGGGTCGGCGCAGGCCGGAGCTCTGCTTCAGAAGACGCGGCTGACGAACGGGAGGATCATTTGCCAGCCCTGCGGGACGATTTCCCAGTGGCGGGTCAGCTCGTCCGAGCAGGAGAGCGTGATCATGATACCGAGCCAGAAAAATCCTGCGAGGATGACGATGCGCGTGAGTCCAGTGGCGTACTTCACGTGCATGAAGAAGAGCACGACGAGCAGCATTTTGCACACGGCGATGGCGAGCGCGGCGACGGTGTTCCAGCGGCCGAGATCGATATAAGCGACCCACGTGGTGAGAGCGGTGCCGAACATCAACAGCAGAAACACCGTGACGTAGACGCCGATCGGTACGACGTGGCCTACGTGGCCGGATTGTTCGGAATGCTCGGACATGTTTCGTCAGCTCCCCGGGTATCGCCCGCCGATCAAATACAGCAGCGGGAACAGGAAAATCCAAACAATGTCGACGAAGTGCCAGTATAGCCCGCTGATCTCGAGTGGAGCGTAATACTCCGCAGAGAACCTGTTCCGAGCCGTCATGATCACGAGCACAGTCAATATGCCGAGGCCGACGACCATGTGCAGAGCGTGCAGGCCCGTCATAAAAAAGTAAAAGCACATGAACATCTTCACGCCGGGTGTATGCGTACCGCCGTCGAGCCAGCTCACGCCGGGGATCAGACCTTCCAGATAATCGCGATACCACTCGAAGCGCAGCTTGATTGCGATGAACGTCGCGCCGAGGATCATCGTCAGCAGCAGCCAGAAAATGATCTGGCCCTTCGATTTGCCCGTCTGCGCTGTCCGGATGGCGAGCGCCATGGTCAAGCTGCTGAAGATCAGGACGGCGGTGTTGGTGGCACCGTATCTGACGATGAGCTCGTGGCTCCCCTGGATGAACGAGTGCAGATGCAGCGAGCGGTAAATGATGTACGAAGTGAACATCCCTCCGAAAAACAAAATTTCGGTGACCAGGAAAGTCCACATGCCGAGCGTGCCGGCTTCGCGCTGCTGTTCGACGGTCTCGAACTGATGCGCGAAGCCCGGCGGATGCGCGCCGTGCGCGGCCATTTCAGACACGGGCCACCTCGGGAGCGTCTGGATAGCTTTGCGCGTCGGCCACCGGGTAGTTGTAAGCGTCTTCTGTGACGATCGGAATCTCCTCGAAGTTCTCGGTCGGCGGAGGAGACGGGATGGTCCACTCCAAGCCCTTCGCCTTCCACGGGTTCGGGCCGGCGACGGGGCCGTAGCGCATCGACCAGATCAAGTAAACCAGGGGAATCACGTAGCCGATGCCCAAGATCGAAGCGCCGGCGGACGACAGCACGTTGAGCACCTGAAATTCCGCTGGATAGACCGCGTAGCGTCGCGGCATGCCGAGATAGCCGAGCATAAACTGCGGAAAGAAGGTGAGATTGAATCCGAGAAAAATGATGGCGGCCGCAATGCGCGCCCACAGGTCCGGATACATCCTCCCGCTTATTTTCGGCCACCAGAAATGGATACCGCCAAGATAGGCCATCACCGCGCCGCCCACCATGACGTAGTGGAAGTGGGCGACGATGAAGTACGTGCCGTTGAGG
>Ga0187772_10001751_pt1 | contig 10491 bp, 9 predicted proteins | sample 0116_SJ02_MP15_2_FD_133137 | JGI IMG/M metagenome (GOLD analysis project Ga0187772, IMG submission 133137) | Tropical peat soil microbial communities from peatlands in Department of Meta, Colombia - 0116_SJ02_MP15_20_MG | ecosystem: Environmental > Terrestrial > Soil > Wetlands > Peat | place... | reverse complement strand
CGGAGAAGACCCGGGAGTATTCCGCGTCGTTGGCCCAGGCCGTCACGCTCTCGACGTTGTCGACGAGCGCGACGCACCGGAACCGGGCCCCGTCGCCCCGCGCGGTCGCCTTGCCGATGTCGACCACGAAGTGGGAGGCGGTCGACGCGCTCCCGCCGTTTCCGAAGAAGAAGATCGTGCGACCGGCCGTCCGGGCCTCGAGGAGGAGGGGAACGATCCGCTGCATCGCCGCGAGAAGGTACGGCTCCTGGAGGGCCGACTTCGTGTCGGCCACGTACGTTCGGACATAGGCCGGGAGCGTGGGAAGCTCGGTCATCGCGAAACGAACAGGATCCTCGATCCTTCCGGGGTGATCCGCACGGGAAGGCGCTGGAGGTGCGACAGGTCGTCCGCTATTTGACGGCTCTGCTCGGGCGGATGGACGAGGAGGAGGAACCCGCCCCCGCCGGCGCCCGTGATCTTCCCCCCGTAGGCGCCGGCGGCCCGGGCGGCGGCGTACATCTGGTCGATGCTCTCGTTGGTGATCCCGTTCGACAGGCTCCGCTTCAGGCGCCAGCCCTCGTCGAGGATCGCCCCGAGGGTGTCGTACTTGCGGCTCAGGATGGCGATCCGGGCCTCGGCCGCCTGCTCGCGCATGCGGAGGTACGCGTCCTTCTTCTCGCCCGTCCGCGCGCTCTGGTCCTTGAGGATCCCTTCGGCCCGCCGGGTGATCCCGGTGTAGAACAGCGAGAGGTGGTCGCTGAGCGCGTCGCGGTCGGCGGCCGAGAGCGGGATCGGCGAGGTGCGCACGCTGCCGTCGGGATGGAACTCGAAATGCTCGACCCCGCCGAACGCCGCGATGTACTGGTCCTGCTTCCCGAGCGTGCCGCCGAGCCGTTCGATCTCGATGCGGCAGGCCTCCTCGGCGAGCTCCGCGGGATCCTTGAGCGTCCCCCGGTAGGCGTGGAGCGCGTTCAGTAGGCCGACGGTCAGGGTCGACGACGAGCCGAGCCCCGTCCCCTCGGACGGGATGTCTGCGATGGTGTGGATCTCGAGCGCCTCGCTCAGCCCGGCGGCCCGCATCGCCTCGCGCACGAGCCCGTGCTCCAGCTGCTCGAGGTGCTCGACGTTCTCCGTCCGGGAGTAGGCGACCCGGATCGACCGGTCGAACTTCGGGTTCACGAGCACGTGGATGAACTTGTCGATCGCCGCGCTCGTGACGGCGCCGCCCCCGTACTCGCGGTAGAAGGAGGGGAGGTCGGTCCCCCCGCCGGCGAAGCTGATGCGCAGCGGCGTCCGGGTGATGATCACGGCGGAGCGAAGCCTCCGCCCGGCCTATTAGGGGTTTTCCCCGGCCGGGGCCGTCTCGCTTTGGCCGCGGATTCCGGGCGCCCGGCTCGCGGTCCTCGACCAGCGGGCCCGGCGGCCGTAGAACGCCCGCGTCGTCGCGGCGAGGTCCCCGATCGGGGCCAGCCCGGGCAGCTCCTTCGCGAACGCCGGCGCGCGTCGATCGAGGATGATTGCGATCCCCCGGTCGTTCTCCGAGCGGATCATCCGGCCGCACGCCTGCAGGATCGCCCGCTGGGCCGGCGCCTCGACCGTGTACTCCCACCCCTTCCCCGTCTTCGCGTCCAGGTAGGAGCGGAGCGCCTCGCGCTTCGCGGTCGGCCGCGGGTACGGGATCCCGACGAGGACGACCGCTTCGAGCTCCTCGTCCGGGTAGTCGATCCCTTCGCTCAAGCGTCCGCCGGCGACCCCGATCAGGATCGTGCCCTCAGGGTCCTTCTTCCAGCCCTCGATCGACCGCCAGAGGTCGCCCATCGGGACCTTCGAGTACTCGATGAAGACGTTCCCGGGGAGCTGCGACTGGAGCCCCGCCTCGAGGACCTTCTGCATCAGGTCGAAGCTCGGGAAGAAGACCGCCGTCTTGACCGGGAGGGTCTGGAGGATCTCGACGAGCCGGTCGGCGAGACGTCCGATCGCCCGGGGGTCCGAGCGGAGCTCCTCGAACCGGGTCGTCACGCTCGGGTCGTAGAGATACCGACGGTTCTCGGGCGGGAAGTGCGACGGCACGTCCACGAGGCGCGTGCCCGCCCCGAGCCCGAGCGAGTCGCGGTACTCCTCGAGCGGGGCGAGGGTCCCCGAGAGGTGGACCGACAGATGGCAATCGAGGATCGGGCTCGCCGCGCCCGCGGCGTCGAGAGCGTACGCCTCGAGCGCCGGCCGGGGCAGGCGGGTCGCGACCTTCACGTACCCCTCGCCCTCGAGCTGGGGCCAGGAGAGGAGCGTGAGGGCGACCGTGTGGACCCAGGAGCGCGGGAGGTGCCGCTCCCGGCGCCGCTCCTCCTTCAGGTTCTCGCCCCAGGTCGCGAGGGCACCGAGCCACGTGTCGAGGCGGTGCGACGTGCCGCCGATCGCCGTGAGCAACGCGTCCTCGAAGACGCTGGACGGGAGCACCGCGTCATCGTCCCGAGCGAGGGCGAGAATCAGCTCCTCGACCGCCGCCCCGACGATATCGAAGAAGCGGGTCGCGCTCGGGCCGTCGGGGAGCTGGAAGTCGCCGCGCTCGGCGACCTCCGCGCGGGCCCGGCGGACCGACTCCTGGGGGAGGGCGACCGAGGTGAGCTCCCGCAGATGGTTCGGGAGGTTGTGCGCCTCGTCGACGACGAGGTCGATCCGATCGAGGCCCACGCCCATCCACTGGAGGAGGGAGCGCCGGATGTGCGGATGGAAGAAGAAGGCGTACGGCGCCGTGATGAGGCGCGCCCGCGGAACGAGCTTCTTCGAGAGCTCGTAGGCGCACAGGTTCTCGTCCCGGCAGAACTTCTCGAACTCGTGCGGAGCCGGGAGCTTCGCGCTGAACCGGTCGACGAACCCGTCGAGGTCCGACTGGAGGACGCGGGCGTAGTACGGACACCCGTCGAGGTCCGTGAGGTCGATCTCGCCCCCCTCCGGGAGCTCGGGCGGGGGGGCCATCGGGAGCTCCCCCTGCATCGCCCGCTCGGTGGCGCGCTTGCGGTCGGCGCACAGCTTCCCGTGCTCCTCCGCGGTCGCCCCCTTCACCTCGGCGACGTTCTCCAGGAGGAAGCACCGGCGCGCCCGGCCCTGGAGGCCGACCGCGAGGATCGGCTGCTCGAGGCGGTGGGCGATCTGCCGGGCCTCGTGGAGGACCTGGACCTCCTGCGTGTGGGTGCGGACGAGGTACAGGATCTTGTGGTCCGACCGAACCGCGTGCTCGAGCAGCGGGGCGAGGGTCGCAACCGTCTTGCCGCTCCCCGTCGGGGCGTTGATCAGGAGCGGACCCCCCCGGCTCGCGACCTCGCCGACCTCCCGGAGGATGGCTTCCTGGCCCTCCCGGACGCGGTAGGGAAACAGGATCGTGCTCTCGGGCGCGGGGGTTGCGGGCGGCGTATCTGGGCTCCGCGGAGCGCGAGCCCGGGCCCGGGGTTTTAAGTTGCGCCTTGAGTGGAAGGAGCTCAGGGGGGATCCGGCGCGCTAGCCGTAGGCGTACCGCACCCCGTACGGCCCCCGGGGCATCGTCCAGGTGACCGAGCCCTGATCGCAGGCGATGTCGCATGCGCCGCACTCGACGCAGTCCTCGTACCGGAAGACGAGGCGGCCGTCGATCCGCTCGTAGCATTTCGCGGGGCAGACGAAGGTGCAGAACGAGTGGGGACACTTCGCGCAGACCTCGGGCTTGACGGTGATGTGGGCGTGCTCCTTCGAATCGGTCGTGTACCGGAGGGTGCCGAGCCGCCGCTTGATCTCGATGAACTCCGCGGGGGCGTTCCGGTCGACCCGAACGGCCTCGGCCATCGGACCCACCCCTACCCCGGGAGCTTCGCGAGGATCGCGAGATCGCTCCGCACCGCCGCGACGCTCTGGCGGAACGCCTCGCGCTCCTCCGCGGAGAGGTCGACCTCGACGATCCGCTCGACGCCCGAGCGGCCGAGGACGATGGGAACCCCGACGTAGACGTCCCGCTCCCCGAACTCGCCCGCCAAGTGGGCGGACGCCGGGAGCAACCGGTGCTCGTTGCCCGCGATCGCGCGGACGAGCTCGGCCTGGGAGGCCGACGGCGCGTAGAAGGCGCTCCCGCTCTTGAGCAGGTTGACGATCTCGCCACCCCCCTGCTTCGTGCGCTCGACGATGGCGTGGAGCCGGTCGGTGGGCAGGAGCTTCGTGAGCGGCACGCCCGAGACGCTCGTCAGGGAGAGGATGGGCACCATGGTGTCGCCGTGGGTGCCCAGGACGAAGCCGGTGACATCCCGGGGAGCGACCTGGAGTGCCTCCGCGACGAACGTGCGGAACCGGGCGGTGTCGAGCGTCCCCGACTCCCCGAAGACCCGGGCGGGCGGAAGGCCGCTCTTCTCCCGGAAGTAGTAGGTCATCACGTCGACCGGGTTCGTGACGACGACCACGATCGAGTTCGGGGCCCTCGCCCGGACCGCGTCGGCGTGGCCCTTCACGATCGCGGCGTTCTTCTCGAGGAGGTCGGAGCGGCTCATCCCGGGCTTCCGGGCGAGGCCGGCGGTCTCGACCACCACCTCGGCGCCCCCGAGGGCGTCGAGCGACGTCGAGCCGCTCACCCGCGTCGAGAAGCCGAGGATCGGGGCCGACTCCTGGATGTCGAGCGCTTTCCCCTGCGGCAGTCCGTCGATGATGTCGACGAGCACGAGCTCCTCGGCGAGGTCCATCTCGGCGAGCCGCTGGGCGAGGGACCCGCCGATGTTGCCGGCGCCGAGGACCACGATCTTCTGAAGCGCGCTCATCGGGTCCCGCATCGCACCCAGCGATTAGGACCCTTAAAGTTCGACCCCCTTCCCGTAGGTCCCGACCGACGACCTCCGCCGAAAGATTGATTCTGGGTCCCGCCCGTGCCGGCCCCGCGATGGTGGATGTCGACTCGGTCCTGCTGAGCGTCCAGGAACGGGACAAGTGGCGGCACCGCATGGAGCTCCTCGAGCGGTCGCTCGCCGAGGCACGCGCGCGGCGACGCCGCCTCGAGGTCCGACTCCGGCGGGTCCGTAAGGAACTCGCGAAGCTCCGGCAGACCGGAGAGGCCGTCCTCGACATGAGCCGACCGACGCTCCAGGCGAGGGTGCGCAGTGGCACGTCGACCTTTGCTTACACTGGCCGATAGAGAGGACGAGCTCCTCGCGAACCAGCAGGAGCTGGTCGTCGAGCTCGCCCGGGCCCGGCGGGAGGAGGAGTACTTCTCCCTCAAGGTCCGCCAGGCGCGCGAGCAGGTCCGCTACTACGAGGATCTCCTGACGCTCCTGCGGCGCGACTGGGGCCGGGAGCCCGGACTCTCCGAGATCGTGCGCAAGCTCAGCTGAGCCGGGACCCCGCGTGAAGCTCGTCATCGTCGGCGCCGGGGCCGTCGGGAGCCTCTTCGGCGCCGCGCTCTTCGCCGCGGGCCATGAGGTCACGCTCGTCGGCCGGCCGGACCACGTCGCGGCGATCCGGGCGACCGGGCTCCGCGTCGAAGGACCGCGGCCCCGCGCGTTCGCGATCCCGGCCACGACCGACTTCGGCCACGCGAGCGCCGACGCCATCCTGGTCGCGGTGAAGACGTTCCACTTGGGGGCTGCCGCGGCGGCGATCGCCCGCGAGATCGACCCCCCCGCCCCGTTGCTCCTCCTGGAGAACGGCCTCGGGATCGAGGAGATCGCGATCGGGGGGCTCAAGGACGGCGGCTGGGTCCGTCCGGAACCTTGGGTGCTCCGGGCGATCAACTCGGTCCCATCCACCCTCGTCGCGCCCGGGGTGATCCGAGAGACCGGGCAGGGGGAGGTCCTCCTCCCCGCGCCCGACGCCCCCGTTCCGGGCCGGGCGCATGTCCCGCTCTTCCGCCACCTCCTCGAGGGCGCCGGGATCCCGGTCCGGTTGGTCCCCGAATTCGCTCGCGAGGTCTGGCGGAAGGCGCTCGTGAACGCCGCGATCAACCCCGTGACCGCGCTCCACGGAGTGCCGAACGGGGCCCTCCTGGCGGAGCCGTTGAGGTCGGAGGCCCTCCGCCTCCTCCGCGAAGCGCAGGCCACGGCCCGGGCCGCCGGCTTTGACTTCTCCGACGGCGAGGCGCTCGCCGACTTCGAGCGCGTCGCCCGCGCGACGGCGGAGAACCGATCGAGCATGCTGCAGGACCTCGACCGCGGCCGGCCGACCGAGATCGACGCCCTGTCCGAGGCGCTCCTCCGCTTCGCCGAACGCGACGGACTCGACCTCCCCGCTACGCGAGCCGCGGTCACCGAGATCCGGGCGCGGGTCGCCCGGGGATCGGGGCGGCCACAATCGTCTTAGCGCCCGGCTCCTCGGCGGGAGCGATGGCGCTGAAGCGCGGGATCTCCTCGGCGCCGCTGCGCGGGCGTCGGGTCCTCGTTCGGGTGGACTTCAACGTCCCCCAGGACGCGAACGGCCAGGTCGCGGACGACCGTCGGATCCAGGAGGCCCTCCCGACCCTGAACCACCTGCGCGCGGCCGGGGCCCGGGCGATCCTGATGAGCCACCTTGGCCGGCCCGACGGCCGACGCGACCCGAAGTACTCGCTGCGACCCGTCGTGCACCGATTGAGCGCGCTGCTCGGCCAGCCGGTGCCCCTCGCGGACGACATCGTGGGCGTGAAGGCCCTCGAGCTCTCCGCCCGGCTCGAAAACGGGCAGTTCCTGATGCTCGAGAACCTCCGGTTCCATCCAGGGGAGGAGTCGAACGACCCCGCGTTCGCCTCCGCGCTCGCCCGGCTGGGCGAACTGTTCGTCGAGGACGCGTTCGGCACGGTGCACCGAGCCCACGCCTCCACGGTCGGGGTCCCCCACCACCTGCCCTCGTTCGCCGGCCTCCTGGTCGAACGCGAGATACGGGAGCTCTCTCGGCTCGTCGAGGGGCCCGAGCGGCCGTACGTCGTCCTCCTCGGGGGCGCGAAGGTCGCCGACAAGCTCCCGCTCCTCACGAGCTTCTGTGGCCGGGCCGACGCCGTGCTCATCGGCGGGGCGCTCGCCTTCCCGTTCCTCGCGGCGGAGGGTTCGCGGCTCGGGGTCTCCAAGGTCGAGTCGGGGCTGGAGGCCGCGGTCGCCGAGTTCCGCCGTGTCGCGGACGCCGCGGAAACCGAGATCGTGCTCCCCCAGGATCTCGTGGTCGAGCGGGCCGGCGCGGTCGAGGTCCACGCGGTCGGTGAGGTCCCACCGGACGGTCTCGCGCGCGACATCGGCCCGGTGACTCGCGCGCGGTTCGCGGAAGTGCTCGGCCGCTCGCGGACCGTGTTCTGGAACGGCCCGCTCGGCCTCGCCGAGGATCCCCGGTTCGCGGACGGGACCCGGGAGGTGCTCGCCGGGCTCGGTCGCGTCCCGGGCTACCACGTGGCCGCGGGCGGCGACTCCGCCCGCGTCGCCCAGGATCTCGGGGTCACCGGGAGCTTCGGGTTCGTCTCGACCGGGGGCGGCGCGGCGCTCGAGTTCGTGCAGGGCCTCGAACTGCCCGGGCTCGCCGTGCTCCCCGACGCCTAGCGCCGCCCCCGAGCGGTGGCGGCGGCGAATCGGGGTCGAGCGTCACCGCCAGGTATCGAAGGTACCCTGCGGCGACCCGCGGAACGTCCAGCTCGACGATCTCGGGGACGTCGTACGGGTGGGAGGTCTCGAGATGGCGAAAGAGCGCCCCCACGCGCTTCGGGGCGGTCTTGAACACGACCAGCGCTTCCTCCGCCGACTCGATCGCGCCCTTCCACCAGTACTGCGAAGAAACCGGCACGACGTTACCGCACGCCGCGAGCCGCCGCTCGAGCGCCCGGCGCACCGCCGCGGTCGCGACGGCCCGGTTCGGGTAGGTGGTGAGGACCAGTCGGAGCGGGCCGACCGCGCGCGCGGGATCGAGCGGGTACGGGCTCACGCCCCGGCCCCCAGGATGACCGGCGCCCGCCCCGAGAAGTCGAAGGCCGCGAGACCGAGAGTGGCCAGGTCGACCACGGCGGCCCGGGCCGGGACCGGGGAGATGTTGCGCATCCGCTGGTACTCGGTCTCGGCCTGCCAGGTCGAGGCGTTGAGCAGCAGCACCCCGCGGTAGCGGTCCACCCCGAACGTGTGCGCGTGGCCGGTCACGAGGATGTCCGGCGCCGGATCGATCACGAGCCCGTCCTGCGGGAGCGGGGCGAGCGGGGTCCGGTCGCCGTAGATCGGCGCGAGGTGGCGCATCTGGAGCATCCGCTTCATCACGTCGGTCGGGCGCGCATACGACGCGCCCGGGAGCGCCGGGATGAGGTCGTCGAAGCTGCGGCCATGGTAGGCCTGGATCACGACCCCGTGCAGCGCGAACGTCGACGGGTTTGAGAGGATGCGCACGTTCGTCGGCCAGCCGTGCGACACGTTCGCCGGCAGCGCCGGCTGGGGTTCCGCAGGGCAGACCGCATCGTGGTTCCCCGGGATCGTGACGATCGTGAGCCGGTCCGGAAGCTCCCGGAACCGACGGCCGAGCTCCGCGTACTGTTCGACCACGTCGGCGATCGCGAGGTCGCGCTCCTGGCGAGGGTAGATCCCGATCCCGTCCACGAGGTCGCCCGCGACGACCACGTGGTCGATCGTCGCGGCCAGCTCGGGGTTCGGTCCCTCGCCCCGCAGGAAGTCGACGAGATGTCCCCAGCTCTCGGAGAGGAACGACCGGCTCCCGACATGGAGGTCGGACAGGAAGATCGCGCGCACCCCGGCCGGGGATCGACCGACGGCCCGGGTATGCGGGACGTCGGGGCGTTCGACCGCGGCGACCCGCGGAAGCTTTCCCGGTCCCTTCGCGAACTGGAGGTGGAGCCCCACCACCTCGTCCGGCAGGAACGTCGTCCGGGATCCCGGCGAGTCGCGCGGCACCAGGACCTCGAGCGAGCCCGACTCGTCGTCGACCGTGAGGATGAGGTGGTGGCGCTGCGGGGTCTCCCGGACCTCCCGCACCATGCCGATGACCGAGGCGCCGCCGTCGAACGCTCGCAGCTCCTTCACGGGGCAGAGGTTCGGCAGCTGCGGCCGGCCCCGCAGGAGGCGCGCGAGCTGGCGAAACCGGGACTGGAAGAGCGCCTCGTACGCCGCGATCGGCTGCGTCGCGACCGGGGGTCCCGTGAACCCTTCCCGCAGGAGCTCGAACGGAACCGTGGGCGCAAGACGGACGGTGGCGGGGACCTCCGAAGCGAGGTCGCCGCCGACCGCGCGCGCCGGCCGGCGCTGGGCGAGCGCCGCCTCGACGATCTCGCGCGTCACGAACGGCGAATCGGCCCCGACGCGCTCGACCAGTTCCCGGGACAGCACGAGCGGCTGGTTCTGGGTGAGAATCAGCTGGAGCGCGCCGGCTTCCACGAGCTTGTGCTGCTCCTCGAAGTAGGCGACCAGATGCTCTCGGAGACCGCCCGCCACGCCGCTCGCCTTGACCTCGCCGACCTCGCGCCCGCCGGGCCGGCGCGCCCGAGATCGGCTTCCGCGCGGCCGGAGGCGGTGCCGGTTATTTCAGCCTTCGGTGAACCGTGCCCACTCGGAGGCCTCCGTCGCCCGGGGAGCGATCCGGCCGGCGGCGAGGCGCTCGCGCTCGGAACAGGATCGAGCGCTCCGCAGAGGGCCAACAAGTGCCCGAGGGTAGGGAACGGTCTACCGGTACGACTCCTTGGCGTAGGAGGCGCCCTTCGGGTACTTCTCTTTGAGGTGGGCGACGAACGACTCGGGCGTGCGCTCGAGGTGCGCCGCGTACCACTGCACGACCACGTCCTTGAGGACCCGGTGGAGCTCGCCCACCTTGACGTCGTCCTCGGCCGCGTCGAACAGCACCGCCTGGCTCATCATCCGCATCCAGCCGGAGTAGCGATGGTAGCTCTCCCCGTCGCACCACTCGAAGATCCCGCGCAGGTGGGTCTGACCCTCCGGCGTCCGATAGTACCAGAAGCGGAGCGTGAACCCGATCCAGCCCGCGGCGCGGTCCAGGAGCTCGATCGTCTTCACCGCACCGAAGTCGAAGTTCTCCTTGAACGTCCACTTCGTGGGATACTCGGCGAACGTCGCGAAGAGGGTCTGCGACGGGTCGATCGTGAGGTGGACGCTGATCTCCTCGAACTGGTTGTGGACCTCCCAGAGGTCCTGCAGGAGCCGCCGGTTGAGCTCGGCGCGCTGCGTCAGGTCCTCGCCCGTCTTCGCGCCCGCGAGCTCCTGCTTCTTCACGAGATCGGCCTTGAGCGATGTCACAAAGTCGTCCTCGGCGAGCGCCGGCTCGGGCGGGGGAGTGCCGGGTTCCGGGACCTCGACTACCTTGCGAGCGGTACGACGAGCCATGAGAGGGTCTCCGAGGCGGCGTAGTGGCCTTCGGTATTAAGAGTGTGGCCCTCGAATCGCGGCACGCCGCCGCCGACCGGCGGGCGCCCGGGCCCGTCGGCCGGGCCGGCCGTGCGCCTTAAATAGGCCGTCCGGCTGATGACGCTCGGAAAGAACCCTCCGGGGACGGAAGGAGGCCTCCTCCCGACGTCGCCAGGAGATCCGGAATCACGACTCATGACGT
>Ga0187772_10001750_pt1 | contig 10491 bp, 15 predicted proteins | sample 0116_SJ02_MP15_2_FD_133137 | JGI IMG/M metagenome (GOLD analysis project Ga0187772, IMG submission 133137) | Tropical peat soil microbial communities from peatlands in Department of Meta, Colombia - 0116_SJ02_MP15_20_MG | ecosystem: Environmental > Terrestrial > Soil > Wetlands > Peat | place... | reverse complement strand
TTTCCAATGATTTATAAAATTCTCTTTCTAAGTTGATCTCTTTCTTTAACAATTCAGCCTATTCTTCTCTTGTAGACGCTTTCTCTAAATTGAGAATCCATTTCTTCATTTCCTCATTAATATCGTTCAAGTCTTTTGCTATTTCTTTTAGTTCTCTCAATTTGGTCAAGTATAATGCCCATTAGTCGTTTATTACTTGTTGTTTTGCCTTTGTCATTTCCTTAAGAATCTGAATTCGCAGTAAGGATCACAATCCAAGGAAATTTCATAAAAACCGCTTTCAGTTTGGATTAACTCTGGATCTTCAGATACTCTCCGATGTTTTTCCGTTTGATAATTTTCGGTGAATTCTTTTGTAGGTTTGGAAACTTTAGTTTCTAAGAGAGTCATATTCTGTCCTCCGACGAAATTTACAAAAAAATAAAACGCGCGTTAGTAACGTGAATCTACAAGTAAGACATATTAGACTGTTCTATAAAATTACTAGTTAGTCACAAAAGTTAGTGATTCTAGTGACCGAAAGCGAAATAGTCTCAGTTCTAAGAAATTTTGGGCTGACAGAAAAAGAGGCAGAAGTATATTTATTTCTTGCAAAAACTGGCGTTCAGCGAGCAGGTGAGGTTTCTAAACGTTTAAAGATGCATAAGGCTCAGGTGTACCGTATTTTGGAGGTTTTGCAAAGCAGGGGACTGACAGAAGTAACGCTGGAATTCCCAGCACGTTTCATGCCCGTATCTTTTGAGCATTTTCTTGATATGATGATAAGAGCCAAAAGGGAAGAAACCTTTCAGCTTGAAGCCAGGAAAAGCAAGTTGCTAACTCGTTGGGAATCCATAATTCCAGATAGACCATCGCCGCAGCAAGCGAAATTTACTGTAATTAAAGGAAGAGAAAACATCTACTCCAGGATTTTAGAGTTGATTGAGCATGCGAATATGGAAGTGCTGGCTATGACCGACAGCATAATAATTGTCAGGTCAGAGCAATATGGAGTATTTGACCATACCGAGAAAAAAGGCATTAGATTTAGAATCCTAACTAACGTTACAAAAGAGAATTATAGACTTGTGAAGGCGGTTCTTCAGAGGACTTTGCCGAAACATTTGGAAATTGAAGGACGCCACAGAGACTTAGGAGCCAAACCGTATCCTCGTTTTGTTATTAGGGACAATGAGGAAATCGGGTTTTTCTTGACATCAACAGATAATGCGTCTGCTCCAGACAGAGAAGACACACTCCTCTGGACGAACAGTCGAGAGATTGTCTCAGCGCTTAAAATCTTTTTTGAAGAAACATGGGAAGAGGCAACAGATCTTGGAATAAGAATAAACGAGATTGAAACGGGAGCGTCGACGCCGGAAACGGTCATTGTCAGAGACGCTGAAGAAGCCTACCAAAGATTTTGTAGAGCAATAAGTGAAGCGAAGAAAGAATTGATCGTAGTTTCCACTTCGAAAGGCTTCACTAAGGTGTTGTCAAATTGTTTTCTTTCTAAATTTTCCGAAAGACCTGTAGCAGTACGTATTCTGGTTTCAATAGATTTAGAAAATTTGGAAGCTGCTGAATTACTTTCCAAACACTATCAGGTAAAATATTCTGATGCCGCTCACTCGAGTATAGTAATCATTGACAGCGCGCAAATGTTCATGTTTAAAGCCCCATTCTCGGTTAATAAAAAAGCAAAGCCTTCAGTGTACTTTGATCACTTGCTGTACACGAACGACGCTGATTACTTAAGAAGCATGAAGAGCATGCTGGAGGATCTATGGAACAAGTCGTTTGAACTCTCAGATATGAATGTTAGAGCGGCAATGAGGTCGCCGCCAATAACGATATCGGCTGAGGCCCCAGTGTCCAAAGCTATTGACTTGATGCTCGTAAATAATATTGGTTCAGTGATTGTTGTTAAGAACGAAAAGCCTGTGGGAATAATAACAGAAAAGGATGTCCTTAACCGATTGGTAGGGTCCAGAAGAGACCCTGGGAAAACAATAGCAGAAGAAATCATGTCCTCGCCATTAGTTACGATTGGCAGTGAAAGAAGTCTCTTGGAAGCTTTGAATGTTATGAAGTCCAGCGAAATTCGACGGCTGGTAGCAGTTGAGGAAGGAAAAATCGTGGGGGTACTTTCTGAAAGACGGGTTCTGGAAAAATCAGAAGTGGGCTTAATTCAGGAAATAAGTCAGCGCAAAAAGTTCTCTATGAAGCGTGCATGAGTGTTACCGAGTCTGCAGAAAAATGCCGCCGAACCTTGGATCCATGGGAAACCGAAATTTGCCCTGATAGGAAAGGTTTTTAGTATAGTGTTTATATGAGTCTGTGAAAAAGTGTATAGTGTAAAGTGAGGTTAAGTTATGTCAGTATTTGCAGCACCAGGAGCATATGACCGTGCAATAACAGTTTTCTCGCCTGACGGACGACTCTTCCAAGTTGAATACGCAATGGAACTGGTCAACCGTGGAGCCACCATACTTGGCATCCAATGTCCAGAGGGCATTGTTCTTGGTTCAGAAGAAAATATAGAGGTCCTTGAAGAAGCAGGTTACTCATGGAAAATCTTCAGGGTAGATGACCACATCGGTGCAGCAATAGTTGGTTTAAGCTCAGACGCCAGAATACTTATTGACCAAGCAAGAATATACGCTCAAAGTAACAAGTTAACCTACGATGAACCCATAGATGTAGAAGTCGTAACCAAACGCATCTGCGACATACAACAAATGTACACGCAACACGCCGGCGTAAGACCCTTCGGAGTTTCATTAATTTTCGGAGGAGTCGACAAAACAGGAACAAAAGTTTTCGGGACACACCCAAGCGGAACATACAGAGGATATAAAGCCACAGCCTTAGGCGCAGGACGAGAAACCGTCGTATCAATCCTAAAAGAAGAATACCGCGAAGACTTAAGCTTAGAAAACAGCATCAAACTTGCAGTAAAATGCCTAGTTAAAGCACTAGACGCAAGGCAGCTGCCGCCAAGAATAAAAATTGCAGTCATACCTGTTGCAACCAAGAAAATGGAAATGTTAAGCGACGACGCTGTAGACGGCTACATCAAAGAGCTGGGTTCAAGCAAGTGAAAACTCGATGAGTGAAAAGTTCACCGTTGCACGATTAACAAAAGAAAATGAACATTTTGAAATCCTAGTCAAACCTCAAAAAGCACTTGATTACCGCAACGGCAAAATCGCGGGAATAACAGAAGTTTTAGCGGCTGAAATCATTTTCTCTGACGCAAACAAAGGCACAAAAGTCTCCGAAGAAGCGATGCATAAAGCCTTCGCAACAACAGACCCTTTAAAAATTGCTGACATGATACTGAAAAAAGGAACGCTCCAGCTTACAACTGAACAAAGACGCAAAATGGTCGAAGACAAGAGAAAACAAATAATCGATTTTATTGCTAGACAAGCGGTCGACCCGAAAACGAATCTGCCGCATCCTCCAATGCGCATAGAGAACGCGATGGAGCAAATCCGTTACCCAATTGATCCATACAAGCCAGTGGAAGAACAAGCCAAAGACATAGTGAAAATGTTGCGGCCGATTTTGCCTTTAAAGATAGAGCAAGTGACAGTCGCAGTGAAGGTGCCTGCCCAATACTCAGCAAGATCATACGGGTCAATCAAAACCTTAGGCACCATAAAACGGGAAGAATGGCGTGGAGACGGCTCGTGGTATGGCGAAATAGAATTGCCTGCTGGATCATACGCCTCGTTGCTGAGCAAACTTGGCGACGTAACTAAGGGAAGTGGAGAAGCAAAAATAATCTCTTAAAAAAATAAAAATGGATGGTGAAAAAATATTGCCAGTATTCTTTGAAAAAAAACAGCTTGTGACGCCAGGAGAATTGCTTGCTGAAGGCGATTATTTAGCTGGCGAAAACACGTATCTGGAACAGAACAAAATTTACGCCTCAAGAATCGGGCTTGTAGATACCGATAATAAAAAAGTAAACGTTGTTGCACTCAGGGCTTTTTACGTGCCTAAACTGGGTGATATTATAATAGGGTCAGTCGTGGAAGTTGGATTTAACGGCTGGACAGTTGATATCAAATCACCCTACACGGCACTCCTGCGCGCATCAGACGTTTTAAGCAGGCCCTTTAAGCCTCAAAACGACGAGTTATCGGCGGTTTTAAACGCTGGCGACTTAATTGTAGCAAAAATCGCTTCGTATGACAGAGCTCACGATCCGCAGCTTACTGTTGGAGAGCCAGGGTTAGGAAAAATAACTCGTGGGCAAATTCTTCATGTGACGCCTACAAAGATTCCCCGTATAATCGGTAGGAAAGGCTCAATGATCTCTATGATAAAACAGGAAACAGGCTGCCAAATAATTCTGGGGCTTAACGGCGTTATCTTAGTCACTGGGAAAAACCCTGAGGACGAGGAACTTGCCATAACGGCAATTAAAAAGATCGAGGAAGAATCCCACACAAGCGGCCTAACTGACCGCATAACGCAGTTACTTAAAGAAAGTAAAGGTAAAGTGGAGGAAAATAAGAATGAGTGAAAAACATGAAAAATTAATTGATAAAAAAGGCATTAGATTAGATGGCAGAAAAGCAGATGAACTTCGCCCCCTAAAGCTTCAAGTCGGCGTTTTATCACACGCCGATGGGTCAGCCTACATTGAACATGGAAAAAACAAGATTTTAGCCGCGGCTTTCGGTCCAAGAGAGATGCATCCAAAACACCTATCATTGCCCGACCGCATGGTTTTGCGGTGCCGTTATCACATGGCTCCATTTTCAGTGCAGGAACGCAAATCACCTGCGCCTTCAAGAAGAGAAGTAGAGTTATCTAAAGTGATAAAGGAATGCTTAGAGCCAGCCTTGTTCTTGGAGCTTTATCCACGGACAGGCGTAGACGTTTTCGTTGAGGTGCTGCAAGCTGACGGTGGAACACGTTGTGCGAGCATCACTGCTGCTGCATTAGCCATTGCTGACGCTGGTGTTCCAATGCGTGATTTGGTGGTTGCTTGTGCTGCTGGAAAGGTTGATGACACTGTTGTTTTGGACTTGTTTGACGCTGAGGACAAACTTGGCGCTGCGGATCTTCCAGTAGCTTATATGCCTAATTTAAACGCGGTCACTCTGCTTCAGATGGATGGCAACCTTACATGTGGAGAATTTGAGAAAGCATTGAATATGGCGATGGACGGATGTAAGAAAATCTATGAAATGCAGAAGGAAGCGTTAAAAACTAAATACATGGTTGTTAAAGAGGAGGCTGAAGAGTAATGTCGTCACTTATTACTCGCGTTAGACTAAAACAGATTGAACAGTTTATCGAAAAGGGAAAACGCTTAGATGAACGCGGTTTGCGTGATACCAGAGAAATCAAGATTGAACAGGGTTTGATTGAGAAAGCTGAAGGTTCGGCTAGAGTTTTGCTTGGTAAAACAGAGGTTCTGGTAGGCGTAAAAGTTGAAACTGGCGAACCATTCCCCGACACACCTAACGAAGGCGTCATGACTGTTAACGCCGAGCTTGTTCCAATAGCCTCACCGAATTTTGAGGCAGGACCACCTAACGAAGACTCTATTGAATTAGCAAGAGTTGTTGACAGAGGAATCCGCGAGTCAAAAGCAATCGACAATGAAAAACTATGCATAGAACCAGGCAAGAAAGTTTTCGTCGTGTTCGTGGACGTTTATGTGCTTAATCATGATGGAAACTTGATTGATGCTTCAGCTATCGCTGCCCTGGCTGCTTTGCTGAACACAAAGATGCCTAATTACGAAATCAAAGATGGCGAACTGAAGATCAAGCAGGGTTACACTCCTTTACCCGTGAAAGGCCACCCAATCACCGTTACTATGGGAAAAATCAACAATTCACTCATAGTTGATCCTGGGCTAGAAGAAGAGCAAGTTATGGATTCACGAATCTCGATGGCCATCAACGAAGAAGGACACATATGCGCTGTTCAGAAGGGCGGCTCAGGCTATTTCACACCGCAACAGATTTTAGAGGCATCAAAGATTGCTCAGGAGAAAGCAGCTGAAATACGCAAGAAGCTTAATTGGTGAAAGAGTTGCCGAAAACAAAGAAGGTCGGTCCAACACGAGGTTTAGGTCCACGTTACGGTGCCACAGTTAGGAAACGCTATATCAAAGTATTCACCGAACTCAAAAGACCACACAAATGCCCAAGCTGCGGATTCGTACGCGTGAGGCGTGAAAGCGTCGGCGTTTGGAAATGCAATAAATGCGGCTTCACTTTTTCAGGCGGAGCATACACTCCAACAACTAAGCTGGGTGTTGTGGCTAAACGTGCAGCTAAAGGCTTGACCGCAGGGGAAGCAACAAAAGAAATGGCAAAAGCTGAAACTGTTGAGCCAGCAACCGAAGAAGAGACCGACTAGTTTTTCCTTTATTTTATTTTTTACTTATTTGTTTTGTTTGCGATTTTGATTCAAGTAGCTTTTGATTATCCTTTTAGCATTATGGTTTCACTTGTAAATAGTATTCTCCATCTTGTTTCTGAGTTTGTTTTGGATTGGTTTTTGGTTTTTTTTAATCAGCTTCAGGTTGCGGTTAAAAAAGGCCAGAAATGGTTAGAGATGGTTTAAAATGGTTGAAAAAGGCAAAAAAGGTGCAGTCAAAATGACCTCAGCGCTCAATACCAAGTAAGCTGAAATCTGAACCTCGCATAAAGTGCGCATTTTGTTTATTACTTTGAACTTCCCTTTAGCAGTGGGATGATGCATGGCAATTAAGGCAAAGGCCACTGTACGCTTAAAAATTAAATCAGATAAACAATTAATAACGCTTCTTAATGCCTTAACGCCAGAAGCCAACGCTCCGGTAACAAAGCGCTCATCGGTAAAGTTAGTAAAAGAAAATTCGTTTCTTTCATTAATAGTTGAAGCTGAGGACACGGTTGCTTTGCGCTCAACGCTGAATGCTTATTTAAGATGGATAAACTCTGCAATCGACGTAATAGACGTCGTTGAATGGGTTTAGCTGTTTTTAACAACTTGGGGAGGTTTGTAGCAGCAAATAATTAAGGTGGTTTGATGAGCCCGTTTTTCTCTTCAGAGTTTTTTCTTTCAAGTAATTCTTTATTTGTATTTTGCTTTGAATACTAGTATTGTGATGCCTTGAATGAAAGCTAAAGAGTTCGCAATCATAATCGGCGAATTATTCAAGTAAACTCCATAAACAAACCATAAGAACACACCACCGCAATAAAGCGAGAACATTCCAGTTGAGATGTCTCTAGTGGATTTGGTTTTCCAAACCTTGATTAACTGTGGGAAAAGCGCGACTGTGGTGAATGCAGCGGCGGTTAAACCAATTATTGTTATGATGTCTATCATGTTCTTGTTGCTATAGTTTACGTGTGATTGGTATTTACATTTCGCTTACAAAAATGAAACTGCCATGGAGAACGCAATAATCTGAGTTGCTGGTTTACGGTTGATGTTGTCTTCGGGTCAAAAAGGTTTAAATAAATACTGTCTCATTTCGTATATGCTTTAAAGTTTAAAAACGGATGAAAATTTAACATGTCACAGGAATATCGCTATATACTTCGTATTATGGGTACGGACGTTCAAGGTACCCTTAAGACTTCTTACGCGGTAGCGCAAATAAAGGGTGTAAGCATGAGCCTCTCAAATGCAATCTTGAAAAAAGCAGGAGTAAACCCTGACCTGCGAGTAGGCTACTTAGCAGAATCAGACGTATCCAAAATAGAGGATGTTATAAAGGACCCGGCTAAATATAATCTGCCAACTTGGCTTTTTAACAGACGAAAAGATGCGGCAACAGGCAAAGACATGCATCTTTTAAGCGCAGACCTTGTTTTGAGAACAAAAATGGATATTGACGAAGCCAAAGAAATCAGGTCTTGGCGTGGATACCGGCATGCTTACGGTCTTAGAGTCCGCGGGCAAAGAACAAAAACTACTGGAAGAGCCGGCAAAGCCTTAGGAGTTAAAAAGAAGACCCTGCTGCAGAAGCCAGGGGGAGCACAAGCCGCTGAAGGGGGCAAATAAACACGGGGGATCCAAAGAAGCAACGTAAGAAGTTTGATACTCCCAGATTTCGATGGCGCAAAGATATCCTTCAAGAAGAGCTCAAGCTAGTTGGTCAATATGGCTTAAGAAACAAGCATGAACTCTGGCGACTTAAAACCACTTTGTCAAAAACCAGAGGCATCGCTCGATCACTTATCAGCCAAACTCCTGAAGAACGCGCAAAAATGGAAAACGAGCAACTTGCAAAACTTAAAAAACTAGGCATCCTGCAAGAAACCGCCGTGCTGGATAACGTTTTAGACTTAACAATCGAAGATATCTTAGAACGCAGACTTCAAACAATCGTTTTCCGCAAAGGTTTAGCGAGAACAATCTTCCAATCACGTCAACTGATCACTCATGGACATGTAACAATAGATGGCCGCCGAGTGACAATTCCCAGCTATTTAGTGCCTAAAGCGGATGAAACAAAAGTTATCTATTCACCTGAGAGTGCAGTTGCAAACCAAACTCATCCGTTACGAGTTGGATTAACAGTTGTAGCTAAACAACCAATGATCAGGCAGCCTGAACGAGGCGGAAGAAGAGGCGGAAGAGGCGGCAGGTTTTGAGCGCCAGCAGCAGCAAACGAAACGAGAAATGGGCAATTGTCCACATCTTCAGTTCTTACAATAACACGCTGATTCACATAACTGACATTTCAGGCGCAGAAACAATTGCTCGCACAAGCGGCGGCATGTTCGTGAAAGCAGACCGCATGGAATCATCACCGTACGCTGCTATGCGTGCAGCAACCGGCGCAGCTGAAGTGGCTCGTGATAAAGGAATAACAGCCATCCACATTAAGGTACGAGCGCCAGGCGGTTCAGGACCAAGAACTCCGGGGCCAGGTGCTCAAGCAGCTATACGTGCTCTTGCCAGATTTGGTTTCCGTATTGAACGTATCGAAGAAGTCACACCTATTCCACATGATGGCACGAGAAGGCCTGGTGGCAGAAGAGGAAGAAGAGTCTAATCTCAATTTCCCTTCTTTATTGACAGAAAAATTGAAATAATGCACCTATATCTGTATTGGAACGCATTATTGGAGTGTCTTAGCAAGTGAAAATAGAAATCCTTGAAAAAAGCGATAGCTTCCTCCGCATAGTCGTCAGAGAAGCGGATGTTCCTTTAATGAATGCTCTGCGTCGAATAGCACTTGCTGAGGTGCCCACGATGGCGATTGAGGAAGTGGTCATGATAGAAAATTCCTCAATTTTGCAGGATGAAATAATCGCTCATCGTTTAGGGCTAACACCATTGAAAACTGACTTGGACAGTTACAATCTTCCTGAAGTGTGCGAATGTAAAAGTGAATTCGGCTGCTCCCAGTGCCGAGTGACGCTTACGCTGGATGCTGAAGCAAAGGAAGGAACAAGAACAGTTTATTCAGGCGAAATCGTTTCAGAAAATCCCGAAATTATCCCCGTATCAGACAAGATTCCAATAGTAAAGCTGGCTAAAAACCAAAAATTGAAACTTGAAGCCTACGCTCGGCTAGGAAGAGGCAAAACTCACGCTAAGTGGCAGCCAGTTTCAATGTGCGCTTACAAGTATTATCCACAAATAACCGTTCCAACAGAGAAATGTGAAGAATGCGGAAAATGCGTGGATATTTGCCCCAAGAAAGTGTTCACTTACAAGGACGAAAAAGTTGACGTTAGAGACCTCTTAGCATGTAACCTGTGCATGGACTGTGTTGAAGCTTGTCCACAGAAGCCGGCGCCGTTGAAGGTTGAATGGGAAAAGAATGCTTTTGTAATGAACATTGAGGCAACAGGTGCGCTTCCTCCGGAACGTATCCTTAAAGAAGCAACCAAAACGTTAGGTAAACAATTAAACGAACTTGAAGAATTATTAAAGGCTGAGCCGCAATGAGAGAAACCAAAACAACAAACCCAGAATTAGTCCAGCTTATTCGTCTTCTAAAGAAAGAGAGCAGAGAAAAACGAGCAGGCATCTGGCTTGACGTAGCTGACCATTTGGCTAAAACCCGGAGTCAACGCATCGCGGTTAACCTGAGCAGGATAAACAGGAATAGTAAAAGAAGCGATGTAGTGGTTGTTCCAGGCAAACTCTTGGGGTCAGGCAGCATAAACCATGCGGTAACAGTGGCGTCGTTTGGTGCTTCTGAGAAAGCGAAGGCGAAACTTGTTGCTGCTAAGGCGAAATATCTTTCAATCCCTGAGCTCTTGGAGAAAAACCCAACTGGTTCAAAAGTAAAGATTATTCGGTGAAAAAGATGCAAACAACAAAAAAAGCTCCTGTCACACTTGTAAACGCCGAAGGGTTAATAGTTGGCAGATTATGCAGCCAGGTTGCCAAAAGATTACTGAACGGAGAAGAAGTCATCATCCTTAACGCTGAAAAAGCTGTGTTCTCAGGCAAAAAGAAAAGCAAAATTGCAGAAGCCCATGTCTTTCTTGAGGTAGGTGCACCAGAACGCGGTCCATTTCA
>Ga0187772_10001749_pt1 | contig 10492 bp, 13 predicted proteins | sample 0116_SJ02_MP15_2_FD_133137 | JGI IMG/M metagenome (GOLD analysis project Ga0187772, IMG submission 133137) | Tropical peat soil microbial communities from peatlands in Department of Meta, Colombia - 0116_SJ02_MP15_20_MG | ecosystem: Environmental > Terrestrial > Soil > Wetlands > Peat | place... | reverse complement strand
GTACGTGCGCCCGTAGCCGAGGCTGCCCCGGACGTTCGGCAGCAGGACGCGGTAGCCTTCCCCCACCAGGAACAGCACCCGCGGCTGGAACTGCGGCCGGGCCTGGGCCTCCGGCCCGCCGTGCACCTCGACGATCGTGGCCCGCGGGGGCCCCTCGGGCAGGAACTCCCAGTACGGGACCTCGAGCCCGTCCTCGGCCCGCACCCGGCCGGGGGTCGGGGCCCGTCGGGGTCCGGGGAACGGCCGGTCGGGCGGGACCAGGCACCGCACCTCCGACCCGGTCCGGTCCGACCGGTAGACCGAGACCCCTTCGGTCGGGGAGCTGAGGTCGAAGAGGAGCTGCCGGTCATCGGGCGACCAGCGCACGGCGCCGATCACCCCGTCGGTGGGCGTGGGGATCGGGTTCGTCTCCCCCGACGTGAGGTCGTGGGTGAACAAGCGTCCGTACCCCTGGTCGTTGACGACCACCGCGAGGCAGCGCTCACCGTGGTCCGCCCGGACGCGCTCGACGTCCCCCGGGAACCTCCCGAGCGGTTCGGGCGTCGAGGCCACGAACCGGTAGCGGTAGAGCCCCGTGAACTCCCGGCCCGGGTTCGTCGCGGCATAGACGGACTCGGAGGTCAGGTCGGCGTCAAAGACCGCGTGCTCCTCCGCGCGCGGGTTGAGGAGCGTCTCTCCCTCGTCGGTCCACAGGAGGAGGTCCCGGTCGATGTTGGTAACGGCTCGAAGGAGAAGGATCCGGTTCGGGGACGCCGCGGCGACCTCGACCGTGGCGTCCTCGGCCCGGAGGCACCGGGGCAGTTCCTCCCGATGCGGCCGGACCTCGTAGATGTCGAAGAACCGCTCGTCCCGCTCGTTCGACCGGTAGACGAACCGCTCTCCGTCCCGCCAGTCGCCCGGCTCGTGGATCCGGTCGGCCCGAGCGGTCACCGCCCGCGCGACCGTGCCGTCCTCCCGCACCAGCGATAGGGCCCATCGCTCGTTGCCCCCGGCGTCCTGGACGACGACGACCTCCGTACCGGCCGGCGAGGGCAGCACGTCCCCGACCCGCTCGGTCCCCGGGGTAAAGCGCACCGGGGGTCCCCCGGCCGAAGGGATCCGATAGGCGGACGGGAAGCCGGGGCGGTTCGAGATCAGATAGATCCACCGGCCATCGGCGCTGGGAGCCGGCCGGTGGGCCGTGGGGAACTCGAACCACGCCCGCAGCCGGTCCGACGGTCCGGGCGCCGACGCGACCGGGAGCACACCCCGGTCAGGGAAGGCGGATAATCATCTTTCCGCGTCCGACGGGAAGGCCGGCCCCGTCCCCGGTCCGACCCCGCCCGAGGGGGTCGGCAGGTTGAAGACCTACCGCTCCGTCCCACCGGCGCATGGAGACCCTCTACCTTCTGGTCGAGACCGAGGTCGGGAAGCTGGACGACGTGGTGCGCCGCATGCGATCGGTCGCGGGCGTCGCGGAGGTCCAGGCGGTCACCGGACCGTTCGACCTGATCGTGAAGGTCGAGGCCCCCCACATCAACCAGGCCCTCGACACGGTCGTTCACCGCATCCGGAAGATCCCGGGGATCAAGTCGACCGAGACCCTCGTGACGGTCGCCACGGTCTAGACGGTTCGAGCGACGGGTTCTTCAAGGGTCCCGAAGTGCGGGACCGATGATCCCCGTAGGCGCAGCGGCTCCCGAGTTCGAGGCTCCCGACCAGGATGGACGACCGTTCCGGCTCGCGACCCTGCGCGGTCGCCCGGTCGTCCTCTACTTCTACCCGAAGGCGGACACCCCCGGCTGCACGATCGAGTCGAAGGGGTTCCAGGCCCACCTCGCCGAGTTCGTCGCCCGGGGCGTGCAGGTCGTCGGCGTGAGCGTGGACGACTGCCCCGCGCAGAAGGCGTTCGCCCAGAAGTACGGCCTCACGTTCCCGCTGGTCGCCGACGCGAAGAAGGAGGTCGCGGCGAAGTACGGGGTCCTCGGGCCCCGCGGCTCCGCCCGCCGGGTGACGTACCTCCTCGACCCGGCCGGGACGGTCCTCGAGGTGGTCGACAGCTCCGAGGCCGACCGCCACGTCGAGCGCGCCCGGGCCCGGTTCCTCACCGGGTAGGCCCGGTCCCCGCCGGGGGCTCCCCCGACGGCGGGGGCGACGGGGCCGCCGCTCCCTCCCGGTGCCAGAGCGCCGGGAACTGTGCGGGGTCCACGAAGACCCGGGTCTCGTCCACGACCCAGCCGTGGTGGACCTTCGTCATCTCCTCCGACCCGTAGCGGGCGACGCCGGTCGCGACCAGCCCACCGGCCCGGGTCACGAGTACGACGCGACGGCCGGCGGCGAACGTCCCTCCGATGCGCACGATGCCGCCGCGGGCGAGCCCCGCGCCGTGCGCCACGGCGCTGGCCGCCGCCTCCTTGAGCACGATCGCGGGGAACTCCCGCCAGACCTCCTCGATCGGGTGCAGCATCGCCAGGAGCGGCGCCGGATCCCCGCCGGCCCGCGCGGAGACCGCATCGGCCAGCGCCGAGAGCGTGACCGACGCCCGCTCGGTGAACGGGCCGGTCGCCACGCGCCGGAGCTCCTCTAGATGGGCGCCCGTGCCGAGCGCCTCCCCGAGGTCGACCGCGAGCGTGCGGACGTACGTGCCCGAGTCGGCGACCAGGTCGAGGACCGCCCGGTTCCCCGCGCGCTCCACCGTCCGCAAGCGGTGGATGGTCCGGACGCGCCGCTCGCGCTTCACCGCGGAGCGGACGGGCGGGGTCTGGTAGACCGGTCCGGTGAACTCGACGATCGCCCGCTCCAGCTCCCGCGCGCCGACGGGGGCATGGAACGTCACGACGCCGACGTAGCGCTTCGGGAACTCGAGGACGAGGGGCAGCAGCTTGAGCGCGGGCCCGACCCCGACCCAGAGGAGTCCGGAGACGTTCGGGTCGAGGGTGCCCGCGTGGCCGGCGATCCGCACGCCCAAGAGGTCGCGCGCCCACGCCGTCACCTGGTGGGACGAGGGCCCCCGGGGCTTGTCGAGGAGGAGGAACGCGCCCTCGGCGAGACGGGCCTCGACCGGGTCGGCCGGGGCGATCGGGGTCACGGCGCCGCCTCGCGGGCGCGGACGAACGCCACGATCGCCTCGGCGACGCCCTCGGCGTCCAGGCGGGACGAGTCGACGGTGAGGTCGGCCAGCTCGCGGTCGAGGTCGATGCCATAAAATCGGAGGTAGCGGGCCTTCTCGCTCGCCTCGCGGTCGCGCAGCCGCCGCCGGGTCTCCTCCGGCGGGTGGCCGTCCCGCCCCGCGACGCGGGCGACCCGGACCTCCTCCGGGGCCGTGACGACGATCGTGATCACCGGCCGGCCCGCGCGGCGGCAGAGCGGGCCCTGGACCCGTCCCTCCACGAGGCGGCCCGGCACCGCGAGCTCCTGCATCGCGCGGTCGAGGGAGGCGTCGACCTCGGGATGCGCCTCGGCGAAGCGCCCGAACGACTCCAAGTCCATGCCGCGGCGCGCCGCCTCGGCCCGGAACAGCTCCCCCGCCGACCGGAACTCGAGCCCGAGCGCCTCGGCGGCCCGCCGGCCCGCGGTCGACTTCCCGCTGCCGGGGGGCCCTCCGAGGGTGACGACCCGGCGGATCACACCGTACCCCCAGCGGCTCCCGTCAGGGGCGCGGGCGGGGCGGGGTGTCGTTCCACGTACCGCCGCAGCCACACCTGCTTCAGGGCCCGCCGGAAGACGAGGGAGAACGGGACGGTGTACAGACTGAAGATGAGGAACCAGAAGGGCACGATGAGGACCTTCTGCGTGAGCATGATCCACGCCCCGTCCAGCGCCAGCGTCTGCTGGGTCGTGCTGGCCGTGGCGATGACGATCCCGACCCACGTGTAGATCAGGATGAGGAGGAAGTAGGTGATCGCCATCCCCTTGAACTGGGCGATCGAGACCTCGGCCGAGAGGCGGGCCAGCTTCTCCTGGTACGGCTTCAGGGCCTCGATGCGGTCCTTCTTGCCGGAGCGGATCGCCTCCATCTGGACCTTGCGGAACGCCGAGCTCCACTTCTGGACCTTCGCCGCCTTGACCCAGTCGGTGGTGTAGTTGTACGCCACCGAGGTGATCAGCATCTCGACCGCGGCGGCGAGTGCCATCGTCAGGAACAGGTGGCTCGAGCTGAAGCCGATCGCGGCGTAGAGCGGACCCCAGCCGGTGGCGCAGGTCGGGTGGATCACCCCGGGGGTCACGTAGGTGCCGAGCAGGCACGCGATGCTGTTCCGGGCCTGGAGGTCGAACAGCATCCAGATGCCGAGCAGCCCCAGGAAGACGTAGAGGAACGTCGAGAACTTGAACGTCGGCGCGGGAGGGCGGGGCCGCGGCGCGGGGGCGGGCGGCTCCTCCTCGTCGTCCTCTTCGTCCTCCTCCTCGTCCTCGGGCGCCTCGTCCCCTTCTTCCTCCTCCTCGTCGGGGAGGGGGCCCTCCGACGGCAACGGCGCGTCGGGCGCGGTCACGCTACGTCTCGCCCCCGAGGAACCGACGGAGGAGCGGGTTCATTTCCATCAGTTGCTCGCGGCCCATCGCATCGTATAGGTTGATAATGATCCCGACGGTCAGCAGCACGCCGGTGCCGCTGGCGTTGCCCAGCGTCCCGATGAGGTCGGCGCCGGCGGCCAGCGCGCCCACGGAGGCGCCCGAGATCACGGTGATGACCGGGATGTACCGCTCCAGCACGCGGCGGAGCACCCGGGGCTCCCGCCGGAAGCCGGGGATCTGCATGCCGGTCGCCTCGATCTGACGGGCGACGGCCTCCGGGCCCATGTTCGTGGTCTGGATCCAGAACTTCGCGAAGAGGATCGACCCGCCGACCATCGCGCCGAAGTAGACGGCGACGTGGACCAGCCCCTGCCACCAGGTGTGGCCGAAGAGGAGCGAGCCGTACTGCTGGAAGTTCAGCATCGGCAGGAGCCACGACTCGAGCCCGTTCGGCGTGGAGAGGTAGTACGCCCCGCCCGTCAGCGGCTGCGTCTGCGAGACGTTGTTCAGCTGGGCTTGGGAGGCCGAGTAGTAGGAGCCGACCCACCAGGCGTGGCCGAGCAGCGGGAACCGCGACAGGGTCGGGTTCGACCAGAGCAGGATCGTGATCATGGAGACGTTCGCGAGCAACGCCGACATCAGGATGACCGGGATGTTCGACGCGTAGATCAGCCGCAGCGGGTACCGTCCGCGGGCGCCCCGCGCCTCCGCGTGCGAGAGCGGGAGCTCGATCCGCGTCGACTCGGTCCACGCGACCATGAAGAAGATCGCCGCGGTGCCGACCAGCGCGACGATCGGGTTCGGCGACTGGAGGAGGATCCGCTCCCAGCCGCCGCTCGCCATCTGCGACGCGCTCCAGTGCGTCAGGAACCAGAGGGTCTTCGGGAGGGTGCCGCTCGGCGGGTTCGTGGCGCTCACCGGCAGGCTCGGGGAGGATGGGATCCAGTTCACCGTCCCCTGGATCAGCTGCTGGGAGACCCCCGCGGCGATGAACAGCGAGATGCCGCTGCCGATCCCCCACTTGGAGACGACCTCGTCCATCAGGAAGACCAGGTAGCTCCCCAGGACCAGCTGGGCCACGATGATCGTGTTCGCGAGCAGGACGCCGTTCCCGGGCGAGGCGAGGTTCAGGCTCGCCACGATCGAGGACGACGGGCTCAGGTAGCCGAACACCTGCGGGATCGCCTCGACGAAGATCATCGAGAGCACGACGACCTTCTGGACGCCCTGGTACGTCCCCTTGTCCTCATCATCGGTCAGGTCGAGGCCGATGATCTTCGCCCCGGTGAACAGCTGCATGATGATCGACCCGGTGACGATCGGGCCGATCCCGAGGTGCATCAGGGTCCCCTGGGCCCCCGCCAGGATCGCGCGGTAGCTGTGGAACAGGTCGACGACGGTGGACTGGTCGACCCCGAAGAGGTAGATGTTCGTGAGGAGGAAGTACATCAGCAGCACGCCGATGGTCCAGAACATCTTCGTCCGGAAGTGGACGTGGCCCTTCGGCTGGGTGACGGCCGGCATCCGGGTCGTCAGCGGCTTGAGGCCGTACAGCTTCGATTTCGGTCCGTCGTAGGAGAGGCCGAGGTAGAGCAGGGCCAGGATCGCGCCGACCGCGACGGCGATCAGGGCCAGCCCCAGGACGCTCGGACGGTCCCAGAACCAGACGACCGACAGGATGATCACGCCGAGGACGAGCAGCGGGACCGCCCACCTCGGGTCGCGGGGGATCTCGTCATCGGCCGGCATTGGGTCCCCCGCCGAGCCGAACCCCGTATTATATAGTCTGCGGAGAGGCCGTGGCCGGCTCGGGCGCCTTCGGGAGCAGGGTCACCTTCGATTTCGCCCGCTCGGAGGCGTGGGCCACGAACACCTTCCACGGGTGGTGGACGGTGCCGCCGCCGAGGAGCCGGTCGACCCCGAACTTGGCGAGGTCCGCGACGAGCGCGGGCCCGTCCCGCGACAGGACGCCGGCCGCCTCGAGCCGCGGCACGAGCCGGTCGAGCTCGCCGACGTTCAGGGACGTCGGGTTCGCGGTCGCACCGGGCGGCCGCCGGAAGCCGTGCCGGCCGAAGTGGTCCGGCGCGTAGATGAGCATCGACTTGAACTTGTACTTGTGGAGCCCTGCGTTGCCGCGCCCGCCCTGCTTGCCCGCGCCGCGGCCCGCCTTGATCCCCCGTCCGTGCGTCCTCAGTCCGCGGAACTTCTTGGTCCGACTCGGCATCCTTGCTCCCCCTACAGCATCCGCTGCACGAGCTCGTTGATCTTCGCGCCGCGGTAGCCGAGCGCGCCGCCGCGGGCGAACGGTTTCTTCGTCGACCGCCAGCCGCCGCGCGGGGCCTTGAGCCGGAAGAGCGGCTTCAGGCCGTCGATGGCCGGAAGGCCCTGGCCGGCGACGGTCTCCGTGAGGCGGGCCAGGTCGCCCCCGCCCGCGGGGAGCGCCTCCGAGGAGAGCCGCCGGCCGTCGGACAGCTCGCCCCGGGCCTCGAGCAGCCGCCCGACGGTCGTCCCGTCGGCCTCGCCCCACGTGACGTACCCCTGCACCTTCGTGATCATCCCCCGGTACGACGGTTCCTCGGGCACGACCGTCGCGTGGTTCGGCCGGGTCAGGTGGAGGAATCGGAGCGTCTCGGTGATGTCCCGCCGGGCGTGGATCGTCCCGCGCACGCGCACGATCATCCACGTCATGCGATCACCGCCCCCGAGGCGCCGACGGAGGGGGTCCCCGGCCGCCGCCCGGTCCCCCGGGCCGCCCGCCCGGGCGCCCGCCCGGCCGCCGGCCGCCCGGGCCTCGGCCCCGGCCGCCCCGCACGGGCCGCGGCGCGCCCTCCTCCTTCGGGGGGAGGATCGACGTCCCGGTCGGTCCGCGCACGATCTTGAGCCGCGCCGCGTCCTCCGGGGGCACTTTGAGCCCCGAGAGCGTGACGAGCGCCTGGTACGCCGCCTGGGCGTAGTTGACCGTCGTCTTCGTGTGGCCCTCGGTGAACCCCCAGGCGTCCGTGAGCCCGGCGAACCGCAGCACGGGCTTGGCGACGTCCCCGACGGCGAGACCGACCCCGCGCGGGGCGGGCTTGAAGGTGACGACCACCGACCCGGCCCGCCCTTGGGCGAGGAACGGGAGCGTGTGGGCCCGGCCGCAGCCGCATTCCCAGCTGCCGCAGCCGCGCAGCACTTCCACGACCTCGAGCTTCGCGCGGTCGATGGCACGCCGGATCGTCGGCCCGACCTCGCGCCCCTTCGCGCGCCCGAGCCCGACGAAGCCGTCGCCGTTCCCCACGACCACGGTCACCGCGAACTTGAACCGCCGGCCGGAGTCGGTCATCCGCTGGACCATGTTGACGTCCAGCACCTCATCGTGCAGTCCGGGCAGGAGCTTGTCCACGATCTGGGGCTCCCGGAGCGGCAGGCCGCTCGCCAGCGCCTCGCTCATCGACGTGAACTCTCCCGAGGCGACCTTCCGGCCGAGCTCGGTGCGAGGGACCCAGGGCGGCGCCGCCGCGGGCACGGGCGGACCGGAGCCCCGGGACGGGCCCTGCATCGCCGCGCTCATGGGTGCGGCGCCCCCGTCCGGGCGACCAGGCCCGGCAGCTTGAGCTTGTACGCTTCGACCGGCTCCGGCAGGGGCGCGGGCAGATGGGCCCCCGCGATCCGGTCCTTGGTGGGGAACCCCTCCTTGCCGTGGGGGATCTCGATCCCTGCGTCGAGCAGCCCCTTCAGCGCCGCGGTGAGGCGGCCGCCGCGGGTCGGCCGGCGCAGCCCGGCATCGAGCACGGCCTCGCGGGTGCCGCTCGACTTCGCCCGGAGCCCCGCGAGCATACCGGTGAGGTACGCCGCCGGGGTCGAGGCGAACCGGGCCGCCGGGAACGCGATCTTCGCCAGCTCCGAGCTCTCCGCGGCCGCGACGACGCGGTCGCCGGCCGGGTCGAACGCGACGATCGAGACGCGGACCCGACGCCCGGAGCATCGGACGACGGCGCGCGAGGACCCCGAGCGCAGCAGGCGGAGCCGGACGCGGTAGTCGGTCTTCCCCTCCCGCCGTCGGCGGAAGTGGACCCGGTAGCGCGGACCCGTGCTCATGGGCTGCCCTCCGGGAGGTGGCCGGCGAGGCGGAGATTGACGAGCAGGTGGGCCCGGCTGCGGAACATGCCGCCCTTGGCCCGGCGGTAGAACTCTCGGTAGATGCCGGGGGCGATCTTCTTCGCGTCGCGCAGCTCCTGCAGGAGCGACCGCTGGGCGCGGATCCGGCGCATCCAGCGCTCCTTCCGCGGAACGCGGGCCGACGGCGTGCCCCGCCGGGAGCCGGGTCCGGAGTGCCGGCCCTTGGCGACCTCGGCGGCGTGACGGCGGGCCCGGGCGCGAGAGGTCCCCTGGACCGCGATCTTCCGGATCACGCCGGCCCGGATCGCGGACCGGACGTCGGCGCGGGTGACCGCATCGGCCAGCTGGTCCTGGCTCGCCGGGTCGATCCAGACGCGTCCGAGGCCGCACTTCAGGAGCGACGCCGCGAGGCGCCGCTGGTTCGTCAGGTCGGGCATGGTCCTACGTCTCTCCCTCCGACTTCGCGATCGGGTTGAGCACCCGGATGCCGAGCTTGCGCGCCGCCTCCTCGAGGACGAGCCGTCGGCGGGTCCCCACCGTGCGGCCGATCACGGCGGCCTGCCGGTGGCCATCGAGCCCCTCGAGGTCGCCGACGGAGTGCACGAGCACCGGGAGGAAGCCGCTCGGGACCATCCCGCGGACGCGGGCCGGGGAGCGGTAGCCGATGCTCACCAGTTCCGCGCGGTACCCGTAGTGGCGGCGCTGCTTCGACTGCAAGCCGCGTGGGCGGCGCCACGCCTCGTCCCGGCCGATCCGGTAGTACCGGTTGGCCGCCTGGCGGCCGAAGATCGGCCGCCGCCGGTCGATCGCGCGGCGCAACGTGAGGAGGCGGGCGAGCGGCGGGTCGAGCGTGGCCCGCTTCGGCACGGCCGGGGCCTCGTCGGTCTTCTTGGCCGGCGCCGCGGGGGCCGGGGCGGCCGCCTCGGAGGTCGTCTTGCGGGTCCGGCGCTTCGCCGGCGCCGCGGGCTTCTCGGGGGCCGGTGCTTCCGGGGCCGGCGGGGCCTCGTCGGGCATCAGGCCGCCTCCTTGAGGTGGGCGCGTTCGATGAGGTAGATGCCATCCTGGAAGACGCGCGGGTCGTAGTCCCGGATCTTGGTGACCCGCTCGATGTTGGCCGCGCTCTGGCCGACCTGCTCCAGGTCCCAGCCGGTCAGCGTCACGATGTCGCCCTCGACGGACGCCTTGGTCCCCGGGCTCAGCCGCGTCGACCGGGGGTGCTTCTCCCCGAGGAAGTTCTCGATGAGCAGCTCCTCGCCGCGCACCTGGACCTTCATCGGGAAGTGGGCGGCCACGACCTTGAGGCGGGCCTCGACGCCCCGGCTGACTCCGCCGGCCAGGTTCGCCACGTGCGCGGCCCACGTCTGGAGGAGCGCGCGCGACTGCTTGCGGTGGGGCGGCAGCAGGAGCTGGAGGGTGACCGTGCCCTTCTGGGCCGAGAAGGTGAGGACGTCCGACGGGAACGGGCGCTCGACCGCCCCGAGGGGGCCCTTGGCCCGCAGCCGGCGGCCGTCCACGGTGAACGCGACCCCCGAAGGTACGGGGACCTCCGCCCGACCGGCCTCGTCAGTAGACATAGGCGAGCAGCCGACCTCCGATCTTGAGCTCGCGGGCCTGGGAGTGGGCCAGCACGCCGCGGTTGGTGGAGAGGACCAGGAGGCCGAAGTCCTGGGCGGGCAGGAAGCGCGACTCGTACCGCTCGAGATCGGCGTGCGGCACGGCGATCCGCGGCTTCACGACGCCGCAGGAGTTGATCCGGCGGGCCAGCGTCACATCGTACTTGCCGCCCCGCCCGCTGGGGACGAACGTGAACTCCTGGATGTAGCCGTGCTCGCGGAAGATCCGCAGCACCTCCGCGATCAGCTTCGAGGTCGGGGCGATCTCGACGTGCGGCTTGCCGTCCCGG
>Ga0187772_10001748_pt1 | contig 10495 bp, 8 predicted proteins | sample 0116_SJ02_MP15_2_FD_133137 | JGI IMG/M metagenome (GOLD analysis project Ga0187772, IMG submission 133137) | Tropical peat soil microbial communities from peatlands in Department of Meta, Colombia - 0116_SJ02_MP15_20_MG | ecosystem: Environmental > Terrestrial > Soil > Wetlands > Peat | place... | reverse complement strand
TGGAAACGCTTCGGGAGGTCCGCCCTTGTCCCGAGCCGAAATCGCGAGCCCCCGTTCCTGGCCGTGGGTCGTATGGCCGTACGTAGTCCCAAGCATCGAGGTCGAGTTCGACCAGGATCTCATCACCGTGCAATCTAACGATCGTTCCGTCCAGGCTGAGAATGCGTCCCCTACCCTCGCGTTCGGCCGTCTCTCCAACGACTCGATTGCCCTCGAACTCTCGGTTAGCAGCCTCTCCATTCAGCTGGAATCGGCCGCGTCGTTCCTTCCGAACATCATTTCCTTGAGTTTGGTCACGCCGGCCTATCTCATCGGTGTGACCATCTTTCAGCGTGGGTTCCGTGATCGGTCGCTCGCCCTGTTTCGGCGGACGGGACGCTAACACCGGCGTAGTGGAGGGAGGTGGAAAGCGCGATGGCAGGCGGCGCGAAGAATGACCAATCGACGACCGCCCGGACGACGGGCCCGCCCCGTACGAAGGTGGCGGTCCTGCTGGCGATCGATCACCCCGCGCAGTTCCGAAGAGCGAAGGTGTTCGGGGAGGCTCTCCGCCCTCGGTTCGACGTCGACGTTTACGTCGGGTTTCGACGAAAGGGCGAGACCCTGATCCACCGTTGGTTCGAGAGCGTTCGGCTTCTGCGGCGGGTCGCGAAGCGGGAATACGTGGCGGTCCATGTCCTCGGGCTGAGTTTCCTTCTGCCGCCCCTGCTGAAAGTCGCGAGCCGCGGTCGCTGTCGGGTAGTCTACGACGCCTGCAACATCCAGGTGGGGGTGATGGAAACCCTGGGACGGGGTCGAGTCGTCCGCGGGATTGTGCGCACCCTCGAAGAGATCTCTGTGCGCTCGGCCGATATGGTGGTCGCCTGCGGGGTCACGTTCGCAGAGTACTTTGCGAAGCACCAAGGCCGGACCGAAGGTGTCCGCTTTGTGCCGGACCCGGTCGACGTATCGAAGTACCCCGGCGCCCGGTCAACGCCGGAACCGCTCGGCGCGCCTGGCTCTTCTGCGGGACCTTTGAAGGTCGTGTACACGAGTACGTTCGAGACGATCCTCGTGGGAGGTCGATCCAAGCCCCGGGGATGGGAGCTCATCGAGGCCCTCTCGTCTCCGAACGACTCACCATCGAGTGCCATCGCGATCGATTTCGTGGGCTCGGGCGGGGCCCTAGGTGAGCTCAAAGACCTGGCCATGGCCCGAGGCTTGGCCCCGAACTGCAAGTTCTGCGGCTTTCTTTCTCCGGAGGAGTTCGTCAACGAAGTGAGTTCGGGCGACATCGGGTTCATGGAAGACTACGACACGCTCGGCTACCGGTACTCGGTCGGATCGAAGGTCCAGGAGTACATGGCGGCGGGACTTCCGGTGATCACCAGCAATGCTCCCGAGAAACGGTACATGCTGGAAGAACAGGCGATCGGGGAGCTATTGTTCCCTCCGATGTCGGTCCGGGATCCCCGAGGGGAGGCCGGATACCTGGAGGACTTGCGGAAGTCCCTTCGCTACGCGGCAGACCATCGCGCCGAGATCCGAGCGGCCGGGATTCGAAACCGCTCTCGGGCCGAACGGACGTTCGGCGTGCCGGTGGTCGAATCGTTGCTCCGGGCGGTCTATGACGAGCTGGTCCCACCCGCGGACCATCGCCGTTAGAGGACGCATGGCTCCCTCCCCAGTCCCCGGAGACGTGGGCGGCCTCGTAGTGACCTACGAGCCCAACCTCGACCTCCTGGAGCAGGTCCTCGGCGCCGTCCGAATCCAAGTCACCCGCCTGATCGTCGTCGACAACGGTTCCTCGAACCTCGCATCGATCCGGGACATCAGCGAGCGCGTCGGCGCTTCGCTCGTTGCCAACCCGAGCAACCTTGGGCTCGCCGCGGCTCTCAATATCGGGTCCTCGAAGCTCTGCCAGGGCGACGCGGTGGATTGGGTACTGATCGTCGACCAGGATACCATCCCCCCCGCCGGCTACGCCGGCCGGCTCCTGACGCTCCTGCGCGAGAACGACCTCGATGACCCGCGGGTATGGGTCGTGCGAGGAGTCGAAGGGGCGCCGTCGCGAACCGCAACGCACGGGAAGCGGTTCCGCTACATTCGGGCCGCGATCATGTCGGGATCCCTCGTCCGGGTCGAGGCGCTCCGCGTGACCCGATTCCGGGAGGAGTTCTTCGTTGACCTTGTCGATTCGGACTTCTATTACCAGGTGGCGGAGCAGGGCCATAAGGTCGTACGATTCGAGAGCGTGATCGCGCCCCACACCGTCGGGACCGTGATCGACCTCAAGGACCGGCCGACCTCCTACGAGAGCAGCCGGCGAACCTACTACATTGCCCGCAATGGTTGCATTCTGGTGCTCGAAGGCCGATTCGACGCCAAGCTCCCCTGGGTCATCGTCTCGTCTGTCCTTCCGGTCGCGTACGTCGAGGGGTTCCGAACCGCGCTCCGGAGCCTGCTGGGGGGCCTCCGGGACGGGTTCGTTCGAAGGACCCGCTCTTCGCACGACGGCTAAGTCTTACGTTAGCGCAACGGGGCGGTCCCGCGTCTCGAGCCATTCTTGGACGACCCTTCGGCGGAGCGCAGAGTCGGTCTTCCGCCGGTCCCTCCAGAGAGCCCGGAACCGACGGGCCGCCGAGAGGTAGGCCGCGAGCTCGATCCGAGCCAGCCGAGAGGTTCCCATCCCTCCGAGTTCCTTCCGCGTCGTCTCGCTCACGTACGCCGAGTGCGAGAGGCGGACGAGACTGGCCCCGCGATGGACGGGCGACAGGATGCACCGGGGAAGAGGATAGTCCTTCCAAAGGGTCCAGAGCCGGTTCCGTTCCAAGAGGAAGAGCTTCCGCTCCGAAACCCTCCCCCAGGAGGCCGAGTGGAGGTGCTCGAGCGAAGCGCGGGGCCAGTAGAGGCACCGGAATCCCGCGAACCGCGCGCGCCACGCGAGGTCGACGTCCTCGAAGTAGGCAAAGTACCCCTCATCGAACGCTCCCGTGGCCTCGAGCAGCCGACGGCTGTAGACGGCGGCGGCCCCCGACGCGCCGAAGATCTCCGCCGCGCGGTTGGCCCTCTCGGAGCTCGCGTCCTCGCCGCGCAGCCGCTCTTCGGCACTCCCGTCGGGGAGAGCCACGATTCCGGCCGAATCGATCTCGCGTGTCCCCTTGAGGACCACACGGGTGGCAATCGCATCGAACCCGTGACCGGTGGCGGCGACAACCTCTCGGAGGAAGTCGGGAGGAACGACGACGTCATCGTTGAGCACGAGGACCCAGGGCGCCCGGGACCGACGGATCCCCTGATTGACCGCCGCCGCGAACCCGAGGTTCGTTGGGTTCCGGATCACTTCGGAAACCGACCGAAGACCAAGGCGTTCGTCGACGACGGCATCGGGGCCGTTGGCCACGAGAAGGAGTTCCGGTGAGATGGAATCCTGTTCCTCGAGGGAGCGTAGGCACTCCCGAAGCGGGTCCCCGCCACGAAGAGTCGGGATGACGATCGAGATCTCGGGGTTCGGCCCAACCACCATCTTTCTTCCGACGCGGACGGTTGCGCAAGGGCTCTCGGCCGCTCGCTCCCGTGACCCGGGAGAGACGCGGTCGGCGCTCTCGCTTTCTTACGGGACCGAGGGCGATGACTTAAGCCCGCTGTGAGCGGCCGTCGCTCCGCGTCCGGGAGTGACCATCCCGATCGCGTAGGAGAGGTCCGCGAGAAGCCCCCAGAGCGCAATCCGAGCGACGTCCGTTCTGCGGAGCCCGTACGCCCTCTGCTGTCGGAGACCGCGCACCGCGAGCTGGACCCCCCGAAGAAATGGAGGCACGAACGCGAAGAGGAGAGCCGTCCAGTTCCGGAGGACCAGGGCCAGCACGATGACGGCGAGCGACGCGAGGATCCAGGCGACTCCCGTGGCCCGGTTGGTCAATCGGACGTCGACGGAGCCTTCGCTCGACCGCCGTATCGCCCCGAACCGAGTGATTAGCAGGACCTGTCGCATCTGTCGCCCGTAGCTCTGATCCTTCCTCAAATGAGACGATAGGGAGGCGCTCTTCCCGAGGGAGACCGCGAACGGCAGGTCGTCCCGATGAACGACGTGGTACTCGGTCCGGCTCAGCTTCCAAGCGAGCACTTGATCCTCGCCCCCTTCTCGAAGTCGGCCGTCAAATCCGCCCAGCGAGAGGATCGGCTCCCGTCGGAACAGGTCGCACTTGTTCTCCGAGAACAAACTCAGCTTCGTGCCTCCCACGGAATCCGAGGGGGCGGTCGTGACGTGATGGCGAACGATCCAGAAGATTCGCTCGAGGCGGTCCATCTTCTCCACGTCGTGCCGGGGACTTCCGACCACCGAGATCACCCGGGGGTCAGCGAACGAGGGGACGGCGGAGGAGATCCAGTTCGGAGCGCACAGTGCGCAGTCCTGGTGCAGGACGAGCACGAGGTCCCCGCGGCACTCGTGGAGTCCACGGTTCAACGTCCAAGAGAGCCCCATGTTGCGGTCGTTCGTGAGGACTCGGACCCGCGAGTCCGATCCCAGCAGTGACGAGAGGACTTTCGCCGAGGCATCTCGGCTGCCGTCGTTGATCAAGAGGATCTCGAGGAACGGGAACTCCTGCTTCCGGATCGACTGCACGGCCTCGGAGACGGTCTCGGCTCCGTTGTAAACCGGGATGAGGACCGAGACGGTGGGGGCCGGGGACTCTCCGAAACCCCCGTCAACGATTCTCGATTCCGCGGCCGAGTCCTGCACGAGGTCGGGCGGGCTCTTCGGAAGCTCGGCGTGCAACGGGTTCCCCGGAGCCGGTGCCATCCGTGTCGTCCTCCAGGATTCGCTGTCATTCCCGACGTTCTCGTCCGACCCTTAAGAGCTTCTGTTCCAGGATACCCGCGGCCCGGGTCGGCCTCGGTTCCCGCCGCCGGTGTCTCTGCTCGCAAACTCGCCGGAACACACTGAGCGGGTCAGGTGCATCTCACGCCGGAATCTCGAGAAGCTTTTTCCCCGCGGGAACGGTCCGCGGGGCATGCCCCTGCCCGCGTGGGAAGTGGTAGGTGGTCTCGTTCTTCTTACCATCGGGCTCCTCCCGCTCGGATTGTTTCTGCTTCGCGTCGCCGAGCGATTGCTTCCGGGGGCACGACTGGACCGTCCTGTCGAACGATTGCTGGTCGCGTTCTACGCGAGCGGCGCCCTCCTGTTCGTTCTCGCGTCGGTTCCCGTCTCCTGGTTCGGACTCCCCTTGGTCGCCGGGGCGATGGGGCTCGGCTTCGTGGCGATGGCGGGAACCTGGTATCGGGAACGCGGCCGGTCTCTTCGCGAGTTCCTCTCGTGGGCGTGGAGTCCGGCTTCGATCATGGTCGGACTCGGGACCCTCGGTCTGCTCGTCGTCGAGGTGGTCGGACTCACGACGCTACCGGCGGCCAATGCGTACGACGGAGCGACGCATTCGCTCTTCATCACCGTGATGCTCCGGAACGGGACCGCCCCGTGGACGCTCGCTCCGTACGTCTCCCTCGGCGTCACCTACCCGCAAGGATCCCCGGTGTGGGAGACCCTTCCCGTCCTCCTCCTCCGCTGGCCGGTCCTCGATGCTCCGCTCTACCTCCCGTCACTGTTCTTCACGCTCTCGCTCCCGACGGCCTACTGCCTCGGGTGTCGTCTGAACGACGGGAAGGGACCGGCCACGGTCCGAACGGGGCTGCTGTTCGCCGGGTTCTTCGGCATGGTGGCGGCCTGGCCTCGGCTGTACATCGGTGGGTCGTTCGACTTCGTCTTCGCCCTCCCGCTGTTCCTTCTGGTGCTCGGATGGCTTCCACGGTTTGTCTCGAATCCCAATCGGACGTGGGGAGAGGTCGCCGCTCTGGGCGTGGTCGTTGGAATCGCTGGCTCCCTCAGCGACACGGTCGCCATCGAACTCCTCCTCATGATCGGGGTGTTCGGGGTGGTGTGGTCCCCCGGGCTCGTTCAACGCATCTCTCGCGCGGCAGCTCGATTCGCGCTCATCGTGGCGATCACCCTTGCTTTCGCGAGCCGCAGTGTGTTGGGATTCGTAGTCTGGTTCAGTTATCCGGGCCACATTCTCGCGCCGAACGGCTCGCCGCCGTACGCACCGCTGTACGCGGCCCCCCCTCTCAACTACCGGTACGTGACGGGCATGATCGACCCGTTCGGCTTCGAGAAGGGAAAGCTCTCGCCGCTTCCCTTGGTGAGCGTGATGGTGCTCGCTCTCCTCTTTGCGGGGCTCGTGGTGGCCATCGTCTGGTTCTTCGGTAGAACCTCCACCATCCATCGCACGGTGCCGCGAGGCCTGGCGGTGACCGCCGCCGCCGCGAGTCTGGTCACGTTCGCGTCAGCGTCGCTGGTGCTCGCGATTGGCGCCATCCAGGGTCCGTTCGAACCGATCGGGGCGGTCACGAACGAAGAGGAGTTCTCGATCCTTTTCTTCCTGTCCCTCGAACTCCTCGAACTGCTCCCGCTGGCATTGTGTGCGGGGCTCCTCGAGGAGGCCTTCGAGCGAAAGCCCGGCCCCGTCGCGGAACCCCCGGATCCTGACCCACAAGCTGCGCGTCGGGCTGCCCCTCCGCGGAGCCGCCGCGTGGTGGTCGTCGTGGCCGTGGTGGTCCTAGTGGCCGTTTTCGGGGTCGGGGCCACCACTACCGCCGTCAGCGTTCCCCCGTACATCCACGACCACATCCAGAACCTCGCCAACGTGACCGCCGGCGACTTCGCCGCTCTGGAGTGGGCCGGAGAGCACCTTCCCGCCTGCACGAACGTCCTCGTTGCACCCGGCTCGGCAGCACAGTACCTGCCCGAATACGCGACCGTCTCGGTCCTCTTTCCGGCCTACCCAGGGTCGTACAACGTCTCGTACGGGAACGTTGTCCGCGCGTTCACCGAGGGAACCTACAACGGGACGGTTCGGACCGAACTCGTGGAGATCCAGGTCAACGTCGTGTTCGTCACGGGTCCGACCACGAGCCAGTTTCCGCCGTTCAACGTCACGGCGTTCGAGAACTCGGATTTCGTCCCGCTGTTCGTCGACGGGGACGCCCACGTCTACGAGTTCGCTCCCGGAGCGACCGTCACGGGCTGTGCCGTCTGATCGGTGACAGGGGTCGCGAAGCTTCCCGACGCCCCGTCAGGGACGCGCCGAGAGATGGGAACCGTCCGAAGCCGATGGGTCCGCCCGTCGGGCCTCCCCGCCGATTCCTATCGGAATCGCCGTGCGCAGGCTGCTTCGAGCGGACGGAGACGCGGGGGGTGCGACCCGTACGGGGCCCGCGCGACCCTCTCGGATCAGTCGATGCAGTCGGAGGACATGGGCCTTCAATCGGAGGATGCCGGTCCCGTGCAGGTAGACATCGGACAGCAGCCGTCGCAGGTGCGTCCGGTCCGCCTTCCGCTCGACCCAGGTCACCGGCATCTCGGTCACGGTGTATCCGCTGTTGAGGGCCAGCACGATCATCTCGGTGTCCCAAAACCAGGAATCCTCCTGAGAGATCGGGATGAGGTGCCGGATCGCGTCGGCGCTGAAGGCCTTCAAGCCGCATTGATGGTCCCGGATCGACTCTTCGAACGTGAATCGGAGGAGGCTGTTGTAGGCCTGCGAGATCAAGGACCGCACCGGGGGCCGATTGAGGACGGCGCCCGGGGCGTACCGGGAACCCACCACGACGTCTTCTCCCCCGGCGACCGCGCGGGCAACGGCCACCATGGCCTCGGCCCCCGCCGCAAGATCGGTGTCGGTGAAGCAGTAGACGTTCGCGTCGATGCTGCTCCAGAGCATCCGCAGCGCTTTCCCGCGACCGAGAGAGCCAGGATGTTCCTGGACCAGAAGGTCCGGGATCTGACGCTGGAGGTCCCGCAGGACCTCCTTTGTCCCATCCGTCGACCCGTCCTCCGCGATAGAAAGTTGGTAGTCGAATCCGGACCGTTCGAACGCGGCCCGGAGCTCCAGAATGGATTGTCGGAGCCGCGGTGCTTCGTTACGAACCGGAACGGTCACGAGGACCCTGACCCGCAATGGATCGTCGTCCGAAGGGTCCGACGGCCCCGAGCCGCTGACCTCGGAAACGCTTTTCCGAGGGTCCGTCCGGGAGGGCGCGGTCGAGCCGGCGAGCGGATGGATTTCCGAAGCTCGTTGCGCCGCTGACATCATCCCGGAACCATCGAGGACGACCCGCTAGCGGCGCACGGAGTCCTTAAAGTTGGCTCTGGAACGCAAAGGGCCTTTTTGGACATGGCCAACTCGGAAAAGCTGCCGGAGGGATTATTCCTATCGTCCTCGTCCCATGCGAGACTACGCGGGTTCGCGCCGCCTTCCCTCGACGCACGGCGGGTCAGGGGCGCTCGGCTCGGAACGCTCCAATCTGTTCCAGGTCCTCCGGAGTGAGACGCAGGTCCATCGCTCCGACGAACCCGTCGACCTGCTCGGGGGACCGGGCCCCCACGATGGCCCCCGTGACGCACGGGTTCGCGAGCGTCCAGGCGATCGCCACCTCGGCGGCCGACCGACCCCCGTGACGTCGACCGATGTCGGCGAGGACGCGCGCGAGCGCCAAGTGGCGAGAGAGCCGGGGCTCGCGGAAATCACGGTCTCGGCGGCGCCAGTCGTCGGACGGCATCCGGGCGACCCGCTCGGCCGTCATCGTGCCGGTGAGGAGGCCGCATCCCATCGGCGAGTAGACGATGACGCCGATCCGGTGCGCGCGGGCGTACGGAAGGATTTCCTCCTCCGCCTCCGGATGAACGAGCGAATACGGGGGTTGAAGGGTCTCGACCGGGGCGATTCGGGCCACGCGTTCCATCTGGGGTACGTCGAAGTTGGAGACCCCGATGTGCCGGACGAGTCCCCGGTCCTTGAGCTCCGCGAGAGCGCGCCATGCCTCTTCGATGCCGGACTCGGGCTCCGGCCAGTGGACCTGGACGAGGTCGATCGCGTCCGTCCCGAGCCTTCGACGGCTTGCGTCGATCTCCTCGCGGATCGAACCCCCCGTGAGGTTGTGCGAGATGCGCCGGTCGGCATTCCATGTGAGGGAGCACTTCGTGAAGACCCTCGGAGGAGGGTCGAGCCCGGAGACTGCCCGCCCGACCACTTCCTCGGCGTGACCGGTCCCGTACACGGGAGCCGTGTCGACCCAATCGATCCCCCGTTCGTGCGCTCGCCGGATCGTCGCTATCGAACGTTCGTCGTCCTGGGGACCCCAGCCGAACTCCCATCCCCCTCCGCCGATGGCCCATGTTCCGAGGCCCACCGGGGTGATCGTGAGGCCCGTGGCCCCGAGCTCTCTACCCTCCATGGCCGGTTCTCCCTCCCCCGACCCCGAAGCGGGGTTTAATCGTTCCCGGCCCCGCAGCGTGCCCGTCCGTCGCTACGTTTTGCGTTCCCGTCGGGGAGCGGTCTCGAGTAGGGCGTAGGTCCGGAACCGGTCGAGGAGCTCGGCCTTGAGCGCGTGGCGACGGGAGTCCTCGGTCAGCGCGAGTTCGAAGGGCGTGAGCTCCTGGAGGAACGCGAACCGTTCCGCCGCAGCCGCCGCGTCCCGGTTCCAGTTCCTCTGCCGGCTCTTTCCGATCAGCCGCTCGAGGTCGGGCCACTCCCTCCGCCCCTCGGAGAGGGTCCGCAGGATCCGGTCCGGGTCGAACGGTTCCCGGTCGTTCCACAGCTTCGCCACGGCGAGCAGGCGGACGAGGGTCGTGTCGAACCCCTTGCGGCCGTAGCGCATGGCGTCGTAGAGGTCCCTCTCGGTCGCCCGTTGCTGGATCGCCCGGAGCTTCTCGGCGAGGGCTTCCTCGACCCGGAGCGAGGGAATGGTCGGAGGCGGGAACGGAAGGGCCCCAAAGTACGGCTGGTGAAGCGGGGTCCAACGAGCCGGCGGAAGAAACGGGGCCTCGCGGTAGCTCACCTCGAATCGGAACGAGCCCAGGTCCCATTCGTGGGAATACCCCACCTGGCAGCCCCAGTTCCGATGGGTCGTCCGGTACGGCTCGTGGACGGAGAAGAGGACGCCGTGGTGCGCCGAGGCGAACGCCTCTCGGAGCACGGGCTCGGGGTCCTCGGGAAGACTCTGGTTCGTGAAGTCGAGGTCCTCGGAGAGCCGGCCCACGTCCCCGGTGACCATCATCCGCAGGTACGTGCCGCCCTTGAACACCAGGCGGTCGAGCACACCGTGGGCGGCGAGCGCATCGAGGGCGTAGAGCAGGACGATCTCCTGCTGCGCGATGTGCAGGTCGACGCCCATCACGTTCGCGAACCGGTTCGCGACCGGACGAGGGATCACGGCGGTCCCACCTCCGAGAAGACCACCCGGTCGGGGACGTTCTCCACGATGTGCCAGCGAGGGTCGTGCGCTCCCGCACGACCGAACGAACGGGGAGGACCGAGCGGGACCCACGGCTCATCGGGACGAACGTGCCAACGTTCCCACCAGTCCCGGGGCGGGTGGACCTTCGGCTGCACCCGTTCGGTGAGATACCCCACGCGGAGCGTCAGGCTCCGGTTGCCCATCCGCCGAAGGTGGCGCGCAAGGCGGT
>Ga0187772_10001747_pt1 | contig 10499 bp, 10 predicted proteins | sample 0116_SJ02_MP15_2_FD_133137 | JGI IMG/M metagenome (GOLD analysis project Ga0187772, IMG submission 133137) | Tropical peat soil microbial communities from peatlands in Department of Meta, Colombia - 0116_SJ02_MP15_20_MG | ecosystem: Environmental > Terrestrial > Soil > Wetlands > Peat | place... | reverse complement strand
TACATTAATTACTAAAGTTTAGTAACTATTTTTAAGAATTATTCCACATTCCGTATTTGAAGTACCCGCCTCCCTATCCCCGTTCCCGTATCTGCTCTATGCGCTTCGCCCAATGCTTTTCTTACGGACACAGACACTCGCACTGACACAATGAAGTGACACGGTCACACGTGCGCGCCGAAGCGCCTGCCTGCGCGAAGCCGCTCCGGCGGGCGTAGGTAGGTCGCGTGATGCGCCGCCGACAGCGGGTGAAGGGCGGCTGATATCACCAATATCCCTCTCTCTCGATGATCGTAGCAACGCCCTGTCCCCCGCCGCAGCAGGCATTGGCCAAGCCGTAGCGGGCACCTTTCAGCTTCAGGATGCGCGCAAGGGTCCCGACCAGCCGATTGCCGGTGGCCCCCAGCGGGTGTCCGATCGCGGTACCGCCCCCCATGACATTGACCCGGTCCGGATCGATGCCCAGCTCTTTGATGCAGTTGAGCGCAACAATGCAGAATGCCTCGTTGATTTCCCAGTAGTCGATATCCTTTGCTTTCAGTCCGGCCTTTTCCAGGGCCAAGCGAGAGGCCGGCACCGGACCTACCCCCATGATCGTGGGGTCAACCCCGGCGAAACCGATGGAACGGAGGGTGGCCATGGGCTTGAGCCCTTTCTTTTTGGCCTTCTCCTTCGACATGAGGATTATCGATGTGGCCGCTGCATTCAAGGGAGAAGAGTTGCCGGCGGTAATCACGCCGCCTTCTTTAAAAGCCGGTTTGAGTTCCTTCATCCCCTCATACGTGGCACCGGCCCGCACGGCCATGTCCTGATCAACCACCATCATCGAGCCATCCGCCTGTTCGGCCTCGATGGGCAAGAACTCGTCTTTGAAGAAACCCTCCTTCTGTGCCTTTTCCGCCAGGTTGTGAGAACGTGTTCCCCATCGGTCCATGTCCTCTTTCGTGAAATCCCTCAGGGTGAAGAGTTTTTCAGCCGTAAATCCCATATTGGAGAGTGTGGGAAAGTCCCAATGTTTCATAGCCTCGTCATTCAAAAAACGGGGGTTAGGGCTGATGGCGCCTTCTTTTGCCCTCAACTTAGCGCCGTAATTCCGGGTCATGTGCTCCATCCCTCCCACGAGCACCGTGTCCGCAAAGCCGGCCGCTATCTCCAGAAATCCAATGTGGATGCCGGCCATGGAAGAGCCGCACTGCTGATCCACGAACTTGGCTGGAATGGTCTGGGGCAGATCCGCAAGGAGGATGGGATACCTGCCGCCATAGGTCCAATTCTCGTTCACGCCTACCGCGGATCCTACCAGAAAATCGTCCACCTCCTTAGGATCCACCTTGCTCCTCTTGAGCACCTCGGGCAGAAGGCGTGCCAGGAGGTCATCGGCCCTCAACTTGTAGAATACATCCCTTTCGGGCTCATTGGGCCTCGATCTGGATTGTGCTGTCCTCAAATATCCGACAATAACAACATCTCTCATCTCCTTCATCGGTGTACCTCCTCAATTTTTTTGGTTCGATCAGCACCCTGTGGCCGTTTTTTTCACCACATGAGCGGGTAGACATTTGGAGGGAAGCAGTATAAGAAATTTACCGCGATGTGTCAACAAGGCATCAGGCTCATTCATTGCCGCAGATAAAAAACCAGAAGTATGATTCAGTCTATATCAAAAAGTGGTTAAAGGCGTTTGGCCGGAACGTGCCCCGTCCCGCTCCCTGCGGGATAGACGGGGTCAAGGGGCACAATATCAAAGAAATTTTCTCTTCGGGAAGCCTCGGCCTGTGGCCGGGAGCTTCACAAATCATTGGGGGGAAAGTTCTTAAAGATATTTTTAGAAACGTAGAGAAGGAAATTCTATGACTGACATCGTAGGTAAACTCGCAAAGATATCTCTAATTTCGGTTCTTATCCCATTTTTTACTTGACAAAAGTTTAGCAATGGCATACTTTTAGCCAGTTCATGGCGCGACTTGATGAAAGAGAAATCATCTTAAAAATTCAGTCCCTTCGAAAGACCAAAGGAGTCACTTTGGATCAACTTGCAAAGATGACAGGTCTTACCAAAGGCTATCTCTCTCAAATTGAGAACTCCACTAAGACACCTCCTTTTTCAACTCTCGATAAGATTGCGTATGCATTAGGCGTGGATATTACCTACTTTTTTGTCAGCTGCGAGAATGAGCAGGCAGATTCAAAAATCACTGTGATCAAACCGGATGAGAGAAAGAGGGTTGCCCCGGGCGGCCTTCGCCGTGGCTATGGATATGAATCATTGGCCTACAAAAAGGCCGGTAAAAACATGGAGCCCTATCTTATCACAGTGGACTCCCAGGGCAGGGGCAGTTTCAAACATGATGGAGAGGAGTTTCTCTTCATTCTGGAAGGGACTTTGGAATTCAGCTTTGGCGGAAAGAAGTATATCTTAAAACCAGGATATAGTATCTACTTCGATTCAGGAATTGAGCATTCCGGCCGGGCTTTAGGCGATGAAAAGGTAAAGATGCTCTGTATTATATACAATTATCGAAGGGCGTAAATTTTTCAAATGGTAGTTTAGTAATAATAAACTTTATGGAGGTTCCTAATGGAAAAGCTTATCATCACTGCAGCGATCACCGGCGGGGCTTCGCCCGAGGACAATCCATACCTGCCGAAAACCCCTAAAGAGCAGGCGAAGGCGGCTTTGGAAGCCTATGAGGCGGGAGCAGCTGTGGTCCACATTCACGGGAGAAATCCCGAGACCGGCAAAGGTGAGCAAAAAGCCAGATGGTTTGAGGAGGCGATCGTCCCTATCCGGGAGAAATGCGACATGATTATCAATGTTACGACAGGAGGGTCAGGGAGGCGAGTGGATGGAGACTGGTTGTATAAGGAAATACCGGAAGAAAGCGTAAAAGGAAGAATATCTGTCATACCTGAATTATGTAAGAATCCCTTGGCAAAGCCGGACTTGGCCTCCTTTAATGCCGGTTCGCCTGTGATTGATATCTATAACAATAAGAAAAAGGAGTTTATTCTGAAGTTTGTGATGGTCCACAGCTTTCCAGACATGGTTCATGTGGCAGAAACGATGAAAGCCTGCGGGGTGAAGCCTGAGTTAGAGTGCTACGATGTGGGAATGATCAATAACGCCAGATTCTTGGGTGAGTCAGGGCATATTGAGAAACCTTTATATTTCCAATTTGTCTTAGGCGTGTTAGGCCAAATTCCCGCGACGGTCGATAACCTCATCCACATGGTTCGAAGCATTCCGGAAGGAAGTCCGTGGTCCGTCTGTGCCATTGGATTAAATGAGTTTGCCATGGGGACAATGGCGATTTTGATGGGAGGCCATGTCCGCGTGGGATTTGAAGATAATATTTATCTCTCGAAAGGAATAAAGGCTAAGAGTAATGCCGAACTTGTAGAGAAGGTCGTCCGTTTGGCGAAAGAACTGGATCGGGAGATCGCAACACCTCAAGAGGCCAGAACCATTCTGCGTCTTCCTCCAAAGCCCGGTGGTTGAAATCCTGTGGAAGCCAAACCCATTATTGAGACAAAAAAGCTTTCGAAGAATTTTGGAGCCCTGAGGGCTGTCAATGACGTCGACCTCAAGGTCTACCCGGGCCAGATTCATTCCATCATTGGTCCAAATGGAGCGGGAAAAACAACCCTTTTCAACCTCCTGACCGGGTTTCTTTCACCCAGCTCTGGAAGGGTCTCCTTTAAAGGATGGGAAATTACTCACTTACCCTCCTTTGCCATTTCCAGACTCGGTATTGGGCGCTCTTTTCAAACGACGAGCATTTTTCCGGATCTGACGGTCTTTGAAAATATTTGGATTGCCGTACAGTCCCGGACAAAGGCGAATTATAATTTTATTATTTCCCTGCGTGGACTGAGACCACTCGAGGAGAAAGCGGTGCAAATTCTGCAAAGGATCGGGCTGGCGGATAAGAAGGCGATGCCAGCGCGCAACCTTTCCCACGGTGAAAAGAGAATTCTTGATATTGGAATTGGTCTAGCGATAGACCCCGCCCTTCTCCTTTTGGACGAACCGGCATCCGGATTGACCGGGGAAGAAATATCCAGGGTCACTAAACTGGTGAAGGAGGTGGCGGATACGGTGACCATCGTCCTCATCGAGCACAATATTGACGTGGTATTATCCATTTCTGATAGAATCACCGTCCTCCATCAAGGCTCCGTGATTGCGGAAGACCGTCCGGATAAGATCAAAAAGGATCCGAAAGTCCAAGAAGCATACCTTGGGGGATATTAATTTGTTAGACATCAGTAATCTCCATGCTTACTACGAAGAAAGCCATATCCTCAAGGGCATTAGCCTTCGGGTAAAAGAGGGAGAACTCACAACATTATTGGGGAGGAATGGAGCCGGGAAGACGACAACGATGAAGAGCATTATGGGATTGATTATTCCAAAGGAGGGAAATATATCGTTTGACGGAAAGCGTCTTATCGGCCTCAAGCCACACCAAATTGCCCGCTTGGGAATTGGTTTTGTTCCGGAGGACAGGCGAATCTTCCCGAGCCTGACCGTTCTGGAAAATTTGAATCTCCCGGTCATTAAGAAAAGAGAAGAGGGGTGGGGTTTAAAGAAAATCTATGAATACTTTCCAAGGCTGGAGGAGAGGCAGGGACACAAGGGTTTTGAGTTAAGCGGCGGCGAACAGCAGATGCTCGCGATTGCCAGGATCCTACGAACCAAGGCCTCCCTCATTCTTTTAGATGAACCCACGGAAGGTCTTGCTCCTCTTTTTGTCCGAGGCATCGAGTCGATTTTACAAGGGATCAAAAAGAATGGGATCACCATGCTCTTAGTAGAGCAAAACACACGGTTTGCCGAGAGAGTGGGAGAAAGGCATTACATCCTCTCGAACGGAGAGATTGTTTATACGGGGGACCAACAAAGATTCATCATGGATGAGGCGGTTAAGGAAAGATATCTTGGCGTCTGAAAGTAGGTGAGATGCGGAACTTATTTGTCGATTTTAGGCGAGGGGAGAAAAGATCTCGTCTTCATTCGGAAAGAGGCCTACGGGAAAGGAGGAATGGCACATGAGAGGTAAAATCATCATCATAGGCATGATATGTTTCTTGTTCCTTTTGCGCGCACCTTATGCCCTAGCAAAAGATCCAGTGAAGGTAGGTGTGATTTCTGTTCTTTCAGGGCCGTTAGCGGTTGTCGGGAAAGGGGAGCCTGATGCGATCAAAATGTTGATCGAGGGATACGGACCCCTTCTGGGAGAAAAGGTCGAACTGGTTATCAAGGATCACGCTTACAGTCCGGGATTAGCCGTTGAGAGGGCAAAGGAGCTTTATGAAAAGGATAAGGTAGATGTGATCATTGGATGTCCGAACAGTGCTGCAGCCTTGGGGGTTTCTGATCAGGCCGCGAAGAACAAGAAGCTGTTCATCTCGACGGATGCTGGAACATGCGACCTGATTGCCCGTAACCCCTATACGATCAAGTGGAATTACAACGACTATATGCTTGCGACCACAGTGGGTCTCTGGGGAGCGGAGCATCTGGGAAAGCGGTGGTACACCATTACCTCGGACTATGCATGGGGGCATGATTTGTTGAAATACTTCACAGCGGCTTTAAAAAAGAAAGGCGGTGAACATGTTGGAAATGATATGGTCGCCGTGGGGACGGCCGATTACAGTCCTTATATTTTGAAGGCTGCGAAAGCGAATCCGGATGTCCTCGTGCTCTTAAATGTTGGAAAGGATGCGGTGAACTCCACCAAGGCGGCTGTAGAATATGGTCTGAAAAAGAAGGCCAAAATCGTTCATGCCCTTCTTTTTGAGGTCGATATCAAGGGAGCCGGGATCGATATTTTCGAGGGCGACTATACCGCTGCGTCCTGGAACTGGGTGGCTCCTATTCCGGGAGTCCGGAAATTTGCCGATCAATTTTATGAGAGATATGGAGACAGACCTATTTTTATGGCAGCGGGAGGCTATAGTGCCGCCCTGCAATATCTTGAGGCCGTGAAAAGGGCTGGGACGAAAGAACAGATCCCGGTGATCAAAGCCCTTCTCAACCATACCTTCAAGGATATTTTCGCAGACCCGGGTTTCGTCCGGGCGGAGGACCATCTTCAGCTGGCGAAGTCCTATCTTCTGAAGGTCAAGAAAGCTTCGGACGTTAAGGAGAAAGAAGATTATTTCGAAATCATAGGAAGCGTGGCAGCTGAAGAGGCCAACCCACCCGTAGGTTTCTTTGGTAGAAAGATCGGGGGGTTCTAACGGATGGAGGGGAGGAGTTCCTTCTCCCCTCCCGGGTATTCCATGGATATCCAATTTGTCTTTATACAACTATTTAATGGCCTCGCCCTTGGGTCCTTTTATATTTTATTGTCCCTTGGCCTGACCATTATCTTCGGGATGCTCGGAGTTGTCAACTTTGCGCACGGCGCTCTGTATATGCTGGGCGCCTACTGCGGGTATACATTGGTCCAGGTCTACTCGGGTAACTTTTGGATGGCTGTGATCCTCTCGCCTTTGATCGTTGCTCTTATTGGAATCGTGATGGAATCCACCCTGTTGCGTAAACTTTACGATCTTCCTCATTTCTACAATCTTCTCCTCACATTTGGTTTGATGATTTTTATCGAAGAATTAATTCAGATCATCTATTCACCCATGGGCAAACCCTTTAACACGCCGAAGGAGCTTCTTGGATCGATTGACCTTGGTTTCATGCTCTTTCCTAAATATCGCCTTTTTATATTAGGTGTCACTTTGTTCCTGGCCATTGGCATTTGGCTTTTCATGGGTAAAACAAAATTGGGAGCCATCATCCGGGCTGGCACGGACGACAGTGAGATGGTTGACGCGCTTGGAATAGACATCTCCAAAATATTCACATTGGTCTTTGGAATGGGGGCAGGCCTTGCAGGGTTGGCCGGAGTGCTCGCTGCGCCGCTTCAGAATATATTCCCCTATATGGGTATGGGAATATTAACTGAAACCTTCGTTGTGGTGATCATCGGCGGGATGGGTAGCATCTTCGGATCGATACTGGGCGGCATTATCGTTGGCGAACTGATCACGATGGGTGTCATCTTCTGGCCGCCCATGGCCAACACATTGATTTACATTTTTATGGCGGCCGTCCTTCTCCTGAGACCTCGCGGGTTTTTTGGTCGAGTTAAATTTTTTGAGTAGCCGATGGGAAGATTGAGGATGCCGAGCCTTATAAAGAATAGATGGTGCCTTGTGTGGCTGATTCCTCTGTTTATTTTCTTACCTTTTCTTACCCCTCACCATTCCCTTGCCAGCGAGATGCTGATCTTCGCCATATTCGCCATGGGATATGACATTCTTTTCGGTTATACCGGCCTTCTCTCCTTCGGACACGCAATCTTCTTCGGGGCAGGAGCTTACAGTTCAGGCCTGATCCTGATTAAACTTCAGGCACCCCTTTTGGTCGGCCTGTTGGGCGGGATCTTTGTGAGTTTGGTCATCGCCTTGGTCGTTGGCTTTTTGAGTATCCGAGTAAAGGGGATCTACTTTGTGATGGTTACGCTTGCTTTTTGCCAGATGTTCTACTTCATCGCACTCAAATGGTCTGGTCTTACCGGAGGGGACAACGGCCTCCACGGGGTACCCAGACCTTCGATCGGTCCGATCCATTTGGATTCCGAAATCCGGCTCTATTATCTCGTTTTGATGCTCTTTGTTCTCTGCCTTTTCCTGGCCTTAAGAATCGTCCGTTCCCCCTTTGGAAGAGCACTCCAATCTCTCAAAAGCAACGAGGACCGGGCAAAGAGCATCGGATTTAATACGAATCACTTTAAGCTCATCTCCTTTTTGATCTCCGCTTTCTTCGGTGCCTTAGCAGGGGGCCTGTATGCCTTACACCTTAACTTCGTTCCCCTCGAAACCTTAAACATCATGACGTCAGGGGACGTGGTGATCATGAGCATCATCGGCGGGATCGGAACACTCTACGGGCCAATTTTTGGGGCGATGCTTCTCGTTTACTTAAAAAATCTGTTGAGTGCTTGGACCGAACAATGGAATTTTATCATGGGAATCTTATTCGTTACCTCGGTATTAACCCTGCGCAGAGGAATCCTAGTGGAAGTGAAACAGAGATTGTTTCACAAGAGGTGATTCGTTATCATGGGAGAAATAAATCATTTAGCTACGGTCACAGACACTCACACTGACACTAATTTCTGCTGGGAGGCGATGAATATTAAGTCTGTTTTAGCTCATGTTCTCATAACGGTCGTTGTTTTCTTGGTCATTTCTTCTTTTGCTACTCTCACGGAAGGAGAGGAAGGATCTTCTTTATTCCGATCAAGAAGAGAGTGCTCCGGTACGTACGAAATTAAATTATTAAGTGTGGATGCTCCTCAAAGCGGGAACCTCTCACCCGACATAGCCTATTGGACGACGATTCATTTTGAGGCAGGCCTTAAACCAGAAATTCGCAGAGCTTGTTTCAGCTTCTCAGGTCGCGGCCAAACCTGTGCCGATATTCAGGCAAAAGATGTGATCTACCGATCCCCTCCATACTTCCGCGTACCGATTCATCTTTCTGCGGGTTCAAAGAGAATAGACTGTTATGCTGAATACATTCGAGATGGGAAAACACACCAAACAAGTACCGTAACGTATCGCGTCATTGTGACGAAGCCTGAAGAATAATCGCAGAAGACTTGCTTTTTTGCATGAATAACTAAAGTTTAGTAGCTATTTTTGAGAATTATTCCGCAATCCCTGTCTACCGGCAGGCCCTGAACCTATCACGGAACGGCGTAGGCAGGTTCACCCGCCGAAGCCTCTTGGCGTAGCCGGGCACTTTACCGTTGGATGTTTACGCTATGCTCCATACGCTATGCTCTATGCCTTTCTTACGGACACGAATCACGGGCACGGACACGTTCTTGATATAGTAAGGCAACCTCAGTGGTGGGAGTGGTAAGATGCATGATGTGAAAAGGCGATTCAGAAAAACATCTCCTCACTCCTTCATACATCCAAACCGGAAAGACGCCTCGCTATTATCAAGAGATTGCAATTAATCGTACAGTCCAAGCAATCTTCCAGGGTAAACCTCGAATTTTGCTGACAATGGCGACGGGAACTGGGAAAACACTCGCTGCCTTCCAGGTTTGTTGGAAGCTTTGGAATACACGATGGAATAAGAGCGGGAAATAAAGGCGTCCTAAAATACTCTATTTGGCTGACCGAAACATCCTAGTTGATGATCCCAAAGATAAGGACCTCGCTCCGTTTGGAGATGCCCGCTGGAAGATAGAGAATGGTGTAGCCACAAAAGCCGGGAGATTTACTTTTCAACTTATCAGTCTATAGCCAAGGATGAGCGACGTCCGGGTCTTTACAAAGAATATGCTCCCGAATTTTTCGATCTCATTATCGTGGGTGAGTGCCACCGGGAGAGTGCTCGGGATGAAAGTAATTGGCGTGAGATTCTTGAATATTTCAAGCCTGCTTATCAACTTGGTATGACCGCGACAAACGGCGACACGGGGATGGGGGGATGAGGGAAAAACACTTGGGACGCGGAGAGAGAGAGACTCAAAGGCAGATAGGGAGAAACGGATACCCGGAGACAATAAGATTATTGGGAGATAAAGAGGGTCAGAGATTGTAAGTGATCCGCAGCCCGATTCCATAGGTGCCGGTGTTGTACTTGCTGTCTGCTGCGGAGCTGGCATCTGCCATCTGCCCAACGTGAGATCCGGAAAGATACAAGTCTTCCCGGTAGGTGCTCTAAGCTCTCCCGTGGATCCAGAGCCAACTGGCCTGTCCCCACAAGGTGGAAGACCATCCTGTTATTCGACAAGTAGAGTAAACCCGGGGAAAGATCCTAGGGTCGGCCTTGAGAGATTGAACTTAACGGTGGTACCTCCAATGTCCCCCGTGCCAGACTCTTCCCCATCTGAACAGGGACTCGGGGTCAGGCTTGAGAAATTGAAATTTGGTGTGTCGGTGTAGATGCGGCAACTCTTTATCCTTGAGTTTGGTAAGAATTCAGATGTCATCCATAAAAGGGGATACGAATCTGTTGGAGAAGGTTAATTAGGTGGTAACCAAGAACCATGCAACACCGTCATCCCAAGGGATTGTACTTTCTTTTCTTCACAGAAATGTGGGAGCGGTTCTCTTATTACGGCATGAGGGCGCTTCTCGTATACTACATGATCCAACATCTTCTGTTCACCCAGGAGCGAGCGTCTCAAATTTACGGCCTGTATACGGGGTTTGTCTATTTCACGCCCTTCTTCGGTGGGCTGCTCGCTGACCGGGTTTTGGGGCAGCGGCGCACCGTTATCGTGGGAGCGGTGCTCATGGCCATTGGGCACTTTCTTATGGTTCTCGAGAGCCTGTTTTTTCCAGCCCTGCTGTTCCTGATTCTTGGAAACGGTGCTTTCAAGCCGAACATTTCTACGCAGGTCGGCGCTCTTTACTTTCAGGCCGATCACCGGCGTGACCGTGCGTTCACCATTTTTTACCTTGGC
>Ga0187772_10001746_pt1 | contig 10499 bp, 9 predicted proteins | sample 0116_SJ02_MP15_2_FD_133137 | JGI IMG/M metagenome (GOLD analysis project Ga0187772, IMG submission 133137) | Tropical peat soil microbial communities from peatlands in Department of Meta, Colombia - 0116_SJ02_MP15_20_MG | ecosystem: Environmental > Terrestrial > Soil > Wetlands > Peat | place... | reverse complement strand
CGGCGCGTGCAGTTTTTATGTGGGGTTTTCCCCTGTTGGGCTGGGATGTCGAATCAAGCGAAAACCGATTTGAAGTTTGGCGGAGCGACGGCGTTCATCCTGCTGCTGCTCGGTTATCTCGCCTACACCGGCGTGCAAGACAGCAAGAGCTACTACGTCACCATCAAGGAATTGCACAAGATGGGCGACGGCGCGTACTCGAAGCGGTTGCGCGTGGCCGGCAACGTCCAGCCCGGCTCGATCAGGCGCACTGGAACCCACGTGCAATTTGTGCTGGTGGAGGAAGATCAGACCCTGGCAGTCGACTACACCGGAACCGAAGCCCCTCCCGACACTTTCAAAGACGACTCGCAAGCCCTGGCCGACGGCCGTTACGATCGTGATGGCGTCTTTCACGCCAAGCAATTGCAGGCCAAGTGCGCCTCGAAATACGCGCCGCAACAACCTGGGGCGCCGGCCAACGGAACCCAAGAGGTTCAACCCACGAAAAGCGCCACCTAGGCTTGAGGCCTTTTAGGTAGCCAAACGCCTAGATAGCCGAACGCCCGGTTTGCATGACCGGGTCGGTCAGGCTCGAAGTGCGACTGCGGATCATCCAGCGCAAGGCCCGCGTCGTTCCAATCGCCGCACCAAAAGCGACGACCGCGATCACCGGCACGAACCATTGTCCGAGAAGTTCGTGCATTCGCTCCGGATGATCCGGAGTGCCGACCTGCAGCGTGCAGCATTTGCCTACTCCCAGCCACAATCCTACGGCGGAGTCGAACGGCTTCATGAAAATCGAGACCGTCAGCACAAGCGCCGTCCCATAGCCGATCAGAGCCAGAAAGAACGCGAGCATGCCTTTCGTTCCAAGCATTGCCCAGCGCCAGCAGGTGCGCAGCAGAAGCCAGGGCGACACGCTGCGCCCGGCGCGCTGCAGCAGGCACTCGGTGGAGTACCGCTCGGCCAGCTCTTCGGGAGAACCCAGCATCCGCAGCACCCGGTCGACGGCGCCATCGCGATCCGCGGCGGATGCGGCCGAGTCCAGCAGATGGGCACGAATCTCGCGCAAGATGTCTTCCCTTTGCCCTGATTCAACGCCGGCAAGAGCGGCTTCGAGACGATTGAGATATTGCTCGATACGGACGTCGACGACCTGTGTGGACGCAATCATCGTTCCTTCCCTCCTGTCACCGGTTCAACGAGGGCGGCGAGTTTGGCCGCGAACTCGTTCCAGGCTCCTGCCATCTCCCGAACCCGGAGCCGGCCCGCCGCCGTCAGCCAGTAATACTTCCGCGGGTGCCCGGCCTCGGCTTCGACCCATTCCGACTGCAATAATCCTTCGGCTTTCAGCCGCCCTAGGATCGGGTAGAGCGTTCCCTCGGCGATCTCAAGCTGCGACTTGCCGGCCAATTCCCGGAGGATTTCGAGGCCGTACAGGCGCGACTGCCACATCGTCGCCAGGATCGCCATTTCCAGGCATCCCTTGCGCAGCTGGGCCTCCCAATTCTGCCCACGCTCGCCGTTGCCATTGATCGCCATATACCTTGTAATGCTATGTATTATGCTTCGTCATGCTTTCCTTGTCAAGCGTAATCGTGGAATGGTGCTTCGGCACGCCGGCAAGGGTTGCTTTGCAAATCTCTGCTGAAATGCATAGATTCGCTATCGAGATTGCAGCGTGATATTGTCCGGATTTCTCCGGCTCCATGGCTGACGCGTCGCAAGGCCTTCCCACTATCGCCGTCACCAATGTCGTCAAGCAGTTCGGCCGTTTTGCCGCGCTGCGGGGCGTGACCGCCGAATTCGACGCCGGTCGATTCCACGCCATTCTCGGCGACAACGGAGCAGGGAAGACTACGCTCTTGCGCGCCCTGGCCGGTCTGGCGCATCCCGCGCGGGGTGAGATTTCGATTTTCGGCAAGACTCCCAAGGAGGCTAGCCGCGATATCGGCTACATGGCGCATCCCTCGCTTCTTTACGACGAGATGAGCGGCATGGAAAATCTCTGCTACTTCGCCGGGCTCTATGGTATTCCCGGCGACGCGCGTCCGAAGGAAGCAATTCGACAGGTTGGACTCGATCCTGACCTGAAGCGTCCGGTTGGCCAGTACTCGCAGGGCATGCGCCAGCGGATGTCACTGGCCCGCGCGCTCTTGCAGGATCCCAAAGTCCTGCTGCTCGATGAACCCTTCTCTAACGTTGACGTGCATTCTGCAGGAGAAATGGTCCGATTGCTAAAGAGCATGCGCGACGTTGGCAAGACCGTCTTTGTCGTGACCCATCAGGCGCCGCTGCTTGAGGGCGTTGCCGACGAATTCATCTGGATGGAGGCCGGCCAGATCGTCGATCGTACGGTCGGTACGAACCGAAAAGCGCACCCGGTTCCGGAATCTGGAAATCCGCGGGGGAATGAGGGATGAAATCTCTCTGGCGCGTCACGCTTACGACGCTGAAAAAAGACATCCGCCTCGAGTGGCGCTCGAAAGATGCGCTCAATGCGATGCTTTTTTTTTCGCTACTCGTGGTGGTGATCTTCGCCTTCTCGTTCGATCCGCTCTCGGAGGAATCGCGGCATATCGTGGGAGGACTGATCTGGGTCGCATTTCTCTTCGCCGCCATCGTGGCCCTGAATCAAACCTGGGCGCGCGAACTGCGCAATCAGGTGCTCGACGCGTACCGTGTTTCTCCGGCTCCGGCCAACGCGCTTTTTCTCGCCAAAGCCCTCGGCAATTTTCTCTTCGTCAGCGTGCTCGAAGCACTGATGACTCCGCTTTTCGTCGTTTTCTATAACCTGCACGTGCTCGGTCCGGCGTGGCAGTTGATTCCTATCGGCTTGCTTGGTACCTGGGCGCTCGTCGTGAACGGTACGTTTTTCGCGGCCATGTCGGTGCGCACGCGCAGCCGCGAGATCATGCTGCCTCTGCTGCTGTTTCCGATTTCAATCCCCGCCGTGCTCGGCATGGTCGCCGGGACAACGGCAATTCTTACGGGAGAGGACTCAGCGCGCTTTTACATCGTATTGCTTCTCACCTACGATGTGGTGTTTACTACAGCTTGTCTAGCCTTGTTCGAGACGGTCCTCCACGCGGAATGAAGTGGCTCTTCCCCATCTTGTCGATTCTCACCGCGATCCTGCTCGCCTACGCGTTGTACCAGGCTCTGGTGGTCGCGCCGACGGACGCCTTGCAGGGAGATGTCTACCGCATCATCTACTATCACGTGCCTTCGGCCTGGACGGCGTTTCTTCTCTTCTTCATCAATTTCGTGGCTTCGATCGAGTACTTGGTCGGCGCAAAACCCTCGGCAAGATCTGCGGCGAAATGGATTGTGATCGCCATCGGCGTCATCGGCGTGATTGCGACCTTTATTCCCGCGGTCCAGCAGATGCTGCCCAACGGAATGCGCCCCACCGCCGTGGCGACGACCATCCTGCTGATTCCAACCTCTTATTTCTTGATCGGAAAACTGTTTCCCGGCCAGCGCCTCGATGTGCTCGCTGTAACTACCGCTGAGGTTGGCGTGGTCTTCTGCACGATCGTGCTCGTTACAGGACCTATCTGGGCGCGGCCGGTGTGGGGTGTCTGGTGGGCGCCGGGTGACATTCGCCTCACCTCCACGCTCGTGCTGTGGCTCATCTACGTCAGCTATCTTATGCTGCGGCGCTTTTCGAGCGGGTCGCAGACTCAGGTGCTGGCCGCTGCGCTGGCTGTTTTCGGCGCGCTTGATGTCCCGCTGGTTTATTTTTCGATCTGGTTTTTCCGCACCCAGCACCCTCAGCCGGTGATCGGTGGAGGCGGTTCGATGGATCCCCGCATGCTGCACACACTTCTGATCAGCTGGATGGCGTTCTTGTTGTTTGCGTTTCTCGTCTGCCGCTCTCGCTTTCGCCTCGAGCTTCTTGCTCGTGAAGTCGAAGAGGCTCATGCTATGGCTTCGCTAGCAGGAAGCCCGGCAGCCACCAGCTTGCCGCTCCATCGGAGCCCGAAATGAACGCCATCAAGTTTCTCTTCGCTGCTTATATCGCCACCTGGCTGATTCACGCCTTTTATCTGGGAACACTGGTGCGCCGCTTCAGCCGGCTTCGCAGAGAGTTGAAGGAAATAGGCAAGAAGTGAAAACGGCCAGAGGACCCGACTCCCGGGGGGCGGTGAGCGTTCGTGGGTTGCGAGTTTGGAGCCGAGCGTCGATCACCAACAGCCGAAGGCTCGGCTGCGGAAGGTACCACCCCTTACTTTACTGGGCTGCCTTCCATTCCTTCTGCAGCGTAGACACAAAATCTGCGCTGTCTTCCGGTCGGAGGAATTCGTAGTTTTCGATCATGGCGGCGGTGCCGATGCGGAACGAAGGTAGCGGTCGATCAACGCGAATCACGCGCGCATGAAACCGCACGCGCACCGAATCGGTCAAAGTCACATGCGGGGGAAAGGTCAGGGTCACTTCCAGTCTCGTTCCCGCAGACACCGCCTGGTCCAGGTAAAAGAAAACTCCGCGGGCGCTGACGTTCTGAGTTTCGGTGTAGAACTGGTTGGCGCCGTCGACGCGGACAATGGCGGGCAAACGCATGTCAAAGCGCCGCATCATCCGCCGGTCTCGGGGAGTGAGTTGCATGGCAGAAGACTCCGCCCTATGGCTATCCGCGGGGCGCACCTTTCAGGAAGGCCTGACAGCTGGGGCCCCTCTGCTTCGAACCCCTTGAGTCGCAAGCCGGCCAGGACCCCGCCCCGCTGCCTTGAATGTATAGAGCCGACCGCGGTTTGCAACAGCAAAATCGCGGGTGGAACTGATTCGGTAATCGTTCCCCCATTTGGAATTGAGGCCAACACAACTCGCTACCACTTACAATTTCTGTCTTGTCCGGCATCTTTCCGCACTTCCTGCCGCATCTGAGAAATCTTGAAGCGGCATGACGGGCGGCGCCGCTTGACTTGTCTATCCCTTAGATGTTTAAGTAGTTATTTATTTTTTCAGCCAGTTTCAGGAACCCAGCAAGCCGTAGGCCCGTGCACCGCCGCTACGTCGGCGCGTGGCTCTGACGGACGAGTGCGCCGTCGCCAATTTCACCCGGATCGAGCGGAATGGGGACCCGACCGGCATGGCTTGGCCGGGCCAGGCAAGGACCCGGAATGAACGGGCTGGTATGAGCTGTGTGAGGGTCTCAGAATACCCTGGACCCACCGATCCATCGGGAGGAAACGCGTGAACGTTGATCGCAGTATCAAGGGAACGTCAGTGGTTCGTCTAGTTGCCGCGGGCTTCGCGCTGCTGGCGCTGGGATGGATGATTCTCGGCGTGAGTTCCCGTTCCCGCACCGCCGATACGGCACCTCTTCGGTCTTTTGCAGCTAGCCCTTTTACCGTTTCCTCGAAGCTTCCCACTCTGAAGTCGGGCGATCTGGCGCGTGCTCGCAACGTCTTTGCCGGGCTGCCGTTGGTCTTTGAACCGAACGAGGGTCAGGCCGGTCTGAATCCCACCGACGATCGCGCTTTCTTCATGGCTCGTGGTTCCGGATACTCTCTGTTGCTCGGTTCGGAAGGTGCGACGCTGAATCTGGTATCGAGGGCTTCGACGAAGTCGACCTCTGCGAAAAGTGTTTCAGGCATGAACCGCGTCGAATCGCTGCAAATGAAGTTCGTTGGGGCAAATCCACATCCGGCGATTACCGCCTCCGATCGCCTGGCGGGAGTGACAAATTATTTCCTGGGCAATAGCCCGTCTCACTGGCGTCTCGCGGTTCCGCAGTTCGCCCGCGTGCGCTACGAAAATATTTATCCGGGGATCAATCTGGTTTTCTACGGCAATCAAGGACATCTCGAATACGATTTTCAGATCGCTCCCGGTGCGGATCCGGATCGGGCCGAGCTCGAATTTGACGGCGCGAAGCAGCTCGAGCTGAAAGATGGTGATCTGGTGATTCACGGTGAAAGTGGCAGTCTGCGGCTGGCTGCTCCAGCCGTTTATCAGACGGCCAATGGCCTCCGTCAGGCGATTGCCGCCAATTTCGTGCTTCGCGGCCGTAATCGTGCCGGCTTTGCGATTGGGGCTTATGATCGTTCGCGCGAACTCGTCATCGATCCGATACTCTCGTTCTCGACCTATTTCGGCGGCAGCGGCGACGAATTGAACACCTTCGTCGCGATTGATGGCAGCGGCAATATTTATCTCGCTGGCTCGACGACCTCGCCGAACCTGCCGGTCTCCAGCGGCGTGTTCCAGAGCACGCTCAATGGTACCCAGAACGTGTTCATCGCCAAGATCACGCCGCCGGCCATTTCACCGACACAGTCGGCATCACTGGTTTACGTGACGTATCTCGGCGGCAACGGTTCTGATACCCCTGTCGGCATCGGCGTTGATGCCGCCGGAGACGCCTTCGTCGCCGGCAGCACGACCTCGACCAATTTCCCAACGACGGCGAGCGCGTACCAGACTGTGCCCGAAGCCGGCAGCAGCGGTCCGCAGCATGTCTTCGTGACCGAACTGGTCGGACCCAATACTTCCACTCCGGCGCAGACCCTGTTCTATTCCACGTATCTTTCCGGCAGCGGCGACGATGTCGCTAGCGGAATGACTATCGATTCTCAGGGATTCGTTTACGTCACGGGCACGACTACTTCCCTCAAGCCTCAGGATTACGCCGCCACCAGCCAGTTCCCGGTCACCAATATTCCGAACACTTTGCCGTATCAGAACATTCCTCGTTCCAGCATCATTCAGTTCTTCGTCACCAAGGTCTACACGCAGGCCGCGCATCAAGGCAGCATCTACTATTCAACGTATTTCGGCGGTGGCAGTTCCGCCACGCCGACTCCCGTCGCGGTCGGCGGCAACATCGCCGTCGATCCCACAGGGAACATTTATTTCACCGGAACGACCAATTTCATTTACACCGGAACATCGCCGACCAGCGACTTCCCGATACTCAATGCGTACCAGCCGTGCCTTGATCAGCCGCCGCCGACGGTCTATGTCAATCCGCCGACCTGTCAGAATACTGCGACCACGTCGAATACCGATGCCTTCATCGCGAAACTCAATCCCAACCCGACCACAGTCACCTCGCAGGCCTCGCAACTGCAGTGGTCCACATATCTCGGTGGGACGGGGAACGATTCCGGCACCGGCATTGGGCTCGATTCAGGCGCTGTCAACGTCTACGTTACGGGAACGACCGATTCTCCGGGGCTAGGAGTGGCGGCCAATGTCACCAACGCTGGAACATACCAGCACTGCCTGGACTCTCCCACAACTCCCGCGACGACCGCATGTCCGACGATCCCAGCACCGGTTCCAACGGACGCCTTTGTGGGGCGGCTGAGCAACCCTGCGTTTAGCACAACCCTTACCAATGTCTCGCTGAACTACTTCTCGTATCTTGGCGGCAGCGGCAACGATGCCGGCCTTGCCCTGACAGTCGATACCGGAAACGGAGCGGTCGTCACCGGATGGACGCAGTCCACGGATTTTCCAATTTTCCCCACGCCGAATGATGGCATTCAAAGCAGCCTGAATGGAACGCAGGATGCATTTATTGCGCGGCTCTACACCAACGTGATAACCGGGCAAAACACGACCAGTTCCTGGGCCACTTATTTCGGTGGAAGCGGCATTGACCAGGGTGATGGAGTTGCGCTCGACAGCAACGGCGCCGTCTACGTCTCCGGCCAGACGAACTCCCCGGACCTTCTCGTCGAAAAGCCACTCCCTGCGAACGAAGGCGGATCGTACAACGGCGGCTATGACGCGTTTGTGACACAGTTGACCTCGGCCGCCAGTCTTTCGATCACAGGTACGCTTCTTCTCGGTCCAAACCAGACCTACATCAGCGGCGGCAACCAGGCAACGTTCACTTACATCGTGACGAACAACGGCCCGGATCTCGCCAACACCGTGATCATCAACGACGATCTTCGTCCTCTGACCACCGTCATTCCGCTGCAATTCAACTCCGCAACCGCCAGTTCGGGTATCTGCGGCGGCGGATCCAACGGCCAGAGCGTGAGCTGTAACATCCCCACGCTGCAGGCTGGATCGACTGCCATCATCACGATCATATTGACGCCAACCGCAACCGCTACGGGCAATTCGGCCACCTTCAACGGTGGGACTGTAACGGCCACCGCGGTCAACAACGTGACGCCGGCGCAGACCTCGGTCTCGGCGTTGATGTCGGACTTCACCCTGAGTGTCGTTCCAGCCAACGTCACTGTGCCGCAAGCTGGAGACACAGCCAGCTATCAGGTGCAGCTCACGCCTCATCCCGTTTACGGGACGCCGATTGCCCTGAGCGTGACTGGCCTGCCCACGGCGACGAACTCAGTCTTTACGGCCACGCCAATCACTTTGCAGGGAACCAGTCCGGGCTCGACGATCTTGAACATCGGTACCACCACGCGCCCCATCAACACGCTGACCAGCCTGTTCCGCCGCCACTTCTACGCGATCTGGTTGCCCATCCCAGGGATGGCTTTGTTTGGATTGGGTTCAGGCGGCAAACGCCGCCGGCGCATTCTCGGATGGATGATGCTCTACCTGCTGCTGGCCCTCGTGGTGTTCTTGCCATCGTGCAGCGGCCAGATCATTCAGCCTCCAGCCACTGGAACTCCTGCCGGCACCTACACGCTGACGGTCACCGCGACCTCGGGCACCGACAGCAAGAGCCAGAGCATCGTGCTGACTGTTCCGTAAGAGGATCGCTCGACGCAGAAGAGGATTAGCTGATCTCTATGCTAGGTGCGGCGCGCTCGCCCTACGCTCCCGCGGAAAGCTTGTGGTGGCTCTTGGCTTCGGCGATTCCATACTGCCGGATTTTGTAGAGTAATGCCTTGTAGCTGATCTGCAGCAAGGCCGCGGCCTGCTTGCGATTCCAGTTTGTCTGCTCGAGGGCGCGGGTAATGGCTTGCGCCTCGGCTTCATCCTTGGCGGTGCGGGCCAGTGACTTTAATCCACCTGTCTCGCTTGTCTTGGAATCTCCGCGCATGCCGCCGTTGTCGTCATCGCGCGGCAGAAGTTCCGCCATCGCCAGCGTCTCGTCGCCTAGAATCAGATATCGCTTCAGGAAATTATTCAGTTCCCGCAGATTACCCGGCCAGGAGTGCTCCTGGCAGGCCTGTAGCAGCGCGGGAGACAGCGGCAGCGGCGGCCGCGCGTAGCGCTCGGCCATGCGCGACATCGAGTGCTTCAGCAGAATCGGAATTTCTTCTTTCCGCTCGCGCAGCGGCGGTAAATGCAACGTGAAGGCGTTCAAGCGGTAGTAGAGATCCTCGCGCAGCCGCTTGGTCGCCAGCGCTTCGGGAATGTTGATATTGGTCGCCGCCAGAATTCGCACGTCAACCTTGATCACCGACCGGCTGCCCAGCCTCGAAAACTGCTGGTCTTGTAGAACATGCAGCAGCTTGGCCTGCAGTAGCGGAGGCATCTCGCCGATTTCATCGAGCAGAATCGTACCTTTGTTGCACAGTTCGAACTTGCCCGGCTTGGCGTGGGTCGCTCCGGTGAATGCGCCCGGCTCGTACCCGAACAACTCGCTCTCCAGCAGGTCTGCCGGTACAGCAGCGCAATTTACCTTCAGAAATGTGCGATGTGCCCGCGGCGATAGCTTGTGGATCAATCGCCCAAGCACTTCTTTGCCCGTTCCGCTCTCGCCTAGCAGAAGTACGGGAATATCGACGTTGGCCACCAGCGCGGCCTGCGAACGGATCTTTCGCATCACCGGGCTGGCCGCGATGAAGAACACGTCCTCGGCCAGCTCTTCCACTTCACCGCCGTAAGCTTGTTTGCCCTGCCCGAGGCTCAGATCGATCACGGCGTCCAGTTCCGCTTTCTGAAAGGGCTTGGTGAGGTAGTCCTGCGCTCCGAGCTTCATCGCTTGTACGACTTTGCGCGTGTCGCTCACGCAAGACAGCATCACTACCTTTGCACCGGGGCGCATCTGGCGCAGTTGCTCGAGCGTCTGCAGTCCGTCAATGCCGGGCATGAGCACATCGAGCAGAACGAGGTCGGGTTGCAGCCCTTTCTCCACCAGTTTCAGCGCTTCTTCGCCGGTGGTCGCGGTGTCCACTTTGTAATCGTCGACTTCCAGCAGCGTCTTGATGTAACGCAGCATGCCGGGCTCGTCATCGACCAAAAGGATTTTCGCAGTCTGCTTCATCGAGCCTTTCCCTTTGCGGCAGCCGCCGCGGCAGCTTGTTTGTAGGGGACCAGGAAGGAAAACTTTGAGCCTCCGGCTGGATCGCTCTCCACCCAGATTTTGCCTCCCATCGCATGCACCAGGCGGCGCGCGATGGCCAGTCCCAAGCCCACGCCCTCTTGTGCCTCGGCGCCGGGAAGCCGGAAGAAGTCGTCAAAAACTTCCAGGTGAAACTCGGCCGGAATCCCCGGCCCGGTGTCGGCCACGCTGATTCGAGCGGCGTTGGGCTGACTCAGATTCTGCCGTCGCCGCTCGGCTGCGGAAGGCACCGCCACCGCTCGCCGATCCCACATGTGCGGCTCGGCATGCAGCCATACGGTTCCCCCTG
>Ga0187772_10001745_pt1 | contig 10500 bp, 10 predicted proteins | sample 0116_SJ02_MP15_2_FD_133137 | JGI IMG/M metagenome (GOLD analysis project Ga0187772, IMG submission 133137) | Tropical peat soil microbial communities from peatlands in Department of Meta, Colombia - 0116_SJ02_MP15_20_MG | ecosystem: Environmental > Terrestrial > Soil > Wetlands > Peat | place... | reverse complement strand
TATCTAGAAGAGGCGAAGAGGGTGGCAAACGAGATAGCTTCCAAATCCCCCGTCGCCACCAGGCTGGCGAAGATGGCAGTGAACAAGGCATTCGAGATGGGGCTGACCCAAGGCATCGACTTTGAAAGGGAGGTCTTCTACCTCTTGTTCGCCTCTGAAGATAAGGACGAAGGAATGAAGGCATTCCAGGAGAAACGCAAGCCGGAGTTCAAGGGGAAGTAGTTGGAGTTCACGACGATAAAGACTTCCACTGGCAATGGGGTTCTCTGGATAACCCTGAACAGGCCTGACAGGTTGAACGCATTCGACGAGCAGATGGGAGTGGAACTACTCGAAGCGCTCAAGGAGGGGGAGAAGACTCCCGAGGCGAGGTGCCTTGTCCTGACGGGGGAGGGGAGGGCCTTCTCGGTAGGGGAGGACCTCAATGCCAACAGGAGCATGATGGAGAGCGGAAAGCCTGTACACCTTGGGGAAGTCCTGCAGAGGAAGTACAACCCCATCGTCCAGCGGCTTCGGAAGATGGAAAAACCCGTACTGGGAGCTGTGAACGGCACCACGGCAGGAGCGGGGCTGGGGCTGGCCCTTGCGTGTGATCTTAGAGCTGCGTCGGACAAGGCGACCTTCCACGAGTCGTTCATCAAAGCAGGCCTCGTCCCTGACTCTGGAACAAGCTTCTGGCTGAGCCGGATCCTCGGACTGGGGAAGGCCATGGAAATAGGCCTGCTGGGGGAACCGATAGACGCGACGAAGGCGCTCAACCTTGGGTTAGTCAACTGGGTCTTCCCCGACAACATGTTTAGGACCGAAACAGAGAGAATCGCAGAGAGACTGGCCAAAGGCCCCACGAAGGCGATGGGGCTTACGAAGAGGGCGCTAAACAGGGCAGTCGTCGTCGACATAGACTCCGCCCTTGAATACGAGATGTACCTGCAGGAAATCGCGGGAAGGACCCGCGACCACGAGGAAGGCGTCAAGGCATTCTTCGACAAGAGGGACCCCGAATTCAAGGGGGAGTAGGCCCGTTGGGTGAGACATCGAACAGGCGATGGACGGGGTAATGGAACAAGGCTCAAGGGCGTGCGCGGAGCCTCCCTCGGTGTTTCAGCAAAGAAGATAAGCGCCGGACCGCCTGCGGGAAACGTGAAAGGCGCGGCGGTGGTCGTCGATGCCGTGAGGACCCCAATCGGCAAGTACGGGGGCATACTGAGGTCTGTCCGCCCCGACGACCTAGGAGCCCTGGTCCTGCGGGAGGTACTCCAGAGATCCAAAATCGACCCTGCCTCAGTTGACGATGTCTACTTCGGTTGCTCAAATCAGGCGGGAGAGGACAACAGGAACGTCGCAAGGATGGCTGTTCTCCTGGCCGGCATGCCCTATTCGGTGCCAGGAGCAACGGTGAACAGGCTCTGCGGGTCTGGGCTCGAGGCGATCAACTCAGCGGCGAGGGTCATTGCGGCTGGCGAGGGAGAGGTGCTCCTCGCCGGGGGCGTGGAAAGCATGACAAGGGCCCCATTGGTCATGCTGAAGCCGGACGCAGCCTACATGCGAGGTACAGCGACACTGGTAGACTCGACCATCGGATGGCGCTTCGTGAATCCAGCTTTTCCGAAGGAATTCCCGCCGTATTCTATGGGGGAGACTGCCGAGAACCTGGCCGAGAAGTACAGGATCAGTAGGAGCTCTCAGGACGAGTTTGCATTCAACAGCCACATGAAGGCCGTGGAAGCGACAAGAAGCGGGACGTTTGCGGAAGAGATCGTCCCTGTAAGGACGCCAGAGAAAGAGGATGTGTCGTTGGACGAGGGGCCGAGGGCTGACACTTCAATCGAGAAGCTCGCGTCGTTGAAGCCTGCCTTTCGAAGGGAGGGCACCGTCACCGCGGGGAATTCGTCGGGTATCAATGATGGGGCCGCGGCGCTCGTCCTGACGGACGAAAACAGGGCGAAAAGCCTCGGGCTCAGGCCAATAGCCCGAATCCTTGGCTCGGCAACCGCGGGAGTCCATCCGAGCTATATGGGAATAGGACCGGTGTTCTCCACGCGCAAGCTGCTTTCCAGGCTTGAGATGAGCATGAACGAATTTGGCATCGTGGAGCTCAACGAAGCGTTCGCGGCGCAGGTGCTTGCATGCGTCGCAGAGATGCCCGAGTTCGAGATCGGGAAAATGAACCCGAATGGTGGAGCGATCGCTCTGGGGCACCCTCTTGGGTGCAGCGGAGCCAGGCTCGTAACCACGCTACTTCATCAGATGCGCAGGAAGGGGACAAGGTACGGACTGGCTACGATGTGCATAGGCGTCGGACAGGGCATCTCGACTGCCTTCGAGCTACTGAAGTAAGAGTTATGTCCCCCCAATAACTCTGCTACGTGAATTTGCAGGTGGAAACGGTCCCGAACTATCAGATGTTCATAGACGGGGGATGGGTGGACTCCCACTCGGGAAAGCACTATCCCGTGTTCAACCCAGCAAAGGGGGAGGTGCTGGCCCATGTCCCGAAGGGGGACTCGGAGGACGTAATGGCTGCGGTGGACGCGGCAAAGGAAGCTTTCGAGGACCCCTCGTGGAGGGGGATGGACCCAAGCAAGCGCGGGAGGCTGCTTTACAAGGTGTCACAACTGCTCAGGGAAAGGCTGTCAGAGCTCGCGAAGCTGGAGACGCTGAACAACGGCAAGCCGCTAGGGCAGGCAAAGGGGGACATGGCCATGGCCGCACGGCACTTCGAGTATTTCGCTGGGATGGCAGACAAGATCCAGGGGAGCACCATACCGATACCTGGGAACAGGCTTGATTACACACTCAAGGAGCCCCTTGGAGTCACAGCTCACATAGTGCCCTGGAACTATCCCCTCGTCATGGCAGCCAGGAGTATCGCCCCCGCACTTGCGGCCGGGGACACTGTGGTGGCAAAGCCCGCGTCGTTCACACCTCTAACTCTGCTTAAGTTCGCCGAGGCGTGCAAGGAAGCGGGATTGCCTGACGGCGTTGTCAACGTCGTTACTGGCGGCGGGGATGATCTTGGAGGGACACTCATCAAGCACCCAGACGTAAAGCTGACCGCACTAACAGGGTCTGTCGAGACCGGGATGAAGGTCATGGAACTCGCCTCGAACAATCTGTCAAGGGTGGTCCTTGAGCTCGGGGGGAAGAACCCGCACATCGTGTTCGCTGACGCAAACATGGAGAAGGCAGCCTCAGCTGTCCTCAACGGGATTTTCACGAATGCGGGGCAGATGTGCTGGGCGGGTTCCAGGCTCCTCGTGGAGGAGAATGTGAAGGACCAACTTCTGGAGAAGCTCGTCGCGGGCGCCAACATGATGAAATTGGGAGACGGGCTACAGCAGGACACGTCGATGGGACCCCTCGTGGCCGAATCTCAGAGAAAAAGAGTGGCAGATTATGTGGAGATTGGAAGAGGGGAAGGGGCAAAGGTGGCCGCGGGAGGAAAGGTGCCGGACGAGGAAGGACTGAGACAGGGATACTTCTACAGGCCGACTATTCTCGACGGGGTGACCCAGGACATGCGCGTGGCCCAGGAGGAGATATTCGGTCCTGTGCTCACGGTGACGCCTTTCGAGAACCAGGAGGCCGCAATAGAGAAAGCGAATGACTCGAACTTCGGGCTTTGGGCAGGCGTCTGGACAAGAGACCTGAGGAGAGCTCATACCATGGCAGCCAAACTGGAATCCGGGATTGTGGCGGTGAACGAGGAACCGTTTACGTTCCCCCAGACCCCGTTCGGAGGCTTCAAGAAAAGCGGCAATTCATCAGAACAGGGTATGGATGCTCTGAACTCTTACGTGCGTGTGAAAAACGTGTCTGTGAACCTGGACTAGACCTTCCAGACGTCTTCCTTCTTTCCCGCTGTCTTGTTAGTCCATCTCGAGAGATTGAAGAGGTAAGAGGAGAGACGATTGAAGAAAGGAACGAGTTCTGGGTTCATCTCCATGGACATCGACGCCGTGACGATCCGTCTCTCCGCCCGCCTGCAGACCGCTCTGGCGACATGCAGCGAAGCACCAGCGGGGGAGCCTCCAGGGAGAATGAAGTTACTGATAGGCGGGAGTTTCTCAAGTAGCCCGTCGGTCAGTTCCTCTAGACGCTTGGTGTCGGATCGCCTGACGCGAGGGACCTTCTGCCTACCCCTCAGCTCGGTTGCGGCGTCCCCTCCTGCGACGAAGAGCATCCTCTGGACCTCCTTCAGGGAAGATGCGAGCACTCTGTCTTTCGAGCCCGCGATCACAACCCCCAGTACGCTGTTCAGCTCGTCGATCGTTCCGTAGGCTTCGACCCTTGGGTCGTCCTTGCGCACTCTCTTTGGCCCGTAGAGAGAAGTGTCGCCCCCGTCTCCTCGCCGCGTGTACAACGCACGCTGGGGGATGTCGCGAATTATTAACGATAACAGGGGTGCCTTAGGCGCAGGCCCGGCAGGCGTTCAATGGCAATTCTTTGGGTCAACGCGATAACCATTGTTGGTCACCAAAATTAGAGTCTGAAGTTTCTTATGGGAAAAAACAAGGATGGCGGAGGCGAAAAAAGACAACGGCCTTCGAAGACCATGACGTTCATCTGTTCACGCCGCAGGAGGCGTCTAAGCTACTTCCAGATATCAAGCCTAAGATCAAGGAGCTGATCGAGAAGAAGAGGGTCGTTGCCAAGTTGAAGAACGACATCGAGAGATACAACCTCTTCGGATTCAGGACGGCAGAGTTGGCTGAAAAGGCTGCTCAGCTTGATGCGCTCGTCGAAGACATGAATAGGAAAGTCACAGAGCTCGAGGACCTCGGTGTGGAAGTGAAGGACCTGGAGTACGGTCTGGTGGACTTCCCGGCCGAGAAGTACGGCGAAAAGGTCATGCTCTGCTGGAGGTACGGCGAGCCAGAGGTGGCTTTCTGGCACAAGCCGAATGAGGGGTTCAACGGAAGGAGGCCTCTGAAACTGCAGCTGATACAGCCCTAGCCTGAGAGGAGCCTCTTCGCGTTCCCGGAGAGGAGCTTATTCCCAACGCCCTGCTTGAGCTTCGGCGCGAGGTTTGTCCTGAAGTCGTCGAGCCACTCCTTCTGCCTGAGCATTGGATAGTCGGTCCCGAAAAGGAATCGGTCCTGAAGGATTCCGTTGAGATAGGAGAGCACGCTCTGGGGGATGTACTTCGGTTTCCAGCCCGAGACATCTATGAAGGCGTTGGGGTTCCTGAGAGCAATCGCGATCGCAACGTCTGGCCAGGGCCACCCGAAGTGTGCCATGATCACCTTTAAGTCAGGGAAGCTCTGGCAGACCTCGTCGACCAGCTCGGTCTTGCTGTACCTGATTTCGCAATCGCCAAGCCCTGTGGTGCCGGTATGAATGAGTACTGGAATTCCTGCCTCTTGGCAGAAATCGTAAATCGGGTACATCTTCCTCCTGTCGTTGATATAGACGGAGTTGGCGCTGCTGTGGACCTTGAGTCCGCGCATGCCAAGATTCTTTGTAGCCCTCTTTAACTCTGCCAAGGCGGAATTCCCAGCATTGGGATCAATGCCGGCGAAAGGGACGAGCATATCCCCGGACTTGTCGGCAATCCGGGACACCTCCTCGTTGCGCAATGTGTAGTTTTTGAACGCGGGGTTCCGCGTGGCATGGGTGTCCTGCCCCAATATCACCGCCCTCTCAACACCGGCCTCGGCCATCTCCTCGAGGAGCTGGTCTGTGGAGGCTGGGAGCTTCGAGACGTCCAGTTTGAAGAAGCCGCATGCCTTCATTATGGGGCCGTTCTTCTTCATGAACGCCCTTGTCCATGGGTGAACATGGACGTCGAAAGACAAGCCTTACGGGCTGCGCCCGGCTCAATCATTAACCTTTATTGGGGGTGTCACGACGAGGACAAATGTGGGTCCTGTGAAAACACTCCAGGCAGGGGACAAGGCCCCAGACTTCACTCTGCCGTCATCCGGTGGCAAGAGCGTGAGGCTCAGCTCCTTGAAGGGGAAGCAAGTTGTCCTCTACTTCTACCCACGAGACGACACCCCCGGGTGTACCATAGAGGCGTGCAGCTTCCGTGACAACATGCCGAAGTTCGATGGGCTGGATGCGGTGGTCCTGGGCGTAAGCAAGGACTCACTTGATTCGCACGCCAAGTTCATCAGCAAGTATTCGCTCAACTTCACACTTCTTAGCGACCAGGACGGAGTAGCGCACAAGCTTTACGACACGTGGAGACAGAAGGAACTCTACGGGAAGAAGTACATGGGGACGGAAAGATCGACATTCGTAATCGGCGCAGACGGGAAGATCAAGAAGATATTCAGGAAGGTGAATCCTCAGGGGCATGAGGCAGAGGTTCTAGCCGCATTGAACGCCTAGGATCTCCTGAAGTTGGGTTCCTTCTTCGCGGGAATAAAAGCGGGGATCATCAGCGGAATCCTCTACGTCGGGGGCATCGCTGTCTTCAACGTAGTTCTGCTCTACGCTCTCCAGAATTCTGCACTCAATGCCATAAGCTTGGCCTATCCTCAATCTTGCCCACTGATCCAGAACGTGAACGGCAGCGCCGCCGACTGCTTCCAATCGGTTGTATCGGTGGACGTGCCATTCATCGCGTTCGTCGCCTTTTTCATCACGCTCCTGTATGCCGGCGTCTTCGGTATCTACTACGACTCTCTCCCTAACATGGGGAGCACGGTCAAGGGGCTGATCTTCGCCGCCGTGATTGGTCTCAGCTTGGTCTTCTTTGGCTTCTCGGGCTACGTCTTCGATTCCGAGTCAGCAATTGCTACTGCCCTGGTCATGCTTCTATGGACCCCCGTCTTCGGGTACCTCCTAGGGAGATATTACAAGAAGTACACCAGGACAGTTGAGTTTTCGAGCCAGAACCCGGAATTGCTCAAAATCATTGTCGACCGTAGGGACAGCACTGGCCGAGTGAAGACATTCGCGACAACGTCAAACCATAAGCTGCGCGCGGAGGTCGCGGAGGACGCCTCTTTCAAGGAATGGCAGGCGATAGGAGGAATCACCCTTGAGGACCCACGCTCTTTCGAGACGACCATGGAGGTCAACGACGATGGGAAGCTCGTGGGGAACGTCGGTACCAAGTATTAGTCAAACGACGAACCGTGGTAAACAATTAGCCGAAGGTTAAATATGCAAATGTGCGGAGACGAAAAAATGCTTCTGCAAGCAGTCCCTGAAGAAGAGTACTGCGCGAAGTCGCAGACCCACTCTCATGCAAGGGTTGGCAGTGTAGTATTCTGCTACAGGTGCATGATGGTTTTGGGGAGCTCTCCAGAGCCTAGACTAGGTTCGCTTCTGGACTACTAGGGGCTCTTCCCGACCAGGTTCGTAAGGGACCTAAAACCGCGCTTGATGTAGAACCTGTTTGCTATCTCGTTCTGAGCAGGCACGTCGGCCACTATGATCTGCGCTCCCATCTTCTTTAGCTCGCCCGCCGCCTTCAGAATCATATCGTTTCCTAGAGCCTTCCTCCGATACTCGGGGAGAATGTAGAAGTCTGTCACGAACCCTTCCGCGTGAGGTTCGTAGAATAGTCGCTCCCGCATCTCGGCCCGCAATACCCCTACGACCTTCACCCCTTCAACTGCGACAAGCAGCAGCTTGTCAGGTGCGTCGATCGAGCCAGCGACGTGCTTCTCTGCCCTCGCCTTCACATCGGGCACCACCGCGAATAGGGGGTCGAATTCGTTGTTTAGCCGTTTTGTCCTGACGATGAGGTCTGCCACCGCGCCGATGTCCTCCCTTCTCGCTAGCCTAATCTGCAATGCCGAGCGGCGAGGCGCACTCCCGCCTGATTTAGGCCTATTCTGGGGGGTCAAGGATTATCCCGTTCCTCCTTAGCGCGTTCATCACGTTCCTGGAATGTTCGATCGTCTCCGTCGCTGCGGCCAGTGATTCCTTTCTGGAGAGCTTCCTCCTCGCGACACCTTCCTTGACGGCCGCCTGTCCGACAGTAGCCGAGACGCGGGGGTAGACCTCCCATTGGATCATGGTGGGTATGATGTACTTCTTGCTTATTCCCTTCTCCCTAGCGAATGCGGCCAGCTCCATGGCGGCATCTATCACCATCGTGTCGGTGATGGTCTTCGCCCTCACGTCGAGGGCGCCTCGGAAAATCGCAGGAAAGAGGAGACTATTGTTGACCTGGTTTGGGAAGTCTGAACGTCCGGTCGCCACTATCTCGGCGCCGGCGGCCAAAGCTGCGGACGGGAGCATCTCAGGGACAGGGTTTGCAAGGAAAAAGGTGATGGCTCTCCTGTTCATCACCCGTATCTCGTCTGGTTTAATCAGCTCTGGCCCGTTGCCTGCGGCAGCGACCAGTGCATCTGCGCCGTCCAGGGCTTCCTTCAGCCCCCCTGAGACCCTGTCCCCGTTGGTTCGGAGGGCGATATCGTGCTTCCACCTGTTCCTAAGCATCAGCTTGTCCATGTCCTCCCTCTCCGGCTCAAGGATGCCCTTCGAGTCGAGAATGATCAGGTCCTTGGGGTTGGCGCCAGCCTGCACAAGGAGCCTCTCAGCCGCTATGTTAGCTGCCCCCGCGCCGAAAAGGACTATCTTCGAGCCTCTGAGCTTGCGCCCTGTAAGCTCGAGCGCGTTGAAAAGTGCCGCGAGAGTGACGCCAGCCGTCCCCTGCTGGTCATCGTGCCAGACGGGGATCTTCATTTCTGAACGTAGCCTTTCCAGGATGTCGAAGCACTTTGGAGACTCGATGTCCTCCAGATTGACACCCCCCAGTGATGGCTCTAGAGCCTTTACGAACGAGATGAACTCGCCTTCCGTCCCGGCCCTTATGGGGAGGGGAATGGCGTTGACACCGCCCAAGTAGTTGTAGATGAGAGCCTTTCCCTCCATCACCGGGAGCGCACCCTCTGGCCCGATGTTTCCGAGCCCCAGCACCCTGCTCCCGTCAGTGACGACGGCGACCGTGTTCCATCTCCCAGTGTACTCAAACGAGAGGTCTGGATCGGCCTCTATGGCTCGAGACACCGCCGCGACCCCCGGCGTGTACCAGATCGAGAAGTCGTCAAGCGACCTGACCGGCACGTTTGGGGCGACAACGACTTTGCCGCCATAGAACTTCGAATACTCGAGAGCCTTCTTGGATGAATCCTGCTTGGGCTCGGGCAAACGGTCAGGGCGGCCCAGTTGGAGTATTTGTGCGCTTCCGAGGTTTCGATTATCTAGTTTGGGCCATTTGGGGCAGGCTTGTGGCTGCTTACTTCCCCCCTCTCCTTAGAAGAGCACCAACCCGATCCATTCCGCCGTCGGCCGATTCAGCTGTAAGCCTCCGGGCGAAATATCAAGGTCAGTCCGTTTCAGGAGGACGGTGCCGCTAGTGGGCGTAGCGACGCGGGTCCTTGTCGAAGGCGATCTTGCACCCAGCGGAGCAGAAGTAGAACTTCTGACCGTCGTGCTCGGATGTGAGTTTGGCCCTCCGTTCGTCCACCATCATGCCGCACACGGGGTCCTTTTGCATGTCCTTGAGGAGGAGGAGTATCGATTTAGGGATTATTGTCGTTTCGCGGGTCAACGGGCGGAGTGACAAGACCGCCGTGTCGAGCGGGGAATGATTTAACATCGACAAGGGTCGGCTCGCTCCTGAGAGGTTGGCGAAGGACCCAATCTGCGGGATGAGTGTCGCTGAGACGAAGGACGCGTTGAAGACGAACGTAGGAGGCACCACGTACTACTTCTGCAGTGACGCTTGCAGGCTGGAATTCACCATGCCCCAGAGGGAGCTCAGCAGGCTGAAGTCGACGGTAGCCCTCGGGGCCATCCTAGCCGTGCCCATCCTCCTGTTGACCTACCTCCCACTCTTTCCTCCCCAGACTAATGAGTATGCTCTGTTCCTATTGGCGATCCCTGTCCAGTTCTACGTCGGTTCGAGGTTCTACCGCGGGGCATACCATTCTCTCAGGACTCACGCGGCCAATATGGACGTGCTAGTCGCGGTGGGGACGACTGCTGCCTTTGGATACAGCGCACTCTCCGCCATCGCACCATCGCTATTCGGGGTCCAGGGGGCGTACTTTGACGCTTCTGCGGTGATCATCACGCTAGTACTTTCGGGGAGGCTCTTGGAGCACTACACGAAGGAGAGGGCTTCCAGCTCGGTGAGGGGTCTGCTGGAGCTCAGGCCGAGAGTCGCCCACCTGGTGCTGAATGGGGAGGTCTCCGACGTACCGGTAGACGATCTTGCCGTGGGGGACGTCGTGGAGGTGAAGCCGGGAGAGCGAATACCGACGGACGGCATCGTGCAGGGAGGCGCGTCAGAGGCCGACGAATCGCTTCTGACGGGAGAGAGCACCCCGGTAAGGAAGGGGATCAGGAGCGAAGTGATAGGAGGTTCAGTCAACGCCGGAGGCATCCTCGTCGTGGAGTGCACCGAAGTTGGTCAGGACACCGTCCTCGGGCAGATTACAAAACTGGTGGATGAAGCCAGGGCAGGCAGAGCCCCGATACAGAGGCTCGCAGACAGGGTCGCAGGGTACTTTGTCCCTGCGATAATCTTGG
>Ga0187772_10001744_pt1 | contig 10502 bp, 8 predicted proteins | sample 0116_SJ02_MP15_2_FD_133137 | JGI IMG/M metagenome (GOLD analysis project Ga0187772, IMG submission 133137) | Tropical peat soil microbial communities from peatlands in Department of Meta, Colombia - 0116_SJ02_MP15_20_MG | ecosystem: Environmental > Terrestrial > Soil > Wetlands > Peat | place... | reverse complement strand
GGAAAGCCAGCAACGACGAATTCGCCGCGCGCGAAATGTTTTTTCTGCCACCGAAGGACGCGCGAAAGGAAAAATGGAACGGCGTGCGTTTGTCTCCCGGCGATCCCGACATCCAGATGCGTACCGGGTTTTCCGTTGTCAAGCCCATGCCCGAATTGCGGGCCACGGTAGAACAACTCGCGCGCATCTATCCCAACTTTTACACCATTCTTCCTTACCAGAAAGAAATGGGCGGTTATCCCCACGAAAAGGAAACTGTGGATTGGCTGAAGCAAGCCGCGCCGCAAGTGACCGTCAAGGACATTCGCGGCAACATCACCGACCTTCGTCTGATCAAATCGCCGACGGAGCTAACGTTGCTTCGCCAGGCCATCGATCTTTCACTCGACGCGCAACTCGCCGCCTTCACAATGATGCGGCCCGGTTTATGGGAGTATCAGGTCGCCGCCAAAATGATAGAAGTTCACGCGATGGGCGGCGCGGAAGCGGAAGCCTACGCCCCGATCGTCGGCGCCGGCCCCAATTCCACTTCCCTGCACTACGACAAGCTTTCCCGGAAAATTGAGGACGGCGATATTGTGGTGATGGACGTGGCCGCCGAGTATTCCGGCTATGCGGCCGACATTACCCGCACGATTCCCGCAAATGGGAAGTACACCCCGCGCCAGCGCGAAATCTACGAAATCGTTTTGGGTGCTCAGGAAGGCGCGATTCACGCGCTCAAGCCGGGCATGGACATGTGCGGCAAGGGCGATAAGAGCGTGTATAAAATCGCCTACGATTACATCAACACTCACGGCAAGGATCTTAACGGCAAGCCCCTTGGCCAGTATTTCATCCACGGCTTGGGCCACAGCATCGGCCTCAACGTGCACGATCCCGGCAATCTCTGCCGTCCTTTTGTTCCCGGTATGGTCATTACGATTGAGCCTGGCATTTACATCCCCGATGAACATATTGGCGTGCGTATTGAAGATGACGTGCTCATCACCGATTCCGGCGCCGAAGTACTTAGCGCGCGCCTGCCACGCTCCCCGGACGAAATCGAGAAGATCATGGCCGACGCCGCCAAAGAACGCACCGGCGAAACAAAATAGCCAGACAACCGGCCTCAGGATGACAGGTTTTTGGTGTTGATAGAGGGATACCTACGGAAGTTTTGCTTCGATGCTGGTTGCCAAGCCGTCGCCGGTGCGCCGCACTTGCACTTCTGGCGTAACCAACTTGAAGTGCCGCCCACTGGCCACTACTTCGATCTCCACGGTATGGTCACGGGCGGGACACAACACGGTTTTTCCCAATCCTTGACGGTCCACACTAATTTCCCCCGCGGGCGCTCCATTCACACAGGTCTGGATGTGTAACATCCCTGAAAAATCGTCGGGCACATGCACGACTAACTGATCGGGTTGAGAACTGGGAGCACACGAGAGCATGACGAAGGCAATGCCCAGCACCGCGACAGACAAATACACCACGTTAGAGCGATTCGACACCAACGGATTCTCCCTGGGGCGGGGGGATTTTATTTGTATACCATGGCCCCCGACGGAACGCCAAAGCCCGAAATTTCTTCGTAACCCCTTCTCTCTTCTGGCCTTTGTGCCTTTGCGTTAGAATTACGCTTGCTCCCAACGGGCATTCGGATGGCCTCGTTGGACTCAAAATCTTGCGCTCGCACCTCAATCACCGTCTGATCTTCGCTTCCGGCCTCTTCCTGTTGTTGGTTTGCGCCGTGGCCACGGCCTGGACCCTCTACCGCTTCCACTCCGGTGAAACCTGGGTGCGCCACACCTACGATGTTGAACTGCTCGTCGGCCGAATCGAGAACGACGTCGAGGAAACCGGGCGCGCTCGACGCGTTTTTCTCGACGATCATGACAATCGTTATCTTCAGCACATTGAAGATCTGCGCTCCTCGCTGTTACAAGAGGTTTCGCAGTTGCGCTCCATGGTCCACGACAACCTGGATGAAGCCAATAGTGCGGAACGATTGGAACAGGCAGTAAGAGCGCGATTCATCATCATCGATGAGTCCGTTCTGTTCGCCAAAGGCGGCAATACCAATTCAGAAAGGCAAGACCTGTTGACCGATCAGTTGGCCAAGTCTTCGCTCGACACCATCACGCTTGGCCAGACGATGCAGAGCGTTGAGTCCAATCTGTTGGACCGCCGCATCGGAGTGATGCGCTCGCTTTTCGCCTGGATCATCGCCATTCTCGCCATATCTTTTCTTTTATCGATGTACCTGCTGTGGGAGCACTACCGCGGCTTGATGCAGGAATTGGTCGAACGCCGAAGGGCCGAGCAGAATGCGCTGAACCTGAGCGCGCAGTTGCTGAACGCTCAGGATCAGGAGCGGCGTAAATTCGCGCGCGAGCTTCACGATGGCCTCGGACAAAATCTGGTTGCGGCCAAAATGATGTCGGATTCCCTGCTGAATCGCCCACCCGAGCGGCAAAAAATTGCGGAGTTGAGTGCGCTGCTTGACGAGGCAGTCAAGTCGACTCGCTCCCTCTCTCATCTCTTACATCCTCCGCTTGTGGAAGAACTCGGTTTCGTGGCTGCGGCTCGCTCCTATCTGGAAGGATTCTCCCAGCGTACCGGCATCAAACTCGCTTTCGACCTGCCGGAGCTGGCCGAGCGGCTTCCCCGCGACATCGAACTTACCTTTTTCCGGGTACTCCAAGAATCTCTGACCAATGTGCAGCGGCATTCCAAAAGTTCCAGCGCCCAAGTGAGATTCGCGCTGCATGACAAAGCGGCCACTCTGGAAGTCCGCGATCATGGTGTAGGCTTGCCGCCCGGGATGCTCCAGAATTTCCGTGAAAACGGCACGGACGTTGGTGTCGGCCTGGCCGGCATGAAAGAGCGCGTCCGCGAGCGGCGCGGCCAATTCCATATTCGCTCGGATTCCAGCGGCACACTGGTCTCCGCGACACTTCCGATTCAGCGCGATTCTTCCGCCACTTGAAGCGCCTGCCGCGACTCGACATTTATTAAAAGGAGCCATCCGCCCATGGCAAAACGTAGGTCGCACGAATCCCGTGACGCCGCTCTGGGGATGCACGCGGAAATTACCCGGCGCGATTTCCTTGGGTCCACGCTGCTCGCTTCCGGCGCATTGCTACTAGATTCCGTCGCGCCGCAGCAATTGCTCGCACAGCAGGCAGATGATTTCACAGGCTACGGCGGGGTCGGAGAATACAGCAATTCCAACGGCAATACGCTTCCCGTGCTGCAGGCAGGTCACAAGATTCGAGATGCGGTCTACGAGCGCTTGCCGAAGGACGTTGTCGAGACGGGTGAAACCTACGCTTGCGTGGTTGTCGGAGGCGGCATCAGCGGCATTGCTGCTGCGCTTTTCCATCAGCGCCAGCCAGGTGCGCGAGCCACATGCCTGATTCTCGAGAATCATCCCATCTTCGGCGGAGAAGCAAAGCAAAACGAATTTCTCGTGGATGGCCAGCGCCTGATTGCGCATCAGGGTTCTGCCATTTACCAACTGCAACAGCCGCAGAGTTTTCTTGCGCAGTTCTACGACTCCATCGGGTTGAATACGCCCGAACTTACTTATCAGGAGTGGGCGGGTTCGCGACCCAAAATGCCGCTTTCGCGCACGCCATACGACGAAGCCGGCATGGACTACGGCCAATACGGTTTCTGGTTCGGCGCAAAATTCGGCCACGCTTCCGGCTTGTGGGTGATGGATCCGGTCCGCCGCAAACTGGAAGGCGCTCCCATTTCTGATTCTGCGCGTGCGGAATGGCTGCGCTTTCTTACCGGCGCGGCGGTGGACCCGAAACCGTTCGAGCATCCCAAATCAGAAAGCGATCCGATCGCGCGCTATCTCGACACCATCACGCTGGAGCACCACTACATGGAGCGCTTCGGGTTAAGCCGGGAAACCGTGCGCGCGTTTCTTTCGCCTGTTGCCGGTGGCGGTTCGGGCTTAGGTCCTGACGCGCTTTCCGCCTACTCCGATTACGCCTACGAAGTGCTCAATCCCATTCCTGATAAAACCGGCGCGATGGACGAGATGTTCCCCGGGGGCAACAGCACCATCGCTCGGCTCATGGTGAAGAGCCTCATTCCCGCCAGCATCGAGGGGACCGACACTGTCGACGCCGTTTCTCGCAACACGGTGAATTTTGCGGCGCTTGATGCCGCAGGAGCGCCTGCGCGGATTCGTCTCGAATCGACCGTCGTTTTCGTACAACACGATGGCGATCCCGCCAAAGCTACAACGGTTTCCGTCGTGTACGAAAAGGCCGGTAAGCTGTATCGGGTGAAAGCGCATTCCGTGGTGATGGCCGGCGGCAGTTGGACCACGAAGCACATCGTGCGCGATCTCCCCGAGTCGCATCGGCAAGCGTACGCACAGTTTTATCGTTCGCCGTGCATGATGGCCAACGTCGCCGTGCGCAACTGGCGTTTTCTCTATAACAAGGGACTCACCGGCTGCCGTTGGTTTGGCGGCGCTGTCGGCGATTACATGGAAGTGCGCAAACTCGCGCTCACCGGCGATGTTCCGCCCACCGTCGGTCCCGACTCGCCGATCGTTTTGTCGTTGAAGTGCCTTTACGCGTATCCCGGCCTTCCCACGGAAGAGCAAGGCAATCGCGGCCGCATGGAACTACTCTCCACGTCCTTTCGCGATTACGAGCGGCGGATTCGCCAGCAATTTACCGACATGTTCGCCAATTCGGGTTTTGACGCGCAGCGCGATATCGCCGGCATCATTCTGAATCGTTGGGGACACGCCTACCTAAGCCCGCAACCAGGATTTTTCTTCGGCAACCATGGGCAACCCGCGCCGCGCGAAATTCTTCGTAAAGCCCCCTTCGGCCGCATCGCCTTCGCCAACACCGATCTGGCCGGCGCCATGGATCATCGATTCTCGATCCTCGAAGCGCAGCGCGCCGTCACCCAACTCCACGGCTAATTCTACGTATTCGCGTGCCCCGCAAAATCGCGTGCTAAAGGGCGCTCTTGCTTTGGCCCTGTACTATGGACCAGGGCGTTAAGTCACAAATTTCTATAGACACCGGCATTTCTTTGTACCAGAATGCTGAGCGATTTTGCCCTGGTCCTCCTCTCACAACAGCTTAGGCGTCGGGAAAAAAGGAGAAACCGTGATTCCAAAACTTGGAAGAGCCTTGCTTGTTCTGTTGGCCTTTTTGGCAGCCGTCAGTCTTGCCCAAGCCCAGTCTCAGGCCCTCTTAACTCGCCACGTGCGCGATGTTACCCGAACAGGCGAGGCGGCACGACTCGCAAACCTGCCGCAAATCCAGACTATGCGTCTTGTCTTGGTTCTTCCGCTCCGCAATCAGGCCGATCTCGATCAGTTTCTGAAGGACCTTTATGACCCGACTAGCCCGCAGTATCGGCAGTTTCTTTCAGTGGATGAGTTCACCGCTCGTTTCGGCCCCACGCGGCAGGATTACCACGCGCTGATCGACTTCGCGCAGAAAAACGGGTTCACGGTGGCGGCCACTTCGCGCAATCGGCTCAATCTCGATGTCGTCGGTTCCGTCGCCAATATCCAGCGAGCCTTCCACGTGAATATGGGCATCTACCGGCATCCCACCGAGAATCGCACGTTCTACGCGCCAGACAGCGAGCCCACCGTCGATCTGCCTTTCTCGCTCTGGCACATTTCCGGCCTTGATAATTACTCCACTCCGCATCCTGCCGGGCTGCATCGCAACCTCGGCGTCAAAAAGAACGCCACCACCGGCTCCGGTCCCTCGGCTTCGTTTCTTGGCAGTGATATGCGCGCAGCCTACTATGGCGGCACTGCGCTCACCGGCACTGGGCAGTCCCTCGGATTGCTCGAATATTACGGCACCGATCTTACTGACCTGACCACCTACTTTAAGAATGCCGCGCAGACCAACAACGTGCCCATTACGCTTCTATCCACAGACGGCACAAGCACTAGTTGCCTCGCCTCTTCCGGTTGCGATGACACTGAACAGACTCTCGACATGACCCAGGCCCTCGGCATGGCTCCCGGCTTGACCAGCCTGGTCATGTATGTTGGCTCGACCGATTCCGCCATTTTTAATGCGATGGCCACGGCCAGCCCTTTGAACGCGCAGCTCAGTTCTTCCTGGACGTGGAGTCCTGCGGATCCCAGCACCGATAATCCCTACTTCGAGGAGTTCGCCGCGCAAGGGCAGAACCTGTTCCAGGCCGCAGGCGACAGTGGCAAGTGGGGCTCCTCCTCGGAAATTTTCCCCGCCGATGACGTCTACGTGACTTCCGTAGGCGGCACCGATCTGCAAACCTCCAGCGCGGGTGGCCCGTGGAGCTCGGAAACTGCATGGGCCGACGGTGGCGGCGGCATTTCGCCCGGCCACTACGCTATTCCCTCCTGGCAGACCACGGCAGCCGCTGGTTGCTCGAGTTGCTCGAAAACGTATCGCAACGCGCCTGACGTTTCCGCGAACGCTAACTTCACTTTCTACGTTTGCGCGGACCAGACGACCTGCACTGCCAACGAATATGGCGGCACCAGTTTTGCGGCGCCCATGTGGGCGGGCTATCTCGCACTCGTTAATCAACAATCCGTCGCCAATGGCAACAAGACGCTTGGCTTCATCAACCCGAGCCTCTACTCCATCGGCGCAGGCTCCGGCTACACATCCGATTTTCACGACATAATCAGCGGCAGCAACGGCTACTCCGCCACCATCGGCTACGACCTCGCCACCGGTTGGGGCAGCCCGCACGGCGCAGCCTTGATTACGGCATTGGCTGGCGGCTCCAGTAGCTCCGGCTTTACGCTGTCTGCCTCGCCCGCTTCTGTCTCTGTGGTGCAGGGCAATAGCGGAACCTCTACGATCACTAGCACGGTGAGTGGAGGCTTTGACTCCGCTGTAACTCTCTCTGCGTCGGGGCAACCTTCGGGCGTCACGGTGGCTTTTAATCCGACCTCCATCACGGGCACTGGCACATCGACCGCGACCTTCACTGTCGCGGCTAGCACGACGGCCGGTACCTACACCGTCACCATCACCGGCACTTCGGGCAGCATCACGGAAACCACTACCGTTTCTCTCACCGTGACTTCCTCGTCGGCCGGCTTCTCGATCAGCGCTTCGCCCACATCGGTTAGCCTGAACCGTAACAGCTCCGCTAACGTCACCATTACCACTGCGGTGACCGGGGGCTTCGACTCCGCCATCTCATTGTCCGCTTCTGGCGAAGGCAGTGGCGTGACCATCACCTTCAGCCCAAGCTCCATCACCGGCGCGGGCACCTCGACGATGAAGATCACCACCAGCCGGAGACCGGCCACCGGCACCCGCACCATCACCATAACCGGCAAGAGCGGCACCACGACTCACACGACCACGATCAGCCTCGACGTGCTGTAACCGCGGCGCAACTGCTGCCGCGAGGCAGTCAACTGGAAGGCCCGGATCACCAGATCGATCCGGGCCTTTTCTCTTTGTCGTGGCATGCGTCGCGCTTCGGGGCACTTCTTGGCCAGTAAACCCCGACGACTAAACAACCAACCTCCCGCGCCTTCGGCCTGGCATCTCTCATTTCCCTTCCTGACAAAATCCTCGCGCGTGACTTTAGTCATAGTGCCTTCCACCACGAGTCCCGATACTCGTACCCGACACCGAATCTCAATTTTTTGTGAGGACATCATGCCATCCCCCAACGACCGAGGCGCTCGAGACTTAGCCGCTGTGCCGGCCCCCGCACCTGCCTTCGACGGCTGCCAGATTGACGCCTGTTGTTCCGGGGAGAAACCGCCCACGCAAGCCTGCCTCGCAGCCCTCAACTCGGTGCAGGTGGCGGAAGCCCTCAATCCCGCCAAAATGCAACTTGAAGATCGCCACTGGCAAAGCGCCTCGCTGGCGCAATTGTGCCAGCACATTCTGGAGACGCACCATTCCTACGTCCGGCGTGCCATCCAGCAATTGATTCCGCGGATCGAGGAATTAGCTCGTGTAGGCGGAAGGGCTCACGCAGAACTTCCTCTGCTGCGGAACCTGTTTCACCGCCTTGCCGAGGAACTGGCCTCCCACTTGATGAAGGAAGAGCGCATCCTGTTTCCCTATATCCAGCAGTTGGAGCAGGCCGCAAACTCCGGCGCTCAAGCCACGGCTCCTATGTTCGGAACTGTCCGCAATCCGATTCGCATGATGGTCAGCGAGCATGACGGTGCGGAAGGATTGCTGCTGGAAATGCGGAACATCACCCGTGACTACGTCGCTCCCTCGGATGCCGGCACCGAATGGGAATCCATATATCGTTTTCTGCGCGAGTTTGAGGCCGATTTGTACCAACATATTCGTCTGGAGAACGATATTCTCTTCCCTCGGGCCATTGACCTCGAAGCGGCACAAAGTTCGCGCGGATAACCGTTCGCTGCGACAGATTCCTTCACGTCGGAATAACCTCGCAATGCAGAATTAGAGCCGCTGCTACACTCCCGCCCATAACACTGAATCGCAGGATCCTCTCTTTCCTTGTCTCCGTGTGCCCCATCTTGCTTTCGATGCGCTTCCGTTTCCGATTACAATGGACCATCTGGTCCGGAAGCCGTGTGTCCGGCGGTCGGAACATCCCGTCTTCCATGAATGCACTATGAGCGAACCTTTCGAAGCGATACTGCGCAAGGCGCCGCTGTTTGCCAGCTTGAGTGACAAAGAAATGGCCGCGTTGCACCCGCGCGTCAGCTCCAAAAAATACGGCCGCGGCGAAATTCTGTTTCACGAAGGCGACCCTTGCCGAGGCCTGTTCGTGGTGGCACGGGGCAAGGTGCGCATCTTCAAAGTTTCCGCCAGCGGCCGCGAGCAAGTGCTGTCCATGGAGGGTCCGGGCGCTTCGTTCGCGGAGCTTCCTGTTTTCGACGGGGGCAATTATCCGGCCTCCGCGGCGGCTTTCGACGACTCCGAAGCGCTGTTCATCTCCCGCAAGGATTTTCAAGATTTTTGCCGCGAGTATCCGGACGTGGCGCTGAAAGTGATTGCCGTAGTCGGTGCGCGCCTGCGCCGCCTGGTCGGCATCATCGAAGACCTGTCATTCTCCACGGTCCGCCAGAGATTGATCGCGTTGATTCTGCGCCTTGCGCAAGCCAGTACCACGCGCTCGAGCGCAGGCGTGCAAGTGGAATTGAGCAAAAGCCAGCAGGACCTTGCCGCGGAACTCGGCACCGTGCGCGAACTGATCTCGCGCAACCTGGGACGCCTACAGGCGGAAGGCTACCTGGTCGTCGATGGCCGTAGCATCATCGTCAAAGATCTGGAGGGTCTGAAGCGCGAACAGGAATTCGCTGACTGACTCCACCTCTGCGTCTCCAAGCCGTCAGCAAACCGCCCGCCTCAGAAGGCGGCTGCTTATCCGGCGTCGGATTGCGCGCCGGATTCTTGACCCCCAACCTCTTGGAGAGGCTCCAAAATGTTGTGCTTCCAGCCACCCTCTAGACACGCTGCAGGCCCGCAATTCTTTGGTTTTTCGCAGATTACAATGACGCGCTTTTGGTCTCGTTCTTGCATTGTTCTCGAGCGACTTATTGCGGCCATTTGCGCCAACCAGCGTCAGGGTATGTACGACAAGCGGTCTGCTCATGGGACCTGGTGAAAACTCAGCCGGAGGTGGCACTGGCAGTTGAGCCAGTGGTGGCCACGGCGATCGTCGACTAGGGTGCCGGACCAGCGGCGGAGCGGAGGCAACCATCCCACAGGATGAGCGGCAAATCCGGGAGTGGACAACGTTTGCGAGGAGTACAAGGATGAAAACGATGAAGCTGGCGGCAATCGCTTTGGCGTTCGCGTTGTGCCCGCTTGCGCAGGGCCAGCACGTGAAAGTGAACTGGAACGCGAAAACGAATTTCTCCAAGTACAAGACCTATTCCTGGAAGGACGCCAGAAATCCCGGGAACCCCGAGTTTGCGCAATGGGTACAACCCGATGTGGACACTAAGCTCGCCGTCGCCGGATTTCAGTTCTTGTATCCAGGCCAGAGTCCTGACCTGTATGTGATTTACAGCGTACACACCGTAGAGAAGGAAGATGCCACGACCACGATGGAAGGCTATGGCTGGGCCAATGGACCGTGGTCGAGTTACAGCGGCTTGACGGATCAGGAAGCGGAGGGATTGCCACCGGTAGAAACGGTGACTACCGATACGCCGAGCACGTTGGGCATTCTGACCATCGATGTGGTCGACCGCGTGAAGAAAGTGGTGGTGTGGCGGGCGCAAGGCAGCATCGAACACATTTCGAAGAATGACCGGAAAAACTCGGAACAGGTGCAACGCCTCGTCAACCGAATGTTTCAGAAGTTCCCTCCGAGCTAGCCCCTCAACATAGTTTGATTGTTCGAGCCCGACCCTCGGCCCGACAACGGCCCGACACACGGCCCGACACACGGCTGTTGAACCTCAGTGATAATGTCCCCTTTTGTGCTCGATAGAAATGTCCCCATAAGCTGAGCTCGTCAAGGAGGTCAGCTTGGGGCGGACGGAGATGAGCAAG
>Ga0187772_10001743_pt1 | contig 10504 bp, 7 predicted proteins | sample 0116_SJ02_MP15_2_FD_133137 | JGI IMG/M metagenome (GOLD analysis project Ga0187772, IMG submission 133137) | Tropical peat soil microbial communities from peatlands in Department of Meta, Colombia - 0116_SJ02_MP15_20_MG | ecosystem: Environmental > Terrestrial > Soil > Wetlands > Peat | place... | reverse complement strand
TGCGGGCAAGGCGATGCTCGCGACAACAGCGTTATTCGCATCTGATATTACTGAAAACCCGTCTCCATAGTCGTTCACAAACACCTCAGCCTTTCCAGGATCGTAGACCAGTCCCGTGGGGGTGCCGTAGAGAACCACGTTAGCGACGACCGTGTTGGTCGAGTCCGATACCACGGAGACATTGTCACCGCCGTTGTCCGCCACGAAGACCTCGCCCTTGGCGGGGTCGTACGCCAGGCCCTGTGGGGAACTTCCGCTTGGAAGGGTTACCGTCGCAACGACGGTGTTTGTGCTGTCTGAGATGACGGATAGGGTGTCATCGAGCCCATTTGCCACGAATACTTCGCCCTTCGCGGAGTCGTACGCCAGGCCGTCAGGGGTACCTCCAACGCCCACGTTGGCGATTACCTTGTTCGTGGAGTCCGATATCACCGAGACTTCGGCGTTGCCACTATCAGCAACGAAGATCTCGCCCTTTGCTGGGTCGTAAACTGCGCCTTCCGGAACACTACCGGCGGGGAGAGTGAAGTTTGCGACGACCGTGTTGGTGGTGTCGGAGACAACGGAGCCTCTGGGGCCCAAATCCACGACGAAAACTTCGCCCTTTGCAGAGTCGTAGGCAAGGGTCTGGGGAGTACCCGGAACAGTCACGGTCGCAACTCCGCTCTGGGACTTTACGAATGGAACGGCTGCAGCGGAGGCAACAAACAGGAGAAGAAGGAAGATCAGCACCAGCGTGCCACGAATAGAACCATGATTCGAATGCGACACGTTTGTTGACAGGATACCCTAGTGTTGCCCGATTTAAGACTTGGGAAGGCGTTGGTATTGGAATCGTTTTCTTGACCGTCAGAGCGGCTGTAGTTCATCAGTTAGGTTACTCTGAACCCCGGACACCTCGAATGTCACCGGGCCTACTAGAATTCCGCACTGGCCCTTGACTCGTCACAATAGGCCGCACTTTGCGACAGTGTTCGTTTGAAATTCCTTAGGTCTGGGCGTCGGCGCCCTCACTTCCATCTCGTAAGTATCTCCTCCCTTTGAAACGTTGCCTTGCTGACGAAGTAGAACGCAAGGTCGATCAGTGCGAGGACCCCGGCCAGAATCAGCAGGTTCTGGTCCGTAAATGGAAAGATGTCGAGCTCCGAGGCCAGGTACAGTCCGATGAACGGGAGTATGAGAAGGGTCCCAAGCTGCTGCGCAGACCGTGCGTCTGTCATTCTTGCCGATATGATGATGTTGATTTCCACGCTCATGAGCGACGCCAGTGGGACCACAAGCAGGATAACACCCATGTGCCAGTTGGGATAGTAGAGATATCCCAAGAGCCCCTGGGTGATGTCGTCCGTAAGGACCATGTAGATTATTGAGCCCGCGTAGATGGAGGCAACGGCGATTATGAGGCAGGAGATGCTCTTTCCCAGGAGTATGTCCCCGTCGGACATGGGGGTAGCGAGAAGTGGTTCGAGGCTCTTCTGGAGCTTCTCTCCTACTAGGCTGTACGACGCTATCGCAGTTGGGATTATCACCGAGCCTATGAGGAACCATACAGAGAACGAGTCCATGAGCTGCGGTGCTATCACGACGGCTACTGATGTTGGCGTGCTGCTTATCGAGTAATTCAGGATAACCGGGAACAGCACCGCGACGACGAGGGGGTAGGCTACCGAGGCGCGTATCACGTTGATCTTCTTCCTGTATATCTTGAAATCCTTCGCGGCTACCGACCAGGCGTTCTGCAGATCCATGTCTTTCACTGGGCCTCTCTCACGAGCTTCAAGTAAACGTCTTCGAGACTCGAGCCCACCTCCGTAACAAATTGGATGCGACCACCTGCTGTCTGGATCCTGCTCACTATCTCAGGATTCTCCTTTTCCGGGTTTCTGACAACGATTACAATGCTGTTGCTATTCTTCTCCACAGTTTCGTAGCCGAGGTTCTTCACGGCCCCGAAGACGGCATCGTCGACGAGATCGAGCTGGACCTTGACCTTCCTTGTAGAAAGGGAATGCCTCAGATCCTCCGGGGAGCCTGTCGCGACGAGCCTCGTCTTCAGAATTGCGACCTTGTCACAAATCCTCTCAGCCTCGTCCAACAGGTGAGTATTGAGGAATATCGTCCTCCTCTCCTTCTTCAGTTCGAGGATGAAGTCTCTCACCGTCTTCGAAGCCTCGGGGTCGAGGTTCGCCGTCGGCTCGTCGAGGAATAGCACCTTGGGGTCGTGGACCAGGGCGCGCGCGATCGCGAGCTTCTGCTTCATTCCTTTTGAGAATGTCCCGGCCGCGTCCTCCCTCTTCTCCCAGAGGCCCAGCATCTTCAAGAAGTACTCTATCTGTTCGCTGCTTTTCTGAACACCCAGCTTGTAGTAGCGCCCGTAGAAGTCCAGGTTGTCGTACGCGCTCAGCTCCTCGTAAAGGCCAACATTCTCTGGCAGGAGGCCTATCATACCTCTGATCTTCGGCTGGTCAGAGCTGCTCCCTATGTCGTAGCCTGCGACCGTCGCTCTCCCCGAGGTCTTCGAGATGAGGCAGGCCAGCATTCTAACGGTGGTCGTTTTGCCCGCTCCATTGGGACCTAGAAAGCCGAATACTTCCCCTTCGTCTACGTGCAGGGTGGCCCTGTCTACCGCAGTGAAACTCCCGAATGTCTTTGTCAGGTTCTCGACGTCGATCGCGGCCGACATGTGCAGCTTTACGCTGTCAATTTGTGATTCGGTTTAAAACGATATCTAAAGTGAGAGGGTATGTCCAGCGGCCCTGATGGGGCCGGAATCGTTCAAAAGGGAATACCATCACAGATTGTTGGCCAGTATGACGAGGAGGGCCGAGCCGAAGAAGAAGACTGGCCAGGCAAGGGAAAACATCAACCGGGCCTGGGGCCTCTTTAACGCCGACCACAGAATGCCAAAGTCGATGAGAATGAATATGGCCGAGACGCCCGCCAAGTAGGAGACTGTTTGATACGGTCCGTAGCCTTGCCGAGCAATATTGAGGAGCCATAGATACCTCTGAAAGAAGAGCAAGCCCACGGCGCCGGCGAGAAGGAAGATGTGCGCACCTATGAAGCCAAGGTCCCGTCTAAACCCAATTGAAGTCAACTTCAAGCGGACGAATTCACAAGCCCCCTATACATCTTGTGCCAATGTGCCTTTAGGGACTACTTTCAATCTTGTCGGGGTTGGCTTTCGTCCGCCTGGCTAGACAGATCCCAAGACGAGAAGATGACGAACTCAAGACGAGCGTTGATGTGCAGCTGCTAGTTGATTTGCCGTTAGCTTGCGACCCCATTCGTGCCGTGATGGCAGGCAACTTTGTGCTGGCTTGCGTGTCTGTGATTGCTTCGTTTTGTTTGGTCGATAGTCAGATGATATTAGGCACCTCGGTCGGCCAGTCTAGGTTGGTGTATTCCAATCTAGAGCGGGAAGAAGGGACTTCGGAGGGTCACATGATTTCAGAAATGAAGTCAAGGAGAAGCTCGTTAAACTCTTCAGGCTTGTCAAGGTACGCCCCGTGTCCCGCCTGCCTTACGATCACCAGTTTCGCGCGGGGGAGCGTCTCCTTCAGAGGTTTTCCGTATTCCTCGAGCGGGAAGACTCCGTCCCGCTCGCCCCATACGAGCAGAACAGGGATGTCTAGACCTGACAGTTTGCTCTTATCTTGTTCTGCAATACGATAAACTGACGGGCTTACGAGGACGAGTGCGCAGACCCGCTCTGGTCGAGAAAGTGCATATGCAAGTGCAAATCCTCCTCCCATCGAGGGGCCGACGATAGCAAAGGGGGAGTCGCCGACATCGATCGCATCGAATAGATTGTCAATCACCGTTATGATCTTGTCCGGATCTCTTCTGAGGACTTCGGGGCTGATCTTATCGGACTTCGAACCCTTGCCTGCGGGGAGATCTATCGCGAAAACTCGATATCCGTTTGACGAGAGCTCGTCGAGTGTCTTCGTTTTCTTCCAGGAGTCTAGAGAGTAAGCGTTGCCGTGAAAGAGAACGACGCTCCTGCGTTTTTTGTCATCATCCCCCAGTCCCCCCACGTTAGTCCAATACCTGATGGACAAGCCTTCAATCCTAATTGTGTCCTCGGGCAAATTCTCCCCTGTGTCGGTTGCTATCCTCCGGTGTCGGTCGCCGAAGTTGAAGACTTTTTCCTGATGAGCTCGAGTGTCCGGGGAATTATTGAAAGTGCCAGGTCACGTAGGATGCAATTCAGCAGGCCGCTGAGTTCGCCTCTCTTGAAGGGCTCCCCACAGGCGACACAGCGCGAGAGCCGAGAGTTCTCGCCAGGCATCAAGAGTACTCATGTCCACATGGAGGCGAGTTAAGAGTTAGGGGGGCCTGTTCTAGCACACAAGCTGGAGGGTCGAATTTCATCGGCCTGTACCAGCTTGTGAGGCAGCACCGGACGGTTCTGTTAACAATGGTTTACTAGTGGAGAGCACCGTCGTTTCACATGGCCTGGATCAGGGGGGTGAAGTACCTACTCCCCTTCGTCTGGACCTTCTTGCCAATGTACTTGATCGAAAGGCAAGCCGACTTGTACTTCCTGTCTGACAACTTAGCCGGCTTCTACAGCATATCGGGTTGGAGGCTCGAGCTCTTCATCATCATCGCCGTAATCGGCTCGATCAGCGCAGGTCTGCTGCTGAAGGGGCTCTGGGGCGCAGCCGTCGTCGAGATTATAGCCCTGGCCGGCTTCTTCATCGCAGTCTACGCCTTGTGCAATCCGCGCGTCTGCTACGCTACGGGACCTGGGGGCCTAGAACCCCTTCGTTTCGGCTTCTTCCTCGGCTCCATAACCACTTCTGGCTCGGCCCTCGGCACAGCCATCAGAGGCAAGGCACTCTCCCGGGCGGGGCACTTCGTGGCGGGTTTCTCCGGATTCGCCGCTTTTGGGTTCTACCCAGTCGTATTCACATTCGCCGGGACCAAGTTGCTCGGGCCATTGCATCCATGGGCTGCTGCGCTTCTTCTGGGGTTGGCGGCCCTTACTACCTCTGTAACGGTGTCGCTGGCGCTCGGCCCCCGGCTGGGATTAGCTGCTCCTCTGCTTTCCCTAGCAGCGCTGTTCGCACTCTGCGCAGGAATCGCTAGCGCCTACTTCTACTCCATAAGTGTCGACATCGCTGACTTCGCGCTGGTGGTGGTGGCGTCCGCAGCCATCGGCGCGCTATTCGTCAGAAAGAGGAGGCCATTGGCGGAGCGGCACAGGTCCTGGTTCAGCGGAGCGTTCGCAGCAGGCCTGGTCCTGGTCCTTTTGATAATGCTTCTTTTGATCCCCGATGCAGTGAACGGCGTCCTTCCAACCTCCACCGCGTCCTCCGGATCCCTTGCGATAGGCGTCCCTGTTTACCTGGGCGCCTACATGGACGCACCACCGGGGCACGCAACGGGCGCTGAGGTCACGGTCAGCTTTGCAGGGACCAACGCTTCCTCGATCCAGGCTGACAACTTCCTCTCGGCGGGCATGGGGATCCACGCGGCCGGGTGTTGCGTCGACGGCATCGATTACTCCTATCGATTCGACCTATACCAGTTCCACGACGGGAACGAGACGATGGTCGCAAGCGCTTGGCAGGTCTGTGACGACAACGCCGCCTGCGGGGGACACTCTTGGAAGGTCCTCATGTTCTCGGACGCGCAGCCGATCCGGCAAACAGAGCTGAGCGACAACGTAACGCTGAGGATGGAGTGGGTTCAAGCTCAACCAAGTGCATTGGTCTCGTGGACGTATTCGGTGTCGGGAGGGGCGTTCACAAACTTCACAAGTTTCCTCCCCCCGAGCTCTGAGAACCACGACTTCAACACGGGGGTGCTCCTCGGAGGCGCACTCAGTGGGCTACAGAGCGGGAGCTATTTCTTCCAGTTCGGAATCATGAGCAGATATCCCATCGGTCACGGCGGATGGGACGTAGCTTTGGCATGTCCAGCAATTCTCGACTCTGAGTGGTCTTGTGTCTCGCACGCCAAGACCCTCGCAGGAGACCAGTCGTTCTGGAAGGTCTTCTGGCGATGGGGAGAGGATTACCCAGATGCGATGGTTGTGTCGCCCCAACCAGGCTACTTGGTGTTCGGATTCTCTTCGACCTACTCGACCACGAGCTTTGTGAGCCTCTGGTGAAGCACTCACTTGACCCGTTGAAGTTTCTCACTTGACCCGTTCAGGTTTCGAGAGTATGCTCCCCGGGGGTCTCACCTACTCGCGGGCGGACCTTCAGGTTCAAGCAGACTGGAGACATGCGCCTGGAATTCCTTGTCGTACATGCCCAGTGTGGCGGAGTGCAGCCTTGCAAAGTGGGGGTGGCTACAAAGTGCCTTCAGCCATGTGTTCCACTGCTCCCACGATTCCGAGTCGATCCACCCTTTCTTGTAGAGCTCGTAGGCCTCCTCTATTATGCCATAGGACTGCAGCAATCGCCGAATCGTTGCAACATCCTTAGTGTCTACATCCTTATTGTCTGACAGTAGCCTCGCAAACAAAGGGACGTCGTCCGCGTTCCCAGACATCATCAGGTCGTTGTACCTGCCGAGGAGGTTCTGGTAAGATGACTCCCTGATGGCCTTCTCCTGGCTCCTGAACTGGAAGATGAAGATGAGCAACGTCAGCGTTATCACTACGGTCTGAACAGCGGTCGCTAGCAGGGTGAGGGTGGTCGCATCTACCAAGCGGAGTCCTGGGCGCCTGGGTGAATATCTTCCTTTCTGAGGGGCGATGCCAGGCACCCTTGGCCTTTCAGGCCTTCGCTTCCACGTAGGCTTCCTGCCGCTCCGGGAGATACTTCAGCAGAAGTACCACTGTGATGGCGGTGCCGACGGCGCTGGCAACAACGGGCGCCTCATATCCAAGACCCTGGTACAGAAATCCGCCAAGAATCGGGGCGGGAAAAGCAACGAGTCCCCTAACAGCGGCAACCTTCCCTCCAATCCCGCCCCTTTCATGCTCAGGAGAATTGGTCATGACTAGGGACTGCACTCCCGGTACCCATGTTGAAACAGACACCCCAAAGACGACAGACAGAAGCACGAAGCCGGGGAAGGAACCAGCGACAGCCCACCCAGCCATGAGCACCGTCCCAAGGGCCTCGGAGAAGGCAATCGTCCTTCTCCCACCAAGCAGGAGCAAGAGCTTCGTGGCGGGGTACTGCGAGAGGATGGTAGCGAGTGAGAGCACGCTGACCATTACCCCTATCTGGGCGTCGCTGTACCCGAACTTTGCTTGGATCATGGCGTAGATGATTGATGTAGTGATTCCGAAGGTGAAGGCGTCCATCGCCAAGGCGCCGAAGTACCCCCAGGAGCCGCGTGGGATGCTGAACGACTGCCTGATGGAGAACCCCTTGGGCGAGTTGTCCCGTCTCTGTATGGCCACGGAACGTGTCTCGTAGAGCTCCCTAAGGTACAAACAAAGGTCGACCGACTCGAGCAGTGCGGCCATCAGGAAGATTATCGCGTACCCGTAGCTTCCTGCCATCACGCCCGCGAGGTAGGGCGTCACGACTCCCGGTATCGAGCTGAGCAGGAAGACAACGCTATAGGCCACGTTCATCTTCGAAGTGTCAAGTCCAACAGATTCAGCCACCATGGCCTGGGAAGAGGGGCTTCCGAGTGCTGAAACACCGAACATGAAGAATGCGCCGAACAGGCAGGCAAGGTTAGCGGTGACGGCGGCCACGATGAAGAGCGCCATTGAAAGGATGGTGGTGGCGCTCCCCACGATGATCATTACCTTCCTCCCATGGATGTCAGACAGGTGGCCGGCTATGGGTTGAGCTATCGATGCGGCGACGCCAGAGAACCTGTTCCCCACTGATTGGAGGATCCCAAGCGTTGCTACCCCGAATCCGAGGCTGGCGGGGAAGAGCTGCAGGATGCCGTTGAGCATGCCAATGTAGACCCCGGAAACGAGGCCTGTTACTGCGAGGACCCTGATGTTCCTGTCGGCGAGGAGGGTCCTCGACATCCCCAGCAGACCTGTCTTATCGCCCGACACGGTGCCACCCGTCGCCTGGGCTCACTTATTGAAGTTGGACGGGCTAGGTCCGGGGCTAACCAGATATCGAACTCAGGGTTGCGTAGTTCACCACTCCGTCAAGCCCGGGCGAACTTTCTCCGAACCCGCCCACGCAGTAGATGTCCCCCTGCGCCGTGACGCACGCAGTACCCACGCTCTGGGGATAGCTTGCTCCCTGCGTCCAGGATCCGATGCCGACGCTCGATATGGGTGCGAAGTACACGAAGTTGGTGAACGTGGGAGACTCCCCCCCAGCCGTCTCTCCCCCGACGCAGTAGATATTATCTGACGCAATCACGCAGGACGGACCCACTGAGGCCACAGGGTAGGGCGAGGTCAAGGTCCACCGTCCGACCCCGTTGGGAGTGAGCACCGCGAAGCAAGTCGTCCCCAGAGGGTCTCCGTTGCTGTCCGAACCGTCAAGGCAGTACACGAATCCGCCTGTTGCGTAGCACGAGGGCACGAAGATACCCGGTGGGTATGGCGTGGTTTCGGCCCACGCCCCTATTCCCGACGAGTTAACAGGCGCAAACCAGACGGCGCTGCTGGGTGCCACATTTGATTGGCTCCCCCCCGTCTCGTTGTTCCCTCCAACGCAGTAGATGTCAGAGCCCCAGCCGACGCAGGACTCCGAATCGATCGGGATCGGGTACGGCGTGGTGGATTGCCAAACTCCGAGACTGCCGTTCGCAAGCAGCTTCGCGTAGTAGCTTGCCGAAAGGTCGTCCCCCGCACTGTCGTGGATTCCTCCGACGCAGTAGAGGTACCCTGAAAGGGCCGCGCATGACTCCCCGCTCACGTTCTGCGGATAGGTGCCAAGGCTTCGCCACCCGGTTATGTTCCCCGATGCTGCAATGTCGCCGGCGTACACGTCACTCCTTGGTCCCCCGCTCGCATCGACACCTCCTACGCAGTAGACAATAGTCGAGTTGGTTCCACACTGCTGTCCAGCCACCCCGAGCGCGCCTCCCCCCTGCAGCGGGTATGGGGCCGCGCACTTCCACGTCGACGTGCAGGAAGGCGGGGGTGCCGACAGCATCGAGTAGACGAAGATGCCGGCGACCGCGACGACCGCTATCACCACGAGGACGATTAGGTTCTTGGAGAATTTCACAGCTGATCCACTCATGACACAGAATCGCGAGGGTCTCGACCGAAGGTTGCCAATCTTATTCCGCCCAAACCTCTTAGAGCCCCATAATCGGGCCGGGTGAATAAGCGTTGTCGCCGGGTGGATCCAGATGATGCGCGTTTCGCGCGATACCTGGGCAGTGTTCGCGATAGTGACCCTGAACTCGGTGGGCTGGTCTGCGACCATGCCTTTCCTAGCGGTCTACCTCAGTTCTGAGAGGGGGGTGTCCCTGGCGGTGATAGGGGCGGTCTACTTGGTGGCAGGGTTGTTGAGCCTCGGGAGTCAACTTCTCGGCGGGAGAATGACCGATTCAATGGGCCCGAAACGTGTCATGCTTGTAGGGTTCGTATTCTCCATCGCCTCTGCCCTCGTGCTGAGCTACCTGATCGGAACGGGCGCGAACACCGGGTTGATTCTATTGACATACCCTGTGTTCAACTTCCTAAGAGGGCTGTCAAGCCCGGCGTCTTTTGCCATAGTCGCTAACAGCGAGATTAGGAACCTTAAGACAGGGCTTTCAATGCTGTCAATAGCCGGAAACCTCGGATTCGCCATAGGCCCAGCGCTGGGCGGAGTCCTTGCTCAGACATTCAACTATTCGAGCGTCTTCCTTCTTAGCGCTGCGGTCCCGGTGATCACTTCGCTACTTACCGTGCAGTACGTCGTAGGCGGCCGACTCCCAGGATACGACGAGGGGGAAGGAAGGCGCACAGCGGGGCTCAGCTTGGAAAGGGACAGGAACCTCATGATTTTCCTGCTGCTTGTGATTGGGGGGTATCTCGCGATAGGCTACGAGATAGTCCCGATCTCCGTATACGTGCAGAAGTTTCTCAGCTTTTCGTCGGAGCAGATCGGCTATCTCTTCGCCACCAACGGCCTCGTCATCGTTCTCCTGCAGCTTCCGCTTTCGTCGCTTTTCTTCCGCGCGAAGAAACTCGTGTATCCTCTCGTGGGGTCCTGCATTTTCGCCGGTCTCAGCTTCATATTGGCCGGGCTCTCCTCGACCTTCCTCGAGTTCGAAGGGGTAATGGTCGTCCTAACGCTAGGGGAAATCTTCATGACGGTACCATCGCAGACCGTCCTAACCCTATTCTCAGGCGTCAGGACGAGGGGAACCTTCCAGGGATATTACTCAGCAGCATCTTTGGGAGGGAGGTCTCTCTCCCCCCTCGTCGGGTTGTGGACCTTCCAAGCTTTCTCCACGCTCCCTAGCCTTGGATGGTACGCAGCGGCCGGGTTCACGGCGTTTCTCGGTGTGGCGTTCTTTGTCATTGCCGAACCGCTGCAGAGGGATTTCCGTGCCCTCGGGAAGCGGCTTGAAGTGGCTGACTCCGATGACCGGGGTAACCCCTTACTCC
>Ga0187772_10001742_pt1 | contig 10505 bp, 9 predicted proteins | sample 0116_SJ02_MP15_2_FD_133137 | JGI IMG/M metagenome (GOLD analysis project Ga0187772, IMG submission 133137) | Tropical peat soil microbial communities from peatlands in Department of Meta, Colombia - 0116_SJ02_MP15_20_MG | ecosystem: Environmental > Terrestrial > Soil > Wetlands > Peat | place... | reverse complement strand
TCCGGCAATCACCGCGCGGGTGGAGTATTCGGTCAGCGCTGCCGGAGCGCACACGCGAAACGGGATCACCGCGGTCGCGGTGACGCCGTTCCTCGACGATTCGGGCAAGCAGACCGCGCGGCCGCTGGCGATTGTTCCCGCATATTCGGTGATGCTGGAGCCGGGCACGCAGGTCATCTCGACGCACAATGGATCGACCACCATTGTGACTGTGGGTGTGACGAGCAATCACGCGCATGAGTCGCATGGCACACTGCGGCTGGAATTGCCGCAGGGCTGGCGCTCCGAGCCGGCGGAAGCGATGATCGAATGCAAGGAGCGCGGCGAGAAGCAGGATTTCCAGTTCAAGGTCTTCCCTGTCGGATTGCAGGAGGGCCGCGATACGCTGCGCGCCGTGCTCGACTCGGACGGCGAAAAATACAGCGAAGGCTACACGCTGATCACGCGCGAAGATTTGGGCAGCTTCTATTATTATCAGCCGGCACGGCAGAGGGTCAGCATCGTCGATGTCCAGGTACCGCATGACCTGAAAGTCGGCTACATCATGGGCGCCGGTGACGATATTCCTACGGTGCTCCAGCAGGTGGGAATGGACGTGAGGATCATTCCAGCCGAGCATCTGGCAAGCGAAGATCTCAGCCGCTATGGAACGATCGTGCTGGGCATTCGCGCTTACGACACGCAGCCAGAGGTTGTCCAGAACAACAAGAAGCTGCTCGATTTCGTCGCGGCGGGTGGAACGCTCGTCGTTCAGTACAACACGGGCGTGGGAGATTTCAACGGCGGGAAATTTACGCCCTATCCGGCCGATCTCAGCCGGGCGCGGGTTTCGGTGGAAGAAGCGCCGGTCGAGATTTTGGCCCCGGACGATTCAATATTTCATTATCCAAACACGATCTCCGCGCATGATTTTGATGGCTGGGTGCAGGAGCGCGGGCTCTACTTCATGAACAAGTGGGACGATCATTTCAAGCCGCTACTCGCGAGCCACGATCCGGGAGAAGATCCGCAAAAGGGCGGATTGCTACGCGCGCAGTACGGCAAGGGAACGTACATCTACACGGGCTACGCGTTCTTCCGGCAGCTCCCGGCGGGCGTGCCGGGAGCGGTGCGGCTGTATGTGAACCTGCTGAGCGCGGGGCATGAGAAGCAGTAGCAGCTATTAGTGGTCAGTCGTCTGTCGTCGTAGCCGATATCACTTCGGCACGAAAAACGGCGCGATCGTCTGCAACCCTGTGGATCGAGAGACTCGCGCCGGAAAAGAATTGAATGCAGACTCCGTCAACCGTCGATGCACCTGGGCGAGTTCAGTCAGCAACGATGCGGGCCGTGCGTATTCGCGCCTATGGCGGGCCGGAAGTCATGCAGCTCGAGGAGCTTCCGATACCACCGTTGCAGCCGGGCCAAGTCCTGGTTCGCGTTCACGCCGCCAGCGTGAATTTCCTCGACGTGCAGAAGCGGCGTGGCGAACTGGTCGGGCAGGCGTTCTACAAGCACGCTGGAATCGGCCCCGACCTGCCGGCAACGATGGGTAGCCAGGGCGTTGGAATCGTGGAGGCTGTCGGCCAGCAAGTCAACAACGCCGCGTGCGGAGATCGCGTGAGCTTCGTAGGAGAATCCTACGCCACGCACGCGGTTGTGCCTGCGGCGCGACTGATCCGGATTCCGGATGGGCTCAGCTTCGAGCAGGCTGCCGCGGGGATGAACCAGGGCTTTCTCGCCTATGCTTTCACGCATTTCGCCTATCCGGTTAAAGCGGGTGACTGGTGCCTGATTCAGGCCGCGGCTGGAGGCATCGGGCTGCTGCTCTGCCAAATGGCGAAGATTCGAGGCGGACGCGTCATCGGTGTGACATCGACTGAGGCGAAAGCCAAGTTTGTGAGAGAGGCGGGCGCCGACGCCGTCATCCTCTCCACGGGATCCGACATCGCCAAGGAAGTTCGCGGACTGACTGAAGGCCGCGGCGTGAGTGTTGTCTATGACGGCGTCGGAAAAGATACCTTCGCCGCAAATCTCGACAGTCTCGCGCTCGGCGGATATCTGGTGATTTTCGGTCAATCCAGCGGATATGTGCCCCCGTTCGATCTGATGACTCTGCAGGAAAAGGGCTCTCTCTTCCTCACGCGTACCAACGGCTTTCCCTATGTGAAGGAATATCCCAGGTATCTGGAGCAACTTGTGGCGTGGGTCCGGGAGGGAAAAATATCTATCCGGATCGATCGAACCTATCCGCTGGCCGAGGCCGAGCAAGCGCATGCTGCCTTTGAGCAGCGCGTCATCAGCGGGAGGATTCTGCTCCTTTCATAGCAACAATCTCAGAGAATGCCACCTCCCGCACCCAACACCCCAACTTCTCCAACCCTGATTCGGGGTATGGGCCTGGGCAGCGCGACGGCGCTGAACATGATCGACATGGTGGGCGTCGGGCCGTTCATCACGATGCCGCTGGTCGTGGCCGCGATGGGCGGGCCGCAGGCGTTGCTGGGATGGGTGGCCGGGGCGCTGTTTGCGGTCTGCGACGGGCTGGTGTGGGCGGAATTGGGCGCAGCCATGCCCGGATCGGGCGGTTCGTATCGCTTCTTGCGAGAGACCTACGGTCCGGAAAAAATGGGGCGGCTGATTTCATTTCTCTTCATCTGGCAGCTTTCGTTCAGCGCTCCGCTTTCGATCGCCTCCGGCTGTATCGGCCTCGCGGGATACGCCGCGTATTACTGGCCGGGCCTCGATACCGTTTATGCCCAGCACACTGCCGCGTTGCACATTCCCTGGGCGGGGACACTACAGGCCGGTTGGATCGTGACGCCCGCAACCGGGGTCGCGGTCGTCGTCTGCTTCGCGACGATTCTGTTACTTTACCGGCAGATTACAGTGATCGGACGGCTGTCGAAAGTGCTCTGGTTCGGAGTGATGGGGACGATCGGCTGGATCATTTTCGCCGGCCTGACGCACTTCAATGCGACGCAGGCCTTCGATTTCCCGCCCGGGGCATTTCACCTGTCCCACGGCTTCTTCACCGGATTAGGCGGCGCGATGGTCTTCGCCGCTTACGATTACTGGGGCTATGGCAACATCTGCTTTCTCGGCGACGAGATCAAAGACCCGGGAAAGAACATTCCGCGGGCGCTGCTGCTTTCCATTCTGTTTGTCGCGTGTCTATACATATTGATGAACGTGTGCATCCTGGCAGTAGTGCCATGGCGCGAAATGGTGCACATGGGACAGAACAACAGCGGTTTGTATGTCGTTTCGGTCTTTATGCAGCGGATTTATGGCGCGTGGGCGGCGCGACTGGTGACCGCTCTGGTCATCTGGACCGCGTTCGCCTCGGTTTTTTCGCTGATGCTGAGTTATTCGCGCGTGCCGTATGCGGCCGCCAAAGACGGTAACTATTTTCGCGCTTTTACCAAGGTGCATCCCGTGCACCGGTTCCCTTCCGTTTCGCTGCTGGCTCTCGGAGTGGTCGCGGCGGCGTTCTGCTTCCTGCGCTTGAAAGATGCCATTGCGGCGCTGGTGGTGATCCGCATTATCGTGCAGTTCCTGGTGCAGGCGATCGGTTTGATCGTCCTGCGGATTCGCCGCCCGGAGATGCCGCGGCCATTCCGCATGTGGCTATATCCTCTGCCCGCGCTGTTTGCCAGCGCAGGCTTTCTCTTTATTCTCTTCAGCCGCGAAAACTGGCAAAAGGAAGTGCGCTACGCCGCATTGATCTTGCTGGTCGGGATTGCGATCTACATGTTTCGTTCGTGGAAAGACAGCGTCTGGCCGTTCGCAGCGGCCACCGTAGACAGTAATGCGATACTAAAGAACAACGGGAGAATGTCATGATGAAATCGTTTAACTGGCTTGCATGCGGATTTTTGGCACTGACCATGGTTGCCGCCGCGCAGGCGAATTCGTCCAAACCAGAGCGCCGCACCGTCACAGAGCTTCTCGACCGCTCGATTACGAATTTTGAACACGAATTCACCCCAGCGGCCGAGGCCATGCCCGAGGACAAGTTTGGATTTGCTCCAACCAACGGCGAATTCAAGGGAGTGCGCACATTCGGTGAACAGATCAAACACGTCGCGGCGGTGAATTACGAGTTGGGCGCTGCACTTCTTCAGGAGAAGCCCCCCGCGGAGATCGATGACGAGGCTGGGCCGGCGGCGATGACCTCGAAGGCCGACATTCTCAAATATTTGAAGGATTCCTTCGCATACGTCCACAGGGCGGTCGCGACGGTTAACGAGAACAATCTGGTCGAGTCGGTGAGGAGCCCGTTCGGCGAAGGCACGCTGACCCGGCTCACCCTGGCCACGTCCGTGGTAGCGCATGGATTTGATCACTACGGACAGATGGCAGTGTACCTGCGGATGAACGGAATCATCCCGCCCGCAAGCCGATGAGAGGTTTAGCGGCGTTTGTGGAGTTGGCTGGAAGTTTCGGCCATCACGCTGCGGCAGTGCTTTTCAAAGGTCACGTTCGGATCCTCGGCAAAACGCGCCGGATACGACCCTAGCGCCCTCCGGAATCCTTCCATCTCCCGTCGTGCCCTCTGATTTGCCAAGCGATTGGCAACGCTCGCCGGGCGATGCTTCCCCGAGTTCGCAGCTCCGAACTGCGACAGAACAGGTCGTGACAGATCAATTCGCGACAAAGCAAATCCCGACATACCCAAGTTCTGTAGCCGACCACTAGCCGGCGGTTCCGCAGCCCGCAAGAACATAGGACGAACCTTTTGAGTTTTATTAGGGGGAAATTCAAGTTACGAGCAGACGGTGCGACTCGTAAATGGCACGTTCGAGCCAGGATTAGTCCGCTTCGTATCCGGCCGGATCTGCCATTGTTCTTCGTCAGGTTCGCATCGTCGTGCGCGCCCCGCGGAGTGTGATCGAAGTGGAGAGCAGTTCAGCATTCAGATTTTTCCTGAGGAGATGTGCGGCGACCATGGCGCGAACTCTCTGCTCGGAACCGCGGCGATCGAGAAACATCAGCACCGAGGGTCCTGCGCCGCTTAGCGCCACTCCGAGGATTCCGTTCTTTCCGCTTAATTCCTTCAGCGCAGGAAGCAGCGGACATAGGGGCGCGCGATAAGGTTCGTGAATACGATCTTCCAGTGCAGCGGAGAGGACATCGGGCCTTCCCTGCGCGAAAGCAGCCAGTAACAGCATGGAATTCTGCACGTTGGTGACGGCATCGGCGCGCGAGTATTGCGCAGGCAGAGCGCGGCGGGCCTCGGTGGTAGCGAGGCTCTGCTCGGGGATGGCGAGCAGCAGCGGCCACTTCCCTTTTGGCCGCACGGCAACGACCTGGGCCTCCGCCGTGCCGGACATGCGCGCCACGGTCAAGCCGCCGATCCAGCAGGCGGAGACGTTGTCGGGATGGTTTTCGCGGCGGGAGGCCTCGCCGACGATTTGCGCATCGGCCCAGCCGAGACCGCCAAAATGCACGGCGAGCGCGATACCCGCCAACCGGGCGGCCGCGGAGGAACCACATCCCTTACCGATCGGGATTTCGTTAGCGACGTGCAGAGCGAGCGGCGTGAGCGGTTTCCCAGCGGCTTCTAGCACCTCCCGGTAAGTCTCAACTATGAGGTGGCCTTCGAGTTTTCCGCAGATCTCGCGGTCCCGTCCGGTAGCGATGATCGAGAATTCTCCGGCGGCACGGCCTTCAACCCGGATGTGAAAATCCATGGCAAGCGCGGCGGCGTCGAAGGCCGGGCCCAGATTCGCCGACGTAGCCGGGAGAACCAGGCGGAGCGGGCGTTTTGCGCCTGCCAGTTTGGAGAGAGGTCGGATCATCGGCGTTCAGGATTTCCCAGCAGCTTGCTCCTTCTCGGCATTCTCCAGGGCGCGCAGGACGGCGTCCAGGGTGGCATCGAGGACGATTGGCGGACGACGCAAGGACTTCAGATCGTCGCCTTCGCCGGGGAACAAATCTCCTCGATGGAAATCGATGGTGAAATCGGGATCCTTAAGCAGATTGCCAGTCAGAACCAGGACGACGGTTTCGTCCCGCTTCACAAATCCCTGCTTCACCAGCTTTTTCAATCCTGCGAGCGTAACCGCCGATGCCGGCTCACATCCGATTCCCTCTGCGCCAATTTCGGCTTTGGCCTGGGCAATCTCGGCGTCGCTCACCTGCTCGACGGCACCGCCGGTCTCTTCGAGCACGCGCACGGCTTTCTTCCACGACGCCGGATTGCCGATGCGGATGGCCGTCGCTCTGGTTTCCGGCTGGACACTGACCAGTTCTTTTCCGCCGCGCTCGCGAACGGTGCGCACCAGGGCATTCGCACCCTCGGCCTGTATGACAGCTAGCTTCGGCAGTTGCGAAATCAGCTTCAGGTCGCGCATTTCAATGAGGGCCTTGCCGATGGCCGAGCTGTTGCCCAGGTTCCCGCCCGGCACGATGATGTGGTCCGGCGGATGCCAGCCCAGCTGTTCGAGTAGTTCAACGGCCAGCGTCTTCTGGCCTTCCAGCCGGAACGGGTTGATGGAGTTCAACTGATAGACCGGGGCGCGAAGGACCAATTCCTGCAGCAGGCGCAGACAGCCATCAAAATCGGTGCGCAGTTGGCAGGTTACGGCACCGTAGTCGAGCGACTGGGATAGCTTGCTCCACGAGATTTTGCCTTCCGGAACGAGCACCAGACTGCGCATGCCGCCCCGTGCAGCGTAGGCCGCCATCGAAGCCGAGGTGTTTCCGGTCGAGGCGCAGGCGACCCAGCGGAATCCGGCGTGGCGCGCGAACGTGGCCGCCACGGTCATGCCAGTGTCTTTGAATGAGCCGGTCGGGTTCATTCCCTGGTGTTTGGCAAAGAGCCGAGGCACGCCCGTGAGGAGCGCGCATTGTGGCATTTCATAGAGCGGAGTGTTGCCTTCGCGCAGCGTGATAGCCTGCTGATCGGCAGCCAGCGCGGGAAGGAGATCGCGGAACCGCCAGACGCCGCTGAGGTCGACTGGAGTTGAAGAAAGCCGCCGCTCGCGCCAGAGGGCTTTCAGCGTCTCCGCTTTCGGCGACACTTCGCTCCACTTCGGATAAACGATCTCGAGAAGGTCTCGGCAGGCCGAGCAGCGGAAATCGTGGCTGGCCGTGTGGCTGAGCTGACTGCAGGCGATACAGCGAAACTGGAAATCCGCGGATTGCACGCCCGGCGCAGAAGTGGAGTGGGAAGACATGGGCGCGATCTACTTTTTTCCTCGCAGATACTGATCGGTCTTGTTAATCCAGTCGGCGCGCGGGGGCGCGAAGACGTCGAGATCGACCGTATCTTCCATCGCCTCGGCCTTGTGCGGCATGTTGGACGGGATGCAGAGAGTCTCACCGGCGTGCACGACGATTTCGCGGCCGTCGATCCAGAACTTGAGCGCACCCTGCAGAATGTAGGTAAGCTGCTCATTGTGATGGCTGTGCTCGGGAACGATGCAGCCTTTCTTCATCAGCACGCGGGCCAGCATGATCTCCTGGCCAACAACGAACTGCCGCTGCAAGAAGGGATTCAAATCCTCGAGCGGAACGGCGCTCCATGGCGTGTATTGCAGGCTTGCCGGGCCGGCCGCATGCTTGCCGACAGCACGCTTGGCACGCGAGTGCGCGCTGACGGTCTGAGACTTCTTGAGGGCAACATGTGATTTCTTCTTCGCTTTCTTGTTCGCCATAATTTTCTTTGAGTAACGCCGGTCAGGCCGGAGCAACGATGTTCGCGGCGTCACAGTCCCTTATACAGCCCGCCATCGACCAGTACAGTTTGCCCGGTCACATACGAAGCACGCTCCGATGCCAGCCACACGACGGTCGCAGCCAGTTCTTTCGGATCGCCCAGCCGCCGCAGCGGAACTTCCGCCGCCCAGCCATCGATGAGCTCCTGCTCGGTTTTCCCTGACGCCGCGGCGCGAGTCTTGGCCAACTGTTTCAGACGATCCGTCGCGGTAAATCCGGGACCGACATTGTTGACCAGAATCCCGTCCTTTCCAAACTCATTGGCGAGACTTCTCACCAGGCCGACGACCGCCGCGCGCACGGCGTTGGAGAGCACGAGATCTGCAACCGGCTGCTTGGTTGTGATCGACGTGATGGTGATGATCCGCCCCCAGCGCTTGCGCTGCATATGCGGAATCACCTCGCGGGCGAAGTATACCGTGCTGAGGAAATTGAGATCGATCGCGCGCTGCCATTCATCCTGGGTGGTCGCGAGAAATCCCTTGGCGGGTGGCCCTCCGGCATTGGTAACGCAGATGTCAACGCTGCCAAACTTGGCCGCTACGGCGGCAACGAAGCGCGAAACGGCAGCCGGATCGCCAACGTCGAAGGCCTGAGTGAATACTTCGGCATGGTGCGCGCTGCGGATTCGCGCGGCGGCCACTTCCAAGGTCTGGGCGTTGCGCGAGCACATAGCTACGCGGCAGCCCTCTGCGGCGAAGGCTTCCGCCGTAGCTAGGCCCAGTCCTTGACTGGATGCCGCGACCAGTGCAACTCGATCCTTAAGGCCCAGATCCATTTGATTCGGCAAAGAGCGCGCGATTCGGCGAAGCAGGCATTATAAATGGCAGCGCCTTCCCCTTGCCGTGCCGCCCGCACGGCCATTACTCTGGAACCTGACGAGGCAGAAATGAAACGCCGCAATCGCCGTCCCGAAACCGCCGCTGTCCACGGCGCATCTGACCTGGAAAAGAAAAACGGTCCGGTCGCGACTCCGATCTTCCAGACTTCGACCTTTGAAGTGACCGACAACGACGAGCAGCAGCGGGTGACTTCCACCGATCGCTACTACACGCGCTGGGGGAATCCCACAATCACCGTCGCGGAGCAGACTGTCGCTGCCCTCGAGGGCGTGGAGGCGGCCCGGGTCTTCGCTTCAGGAATGGCAGCGATCACGACCACGATTTTGGCGTTGCTGAAGTCGGGGGATCACATTGTGGCGCAACGTGATATTTACGGGGGCGTCACCAAGTTCCTGTCCGAATGGCTGCCGCGCGTGGGAATTGAAACGACGTTCGTCGACACCACAGACTATGACCAGCATGCGCGTGCGATTCACCCCAACACGAAGCTGCTTTATCTGGAATCGCCGACGAATCCATCACTGCGCATCGTCGACATGAAGAAGACTGCCGCGCTGGCCAAACAGCACGGCCTAGTCTGCATGATCGACAGCACCTTCGGCACCCCCATTAACCAGCATCCGGCAGAATGTGGGATCGATCTGGTCATGCACTCCGGTACGAAATACTTGAGCGGACATGCGGATTTGACCTGTGGCGTCGTCGCCGGCCGGCGCGAACTGATCGAGCGGATCAATGACACGCGCACGACTCTTGGTGGCTGCATGGATCCGCATGCGGCGTGGCTGCTGATCCGCGGGTTGAAGACGCTGGCGGTGCGCGTGGCGCGGCAGAATGAAAATGCACAGCGCGTCGCGGAGTTTCTTGCAGGACATGCGAAGGTGAGAAAAGTGCACTATCCCTTTCTGAGGAGCCATCCGCAGTACGAGATTGCGCGCGAGCAGATGACCGGCGGCGGAGGCATGGTTACGTTCGAAGTCGAGGGCACAGGTGAAGACGCGCGGCGTGTGAGCGAAGCGATGCGGCTATTCACGCTGGCGACGAGCCTGGGCGGAGTTGAATCGCTGGTGTCGATCCCGGTGCTGACGTCGCACGCGATGATCTCGGGAGAACAGCGCGCGAAGATGGGCGTCACCGAGCAGATGATCCGGCTGTCGGTCGGAATTGAGAGCGGTGACGATCTGATCGCCGACCTGGAGCACGCGCTCGAGGCGGTTTCGACGCGGCAAACGGTGCCGGCGGGTTGATCCTGCGTAAACGGCCTTAGAATCTGGCTCAAAAGCTCTTCACGAAATTCTTTCCGGGCATCTGGCGAATCTTTCCGGCCAATTCCAGTTCGAACAACGCAGCAAAGATTTCTGAAGACGACATTTCCGCTTCCAGCCGGTCGACGATCTCATCGATGTGCGTGCTCTCGTCGGCTTTCAGCAGGCGCAAAATCTTTCGCTCGTGCGGAGGAAGGCCTTCGTCGGGGAACAGTGACGCGGGCGAATCGGATTGAGCCTCCGAGGAAACCGGTGGCGTAAGCGCCAGGCGCACTTCCGTTGGCAGGTCTTCCCACACGTCTTCCCAGGTGGCCACAAGTTTGGCGCCCTGCTTGATCAGTGTGTTCGGCCCCCAGGAATTCTTGTTGGTGACGTTGCCCGGGACGGCGAAAACGTCGCGATTCTGCTCGAGGGCGCAGCGAGCGGTGATGCGCGTACCCGAATATTCTGCCGCCTCGACCACGAGCACGCCAACCGACATTCCGCTCAATATCCGGTTGCGGATGGGAAAATTCTGCGGCGCCGCAAATGTCCCGAGGGGAAATTCGGAGATCAGCGCGCCGCCGAGGGCGAGTAGTTGTTCCACCATCCGCGAATTCTCCTTCGGATAGAGGACGTCGACGCCGGTGCCAAATACGGCGATGGTCTTGCCTTTGGCAGTGATAGCGCCGCGATGACTGGCCGTGTCCACGCC
>Ga0187772_10001741_pt1 | contig 10507 bp, 12 predicted proteins | sample 0116_SJ02_MP15_2_FD_133137 | JGI IMG/M metagenome (GOLD analysis project Ga0187772, IMG submission 133137) | Tropical peat soil microbial communities from peatlands in Department of Meta, Colombia - 0116_SJ02_MP15_20_MG | ecosystem: Environmental > Terrestrial > Soil > Wetlands > Peat | place... | reverse complement strand
CTCTATGCTTTGGCAGGCATGCTGGTATATATTGCCTTTCGGTTCTACGGTGGACAGATCGGCGGGTCGGCAACCTGGTCATCGAAGGGCGGATTTATACTGCGATTTGTGGACCGCATCATTTTCGGAGTGGCTGCGGTTTTAGCAGTATTTCACGACGTGCTGATCACCCTGGGACTATTCAAGATATTCGGGTTTGAGATTTCGCTGACCGTAATCGCGGCGTTGTTGACCCTGGTCGGATACTCGATGAACGACACGATCGTGATCTTCGACCGGATTCGGGAGAATAATCGGCTGTTGCGGAAAGAACCCTTCGCGGACGTGGTGAACAAGTCGATCAATCAGACGTTGTCGCGAACGATACTGACCAGCGGATTGACGTTTCTCACCGTGCTCGTCCTGTTCCTGATGGGCGGCCAGGTGCTCCGGGCGTTTAGTTTTGCCCTGGTGGTGGGGATTGTGGTAGGAACGTACTCCAGTTTTGGAATTGCAGCACCCTTAGTCGTCGCCTGGAATCGGTGGCGAGGACACGGTGCGGTGAACACCGGAACCGCAGCCGGCAACAAATCCCGAGGGAGCGAGGGCGGAACAACGCGCTTGGCACCCGCGGGAAGGAGGTAGTGGCCAGATGTTCGAAGAAATGGTTGTATCAAACGCAAGGAACAAGAAGACCAACAAGCCGTGGACGGTAGTGGTGTCCATGCTGCTACAAATCGGCTTTTTGGCGATCCTCATCCTGATTCCGCTCATTTATACGGAAGCGTTGCCGAGGGCGATGATGTCGTCGATCCTGCTGGCACCGCCGCCACCGCCGCCGCCCCCGCCGCCGCCGGCCCCGGTGCAAGTGGTACACATCAAGCCGGTGGCGCACCTGATGGAAGCCGGAAAGTTGGTGGCCCCGAAGGTGATCCCGAAAGACGTCAAGATCATTAAGGAAGAAGAACAACCGCCAGATATGGGCATGACCGGAGTAGCCGGTGGCGTGCCAGGCGGAGTGGCCGGTGGATCGATGGGAGGCGTGATTGGTGGCGTGATCGGTGGAGCAGGAACAGCAGCGCCGCCGCCGCCAAAGCCGGCGCACTCGGGTCCAGTGCGTGTCGGAGGAGCAGTGCAGGCCGCCCGTTTGGTCAATCGCGTACAGCCGGTGTATCCGCCGTTGGCGCGGCAAACGCGCATCAGCGGCACGGTGAAGCTGCACGCGATTATTGGCAAAGATGGATCGGTTCAGCAGTTGAGCGTGGAATCAGGACACCCGTTGTTGGTGCAATCCGCGCTTGATGCCGTGAGGCAGTGGCGGTACCAGCCGACGTTGCTGAATGGCGATCCAGTGGAAGTGGATACCGAAATCGACGTGATCTTCTCTCTCGCTCAGTAGTGAAACGGGGCGACGCAGGAGCCGTGGGAGTCCTGGCGCCGTTCTGAGTAGGTAAGTTGTGAAAAAACAATCTTGATGGTTCCTGCCCGCGGGGGCCACTAGGAAATAAGGAGCAAACGAATGTTAGCAACTCTGTTCGTCTACGCGGCTTGGCTACAAGAAGCCGGCGGTGGTACCTCATGGGACCTGCGTTCTATGTGGGGAAATATGGGTCTCCTCGCGAAAATCGTGGTGGTGATCCTGTTCATTCTTTCGGTGTATTCGTTCGGCGTGATGATTGACCGTTTCTTGATGTACAACAACGCGCGGAAGCAGTCGCGGTTGTTCGTGCAGCAGGTGGCGGGAGCGTTGAAAGATGGCAAGCTGGATGAAGCGATCGCGATTGCGGAACGCAACAAGAAGAGCCACATCGCCAAGGTAGTGGCGACGGGCTTGTCGGAATTCCAGTCGGCCTCTCAACAAGTGTCGGACGCAGAAGTGATCGAAGCGGCGAAACGCGGTCTGGAGCGCTCGGTGGCGATCGTGCACGCGGAAATGAAGCGCGGATTGTCTGCGCTGGCCACGATTGGATCGACGGCCCCGTTCGTGGGACTGTTCGGTACGGTGGTGGGCATTTTGAACGCGTTTAAGGGCATCGAATCGCAGAAGGCAACCGGCCTGTCGGCAGTGGCCGGCGGTATCGCGGAAGCGCTGGTGACCACGGCGTTCGGTTTGTTGGTGGCCGTGCCTGCGGTGTGGGCCTACAACTACTTTACGAACCGCGTGGAAGCGTTCGACGTGGAAATGGATAACTCCTCGATGGAGCTGATCAACTACTTCATTCTGCGCCGCGGCGCGAAGAAGTAAGCCGAAGGAAGGTTAGGTTATGGCGTACAAGCCACAAGTCGGGGCGACCATGTCGGCGCCAAACGTCATACCGATGGCGGACATTATGCTCGTGTTGCTGATCATCTTCATGGTGGTCACGCCCATGTTGCAGAAGACGCACCAGGTAGACTTGGCGTCGGTGAGCGACCCGCGAGATATGAAGGATGCGGATAAAGACGACGCCATCGTCGTAGCCATCACCCGAGATGGAAGCATTTATCTTGGAAACACCAAGACGAAGAAGGAAGAGATCACGGGGCAGATCAAGGACCAACTGGCGAACAAGCTGGATAAGACCGTCTACGTGAAGAGCGACGCACGAGCGAAGTATGGAGACGTGGTCGCGGTGGTAGACGAGATCCGTTCGGCCGGAGTGGATTCCTTGGGGCTACTGACGGAAAAGACGAAAGCACTTGCCGGACCTGGGGCAGCACCAGCGGGCAAGCCAGCTGGAGACTAGGGCGGAAGGTTGCACAAGCCGTAGCGGTCATTCGTTTGCAGAGTTGAAGGAACCGCGCCGGATCCCACCCGGCGCGGGCACCTCCTCCGGGAAGAAAGACGCCGCGGAAGAATCAGGAGAAGCGCAATGGGAATGGAAGTTGGAAGTAGCTCAGGAGCGATGGCATCGCCGAACATCGTGCCGTTGATCGATATTCTGCTGGTGTTGATCATTATCTTCATGGTGATCACGCCGCTGACGCCGAAGGGATTGGATGCACTGGTGCCCCAGCCCTCGCCGAACCAGCAGCAGAACCAGGAACTGGAAAACAAGACAGTAGTGGTGCAGGTGCTGATGGGCGGGAAGCTGAAGATCAACAACGAGGACACCACCTGGGAGACGTTGGAACCGCGCATGGAAGCAATCTTTAAGGATCGCGCGGAAAAGGTGGCGTTCGTGAAGGGCGACAACGACGTGCAGTTTATGGAGGTAGCCCATGCAATCGACCTGATGAAGCAGGCGGGCATAGATCGTGTGGGCCTGATCACAGCGAAGCTCGAAGCGGGCCAGTAAGATTTGGAAGAAAGATCGCGGATGTGAGAGTCCTCCTCGCCGGGTAGAAAACCTCGAAGAGGTGGCTCATGGGAATCGAAGTTGGCCGTAGAAGCGGTATAGTTTGGGACGTAAATGTAGTGCCGCTGATCGACATTCTGCTGGTGCTCCTGGTCATATTCATGATCCTTCCGCACCGGCAGGTGGGGCTGGCCGCAAGCTTGCCAGAAGAAAGGCAGCCAGCCCGGATAGAGCATCCGGAGAGCATCATCGTTCAGATTGGACCGGAGGGTGCGGTACGGCTGAACGGATCGGAAGTAGAGCGCGCGAAGCTGGAGAGTCGGTTAGAGCAGGAGTTGGGCAGCGAGCGGAGCGCGTGGCATTTCTTCAGGGTGATCGTTCCCTCGAGTTTCAGGTGGTTGCCGAAGTTCTGGACGTCATGCAAAGAGCAGGCGCATCCCCGATAGGGTTAGTGACAACGGAACTGGAAAAAAACCACTGAACGTGATGGAATGGCGCCTAGTGGCGTAAGTGAATCCACGTGCCGGCCCCCAAAGCATCGGGGCGGTACGACTCAGGGATGGAAGCCTCCATGAATCAAGCTAAGGTTGAAGGGGAGAGTTGGTTGCGGATCTCCCGAATTGGCCGCCAAGTGTTGTGTGTGGCGGTAATGATTCCAGTAGTAGCCGGTATCACGGGATGCAACAAGCTGCGAGCTCGCGACCTATTGAATAAGGGCGTGGCGTCGTTCAAGAGCGCACAATTCGATGCAGCGGTCGAAGACTTCCAGAAGGCGAAGGCACTCGACCCGGATCTGATCAATGCGCGGCTGTATCTGGCGACGGCGTATGCCAGCCAGTACATTCCGGGCGCTCCCTCGGACGAAAACATGCGGCACGGGCAGCAGGCCATCACGGAATACAAAGATGTTCTGGAGAAAGATCCCAACAATATGAGCGCGATCGACGGGCTGGCGTCGATTCTGTACCAGATGGCCGGACAGCCCTTCGATGAGAAGAAGTTTGAAGAATCGAAGTCGTATCACGAAAAACACATCGCGCTGAGACCGAACGACCCGCAGCCGTATTACTCGATCGGAGTGATCGACTGGGCGCTTGCGTATCGAGGAAATACGGAGATGCGCGCGGATTACAACAAGGCGCATATCAACAAGCAGATTAAAGACACAGATCCGCTGACACCGGATCTACGGAAAGAGTACACCGACAAGTACGAGAAAATGGTGGACGACGGGATCGCGGCGTTGAAGAAGGCCACCGAGCTGAAACCGGACTACGATGACGCGATGACGTATTTGAACCTGCTGTATCGCCGGAAGGCGGATATGGCAGAGTCCCAGGCGGACCGGGACAACTACACGAAGATGGCGGACGATCTGTTGGACAAGGTTAAGGAGATCAAGCAGAAGCGTGCGGAGCAGCCGACACCGGCGTCCTGACGTTTCTCTTACTACTTCCAAATAGGGCCCCGGTTCCTACCGGGGCCTTTTTTTTGTGTGCCGAGCATGTTTATCAGCTAGGAGGTGCAAGTCCTGTTCACAACGTGATGGACGTGAAGTGATAGCGAAGCGCAAGGGCGTCGCCGCGAGGCGGGGTCTGAAAGAAGCGCGAAGCAAAGGCGCGAGCCGATGGACAAGAACCGGATCAGAGGCATACGGTGCCGGACGAGCGGGCAAGTGACCCGAAGTCCGAAGCGCAGAACCGAAAGCCCGGCCATTGGCGAACAATGGATGGAAAAAGTCTGCGAGGCGGGAGAACTGCAAGCAGGCATGGGCACGAGTCAAGGCGAACAAAGGGAGTCCCGGTGTGGACGGCATGACTGTTCACGATCTTCCGGGATGATGCGGAGCGTCACGCGATTCATCACCCGCAAGCTCAAACTCAAGGGGAACGAGCAGAAGAGTGCGGTGGCACGACCATGGGAGCGGAAGTTCCTGGGATTTAGCTTCACGGGCGGTGCAACACCCAGACGGCGTATAGCGCCGAAAGCGGTGCTCCGCTTTAAGGAGCGGGTCCGGGAACGGACCAGCCGGACGCGAGGTGTGAGCATAGACCGGATGGCTGAGGAGCTGGCCCGCTACTTACGGGGCTGGCTCGGTTATTACGGCCACTGCGAAACGCCGAGTGTGTTGCAACGCCTTGAGGAATGGACTGGACGCCGACTGCGGTCGGCGATGTGGAAGCAGTGGAAACGGGGGACGACGCGTTTCGCCGAACTGCGGACCCGGGGGGGTGGGCAAGGACCTCGCCGCTAAGGCGGCGGGCAGCGCCCACGGTCCCTGGCCGTTGGCGAACCGTCCGGCCCTGGCCCTCGCGCTGCCCACCGCCTACTTCGCTTCGCTCGGGATTCCTCCGTTCCCTGCGCGCCGGTAGCTCAACCTACCGAATCGCCGTATACGGACCCGTACCTACGGTGATGTGACAGGGACAGCGGGCGACCGCTTACCTATGTCGATTCGGAAGAGAGGCCGAGCGGTGCGGTCCCGGACACAGGCTGAAAGTCTTGGGGAAGAACTCCAGAACTGAGAGTTTTCGTGGCATACGCAATCCGGCCTGCGCTCAAAGCTCTCCACTTCGCCTCCCTGTATAGCCAAGCGTGGGCTGTGCCACAGGAGTTTTCCCGCAAGCTGTGAAGCCTGTGCTAGTTGCCGGGCGGAGCGCAGGGAGGGAAGGGAGGGACGGGACCCTTCCGCAAAGCAAATGAGGGGCGTAAACTAAGCCATGGGAACGCGGGCCAATCTGCCCTTGAATTTCAACCGGGACCGCACGGAGCGGCAACTCGACGCGCGTCTCGAAGAACTCCTGCAAAAGCTGCGCACCAACCGCCCATCGGAAGATCCGTGGCTCGTCCGTCGTGCGTATGATATCGCGGCGGAACGACACCGGGACCAGTTCCGCAGTTCCGGGGACCCCTACATAACCCATCTGTTGGAAGTGGCGCATATCCTGGCAGACATGAAGCTGGATGCGACGACGTTGGCAGCAGCGTTGCTGCACGACGCAATCGAGGATACGGAATATCCGATTTCCCGTTTAGAAGAGCGATTTGGCCCGGAAGTGGCGCGGCTGGTGGAGGGCGTGACCAAAATCGGGCGGCTGAACATGATGGCGCCGGAAGCGCGGCAGGCCGAGAACGTGCGGAAGATGCTGCTGGCGATGGTGCACGATGTGCGGGTAGTGATGGTGAAGTTGGCGGATCGCCTGCACAACATGAGGACGTTGGAATATTTGCCGGAGGCCAAGCAGCAACGGATTGCCCGGGAAACGATGGACATTTATGCCCCCATCGCGCACCGGTTAGGGATGGCGCTGATTAAGGGCGAACTGGAGGATTTGTCGTTCCGGTTTCTGGAGTCGGAGGCGTACCTGGCGTTGCAGAAGGAAGTGACGGAAAAAGCGCCAATGCACACGCGATTCTTGGAGGAAGTGCAGAACGCGATCCGCAGCAAGCTGGTGGAGAACAGCATACCAGCGGAGTTGGAAGCGCGCGTAAAGGGATTGTATTCGCTACACCGCAAAATCGTACGGCAGGAGCGCAGTCTGGATCAGATCTACGATTTGCTGGCGGTGCGGGTGATTTCGGATACAGAGCGGAACTGTTACGCCGCGCTTGGAGTGGTGCACCACATCTGGCGGCCAGTACCGGGTCGATTTAAGGACTACATCGCGATGCCGCGACCAAATTTGTACCAGTCGCTGCATACGACGGTGATCCATGGCGGCCAACCCTTCGAGGTACAGATTCGAACCCAGGAGATGCACCGGATCGCCGAAGAAGGCGTGGCGGCACACTGGAAATACAAGGATGGACGACCGGTTTCCAATGACGATGACCAGCGGATCGCGTGGATGAGGCAACTGATCGAGTGGTCGCAAGAACTGCAGGAACCGACCGAATTTTTGTCCACGCTCAAGGTAGACCTGGCGCCGATGGAGGTGTACGCATTTACGCCGAAAGGGCGGGTGCTGGAATTGCCGAAAGGTGCGACGCCGGTAGATTTCGCATACGCAGTGCATACGGAAGTGGGGCACACCTGCGTGGGGGCAAAGGTCAACGGGCAGATGGTGGCGCTGCGGCATGAGATTGTTTCAGGCGACGTAGTGGAAATCCTGACGCAAAAAGGGCACAAGCCCAGCCGGGATTGGCTGAGCTTTGTGAAATCGTCGCACGCGAAGAGCAAGATACGGCATTTCATAAATACGCAGGAACGGGAAGAAGCGACAGAGATGGGGCGGCGACTGCTGGAGAACGAGTCGCGGAATTTCCCGAAGGGATTGAAGAAAATATCGGAAGAAGAGCTGCAAAAGCTGAGCGAAGAGTATGGATTGTCGCGGCCGGAGGATCTGTTTGCGGCGGTGGGATTCGGGAAGTTTTCGGCGCGGCAAGTGTTGTCGCGGTATTTCGGAGAGCCCAGCAAGGAAATCGAAAAGACTGAAGAGGACGTCAAGCCGACGCTGGTGAAAACGGTCAAGCGGATGCTGGGGTTTGGCGAAGCGCCGCTGATCGTAAAGGGACAAGACGACCTGCTAGTATTCCGGGCGAAGTGCTGCAATCCAATTCCCGGCGACGACATTGTGGGCTATGTGACGCGTGGCCGCGGAGTGGCCGTGCATACACGCACTTGCCCGAATGTGCAGAATTTGTTGTACCAAACGGAGCGCCGCATCGCTGTGGAATGGGGCGGGAGCAACGTGGCGACCTTCCCAGTGGAATTGTTAATTCGGGCGAAAGACCGGCCGGGGTTGCTGGCGGATATCACCACGGTGATCAGCGGAGCGGGGTCAAACATTCGCATGCTGGAAAGCCGGCCGGATAAGCAAAACGCGCGAGTGGAAGCGAGTCTGGAAATTACCGACAAGCGACAGTTAGAGACGATTGTGGCAAATATCCGGAGGATCCAGGGGATCTACGGAGTCGAACGAAAATTTCAGGTGTGAGCTGAGACAAAATGAAGCGACCCTCTCGCTTCGGAAACTGACAGTCCCGACAACCTAGATACTGTAGTTGAAGGTGCGAAGAGCGTCTTTGTAGGCATCGCGAGCTTTTTTGGCTGAAGACTGCGCGTCTTGTTCGCGAAAGTGGGCGTCGTCCCACTTTTCCATGGCGATCATGGAATGATCGGGAGTCGCAAGGGCTTCCTCGTCGCGAATAGTGGCGACCCAGGCGTCGACAGCTTGTTTGTAGGCGAGACGTCGTTGATCCAAATCTTCCTTGGTCATGGCAGGAACAGTAATTGGGGTGCGGCGGAGAGGTCAATGATAGCGTGCATTTTTTAACAAAAATTCACAGAAGTAACGCGGGTAAGACGAATGCGCTGGGGTGAACCTGTTCGTTGGTCCAGTACCTGCGGAGGCACAGGGTCTGCCGGGCTGGGTTGCGGCCTCTACAATAGAGACATGAGAAACTCGCTCCTCGCCCTCGGCGTGTGCGCGCTGATGCTGTCAGGCTGCCAAAAGCAGTCGCAGACCAGTTACGACAGTTTGGAGCGCACGGGGATGTGGTCGTCGACGCTGGACGAGTTGAAGGCGTTGAAGCTGAGCGACCTAGAGATCACGCAGCTCACGAAGTTGAAGAACACCGGCGCGTCGGATGACCTTTGCCTGGCGCTGGTGAAAGCGGCACGAGCGCACAAGCACGAGTTTGCGAGCGCCGATTCGGCAATGGATTTATCGCGAGCGGGATATTCGGATGCGCAGATCCTGGAAATGGCGCAGTCGGACCAGATGGACATCCTGAGCACCGAAGCGGTGACGTTGAAGCTGATTGGACTTTCGAACACGACGGTGCAGTACATTATTCACCGGCGGATTCAGGGCCTGCCGACATTGACCAGCGAACAGATCGGACGCTTGAAAAACACCGCGATGTCCGAGAAGCAAATCATCGAGATCGTGAACGAAGGACTTACCGACCAACAGGCCGAGACACTGATCGCGCGGCGCGAAGCCGAACGAGATCACTCGAATACCGGCTTTGTGCGGGTGCACGGCCGCAGGCCACATTGAACCTCCCCACCGTTCTGCGCATCTGCTATTCTTTCCCGCGCAAATTCAGGAGCGTGCAAAATGAAAGAAGTAATTCTGACAGCGCGCGGTCCGAAGCCGATCGGGCCGTACTCGCAGGCGATTAAAGCGAACGGGTTGCTGTTCGTTTCGGGGCAGGTGGCTCTGGATCCGGCGAGCGGGGAATTTGTGGGGACAGACGTGCGGCAACAGACGGAGCGGGTGTTTGAGAATCTGAAAGGAATCCTAGAAGCCTCAGGCGTTTCGTTTCATCATGTGGTGAAGACGACGGTATTCCTGAAGGATATGAACGATTTTGGGGCGATGAATGAAGTGTACGGGCGATATTTCAGTGCAGCGCCGCCGGCGCGGTCGACGGTGCAAGCAGCGCGGCTGCCGAAAGATGCGTTAGTAGAGATTGAATTGATGGCAACGCTCTGAAGCGCAGCAGCTTTGACCACAAAAAAATGGCCACCGCAGTGAGGCGATGGCCAAAGAAACTCGGCTTCAAATGAACTTATGGATGAGAGGGGCTCTCGACAGCGTAACAAATGGCTACGCCAGAGCCTGCCGCGGAAGCGCTGTGGCCAGAATGAGGAAGCCGCTACGCCCGGCTTTCAACGGGCCTCCACCCTGCCTCGGGCCTTGATTGCCTGAGCCTGCTCCGGCCGGTTCGTGCGCGTCGGAAGAATCCAGAAGAACCCGGAAAGATTCGTCTTCCTTTACGATCTGAGTTTCGTCAGCAACCGTCACGGTGAGGCCGCCGCGACGAGCGGTAACCACAAGTTCTTTTGGGTTCAAAAAGGTGATTTGCCCAATCGTGGGAACATCGGTCTGTGCGCGAATGGTGGCGGTAGAAGCGAAGAGCGTAAACGCGTGGGCATTGCCAGTGGAGAATGTGGCGGTGCCTAAGAGCAAATTTGCGGACGGCGCACCGTCTGTCGTATTGACCTCAGCAACCGCAGCGCTTTGCAGCAGAAAACGCGCGGCACCGGCCCGGAGTGGAACGCTGCCGGGATTATCGGCGCTGAGTTTATCGCCGGCGTAGACGGTGGTGCCGACATCAGCAACAGCGGAGCCGACGTGGCCGCGATCGGCAGCAATGATGGTTCCGAGAGGTGCAACGTTTGGAGTCGTGGCTCCCAATAAAGGAATACTGACGAGACTGAACGCCAAGACGGCTGCACCCAGAGCGCGCAGACGTAGCATAAAACCCTGTCGGGCGGAACCAGAGAAGGATATTGCGCG
>Ga0187772_10001739_pt1 | contig 10508 bp, 7 predicted proteins | sample 0116_SJ02_MP15_2_FD_133137 | JGI IMG/M metagenome (GOLD analysis project Ga0187772, IMG submission 133137) | Tropical peat soil microbial communities from peatlands in Department of Meta, Colombia - 0116_SJ02_MP15_20_MG | ecosystem: Environmental > Terrestrial > Soil > Wetlands > Peat | place... | reverse complement strand
TGCACGACCTACCCGGCGTCGGCAAGAATTTGCAGGATCACCTGAACATCAACGTTTTGCAGCACGCGGCGCCAAAGAGCACGCTCGACGACAAGGCGCGGCTCCTGCCATCGATCGGCGTGGCGCTGCAATGGGCGCTGTATCGGACCGGGCCCGGCACCAGCAATGTCGCCGAGGCGGGCGCCTTCATCATCAGCGAGCTCGGCGCCGCGACCCCCGACATCCAGTATCACTTCATCCCGGCGCAGGTCGTGGATCACGCCCGCACCAAGCTAGACGGCTACGGCGTCACCTTGCATGCCTGCTGCTTGCGGCCGAGGAGCCGCGGCGAAATCCGCCTGGCTTCGGCTGATTCGTTGCAGAAAGCGGTGATCGATCCGAATTATCTCGCGTCGGACTACGACCTGAGAGTCCTGATCGACGGCATCCGGCGCGGGCGCGATATCCTGGCCGCGCCGGCGTTCCGGCCCTGGCTCGGGGCGGAGCGGATTCCCGGAGCAATGGTGCAATCGGACGCCGCGCTTGAAGCCTTCATCCGCGCGACGGCGGAGACTGAGTATCACCCGGTCGGCACCTGCAAGATGGGCAGCGACCCGATGGCAGTGGTGGACGAACAACTCCGCGTGCGCGGTCTCGACGGCTTGCGAGTGATCGATGCATCGATCATGCCGACTTTGGTCAGCGGCAATACCAACGCGCCGACCATCATGATCGCGGAGAAGGGCGCCGCGATGATGCTGCAATAATCTCGTGCGTCAGCCCGGCAACTCGACCCGGTAGTCGTAAGGTAAGCTTGGCGCGTATTCGCCGGCATAGGCGCGCCGCAGCAGCTCCTTGGTCTTTACGCCTTCGGCGCGCGCTTCGACCATCTGTGCCGGCACGACGAATTTGCCGATCGGATCGGCCTTGAAGTCGGGCGATTCGCGCATCCACTTGGTCGATTTCTTCCAGTCGCCGAACGCGTCGGCTTGCAGTTCGACGCTGTTGCCGTCCGGATCGACGTAATAGAAGGAGAGCGTCATGCCGTGGTGCACGGCAACATGCGGCTCGTAACCGAACTCGTCGTACAGCCGCTGCCAGGTATCGAGCAGGTCATCCACCGTGTCGTATTCGAAAGCGAGGTGGTGCAGGCCGGCGGCGGTGCGGAATTCGGGATTGTCGCGGAAATTCGGGCTGCCGGCGAGCGAAAGCCGGTGATTGGCGTCGTCGTTGCTGAGGAAAGCGATTCCGGGCGCGAAGAAGTTCGGCGCGGCCCCGACTACGTCGGCATACCACTTGATCATCTCGTCCATGCGCGGAGTTTTGAGCAGCGCGTGGTGGAAGACCGGACGTTTAAGTGATTTCGCCCTCACTGCCGAACGCTTTGATGACTTTTTCTTTGCGGCCGTGCGCCTGATCATCTTTTTGCGTTTTTTCATATCAACAAACTCCGCTTACAGGCTTCTGGCGATCAGAAGTTTCATGATCTCGTTGGTGCCGGCGAAAATGCGCATGACACGCGCGTCGCGATAGATGCGCGAGATCGGATATTCGTCCATGTAGCCGTAGCCGCCGAATAATTGCAGGCACCGGTCGGCGATCTTGCCGAGCAGATCGGTGTGCCAGTATTTCGCCATCGAGGCGGTCGTGGTGTCGAGCTCGCCCTGGAGATGCCGCTCGATGCAATTATCGAGGAACACTTTGGCGATGGTCGCTTCCGCCTTGCATTCGGCCAGCACGAATTGCGTGTTCTGGAAGTCGATGATCTTCTTGCCGAAGGCCTGCCGCTGTTTGACATAGTCGATGGTGAGCGCGAGCGCGCGCTCGATCATGGCGACGGCCTGCGTCGACACGATCAGCCGCTCCTGCGGCAATTCCTGCATCAGCTGGTAGAAGCCCTGGCCTTCCTCGATGCCGAGCAAAGCTTCCGCCGGCAGCGGCACCTCTTCGAAGAACAATTCCGAGGTGTCGGCGGAATCCATGCCGAGCTTTTTCAGCTTGCGGCCGCGGCGGAAGCCGGGCGCGTCGTCGGTCTCGACCACCATCAGCGAGACGCCCTTGGAGCCCTGCTTCGGGTCGGTCTTCGCGACTACGATGATCAGGTCGGCGTGCTGCCCGTTGGTGATGAAGGTTTTCGAGCCGTTGAGCACGTAGCCGTTGCCAGATCGGCGCGCTGTGGTGCGCACGCCCTGCAAATCCGAGCCGGTGCCGGGCTCGCTCATGGCGATGGCGCCGACCATCTCGCCGGTGGCGAGCTTGGGCAGCCAGCGCCGTTTCTGCTCATCGGTGCCGTAATGCAGGATGTAGGGCGCGACGATGCCGGAATGCAGCGGCGCACCGCTGGTGTCGAAGCCGGCCAGCGAGTATTCGCGGTTGATCACCGCTTCATGCGCGAACGTCCCGCCGGCGCCGCCGTATTCTTCCGGCATCGAGGCGCACAGGAACCCGGCCTGTCCGGTCTTGGTCCACACCTCGCGCGGATAAAAGTGATCCTCGTGCCACTTGTCGAAATGCGGAACGAATTCGTTGGCGATGAAGCGCCGCGCCTGGTCCTCGAGCAGTACGAGGTCCTCGGTCATCCATGGCGGTCGCGGCAGATTGAGAATGTTGCTCATTGTCTTTTTACAAGCGCGCTGGCTGAGACCGTACGCACCTGTTTCTTCCCCCGTCTCGGCGACGCCTTTGTTTTGGCGCGCCCGAAGAGATTCGAACTCCTGACCCCCAGATTCGTAGTCTGGTGCTCTATCCAGCTGAGCTACGGGCGCGTCGAAGGCGTAGCTAAAGCCTTCGCCGCCCGTTGGCAAGCATCGGCTTGACGGTCCGCGCGGCACCGCCGGTATGTTATAAGCGGCGATCGTAGCCGGCCGAACGGCAAATATACGAGATGTGGCGACCAGCGCAACGGATCCGCTATGAGGCCACCGCGGGACGTGTACCGTCGGCGGCGGAAGCCGCCGCTTCGCGCCTGTTCTCGCCGGTCGAGATCGGCCCGGTGACGCTCAATCAGCGCACCTGGGTTCCCGCCATGGTGCCTTGGCGGGCGACCGAGGAGGGCTACGTCACCGAGGAGGTGATCGACTGGTACGAGCGCTTCGCGCGCGGCACGCCGGGCGCCATCGTGCTGGAAGCGACCGGCATCCGCGACGTGCCGAGCGGCCCGCTGTTGCGCATTGGGCACGATCGTTTTCTCCCCGGCCTGCGCCGCCTGGTCGATACCGTGCGGCGCGCGAGCGGCGGCCAAACCCGCCTCCTGGTTCAGCTGATCGACTTTCTCGCCGTCCGCCGCCGGCCCGAGCCGAAGAAATTTCTCGAACGCTTGCTGGTTGTGACCGATCGGCATCGTACGGCGCTGGATGCGCCGGGTATGGTCGAGGCCGAAGTGCGCACCCGGCTGATGGCGCTCAGCGAAGATGAGCTCAAGCGCGTGCTGGCTCCGGACGAATGGGAGGCGCTGCAATACGGCTATCGCGAGCGCGTCAACGACATGCATCTGCCGCACATCCGTAATTTGCCGCAGATGCTGCCGGGATTGTTTGCCGAAGCGGCGTTGCGCGCGGAAGCCGCCGGTTTCGACGGCGTCGAGCTTCACTACGCGCACGCCTATACGATGTCGTCGTTCCTCTCGCGCACCAACAAGCGCACCGACGGTTACGGCGGCTCGCTGGACAATCGCGCCCGGCTGCCGCTCGAAGTGTTCGCCGAGATCCGCCGCCGCGTGAACAAAAAATTCGCCGTCGGGATTCGCTTCCTCGCCGACGAATGCATCGCCGGCGGCAGCGATGTCGGCGACGCAAGCTACTTCGCAGTCGCCTTTGCGTGCGCCGGCGTCGACTTCATGTCGCTGTCGCGCGGCGGCAAATTCGACGACGCCAAGCAGCCCTCGGTCGGCGACGCCGTTTATCCCTATACCGGCCGGAGCGGCTACGAATGCATGCCGCAATTTATTTCCGACGAGCGCGGGCCGTTCGGGAGAAACGCCGAGCCGACCGCGGCGGTGCGCAAGGCGGTGCGCGAGGCCGGTGGCCAGGTGCCGATTGTCTGCACCGGCGGCATCCACAATTTCGAAATGGCCGAGGATTATCTCGCGCGCGGGGTGTGCGACATCGTCGGCGCCGCGCGCCAGTCGCTGGCCGATCCCGACTGGTTCCGCAAAATCCAGCTCGGACTGGGCAACGACGTGCGGGTCTGCGAGTACACCAATTATTGCGAAGGGCTCGACCAGAAGCACAAACCGGTCACTTGCCAGCTTTGGGACAAGCTTCCATCGGCCGCCGGCGAGCGGCGCACGCCGGACGGCAAACGCCGCATGACCGCACCGGCCTGGCAGCCGCCGGAATAGCGTTGCGGCCCGGACAATGCGGGCTACCATGGAAAAAAATCGGGAGGACGTTCGATGGATGCGCGGAGCAGGGCCGATCAGCTGCGCGAAAGCAGCAATCCGCTGTTCAACGACCGCAAGCTGAAGCTCGGCACTTTCTGCACCAATTTGAGCGGCGGCTGCACCATGTCGTCGATCGACGGGATCCTGCAAGCTAAATGGGAGAGCACCGAGACGCTGGCGCGGATGGCGGACGCAATGGAGTTTGAAGCCATCGTGCCGGTCGGGCGCTGGAAAGGTTTTGGCGGCACGACGAATTTCAACGGCGAGGGCTTCGAGTGTTTCACCTGGGCGGCGGCGATGAGCGCGCTGACCAAAAACTCCGGCATCTTCGCCACCTCGCACGTGCCGACCATGCATCCCGTGATGGCCGCCAAACAGGCGGCCACCATCGACCATGTCGGCGGCGGCCGCTTTACCCTCAACGTCGTGACCGGCTGGTACCGGCCGGAAATCGAGATGTTCGGCGTGCCGCTCCTGGAGCACGACACGCGCTACGACATGGCGATCGAATGGATCGAAATCATCAAGCGGTTGTGGACCAGCGAAAAGGAATTCGATTTCGACGGCAAGTTTTATCGGGTCAAGAACGCCGCCATCGCCCCGAAGCCGTTGCAAAAGCCGCATCCGGTGATCATGAGCGCGGGCGCCTCGCGCAAGGGGCGCGAATTTGCCGCGCGCCACGCCGACGTCAACTTCATCAATCTCGACGCGCACGATTTCGAAGCGGTGAAGGCGCGGGTCGACGCCTCGCGCAAGACCGCATGGGACGAATGCCAGCGCGAAATCCAGGTCTGGACCAACGCCTATATTTTCCAGGCCGAGACCGAAGCCGCGGCGCGCGCGTTTTACGACGAATGCGTGTTCCAGAAAGGCGATTGGGAAGGCGTCGAGAATCTGGTCAGCATCATGGGCCTCAACTCGCTGTCGATACCCAAACCGGCCTTGCAGCATCTCAAGGAGCACTTTATCGCCGGCTGGGTCGGCTATCCGCTGATCGGCACCAAGGAACAGGTCGTCGATGGGCTGGCACTGCTCGAGCGCGCCGGCTTCGACGGCATCGTGTTGTCGTGGCCGCGCTACATCGACGGCATGCGGCAGTTCCAGGCGGAAACGTTTCCGCTGGTGCAGCAGGCGGGCTTGCGCTGAATTAGCCCTGCGCGCGGGCCGCGCCGCGCCGCGCACTCAACTCCACCGCGCGATCCGGAATGGTGATGCGAAGCGTGGCGCCGATGGTGCCTTCGACCAGGCGGATTTCGCCGCCATGGGCGCGGACAAGCTCGGCGGCGATGGCAAGCCCAAGTCCGGTGCCGCCGGGCCGTGTCGAGCCTTGAAACGCTTCGAACAGATGCGCCTGCGCCTTTTCCGAGAAGCCCGGCCCGGTGTCGGATACCTCGATCACCACCACGGCGCCTTCGCGCCGGCCGGTAATGCGGATCTGGTCCCGGCCGGGATCGCGCGACGCACGGCTTTCCAGCGCCTGCATGGCGTTGCGCGAAAGATTGAGCAGGATGCGGAACAGCTGCTCGTAGTCGGCCTCAACCGTCAATCCGCGCTCGACCGCGCTGATCCAGCGGATCGGCCCGCCGGGCGAGAGTCCAAGTGTCTCGTGCACTTCCTCGACCAGCGGTTCGAGCAGGATCGGCTTTCGTTCCGGCGGCGGCTCCTGCACGCGACCGTACGACAGCGTCGATTGGCAGAAGGCGATGGCGCGTTCCAGCGTACGCATCAGCTTGGGCGCGAAACGCTGCACGTTCGGATCGGGTAATGCCAACAAGCGGTCGGAGATGAGCTGGGCCGAGCCGAGCAGGTTGCGCAAATCGTGATTGATTTTCGACACGGCAAGCCCAAGGGCGGCGAGCCGGTTCTTCTGGTGCAGCATAGAGGCAAGTTCCGCTTGCATGGTCGCGAGTTCGCGCTCAGCGATGCCGATTTCGTCGGCGCGGGCCGACGGTATAATGATGCGGTCGGCGTTTTCCGGATCGGCGCGAAACGCCATCATGTTGGCGGTCACCCGCCGCATCGGGCGCACGAACAAATAGTGCAGGGTCAGATAGACCAGCACTGCGGTGATGCCGGAAATCAACAGTGAGATCAGCAGCAGGTCCACCGAATAGTGCAGCAAGGCTTTGCGCAGCGGCGGTTCGTCCATGATGATTTCGATGTAGTCGCCGCCCATCGGCGCCGGGCCGACAACGCGCATTACCTTCTTGGCTGTCTTGCCGTCGAACATCAGCATGAAAGCGTTGACGATCGAATCGAAGGTCATAACGTTGCGCATGTCGAAGTCGTTGTTGATCGGCGGCGGCGCGTCGCCGAGCGCAAGCAGGCGGCGCTGCGTCCCCATCTTCATGGCTACGGCACGCGCCCCGATCGAATCGAGAATCTGCTTGGCGAGCTTGTCCGAAACCATGCCGTTCGGCGCGGCATCGAGGACGAGGGCTGCGGTGTAGGCGCTGGTCAGCCGGTCCCTGAGCCAGTTCACCCGGAAATTGGCGACCAGCGGCACATAAATTAGCACTTCCCCGAGCATCACGAACAGAATCGTGAGGACGAGGAGCTTTCCGGAAAGCCCAAAGCGCGGCGCGCGGACCGGGTCTCGCCGCGCGACTCGGATATCGTTCATCAAGCAGAACCTTCTGCGTCAGCGCGTGCGACGCGACCAGCCCATGATGCGACGCGTGCGCGGCCTCGTCAAACCGTGGTTGAAAAAGGTGATTGCGGCCCGTTTTCCCACTTCGGCATAGCTCGGATAGGGAACCACGAGGCCGGCGAAAGCCCGGATATTAAGTTTTTCGCCGATCGCCAGCGTCCACGGGGTGATCGACTCGGAAGCGCGCGGCCCGACGATGGTCGCGCCGAGGATCTCGCCGGCACGGTCGGTGACGATCTTGATGTGCCCCTCGGTCGTTCGCTCGATTTGCGCGCGATCATTCTCGCGGTACGGCCAACGCAGGACACGGATGGCGCCGGAATGCGCCCGCGCTTCTCCCTCGAGCATGCCGACTTGGGCGAGCTCGGGGTCGGTATAGGTGACCAGCGGAACCGCCTCGTAATTCACCCGGAGCTTGGCGCCGAACAAGCCGTTTCGGATGGCCAGACTGGCGTGATAATGGCCGACATGCGTTGCGTGCGGCCCGCCGGCCGCGTCGCCGACGGCATAAACGCGCTTGTTGGCGGTGCGCAGCGAATTGTCGAGAACAAGCCCTTCCGCCGTGGTTTGAATTCCCGCGGCGTCGAGATCGAGATCGTCGATGTTCGGACGCCGTCCGGAAGTCAGCAGAAGATGCGTGCCTTCGATCGTCTCCTCGCCGGCTTCGTCCCTGAGCGTCACCCGGAGCTTCGCCAGCGCACGGCCGACTTTGGTGACTTCAGCCCCAATCCGCAGGCTGATGCCTTCGCGGGCAAGCGCATGCAGGACAACGGCCGCGGCTTCGGGCTCGATGCCGGCGAGCGGTGTCGCAGGCTCGATGACGGTGACTTTCGAGCCGAGCCGCCGAAACACTTGCGCCAGTTCCAGTCCGGCCGCTCCCGCTCCGATGACAATCAGGTGACGGGGAATTTCTTTCAGCGTGAATATGGTCGCCTCGGTCAGATACGGCGTGACGGCAAGACCGGGTATGTCCGGGATCGCCGGGGACGAACCGGTGGCGATTACGAAGCAGGAAGCTTTCACGACAAAGTCACCGGCTACGACGGTGCGTGGATCGGCAAAACGCGCTGACGCTTCGATCACAGTGACACCCAATCCGGCGAACCGTTCGCGCGTTGCGTTGGGCGCGAGTGCATCGACAGTCGTGCGGACCTGCGTCGTGACCACGGACGGGTCGATGCTCATACGGCCGGTCTTGATGCCGAAGCGCGCGTTGGCGCGCGCGGCCTGCGCACGCGCGGCGGCGGCGATGAGCGCCTGCGCCGGCACGCTGCCGCGGTAGAGGCTTTCGCGGCCAAGGCCGCCTTTTTCGATCAGCACCGGCTTCATGTCGAAGGCGGCCGCTGCCGCAGCAACCGCGAGTCCGGCAGGGCCGGCGCCGATCACGCAAAGCCTGGGTTTAAGTTCGTTGCTCGCTTGCGCCATCAGTCGGCCGAGCGCTTGGTTTTTGGCGAGTATGCCGACATGAATGCCGGCGAACGGACTTCACGACTGCCCATGGTACGAATTGTCTTGAATACAAAGAAGATGCGAAAGATATTTGGCGCCGGACACCAGTCCGGCTGACATATTCTATGCATCCGGACACGCCGGCAAGCTGGTGCAAAGCGCGGTGTTGGCGTCGCATTGACGAGTCGGAGGGGCTCCCGTATAAGCCGCGCCAATTGTACCTGGCGTGCAAAATTTTGCGTCAATCAGCAGCGCGCGCGGAGAAGAATCCCGTGAAACGAACCTATCAGCCGAGCAAATTGGTCCGTAAACGCCGGCACGGTTTTCGCACGCGCATGGCAACCAAGGGCGGCCGCAAGGTTCTCGCGGCGCGCCGCGCGCGCGGGCGCAAGCGGCTCAGTGCGTGATCGGGATGCCGGTTCGGTCGTCGTTGAGCGGCTAAAACGTCGGAATGATTTTCGGGCCGCGGCGAAGGGCATGCGCGCCTCCGGGCGCGCGTTCGTTTTGCAAGTGCTTCGACGCGCCGAAACGGGAGCCGCTCGCGTCGGCTTTACGGTATCGCGCCAGGTCGGCAATGCGGTGGAGCGTAACAGGGTGCGCCGGCGCTTGCGGGAAATGGTGCGCGTCTCGACTGCCGCCGGAGCCGGCCGGTTGTATCCCGGTCACGATTACGTACTAATCGGAAGACGGGCTGCGCTCGCGGCGCCGTTCGTTGAGATGGTGCAGGAACTTGATGCGGCGCTTACCCGTATTCACGCCCAAGATGCTAATGATCCTGCACGCCGCGGAGCTGGTGGCGGTCGCCGCGACGCCCTACATCAAACGAGGCCGGTGCCCCGGCGGCCCCGGCCGGGCCGTGGTGCATGATCGGCGAATGAGCGCTCAATGATCGAACACAAGAACACCATCCTGGCCATCGTCCTGTCGCTCATCGTCGTTATCGGCTGGCAATATTTCATCGGCTATCCGCAGATGGAAAAGCAGCGCCAGGAGCAGCTGCTCAAACAGCAAGAGCAAGCGCAGCTAAAGCCCGAACAACAGCCGGGCACGGCACAGACCCCAACTAGCCCCTCGACGCCCGCTCAGCAGTCCACCGCGCCAGTACTCCCGGGAGCTTCCGGTAACGCCGCCGCGCCGCTCGTTCACACCCGCGAAGCGGCGGTCGCGGCGTCCCCGCATATCGCGATCAGCACGCCTCGGCTGAACGGCAGCATCGATTTGAAGGGCGCGCGCATCGACAATCTCTCGCTCGAGCAATACCGGGAGACGATTGACCCCAATTCGCCGCCGATCGTGCTGTTCTCGCCGTCGGGATCGCCTGACGCCTACTACGCCGAATTCGGCTGGGTGCCGGCGTCGGGCGCGACGCAGAAGCTGCCGGGGCCCGATACGGTATGGACGCAGGACGGTAGCGGCGCGCTCGGCGTCGATCAGCCGGTGACGTTGTCCTACGACAACGGCGAAGGACTGATATTCCGCCGCATCATCGCGGTCGATGACCACTACCTGTTCATCATCAAAGACGAGGTGCAGAACAAAAGCGGCGCTCCGGTCACACTGTTTCCGTACGGGCTGATCTCGCGCCACGGCACGCCCAAGGTGCAGGGCTATTACATTCTGCACGAAGGTCTGATCGGCGTGATGGGCAGTCAGGGCGAGCAGGAAGAGACCTACAAAAAGATCGAAAGCAAAAAAAGCGAGACTTGGGAGGCTACCGATGCCTGGCTCGGCTTCACCGACAAATACTGGGCGGCGGCGCTGTTACCGGATACCGATGCCAAGGTGCACGCGCGTTTTTCCGCCGGCGAATCCGGCGGGCAGCCGACCTATCAGACCGACTATCTGCTCGATGCGGTGAGCGTGGCGCCGGGCGCGACCGTCAGCGCCGACGCGCGGCTGTTCGCGGGTGCCAAGGAAGTCTCCGTGGTTGGCGTTAACTTCCCGTTCGCGGGCGCCGGCGGCTACAATCAGGCACTTCACCTCAATCATTTCGATCTATTGATCGACTGGGGATGGTTCTACTTCATCACCAAGCCGATGTTTTTGGCG
>Ga0187772_10001737_pt1 | contig 10510 bp, 7 predicted proteins | sample 0116_SJ02_MP15_2_FD_133137 | JGI IMG/M metagenome (GOLD analysis project Ga0187772, IMG submission 133137) | Tropical peat soil microbial communities from peatlands in Department of Meta, Colombia - 0116_SJ02_MP15_20_MG | ecosystem: Environmental > Terrestrial > Soil > Wetlands > Peat | place... | reverse complement strand
GGCGTGGTTGGCTTCGGCCCGCAGCTTCTGCACCTGGACGGCAGCTGTCTCTCCGTGGAGGGGAGCATAACGTCCGGGAACTTCTTCGATGACCTCAAGCGTGTCGACGTCCATGGCCAGCTGGAGTACAGCAAACGCGGTAAAGAGGTAAGCGAATACCCCCGATCGGTCACGACCTCCGTACGCATCGTTGGAGACAGCTGTAGCGGGACGATGTCGAGTTCGCCTTCGTCAATTTTCCGAGGAAACTCATATTCCGTGAGGTTCGTGGTGGAATGGAAGGACGGAATGCAACTTCGACCCGCAATGCTGGCTCCGATCCCGGCGCGCTGCGTCGGGTACTCGAGCGCCACGGTTCCCGGCGGAGAGGCCACAATTCCTTCAATAACATGCCAAATGACGGTGAACAGCGACGGAATTCCGCTGGCCGATCATCTGATTGTGTCGATTTTCACTGCCGACGGAAGGCCCATCACTCGAATATCCGCGGCGCCCTGAGAGGCGAACTCCTGACGTACGTTCGCGCGAGGCCCACAAGCTCGATGGGACCATGACGGTTGCCTCCGTCCTCCAAAAGCCCCGTTGTGAACCATTACTCGTGGTGCCCTTTAGAGGGCATGTCCACACTGAGCACCGTTAGTTGATTTCCGGTCAGGTCGCCCGTGATCGTGACTGATGATTCAGCAGCGGCCCTAGCCAGTTCCTTTTCAAAACCCGAAAGAACGTAGTGCTTGGCGCCAACAACGAGCACGTAGGACGCGCCATGACTAACTCCCTCTTGAGTGCAAGCCCAGCGAGTTTGGCCCTTGCAAGCGCCCGGTTCGAAGCAGGTGGTGCAGCTGATCCATCCGGTCAGTGTGACCCGGTCCGAGGCCGGTGCTGCCGCGAGCGGCTTCTCGGCCAGAGAGCAGATTGCAGCAACAGCCAGAAGCAAGGAAATCGGCGAAAGCAGTTTCATGAACACGGTGTTCTCTCCGACAAGTCGCTCGGCCTCTGGCGGCTGGAGTTCGCGAGCCGCCTACCGAAGTGGCCGTAAGCGTCGAGTGTGTGATTCCTCTCGGAAAAATCTTAGGCGACGCAAATACGGATTTCGTAAATTATGGCTAAGCACTCTATAAATCATCGCTATGGCGATTCGCCTCTCTGCCTTATCGATGCGATCGATTGATTTTATGAACTTGACCCGCCGCCGCGATGCGGTAGTCTCCCTATGTGGTCGGTTGTTTCAGGGATATCTGACTCCTTGGAACTTGACACGATACGGGATATGTCCTCTAAATCTGTAGTTCCTTCACCGCTGTCTCCGGCTGGGCTGCGCCGCGTCCTGGCGTTTAGTGGCGGCGAACCGGAGTTCGATGCCGTCACAGAAATGGACCGATACGAAAGACCGGGACGGCTTGCAAGAGCCGTCGGCTCCTATGCCGCGGGACTTCTCGCGATCCTCGTCATTACCGCGTTCTATCGCCATCAGCCCTGGGCAAACGTCACGACAGTGGGTTTCACGTTCTTGCTTGCCATCCTCGTGGCTTCGGCGGTAAGCGGTTTCGGGACTTCCCTTCTGATGTCTGTCGCAGCAGCTCTGGTTTACGACTACTACTTCATACCGCCAGTAGGCGAATGGAATATCGCAGATCCTCAAAACTGGATCGCGCTGACAGCGTTCTTGATCACGTCCATGGTAGGCAGCACACTATCGGTTTCGGCTCGCCGCCGGACGCGACAGGCCCGCCGGCAAAGGCGCGAAGCCGAACAGCTTTACATTTTGAGCCAGCGACTGCTGAGTGCAGGCGATTCGCTTGCGCTGTGCAACGCGATCCCCACAGACATTGTCGACGCGTTTGAAGCTAAAGCCGCAGCCCTCTTTCTAGCGGACGGGCAGTCGATTTTCTTTTCGCCGAATGGCTCGCACGAAATCGAGGCGAGCCGTCTCAAGTCCACTCTTCTTCATAAAGAAGTGCAGGTGGATCCCGGGGAAAGGCTGTCGTTCGTTTCTCTACGGATGGGCGTCAGGGACATTGGAAGCATCGGAATTTCCGAGGCTGCCCTGTCACAAACGACGCTCGAGTCTCTCGGATCTTTGATCACGATCGCGATCGAGCGGGCCCGCGCGGTCGAACAGGTTGGGAAGATCGAGGCGCTGCGCGAAAACGAACGCCTGAAGTCGGCTTTGCTTGACGCCATCACGCATGAGTTCCGGACACCCCTCACGGCGATGAAACTCTCCGTCACTGGGATGCTATCTGATCTGCACTTTGACCGGGAGCAGAGTAAGGAACTGCTGGCGATGATCAACGAGGGCTGCGACCGTATCGATCAATTGGTCGCGGAAGTATCCGAGATGTCGCGCCTCGAATCGGGTGAAATCAAACTCGACTTCGGGCAACATACTGTCGCTGAACTGGTTGAAGCGGCCATGTCGGACTGCAAAGCCGCTGTGGACGAAAGGCCTATCGAACACGGTATCGCGAATCAGGACGTACCCGTCATGGCCGATTTGTTCTGGGCGACTAAGGTGCTTGTGCATCTCATACGGAACGCAAATCTGTATTCAGCGCCTGGCAAACCGATCGCAATACGAACGGAAACCAGAGATGGGTTCGTTGTATTCAGCGTTGCGGATCAGGGCCCGGGTATCGAACCCGGCGAGATAAGACGAATCTTCGAAAAGTTCTACCGGGGAAAAGAGCACCGCTGCCGCGTGCAGGGGACTGGAATGGGACTTCCCATCGCCAAAGCAATCACAGAGGCGCACGGCGGCACGATGACCGTCATGAGTAAACCGGGGGAAGGCTCGGTCTTTACGTTCAGCCTGCCGATCGACCGCACGTCACACAGACTCGATTAGTTCTCTTTCGCAGCTCTGCGCACCAACCTCAAGTTCCAAATGAAGTTCTCGAGCACTGGCCTGGCGCCTGGCCGGAATGCGCGAAATCGCGCGGCAAACGACGTTTTGCAAGGACGCCGGTATGGCCGGGTTGATCTCACGCGGCGGAATCGGATCGGCACTAAGGCGCAAATGAAGCGCGGCCTCTGGCGCTGCACTCGAGAAAGGCACTTCGCCGGTGAGCATCTCGTAAAGAATCAGCCCCAGCGAATAGATGTCGCTGCGGGCATCGGGGGAATTGCCCTTGATTTGCTCGGGAGAGGCGTAGTCGGGTGTCCCCATACTCTTCGGTCGAAACCAGGAAAACAATCCACGCTTGGGTTCATGGACGACGTCGATGTCGATCAATTTGATGCAGTCGTCGGCGCCTACAATGATGTTATCGGGCTTCAGGTCGAGATGCGCAATTCCGTGTTCGTGAACGTACTGAAGCACCTCGCAGACCTGCAGGGCGATTCGGACCGCACGCTCGATTGAAAGCCCGCCCTGGCTATCAAGAATTTGGCGAAGCAGCTGGCCGTCCACCCATTCCATGACGACGTAAGGACGGCTAGCGCCTCCATTCGGCAGCACTCGGACGATATTCCGGTGAAGGAGTTCGTGGCTGACATTCGCATTCGTGCCGAACCCGTTTGCCATCGGCGCATTGCCGGGTTGCCTGCCGTGCGGGATCTTGATGGCAACTTCATCGCCGGTTCGCGTATCGATCGCACGAAAAACAGAAGCCGTGCCACCCGTGCCGACAAGATCCCCAAGGCGGTAGTGATCCAGGGTGTCGCCAGGACGAAGGTGAGTTGTTGGCCGCAGACCCATACGCCAGCAACGCTAGCGCGAGGCGCATTCGGAACATGTCAAAGAGTCGTAAGTTTTCTATACGGGGTATGTTCGCACGCGACATGCAGTGCCGTATGCCGGATTAACAACGTGGTCGTGCTCGGAAGCCGTGCCACTCGATTACAGAGGCCGTCACTCGCTCCCGAGAATCGCGGTATCGCTTATCCGCATCAGCCGGCGTACGGCCCTTCGTGTTCCGGGAATTTTCCTTCACGAGCGCTTTTGACGAAACCTACGAATCTTCGTGCCAGCTCTTGCACCCGATGCGCCTGGCGATGCCGGATTGCGTCCGCGGGGATGAGTTCGCGCCCGATGCCCAACGCAGCCGCACCGGCGAGAATGTATTTTGAGGCAGTTTGCTGGTTCACACCGCCCGCCGCGATCAAAGCAATCTGAGGATACATCGTGTGAAGAGATCGAATGTAGGTCTCCCCGCCGATCTGCGCGCAGGGCACAACTTTGACGAAATCGCAGCCGCATTCCCACGCCGTGATGACTTCGGTGGGTGTCAGGGCTCCCGGAAATACGACGACTTCTTTCCTTGCGGCAAACTCGATGAGCTTCAGATGCAACCCGTCGCTGGTGAGAAACTGTGCTCCCGCATCCAAGCAGGCTTGCGCCATCTCCGCAGTCAACACGCTGCCTGCTCCCACAATCAGTTCTTGGTTTTGGCGCATCAAATGGGAGATTACGTTCGTCGCGCCGTCCAGGGTCATCGAGACTTCAATGACCGGGATACCACCTTCGTGAACCGCCCCAGCAGCGAATAACGCGTCGTCTTTTGAATTCACCCGAATCGCGGTGACGATGCCGGTTTCTCTGATCTTGTTTCGAACGTCTTCCCTTTTCATCTACCGCAACTCCTTTTTGGAAACTAGGACGGGTGGTTCGTCGTCACCACAACCGCCTGACCGGTCAAGGCGAGCTTGAGCAGGCTTCTGCGCATGCTTTCAAACAGCAGATGCGGTGCGGCATCAGCGCGATGAGAGCGAGTGTTTCCGCAGAGCCTCCAGCTGCCCGCGGGCGTCGCTCACAAATCGCCGGAAACGCTGCGCAAGCTCTCGAATGCGTTCCGACTGTTTGAGACGGAGCGCATCCTCCGGGATCAAGTCCGCGCCCACGCCGAGCGCCGATGCGCCCGCCGAAATGAACCGGTGAGCCGTTTGCTGGTTGACGCCCCCAGCAGCGATCAGCGGGATGTGCGCAAGGGCCTTCTTGATTATTCGGATATAGCTGTCGCCACCGACGGGTGCACACGGAAACACTTTGACGAAGTCAGGGCCGGCTTTCCATGCCGTAATAATTTCGGTCGGCGTGAGGGCAGCGGGCCACACGGCAATTCCTTCCCGGTTTGCGAACTCGACGATGCTCACGTCGAGTCCGTCGGTCGTGAGAAATTGCGCCCCGCTCGCGATGCACCGGCGGGCGGTCTCGACGTCGTATATGCTACCTGCACCGACAATCATGTCGGGCGTGTGCTTGACGAGATATCCGATCACGTCGGTTGCGCCCGGCACCGTCATCTCGATTTCGACGACCGGGATTCCCCCACTCGCAACGGCTTCGGCGGCAAAGCGAGCGACATGCTCGGATGAAACGCGAACGGCCGGGACGATTCCGATTTCTTCAATGCGTGCACGAACCTCAGCTTTGTTCAACAGCGGGCTCCTTTCGCGGATGACCCGCCCGCGATACAAGGTTCGGCCTACATCGTTCGCGGGACGCGCAAATCACGGCAGATTCCTGACGCCCACGGCTTCGCGCAGCTGCTCGAGCGCGGTCAAATACGACGCCAGCGCCTGGCGATAGGCAAGCTCCGTCACTCGATACGTTCGCTCCGCGTTAAGCCAGTCGAGCAGGCTAGCGCCACCATGCTGGTAGGCGAATTTTTCGATATCGCGAGCCCGTACTGCCGCGTCGACATAGCCCGAGCGGTACAGCACGACGATATGATCATTCTCCTTCAGACTGACATAGGCGTCGTGCACATCCGTCATCACCTGATCGGCCGTTCCTTTCTCGAGCTCTTGCGACTGCGTAATGGCATAGCGGGCTTGAGCGATATTGCCCTGGTTGCGGTTAAAGACGGGAAGCGGAACACTGATGTTCCACGTCGCGGCGTTAATGCCGTTCACGTGCGAGTAGTTGGCGGTGGCAGTCACATCCTGCTTGCCATCGGCCTTTTGCAACTCCCACTGGCTGGTTGAGGCCGTTACACCTTGCTGCGCGGCGCGAAGATCCGGACGGTTCTGTATGGCTTTCACTTGCAGGTCTTCGAGGTTGGCTTTGAGTGACTGGTAGTCGAACGGTCCAGCAACGTCGTAGTCGGCGGGGATGGAATCGTATCCGAGCATATTCCGCAAATCGTCAAGAGCCTGATCCTTGGCAAGTACGGCCTGCTCGTAGTCGGTCTGGTACTGCAGCAGCTGGAGCTTTATCGCCAGAAAATCACCTTCGCTCATGCCGCCGATTTGGTATTGGTATTCGCTGATGTCCACGGTTTGCTGAAAGCTTTTCACATCCAATGTGGCGAGCTCGAGCGTCGACTCCGCAAGTTGAACGTCGAAGAATTGCGAGGCCACATTAAACGTCAGAGTGCGCTCATTGTCTGTCACCAAAGAACGTGTTTGCGCCGTAACGTCCTGAGCTGCCTGCAGACGGTGCTGGCGCTTCTTGCCGCGCTCGAACAGATAACTCAAGCCCATGTCCGCTTCCGTGTTGTCGTGCAGGTATTGGCCGAGTGTGTAGCCTTGCGGATAGAGTCTTGAGTTTTGGCTCGTGGGTGAGCCGAGAGGCAAGTATTCCCAGTCGGTGAAGAATGTCGGATTCGGCCGCAGGTTTGCCTGCACTTCTTGAGCTTGGTCCTGCAAGATCGTTGTTTGAGCCGCCAACAACGCGTGGTTGTGTTTCAGAGCCAGTTGAATGGCATCGTCAAGCGTGATCTTTACGGGCCCCTGTGTCGAAGCGGCGGACTGTGCGCGAAGAATGGGCGCACGGATTGCCAAAATCAACGCAATAGCCAAGATCAAGCGGCCAGGGCCGAGCGAAATTGCTGTTCGGTGAATGCCGAAAAATCTGGGATTAAGTTTCAAAGGATTCCTCCGGTGCTGGCAGCTTGTCACCCTCCCGTGCGATCCAGACATACAGCGTCGGCAATAGGAAGATGCTCAACGCCAGATCAGAGATCAAGCCGCCTACAATGACAATCGCAAAAGGCCGCTGCGAATCCGAACCGATGGCGTGCGACATCGCAGCTGGTAACAATCCAAATGTTGCAACAAGCATGGTCATCATGATGGGACGAAGCCTAAGGATCGCTCCTTCGACCGCTGCATCGGCCGGTGTGTAGCCTCGCGCTCGCAACTGATTGATGTATTCGAGCATGATGACGCCCGTCTGAACCGAAACGCCGAATAGCGCCAAGAAGCCGACGCCCGAAGACACGCTGAAGAATGTGTGGGTGACAAGGAGAGCTAGCAAGCCTCCAACGCGAGCCATCGCCACGTTGGCGAGAATCAGGAGCGCCCATTTGAAGGAACGAAACATGGTGTAGAGAATGATGAAGATCAAAAAGACCGTCAGGGGCACGATGAGCAGCAGCCTGGCTTCGGCCCGCTTTTCGCTATCGTATTCTCCCGACCAATCGAGGTGATACCCATGCGGTAGCTGCACATTCTTGGCGATCTTGTCGATCGCTTCGCGGACCGTCGTGCCCAGATCGCGCCCGCGAACTTCGAAGCGGATGGCCACGTAACGGGAACCGTCTTCCCGGTAAATGTCGTACGCGTCATCGCGAACCTGGACTTTGGTCAACTGAGCCAGCGAGACGCGCTCTCCCGAAGGAGAGAGCAGTCGAATATTCTGGATAGCCTCCTTGGTATCACGATACGGTTTTTGATAGCGCACGACCACGTTGTAGACTGCCTCTCCTTGCAAGACCTGGCTGACAGGATTACCGCCGATGGCGGTCTGGACGGCATCTTGGATGTCGGCCACGTTGATGCCGAAGCGCGCAGCCGCCAGACGGTCAACGGTGAGATCGATATTCGGCTGGCCCGTATCGCGTTGAATTCCCAAGTCCTTGACTCCGTCAATTTTGGCCATAACATCTTTGATCTCTTCGCCCTTTTCCTCGAGAACGTCCAAGTCGGGACCGTAAAGCTTGGCGCACAGTCCGCCCTTTGTACCCGTAAGCGTTTCATCGACGTTGTCCTCGATGGGCTGCGAGAAGTTCCAGAAAGCCCCCGGGTGTTTCTCCAGCTCGCGATCCATCGCGGCGATCAGCTCCTCTTTATTCTGATGAAAGACGGGCCGCCATTGCTCCTTGGGCTTCAAGTCAACGAAATATTCCGTGTTGCCGAATCCTCCCGTGTCGGTCCCGTCATCGGGCGCTCCGGATTGCGAGACGACCTTCGTGACTTCGGGGAACGAGGCGAAGATGTAGCGGGATTGCTGGGCGAAGCGCGTGCCTTCCGTCTCGCCTATGCTGTTCGCCATCTCGCCACGCGCCCAAATGGCGCCTTCATCCAAATGAGGCAGGAACTCCGAGCCAATGATTCCGCTCTCGGCCAGGAAAAGAGCGACGGCCAAGGAAGCTACGCCGATGCCGACGATAATCACACGGTGTTCGACGGCCCAACGCAGCGCGTGGCGATAGCGGTCCGTGAGAAAAGTCATGACGGGGTTGTGCCATTCCTTCACTTGGCCGCGGAACACAAAGCTGGATAGAACCGGCGCTATCAGGATCGAAAACGTCATGGCGCCGAGTAGTGCGAAGGCGACGGTCCAGGCCATGGGCCGGAACAACCGCCCTTCCACGCGCTGGAGCGTGAAGATCGGCATGTAGGCGGTGATGATGATGGCGATGGCGTAGAAAACTGGCCGTTGGACCTCGTGGCAAGCCTCCTTGATAATCTCGCCAGGTGTTTTCGCGGATGCGGCACCGTTGTGCGCGCGGCTCAAGTGCCGAAAGATGTTCTCGACCATCACCACCGCGCCATCCACGACCATTCCGAAATCGAGCGCGCCCAATGAAATGAGATTTGCGGGGATATTGCTCAAGTTCAGAAAGATCGAGGCGAACAAAAGAGAAAACGGTATCGTGATTGCCACGATCAAGGCCGCGCGAACGTTGCCGAGGAAAAGAAGCAGGATGATCGTAACCAGGATCATCCCTTCACCGAGGTTGTGCAGCACCGTGTGCAACGTGTAATGAAGGAGATCGCTGCGGTCCAGCATCGTAACGACCTTCACGCCTTCGGGCAAAATCCTGGTGTTGAGCTCCTCCACCTTCTTGTGAATCCCTTCGAGCGTGGGGCCCTCTTCGGCCCCCTTGCGCATCAGCACGCCGCCCTGGATGACGTCGGGCTCGTCGACAATCACGCCGTCCGGACGATGATCGGCTCTGGCCATGCGCCCCAGCCGAATTCTCGGGCCCCATTCAACGACCGCGACGTCCTTTACGCGAACTGGAGCCCCATTCGAAGTCGTCAGCACGGTTTGCTCGATATCCTGCACACTGCGGTAAAGTCCGAGCGCGCGGACGTTCAGTTGCTGCAAGCCCTCTTCGACGAAGCTACCGCCGGCGTTCACGTTATTGATGGCTAGCTGGTTCTCTACCTGGCCGATGCCTAGACCGTAGGAAATGAGCTTATTCGGGTCGACGCGCACCTGATATTCGCGGGCGGTGCCGCCGAAGTCGCTCACGTCCACGACGTTCGGAACTTTCCTGAATTCCTTGTACAGAACCCAGTCTTCGATGCTCCTCAAATTCATCAGGTCATACGCCGGATTCGTGCTCCGGATCGTGTACCAATAGATCTGGCCGGTGGTGCTCCAGTCCGTGCCGATTTGAGGCTGCACGCCCGCCGGCACATTGACCTGCGTGAGCCTTTCGAGCACCTTCTGGCGGTTCCATTCATTGACGGACTGGTCGTCGAAGATCAACGTAACCAGAGAAAGACCAAAAATCGATTCCGATCGCACCGTCGTGAGATGTGGAATCCCAAACATCTGAATTTCGACGGGAACCGACACCTGCTGTTCCACTTCCTCGGCGGAACGCCCGAACCACTGACTGATAATTTGCACGTAGTTATCGGCGATGTCCGGATAGACCTCGACGGGCATGTTGTGAAACGACACCGCCCCCCAGCCGAGCAACAGCACGCCGATCGCCAGCACCACGTACCGATTATTGAGAGCGAAATCTACGAGCTTGCGAATCATGGTTTCTTCCTCGAGTCCTGGAGTCGGGCGTCACTCGTTGTCGATCGCATTTTGGAGATTGATCGCGTTTGTCACGATCTGCTGGCCCGGCTGCAACCCGGACTGAATCTCCTGCATCTTGCCCGGCAACTGTTCGCCACTGATGACCTCGATCCGCTTAAATTTCCCCTCCACAGGAATGAAGACCCAATCGCGGTCGTGCAGATGCACGATCGCCGACGCCGGGACAGCCGTGTAGGTCTGCTTCTCCTTGCTGAACAAAGTGGCTGTGGCGAACATGCCCACCCGCATCATCGTGCCTGGATTGGCGACTTCAATACGGACCTTCGCCGTACGGATATTCGGATCCAGAATCGAGCCAATGTTGCTGATCGTGCCCTTGAGAACCTTGTCCGGATAAGCGTTCAGCTTGATATCGGCCGGTTGCCCGACCCGCAGGTTGGCCATGTCGTTTTCATAGACGTCACAAATGATCCACACGGTGGTCAGGTCAGAAATGGTGAATGGGTTCGGGGTGGAGTAGGCCTGCACGAACGCCCCGTTCGTCACTTCTTGATCGGTGAT
>Ga0187772_10001736_pt1 | contig 10512 bp, 11 predicted proteins | sample 0116_SJ02_MP15_2_FD_133137 | JGI IMG/M metagenome (GOLD analysis project Ga0187772, IMG submission 133137) | Tropical peat soil microbial communities from peatlands in Department of Meta, Colombia - 0116_SJ02_MP15_20_MG | ecosystem: Environmental > Terrestrial > Soil > Wetlands > Peat | place... | reverse complement strand
TCGAGCGGCTGGCCCGACTCACGCAACCGACAACCTGTCTGCGACCCGATGCCGTCCGACGCTCGACCCGGCACCAGACCGGGGATCGCAGGTCTTTCTGGGACTAAATGGGCTATCATGGGATGGTATGGGCCGTCAACGCGTCGTCCCGGACCGGCTAGGGCCGCTGCACTGGCGTTCGATTAGCGAGGCGTAAGCTTAAGGAAAGGTTGAGGGCCGGCGGAGCCAATGTTCCGGCTGCCGCGCAAATCGGCTTGCCGGTGACAGATCCGGCCCTAAAGTAGCTGCATGTCCCGCCGCGTCGCTTTTGCTGCCGAGTCTGTCGTCGTCGCTGAAGTGAGGCCGTCGCCAAATCATGGCGAGCGCAAGGACGGCCGGCGGCCGGATATGATCCTGTTTCACTACACGGGCATGCCGGACACCGCCGAAGCGCTCGAGCGCCTTTGCACGCCGTCGAGCGAGGTGTCGGCGCATTACCTCGTCTGCGAGGACGGCCGCATCGTACAGATGGTGGAGGAAAGCCGCCGCGCCTGGCATGCGGGCGTCGCGTCGTGGGCCGGGGAAACCGACATCAATTCCCGCTCGATCGGCATCGAAATCGCCAATCCCGGCCATGATTACGGCTATCCCGATTTCCCCAAACGCCAGATCGCCGCGGTGACCGCGCTGTGCCGCAGCATCGCGACGCGTCACACCATCGCGCCGCCGCACGTCTTGGCCCATTCCGACGTCGCGCCGTCGCGCAAGCAGGATCCCGGCGAAAAATTCCCGTGGCGCACATTGTATGATTCCGGTGTCGGACACTGGGTGCAGCCGGCGCCAATCGGCAAGAACGGCGGAGTGCTCGGGCTCGGTGATCGGAAAGAGGCGGTCACGGCGCTCCAGGAGGCGCTGAGCCGATACGGTTACGGGGTCGCCGTTACCGGCACCTACGATTCCGTCACTTATGACGTCGTGACGGCCTTCCAGCGCCATTTCCGGCCGGAACGGATCGACGGCATCGCCGATGAGTCCACCCGCGCCACGCTGCGCGAGTTGCTTGCCCAGCGCGGCCGGGTCAGGAGCATCGCCGCGCGCGCCCGGGACTTCGGCCGCCTCGCCTCTTGACGGCAATCGCTGCCACCCCCATCCGTATACTGTCAGTCGGTCGGACGGCCGCTCCGGCAAAACCGAAAGGTCGCCGGGGAGGAAAGTCCGGGCTCCATGGACAAGCGGTGCCGGATAACGTCCGGCGGGCGCGAGCCTAGGGAAAGTGCCACAGAGAACAAACCGCCGCGGTGCGTTGCGTAAGCCGCGGTAAGGGTGAAAAGGTGCGGTAAGAGCGCACCGCGCCGGCGGCAACGCCGGCGGCATGGCAAACCCCACTGGGAGCAAGACCGAATAGGGGCGGCATGAAGCCTTGCGCGCAAGCGTAAGGCTTCAAGGTCGATGTCTAAACCCGCCGCCCGGGTAGGTTGCTGGAGACGCCGGGCAACCGGCGTCCAAGAGGAATGGCCGTCACGTATGCGGGCCCGGTTGTTCGCATGCCATCCAGAACCCGGCTTATAGACTGGCTGGCTTCCACCTCAGGGCGTCCGGCGGAATCCCGCCGGACGCCCACCAAGTTTTTGCGTCGGGCTGCGATTTTCTGAAAGAATAAACGTCGAAGTCGGCTCGGCTAAGACGATCATTCCTTTCTTGCGGCAAAACATTGCGTTGCTTAGAAATTCCTTCTACCTCAATAAAACATGCCTATGGACCCCTTGGCGCGGTTGCCAGCTTTTTTTGCCCTTGCGGGCAGGCGCTGCATGGTCGCCGGCAATGGCATTGCCGCTGCCTGGAAGGCCGAATTGCTCGCCGCCGCGGGCGCACATGTCGACCTGTTCGCGCCGGCACCGACGGAAAATCTCCGTGCCCTTGCCGCCGCGCCGCCGCGTGGCGGCGCGATCGCCTTGCATGAGCGCGCCTGGCAACCGGCCGACTGCGCCGGCGCCGCCATGGCGGTCGCCGAATGCGCCGACGACAATGAAGCCGCATGCTTCGCCGCGGCCGCACGCGCAGCCGGCGTGCCGGTCAATGTCATCGACCGGCCCGCATTTTGCGATTTTGCCTTCGGCGCGATCGTCAATCGCTCACCGCTGGTGATCGGAATTTCCACCGACGGCGCCGCGCCGGTCTTCGCCCAAGCGATCCGTGCCAGGGTCGAGACGCTCGTTCCGAGGGGCTTCGCGCGCTGGGCCGAGGCGGCGCGCAACTGGCGTCCGCGCGTGCACGCCTGCGCTTTGTCTTTCCGTGGCCGGCGGGGTTTTTGGGAGCGATTCGCCGATCGCGCCATCGCCGCTCCCGATGCGCCGCCGGAAGAAACCGATTTCGCGGCCTTGCTTACGCAAGATGAGACGGCGCAAGCCGGCTCCGTGGTGCTAATCAGTGCGGGACCCGGCGATCCGGAGCTTCTGACGCTGCGCGCCGTTCGTGCATTGCAATCGGCCGACGTCATTCTGTTCGATGACAAGGTGCCGCCGGCCATCCTCGCTTTCGCGCGCCGCGAGGCGAAAAAGATTCTGGTCGGGAAAACCGAGACCGCGATGACTGTGGCGCTTGCCAAAGCCGGATGCCGCGTCGTGCGGCTCAAAGCCGGCGCTGGTCAAGCGGGCGAAGAGATTGCCGCCTGCCGTGCCGCCGGGATCGCGGTCGAAGTCGTGCCCGACGTAACAGCGGTGCGGCCGGCACTTACCAAGCATGCCGATGCGGCCTTCGACACTCTTACAATCGCGAACAGGCAAACCGCGCAACACTGCTAGCCGCTTCACGCACCGCATTCGTGCCAATTTCCGGGATGTTCCGGCGCCGTTCCACCCTTCGAAAATCGCCGACCGCGCTGGCTCGGTCACGCATAAACAACAGGTTGCGAAACCCCACCTCAGCCGCCTATTTATGACTCACATGGATACCGTAACCGCACTATCCGCCGCGGGCGCTCAGGGGCCCGAATCCGTCCGCGCCGCCGGCTTGATCGAGGTGCGGCTGAGCGAGATCGAAACCGTCGCGCGCGATACCAACATCTATACGTTCGTGCGCGCGGACGGGGGCGCCCTGCCGCCTTACAAGCCGGGCGCGCATATCGACATTCATCTGCCAAATGGGCTCGTTCGGTAATTTTCGCTGCTCAATCCGGCCGCCAATCCGGATAAATATGTGGTCGGCATCAAACTCGACGCGGCCAGCCGCGGCGGCTCGCGTTACATCTTCGATCAGCTGCGCGTCGGGCACACCGTCAAGATCAGCGCGCCGCGCAACAATTTCCCGCTGGTCGATGACGCCGAGCATGTGGTTCTTTTTGCCGGCGGCATCGGCATTACGCCGATCTGGTGCATGGCGCAGCAGCTTGCCGCGCAGAACCGATCATACCAGCTCAACTACTCCTGCCGCTCGCGCGCCGATATGGCGTTTGTCGAGACGCTGGAAAAGCTGGGGCCGGAACGCGTCCATTTGCACTTCGACGACGAGGCTGGCGGCAAATTCCTTGACATCGCAGCCGCCATCGCCGCGGCGCCGCCGAATGCGCACTTTTATTGCTGCGGCCCCAATCCGATGCTCAAGGCATTCGAAACAGCAGCCGCGAGCCGCCCGCGGCCGCAGGTTCATGTCGAATATTTCACGCCGAAGGAAGAGGCAGCCGAAGGAACTTTGGGCGGCTTCTGGGTGGAGCTCGCTCGCTCCGGCGAGGAATACTACATCCCCGAGGGCAAGAAGATCCTCGAAGTTCTCTACGAGGCTGGCGTCGACGTCGACTATTCCTGCGAACTTGGCATCTGCGGCGAGTGCGTGACGCGCGTGATCTCGGGCATTCCCGTGCATCACGACTCGGTACTGAGCGAGGAAGAGCAGGCCGCCAACGAGAAAGTGATGATTTGCTGCTGCGGCAGCAAGAGCGAGCGCCTTGTCCTGGACATGTAGACATCACGTTGCTCTGCACCGGCAATTACGCTAAGTCGCAAGCAGCGGACGGTTGGAGAGGGCCATGGCCGATCACGGTGAACTCGAATATGCGAGCGCAACGGGCAACGATTATGCCGCGCACGAGCAGACCTATCGGAGTTTCGTAACGCTAGTGAAGAGCGTCCTCGCCGTCGTCGTCGTCATTGTCATCCTGATGGCGTTTTTCCTCGCCTGAGCGCAATCCCTGCGGAGTCAGTTCCGGTTTGCCCGGACGCTGGCCGGCTCCCGGCCAATGACGTGTCTTCGCCTCGGACCAGCGGCGTGCGTGGGCGGGTGTCGGAGGAAGCATGAAAGTCGCGGTTGCCGCCGAGATCGATGCAAATGAGCCGCGGGTCGCCGCCACGCCCGAGACCGTCAAGAAACTGATCGCCCTCGGCGCCGAGGTCACGGTCGAGCCTGGGGCCGGTGTCAAGTCCGGAATCCTCGACGGCGATTACGCGGCGGCCGGCGCAAGCGTGACCAAGGACGCCATGACCGGCGCCGACATTGTGCTCAAGGTGCGGCGACCGCTGGCGTCCGAACTGCCGCGTTTGAAGAAAGGCGCCATCGTCATCGCCATCATGGATCCGTACGGCCACGACGACGCGTTGCGCGCCATGGCCGATGCCGGGGTCATCGCTTTCGCGATGGAACTCCTGCCGCGCATTACCCGCGCGCAGGTGATGGACGTGCTCTCCAGCCAGGCCAATCTCGCCGGCTATCGCGCCGTCATTGATGCCGCCGCCGAATACGGCCGGGCGCTGCCGATGATGATGACCGCCGCCGGAACCGTGCCGGCCACCAAGGTCTTCGTCATGGGTGCTGGCGTCGCCGGTTTGCAGGCGATCGCCACTGCGCGCCGGCTCGGTGCGGTCGTCACCGCGACCGACGTGCGTCCGGCGGCGAAGGAGCAAGTTGAAAGCCTGGGCGCGAAGTTCGTCGCCGTCGAGGACGAGGAATTCAAGGCGGCGGAGACCGCCGGCGGCTATGCCAAGGAAATGTCGAAGGAGTATCAGGCGAAGCAGGCGGCTTTGGTGGCCGAGCACATCAAAAAACAGGACATCGTCATCACTACCGCGCTCATTCCCGGCCGGCCGGCGCCGCGGCTGATTTCCAGGGAGATGGTCGCCTCGATGCGCCCAGGCTCGGTAATCGTCGATCTCGCGGTCGAGCGTGGCGGCAACGTCGAGGGCGTCGAGGCGGACGCGGTCGCGAAGACCGGCGGCGTCAAGATCATCGGCTATAGCAACGTGCCGGGCCGGCTCGCCGCCTCGGCATCAAGTCTCTATGCCAAAAATCTCTACGCCTTCCTCGAAAGTCTGATCGACAAGAAAACCAAGGCCCTCGCCGTCAATTGGGACGACGATATCGTCAAGGCCACCGCGCTCACCCGCGATGGCGCGATCGTTCATCCGAACTTCAAGCCGAAGACGGCCGCTTAGCCCGGCCGCAGCGCAATGCAGGATATACCGCAATGGTAACGCTCTCGATCCTCAGTCAACTCGATCTCCTCGCAGTCGCGCATTCCGGCGTGGCGGCCGCGAGCGACGTCGTCGATCCGTTCGTGTTCCGGCTTTCGATCTTCGTGCTGGCGGTGTTTGTCGGTTACTACGTCGTCTGGTCGGTGACGCCGGCACTGCACACGCCGCTGATGTCGGTGACCAACGCAATCTCCTCGGTGATCGTGGTCGGCGCCCTGCTCGCGGTCGGCGTGGCGCTGGTGGCGAACGACGACGGTCCGATTTGGGCACGTGCCTTCGGCTTCGTCGCGCTCGCCTTCGCCTCAGTCAACATTTTCGGCGGCTTTCTTGTGACCCAGCGGATGCTTGCCATGTTCCAGCGGAAGCAGAAGTAACATGAGCGCCAATCTTGCCGCCGTCGCTTACCTCGTCGCCGGCGTCCTGTTCATCCTGGCGCTGCGCGGCCTTTCGCATCCCGACACCAGCCGGCAAGGCAATCTGTTCGGCATGATCGGCATGGCGATTGCGGTCGCCACCACGCTCGCCGCCCATCCACCCTCCGGCCTCGGCGCCTGGGGATTGGTGCTGCTCGCGGTCGCGCTCGGCGGCGGGACCGGCGCCGTGATCGCGCGGCGCGTGCCGATGACCTCCATGCCGGAATTAGTCGCCGCCTTCCATTCGCTGGTCGGCGTGGCTGCGGTGCTGGTCGCGGCCGGCGCGCTCTACGCGCCGGCCGCGTTCGATATCGGCACTGAGGGCGCGATCCACGGCCAAAGCCTGATCGAAATGTCACTCGGCGTTGCCATCGGCGCCATCACTTTCACCGGCTCGGTCATCGCCTTCCTGAAACTCTCCGGCCGCATGAGCGGCAAGCCGATCATTTTGCCGGCACGGCACGCCATCAACATCACGCTCGGGCTCGGCCTGGTCGCGCTGATCGTCTGGTTTTTCGAGGCGCAGCAGCACCTGACATTTTGGCTGATCGCGGCCGTGTCGTTCCTGCTCGGCGTGCTGATCATCGTGCCGATCGGCGGCGCCGACATGCCGGTTGTGATTTCCATGCTCAATTCCTACTCCGGCTGGGCCGCGGCGGGCATCGGCTTCACGCTCGGCAATTCGGCGCTGATCATCACCGGAGCGCTGGTCGGCTCTTCGGGTGCAATCCTGTCCTACATCATGTGCAAGGGCATGAACCGCTCGTTCATTTCTGTGATCCTCGGCGGCTTCGGCGGCGAAGTCGCCGGCCCGAGCGGCGCCGCCGAGCAACGCCCGGTCAAGCTCGGCTCGGCGGAAGACGCGGCTTATCTTTTGAAAAATTCTTCCAAGGTCATCATCGTTCCCGGCTACGGAATGGCGGTAGCGCAGGCGCAGCACGCGCTGCGCGAAATGGCCGGCAAGCTCAAGGCCGAAGGCGTCGAGGTCAAATACGCGATCCATCCGGTTGCCGGACGTATGCCCGGGCACATGAACGTGCTACTCGCCGAGGCCAACGTCCCCTATGACGAAGTTTTCGAGCTTGAAGACATCAATTCGGAATTCGCCCAGGCCGACGTCGCCTATGTGATCGGCGCCAACGACGTCACCAACCCCGCCGCCGAGGAAGATCCAAAATCGCCGATCTACGGCATGCCGGTGCTGCAAGTGTGGAAGGCGGGTACTGTCATGTTTAACAAGCGCTCGCTCGCCTCAGGCTATGCGGGCATCGACAATCCGCTGTTCTATCGCGACAACACCATGATGCTTCTCGGCGACGCCAAGAAAATGACGGAAGAGATCGGCAAAGCCGTCTGAAAGTAGCCGGCGATGGTTTCAGAAGACCGTCCGCCCAAGCCTCCCGCCCTACGCCGCTCCGCGCGCTGGTCGCCTGCGGCTGCGACGTCCTGGAAACCCAATCGTTTTGCGTTCCGCCTGATCGGCATCCCGGTGCTCGCCGTCGCCGGCGTGCTGCTTTATCGCGGGCTGCATGATTATTTCGTGCTGCCGGAATGCGATTCCACGCGCGCCACCAGTACGATTGCCGAGATTTTCAAGGAGCTCAAAATGCAGCCGCTGCGCTACGAGCCGATCAAGACCGTTTCAACCGGTAAGACTGAAGTGGTCTGCAATGCGCTGCTTCCGCTGGCCGAAGGCGGCAGCGTCAACGTTGATTATAGGTTCTTCTGGCAGGGCGGCACGGCGGAGATGCGCTATTCGATCTCGCGCCGGCCGGAACACGGCTCTTGAATTTTCAAGCTTCCGCGGGTGCAAGGTACGCGGCGAGGAAGGTCCTGACCGCGACCCGCACAACGCGCTCGATCTGCTCCAGACTCGGGGCGGGAGCGAAATTAAACACCATCGGCTTGAACAGCTTCGCCTGGAACGATTCCATTAGCTGCACGGCGGCAATTTCGACGTCCTCGATGACGAGAACACGGGCTGCGATTTGCGCGCTCAAATAGTCGGAGAGTTGCGTCATGCCGCGCTCCGGTCCGGTCTCGTAAAACTTGCGGCCCACTTCCGGCATGCGATCGGCGATGGCGATGACCGTACGGATGGCCGAAGCCTTCTCCGGCCGGCATAAAAATTTCACATAGGCGACGCCAAGGCGCACGAGCACGTCGCGCACATCGTGATTGTCGGGATCGAAATCAAAAATACCTTCCGCCTGGGCATCGCATTCCTGCTCGACGATCGACTCGAACAACTCTTCCTTGTGCTTGAAATAGACGTACAGCGTGCCCTTGGAGACGCCGGCGGCGCGCGCGATGTCGTTCATGCTGGCGGCATCAAAGCCATGCGCCAGAAAAACCGCGCGCGCCCCCTCGATGATCTGGCGCCGCTTGGCGCCCTCGTCATCGGCGGAGCTGACGGAAGCCCGCTCTAAAGTGGCTTGATCGCTCATTTGCGGCCTTTCCTCCATGCGGACGCCGTAAGCACCCGTAATTACTTCCAAATCCAAAAAACCATATATATTGACCGAACGGTTCGGTCAATATTGACTTTACAACCGTCCCCGGTTATTGAATGACCGAACGGTTCGGTCACTTACCCCCATCCCACGGAAGTTGAGCCATGTATCGCAACGGAGAAAAGGACCCATCCGCATTTCCGGTCGTTGCGAAGCCGCACCGGGAGGTTACGGATCACGGCGTGCCGCCGGCAAACGAAGCCACCCCGCTGGCCGCGCCCGCCCACGATGGCGCGAAAATCCGCAACGATGGACCGCGACGCTTGAGCGGTCGCAGGCTCGCCTTCGGAGCGCTGGGGGCAGTTGCGGTGATTGCCGCTGTCTGGTTCGGCCTCGATTGGCTGATCGTCGGCCGCTTCATGGTTTCAACCGACGACGCCTATGTGCAGGCCTACAACACGACGCTCGCCGCCAAGGTGTCCGGCTATCTTTTCAATGTCGCCGTTACCGACAATACGCGCGTGCATGCCGGCGACGTGATCGCGACCATCGATGATGGCGATTATCGGCTGGCGGTCGAATCCGCGCGCGCCAAGGTCGCCACCCAGGAAGCCACCATCGCTCGCATCGGCCACCAGATCGTGGCGCAGGAAGCCGCCGTCGAGCAGGCGAAGACCCAGCTCGTTTCCGCGCAAGCAGCCGCCACCCGCACCGAACTCGAACTCGAACGGCAGAACCTGCTAGTCGCCCGCGATGCTTCGAGCCGCCAGTTGCTCGAGCAGGCGCAAGCCAATCGCGATCAGGCTGTTGCCGCCGTCCATGGCGCGCAAGCCGCCATCGACTCGGCCGGTGCCAATGTCGACGTCCTCAAAGGTCAGCAGCAGGAAGCGTCCGGCACGCTCGATGAACTCAAGGCCTCGCTCGCCAAAGCCGAGCGCGATCTATCCTTCACCGTCATCCGAGCGCCGATCGACGGCGTGATCGGCAATCGCGCCATGCAAACCGGCGACTTCGTGCAGACCGGCCAGCGGCTGGCGAGCGTAGTGCCGCTCGACGACGTCTATATCAGCGCCAATTTCAAGGAAACGCAGCTCGCGCGGCTACGGCCCGGCCAGCCTGTCGCCATCGCCGTTGATGCGCTGCCGGAACATTCGATCCAAGGCGTGGTCGAGAGCTTCTCACCCGCTTCCGGCGCCGTGTTCTCGCTACTGCCGCCGGATAACGCGACCGGGAATTTCACCAAGATCGTGCAGCGGCTCCCGGTCCGTATCCGCGTGCCGGCCGTCATCGCCCATGAAGGCCTGCTGCGCCCCGGTTTGTCGGTCGTGGTCAGCGTCAACACCAAGCCGGGCGCGGCCGTCGCGGACATTGAAGCGCCGGCGCAACGCACCGCGGCGCGCTAAACGCTTACGCCGAGGGGCGGCGATGGCCAACGCAGCGACCGCAACCTTCCCTGGCCTGCCGCCGACCGCGCCCGCGGTCGAGCGCGTCGATCCGGTACGCATCGTTGCGTTCCTCGCGATGTGCTTCGGCATGTTCATGGCGTTCCTCGACATACAGGTCGTGTCGGCGTCGCTCGCCGAAATTCAGGCTGGGCTTGCGGCCTCCAGCGACGAGATCACTTGGGTGCAGACTTCCTATTTGATGGCGGAGGTGGTCGCCATTCCGCTGTCCGGCTTCCTATCGCGTGCGCTCGGCACCCGCATCATGTTCGCGGGCGCGGCGGCCGGCTTCACCGTCGCGAGCCTGATGTGCGGATTATCCTCCACGATGGGTCAAATGATCGTCTGGCGCGCGCTGCAAGGCTTTATCGGCGGCGGCATGGTGCCGACCGTGTTCGCATCCGCCTACATCATCTTTCCGCGCCGGTTACAGCCGGTGATCACGCCGATGATCGGGCTGGTGGCGACGCTCGCCCCGACCATCGGTCCGACCGTCGGCGGCTATCTGACCGACATGGTGTCGTGGCATTGGCTGTTCTTCATCAATATCGTTCCCGGCATCGTGGTGACGATCGCCGCGGCGACCATGATCGATTTCGACAAGCCGGATTTGCCGCTGTTCAAGCATTTCGATTTCGTCGGCCTGATTTTCATGGCGCTGTTTCTCGGTGCGCTTGAGTATGTGCTGGAAGACGGACCGCGTTACGACTGGTTCGAGGACTCCACCATCACCTTCGCCGCCGTGATTTCGGCAAGTTCGGCAGTG
>Ga0187772_10001735_pt1 | contig 10517 bp, 12 predicted proteins | sample 0116_SJ02_MP15_2_FD_133137 | JGI IMG/M metagenome (GOLD analysis project Ga0187772, IMG submission 133137) | Tropical peat soil microbial communities from peatlands in Department of Meta, Colombia - 0116_SJ02_MP15_20_MG | ecosystem: Environmental > Terrestrial > Soil > Wetlands > Peat | place... | reverse complement strand
TTCACGAGGCAATCCGTAAGGAGAAGAATCCGCAGCTTCTCAAGCTATCCTTGAAGGGGCTTTCCACCTCTGTGGAGAGGTTCGAGGATTCCCATCCTAAGCTCGTGGGGATTGTCAATTCGATCTGCAATACCTTATCGAACATTGGAATATGAAAGAGGCGACAGGGACAGCCGGAATTGAGAATTAGGAATCACTTCATCTAAAGCGGGTAAGACTTCAACCTGGGCGCCTACACCAAAGAAAGGAGGTGGGATCAAGGGTTTTCACAGGAACAGCCGTTTCGTTGAGCAAGCTGAAAAGAGCGGGGGTTAAGATGTAATATTTTTGATTCACTTTTTCGAGGGAGGCTGCTAAGACAGCCCTTCTTCGGGACAAGAAGGAAAGGAGGAAAGAGATGATTCCACAAATTAAGAAGATTCTATATGCCACCGATCTCAGTAAAAACTCTTCTTATGCATTCCTATTTGCAACCGATATGGCAAGAAGACATGCTGCAAAAATTATCATCCTACATGCCATTGAACCCGTTCCTCCTTATGCTGAAGCTTATTCGGGCGTCACGGTCCAGATGGAACGGAAACAGCAGGAGGAGACCGTTGAAGAGCTCAAAAAACACCTACAGGGATTTTGTAAAAAAGCAGAGGCTCAAATTGGATCTCCATGCGTTGAACTCGTATCCAAAATTCTCGTTCCTCGTGGCCATCCCCCGGAAGAAATCTTGAATGCTGCGGATGAAGAAGGTTGCGATGTGATCGTCCTTGGAACCCACGGAAAGGGATTTTTGACCCATACCTTTCTTGGGAGTGTCTCGAATGCGGTATTGCATCGAACTCGAAAGCCAGTTTTTATCATACCTTTGCCATCTGAAAAAACCACTTTTGATTTGGATAGCGTTTGATACCTCATTCACATGTTAAATATCAAAGGCGGGTATTCAAACTTTCTCCTCTTCCCTCCTTCAATCAAGAATTGACATGCTATCTTAGAAGGCGTCTTAAATTCTGGGTATTGATCGAACAACCCTTTATAAAATATTACAGAAAGAGGATGTGTAGATTTTTACCACACTCTCCAGCACCTGTGTCGAATCCTACAACACACCCCTCCTCATAAAATTTCTATTATAATACTTTATCTTGTAAATTCAGATAGTTAAAAATACTGTCTTATATTTTTATTTGGCACCGATTTTGCTATTATATAATTAAGCCTAACGAGAAGGGAGGTGAATTGAATGAAAAAGACGATTCTATTAGTGGTCATGCTTACTTTGGCAGCTTTTGTCTCTGGAGCCGTTGCAGCAGCTCCTCCGACAGCAGCAACGACTGCTCCTGCCCCAGCAGCACCCGCCACGCCCGTCAAGATAGTAAAGTTCTGGGGAGCGATTAAGAGTGTGGATGAAATGGCGAAGAGCATCGTCGTTGTTAAGGGGAAGGTTGAGAAATCCTTCATGGTCACCGGTGATACAAAGATTATGAAGGGCAAAGAGGCTCTCAAATTTGAGGATCTGAAGGCAGGAATGCATATCGACGTCCATTACAAGACGGAGATGGACAAGATGGTCGCTGTTGCGATCCACGTGTCCGTCCCAAAGGCTGCTCCGAAGGCTGCCCCGAAGGCTGCAACAACGGGACAGTAATCCAAATAGCAACTGAGAAATCCTTATCAAAGAGGCACACTCAAATGGTGTGCCTCTTTGATTTAACAGTAAACCTTTCTAATAGCATTCTAATATATCCGAGTCACTCTTCCAGTAAAAAAGTTATTTGATTCTTTTTAAGCGGCTATCTATAATTCGGAGGAGTGAGACGGACTTAGTAATCCTGAGTAAGAAGGAGGTGATGGGAAGATGAAAAGAGTAATATCGGCTGCCCTGTCGTTGCTTTTGATCGGTCTATTTGTTTCAGCCCTGGTAGGATGTGGGGCAGACATCAAGGAAGAGAATGAGAGACTGAAAGCCGAAAACACCAGCCTCAAATCGGGTAACGATAATTTAAAGGTCGAAATACAAAAATTGAAGGAAGATATCCAGAAGGCCGCTGAAAAGGATGCGACCATTGCTTCTCTGACTGCCGAGAACGAGACATTGAAAAACCAGGTGGAAGACCTAAAGGCCCAGATGGCGAAAAAGAAAAAGAAGAAGTAGTCACATAACGATGAAATCATAAAAAGGGAAGACTCCGTCAGAAGGGTTTTCCCTTTTTTGGTTCATTCTCTCTCCCTATCCTCTTTAGGAGCTTCCTCTTCTTTCTTAATAACCCCACTACCTCCGCATCTTGAGCAGACCTTAACCGAGCTTACGCATTGAAGGGTTCCCCATGTAGAAGCTCCGAGTATTCCTTCCTGTACTCTTGTTTTTGAAGTTTTCCTGATGAATACCACATTTCAAACGCAAATCTTCAATTTGGATCTGAAATCGAAGCCTGTTTGAAAGAGTCCAACTTTTCCACTTGACTACTTTGAGGGTTTTAAGTAATCCTTTTAAAAAAGGAGGCGCCGAGATGCCTAGCATAGCTGCCAACGGGATCCAAATTGAGTACGAAACCTTCGGCAATTCATCCAGCCGACCGCTTCTCCTGATCATCGGCCTAGGGGCACAAATGATACATTGGGATGCCGATCTCTGCAAAGATCTCGCTGCCCGCGGCCACTATGTCATCCGCTTTGATAATCGGGATGTCGGCCTCTCCACAAAATTCGCAGAAACCGGTATACCCGATCTTCCTGAAATATTCGGGAAGCTCCTTCGGGGTGAGAAAGTCAAGCCACCGTACACTTTGGATGACATGGCCGATGATGCTGTAGCCCTGCTTGACGGTCTTAACATCCCAAAGGCTCACGTCTGTGGCATGTCGATGGGAGGGATGATTGCCCAGACGATCGCCGTCCGGCGTCCGGAGCGCGTCTTGAGCTTGATCTCCATTTACTCGACAACGGGGAATCCAAAGCTTCCGCAGGCCAAGCCGGAAATTATCAATCTTCTGATTACCCCTCCCCCGATTGAGCGGCAGGCGTTCATTGAGCACATGCTTGTAGTATTCAAAACCATTTCTGGACCGGGCTTCCCGCCGGATGAAGCGTGGACCCGCAAGATCATTGGGGAGGGCTACGACCGCTCGTTTTATCCTGAGGGCATGGCGCGGCAATTCGTGGCCATTCTCAGTCAACGCAACCGAGCACCCGCGCTTTCTTCCGTCAAGGTCCCAGCCTTGGTCATTCATGGAACGAGTGACCCTCTTGTCCCTATGGAAGGCGGCAAGGATACAGCCAGGGCAATCCCTAGAGCTGAACTGATGTTAATAGAAGGAATGGGGCATGATCTTCCCCATGGCGGCGCGTGGCCGAGGATCGTGGAGGCGATAGACAAACATACACAAAAAGCTAGAGGGTAATGAGAAGAGGTTATTTATTATAGTGGCAAGAGGGGAACATACTCAAATACTTCAATTGAGATCCGCAAAGGTGGTCAATTTCGAGGGGCGTTAAGGATATGCTGGAGCGTCAACAAAGTCTTTTTTCACTGACCCCAGATGGTATTATCATTTTCAATCGAAAATCTTCAATCTTTGGCATTCGTAATCTCGAAACTTTCTAGGTGCAAGCGATAACCCAGTTTCCTACCTCCTTCTTCCTGAAATCGAGTTTTTCACTTTCTACCATTCTATGCAACATTTCAATCACAAATCAGCAAGAGGGCTGAGTTTAACGACGAAATTCTTCCTTGACAGTCAATGTATTGAAGAGTACTCTTTAAAGCATCTTTCCATCCTTACCCTAATTGACCTCACAACTTAATCTCTAATCTTGTGGAATCGAACATGACAAAGATCGATATCGTTGACAAAATCTATGAGAAGGTGGGCTTCCCGAAAAGTGAAGTGGCCAAGATTGTGGACACCATCTTCGATATGATCAAAGAAACCTTTCAACGTGAGGATAAACTCGTGGTCTCAGGGTTTTGGAATTTCGTCATCCGTAATAAGAAGCCCAGACGAGGCCGTAACCCCCAGACGGGAGATACTCTTGAGATCACTTCAAGGAGAATCTTGACGTTTAAACCAAGCCCAGTGCTGAGGGCCAGTCTCAATCATCCGGGAAATCAATGACGCCTTTCACCCGAAAATACCCTCAAGGATTTCAAAGCAGGGTGTAGTGGGTGTACTTCGCAATCCTTTTTCTTATGGGCAGATAGGACAAATGAAATACCTGACAGACATCATGAAACCGGAAGATTGGGGGCAAGTTCGATCCATCTACCTCGAAGGCATCGGCACGGGCAATGCTACCTTTGAAGCGGATGCTCCCGATTGGGACAAATGGGATTTCGCTCATCTAAGGGAACACCGGTTAGTGGTGAGAGAAGGCGATAGAATTCTGGGACGGGCCGCACTCAGCCCCGTTTCCACCCGCTGCGTCTACTCGGGTGTAGCGGAACTCAGTCTCTACGTGGCAGTCGGGCACAGAGGTAAAGGCATAGGGTCAGCCCTGCTTCAGGCAGTCATCAACTCAACGGAAAAGACAGGGCTATGGACACTGCAAGGAGGCATCTTTCCAGAGAATACGGCAAGCCTCCGGCTCGTCAGAAAGCACGGGTTCAAGGAAATCGGAAGACGTGAGAAGATAGGCAAGATGACATATGGTGATCTTGCCGGAACTTGGCGAGACGTTATTCTGGTGGAACGGCGAAGCACCGCGACAGGCATAGATTGAAATCATCAACCCAACGTAAACCACTCTTCACTGTTTGAAAGCTCCGGGGATTCCTTCCTTGTAATTGTGTTCTTCAATTTTTGCCCCTCCATACAACATTTGAAACTAAAATACTCAAGAGGGTTGAGTTTCAAGAATATTTTCCCCATTCTCCCCTTGACGGTTTAATCGTTTAGGAGTAACTTCGACCTGAAAGGAAAAGTAGAGAAAGGAGAAAGAAATGAGATATATCATGAAAAACCCTTCTATTCTCTTTGTACTGGTTGCTGTGCTGGTGTGCGTTTCTCTTACCGCGGGCTGTGCGAGTTCCGGCAAGCTAAGTCAGCCCGCTGCGGTGCCTGAGATTCGTCCGGGCCGCCTGGCTGGCTATCTCCCGCCCAATGAGGTCCCCAATAGCCTTGCTCTGATTCCCCCTCCTCCTCCCAGAGGCTCGGCTGCTCTGGCATACGACGAGGAGGTCAGCCGAAAGGGCCTCGCTCTCAGTGGAACGCCGCGCTGGACGCTGGCGACTGAAGATGCCAACCTGAAGTTTCCCCAGGCGGCCGGTACCTTCTCCTGTGTATTGAACGCCCCAATCACGGAACAGGACACGCCGCATCTCTACATGCTGCTCCGTCGAACTCTTTCTGACGCTCTTCTTTCCACCAATTCAGCCAAGGATCATTACAGTCGTACTCGTCCGTTCGCCGTGAACAAGGAACCCACCTGCACACCGAATGATGAAAAATTCTTGATGACAAATGGCTCGTATCCTTCCGGGCATACCGCTATCGGCTGGGCCTGGGCACTCATCCTGAGTGAGATTTCTCCTGAGCAAACTGATGCGATCCTGGCACGGGGCCGAGCTTTCGGAGAGAGCCGTGTGATATGCAACGCACATTGGCAGAGCGATGTGAATGAGGGGCTTTTCATGGGAGCAAGCGCTGTCGCTCGACTGCACGCCGATGCGACATTTCGGGGTGATCTGGAGGCCGCCAAGGCCGAACTTGCGGCCGTTCGAGCCAAAGGGCTCAAACCTCTGCGCGATTGCACTGCGGAAGCGGGGGCAATGGCTAAATAATGGCTACTGGCGCTCGTTTGAAAATGAAATCCGTTAAGTCTTTAGCAATGCTCTTACTTAACGTCTGTCGAGTCAAATTTCGTTCAGCACAAATTTAACGTCTTGTTAAGGCTTAAATCAATGAGGAAAGGGTTACGATATCTTGTGGTCGATTTTTCTTGACAGACTATTCCTCTTCTTGTAAATTTAACTCGCTTGAAAGCAAGTTCTTATCACTTCACATCACTGGAAAGCAGGCCAAAATCGGAGAGAATCGGTATAATTCTTTTTCCCTTCATGTTTGAAGGCGCTTGCCATATTGCCTTCCCTTTCAATTAGCCGGCAACGGAGGCCCTCCTTTGTTTAAGCTGACCCTTATCCCAAAAGAGAAAAAATTCTTTGCCCTTTTTGAGCAGGGTGCCCAGAACGCGGTTAAGATAGCTCACCAGCTAAAAGATATGGTGTATGTGTGGGAAAATGTCAAAGAAAGGGTGGGGGTTATTAATGACCTGGAGCACCAGGGAGATGCAATTACTCATCAAATTTTTGAACAATTACATCGCTCCATGATTACTCCATTCGATCGGGAAGATATTGCTCTGTTGGCTCATTCCCTCGACGATGTAATTGATTTTATCCATGCCGCAGCACAAGCGATGCTGTTCTACAAAGTGGAGCGCCCCACTCATAGGGCTAAGGAGCTGGCGGATATCGTGGTACAGGCAGTGGTTGAAGTCGAAGGCGCGGTCTCCGAGATCCGCGACCGTATCGGACGGAAAAAACTTATTAACCGGTGTGTAGAGATCAATCGATTGGAGAACATTGGGGACAGCGTGTTTCTCTCGGCGATGGCTGAGCTATTTGATGACTCGGCAGATTTTGCCAACCTGATCAAGTGGCGCGAAATCTACAGGCATATGGAGAGTGTCATCGACAGGTGTGAGGATATCGCCAACATACTGGAAGGCGTGGCGATAAAATATGCTTGAACGGAGGCGAACTTCGATACCACCCGTCATGCGACAGCCACGATTATCTACATCCATGTCCCTTTCTTTAAGGATTATATGAGCTTAACATTCATTGTTTTTATCATCTTTGTCGCTTTGGCTTTTGATTATACAAACGGGATGCATGATGCTGCAAATTCTATTTCAACGATTGTCTCTACCCGAGTTTTATCACCCAGACAGGCTGTTGTCTGGGCAGCGGTTTTTAATTTTGTAGCGTTTCTTATATTTAGTACGACAGTGGCCGAAACCATCGGCCATGGAATGATTGATATTAAGACAGTTACTCCAACAGTGGTTCTTGCGGGGCTTGGAGGCGCAATTTTTTGGAATTTAATTACTTGGTATTTTGGGTTGCCAAGTAGCTCTTCCCATGCACTCATTGGTGGATATGCTGGAGCAGCCATTGTAAAGAGCGGCTTGGGAGTGATTATTGTCAGTGGTTGGTATAAGACATTGATTTTTATTGCCTTGGCGCCGACGATTGGTTTATGTTTAGGCTTCTTTTTAAAGATCATAGCGATGTGGATTATTTATAAGGGAAAACCGGTGGTCGTGAATAAATGGTCGAGGATCTTACAGCTTTTTTCTGCAGGACTCTATAGTTTGGGCCACGGAGGCAATGACGCGCAAAAAACGATGGGTATCATTGCCAGTCTTCTTTTTGCCGGAGGCTTAATCAACGAGTTTAGGGTACCTCTTTGGGTTGTTTTGAGCGCACATGCTGCGATCGGTTTGGGCACCTTGAGCGGCGGCTGGCGGATTGTTAGAACTATGGGCCAAAAGATTACAAAATTGGAGCCGATTGATGGTGTCTGTGCCGAGACATCCGCCGCTTTTAGTATTTTCTTAGCCACGCATCTGGGTGTTCCGGTGAGCACAACCCATGTGATCACGGGCGGGATATCAGGCGTAGGATCTGCAAATCGCTTTACCGCTGTGCGCTGGGGTGTCACGGTTCGTATTGTCTGGGCCTGGATATTTACTATTCCGGCAGCCGCTTTCTTGGCAGGCTTCATTTATTCTTTGTTTAGGATGATCGGTCTGAAATGATAGAAAGGGGAATTTTCTAACGGCCTTTTGAATTGAAACGTAAGTCGTCTGGATTAAGCAAGGAGGCTAGAGGACCATGGAAACGAGAACTGCTTTTCACAAACATTTGCAGGAACTCGAGGAAGACATTCTGACAATGGGAGGCATGGTGGTGAAAGCGATTGACCGTGCAATTGGAGCTCTGAAGGAAAGGGATATGGCTCTGGCACACCAAATCATTGCTGATGATTCCCAGATCAATAAGCAACGGTTTGCCATCGAGGACAAGTGCATTGGACTCATTGCTACCCAGCAGCCGATGGCGAGCGACCTGCGCATCATCGTGGCCGTCCTGACCATCGCTATAGAGCTGGAACGAATCGGCGACTACGCCGAAGGAATTGCAAAGATCGTCGTTATGATTGGCGACGAGCCTTCCCTGAAACCGTTGATTGATATCCCGCGGATGGGGGAGATCACTGCCGACATGATCAATAAAAGCCTTGAGTCGTTTGTCAAACGTGATGTGGATATGGCGATGAGGGTTGTCAGTCTGGACAGTGTTGTGGACGGCCTTTATGACCAGGTCTTTCGGGAACTCCTCACCTTTATGATGGTTGATCCAAAGACAACCAACCGGGCCACCCATCTCATCTGGGTTGCCCACAACCTCGAGCGCGCCGCTGACCGGGCCACGAATATTTGCGAGCGCGTTGTGTTCACTGTTACCGGAAAGATGGAGGAGATCGGTGCTTCCAGGTACTAATTGATCATCAGTGGGGAACCCTTCAGTTCAAATTATTATGACGGAAACTCGTTTTCAAAAGGAATTAGAAGAATTGAAAGAGAATCTCCTTATGATGGCGGCGATGGTGGAAGAGGCCATCCGTGATTCCGTCCAATCTCTGGTCAAGAGGGATTCGAAACTTGCCCAGAAGACGTTTGAGTTTGAAGATCGAATTAACACAACGGAGATTGCCATCGATGAGATGTGCTTGAAGCTTCTTGCCCTTAGACAACCCATGGCAGTGGACCTCCGCTTCATCACCTCTGCGATGAAAATCATCACCGATCTTGAAAGAATGGGGGATGAGGCAGTAAATATTGCCGAGCGTGCCATCTCATTAAACCAGGAACCTCAGCTCAAACCCTATATCGATATCCCCCGGATGGCTGAGATTGCCCAATCAATGGTCAAGGATGTCTTAGATGCCTTTGTGAGCCGAGACCCCAAACTGGGGCGTTCTGTCTGCGAAAGAGATGATCTGGTCGACGGGTTAAATGAACAGGTGGTACGAGAACTCCTCACGTATATGGTGTCCGATCCAAAGACCATTAATCGAGCCGTCCATTTGATGATCGTTGCACGATGCCTGGAGAGAATTGCCGACCATGCTACGAACATCGCTGAAGATGTCATCTTTATGGTAGACGCTCGGGTTATCAAACACCATGCCGATGCTGAGGGAGAGGGTGAAGCGAGAAATATCTCATGAACAACGCAGAGGTTCTATTTTTTGTAAAGGTAATTCTGCCCGCAGTCAGATGGTTTAAGTTTTTCTCAAAGAGCATGGTGGGGATCGGTACGACGCTCGCAGCGCTGGATCCGAACCAGAGGGCAATATTCCGTAAGGGGGCCTGACTCCGATGGTTACGGTTTAGGCTATAAATGTGCTGTTTTCAGATCATGCAATATGTTTGGATTTGATTTCCATATAATCCCACAGGATAGATGATTTCACGCGTAATCCGTAACTCAAGATGTCATCGTTGACCAACGATTAGTAGGTGCTATCGCCAACTGGGTTTCTTCTCTTTCTTTCTGTGATCGTGATTTTAGGGTCTCCCGGAAATTCAAAGTTTCAAATCGATATCGTTAGACTCTTTTTCCATCCAACACTCCAATTTCTACCGCATGCCGCCACAAGATACACCCTTTTTTCTCATAAAATACGGTCCTTCCCTTATTCCATTCCTAAATCAATCTTTATATAGTGGCTAAGGAATGCCCATCATAATTTAACAAGCGATCCCGCGATTTCGGAGAAGACGAAAGGCGTACATGGGACGGTGAAGGCATGCTTTTGGCAATTTCTCTCCCGGTAGGAGCGGCAATTACACTACATCCCGCTATGGTTCAAGGATTCTCATGCACAGGGAAAGGAGGTGATAAAAGTACTCTTCGGGGGTCAGGATTGAAGAATGTCAAGCGGGTCGTTTTTTTTCGCAGGCACTGACTAAATAACAAAAGGAGGATCTTCCATGAAAAAGATTTTTGTGTCAACCACGATAGTTATTTCCACGATAGTCCTGATGCTTTCCATCGGGGTTATTATCTCACGAGCCCAAGAAAAAATGATGGACAAGGATATGATGATGAAGCAGGGCAACATGATGAAGGAAGGCATGATGGATAAGGACACCATGATGAAAGAGGGCGACACGATGATGAAAGAAGGCCATATGATGATGGACGAAGGGAAAAAGATGAACAATGAAATGATGATGAAAAATGGAAAAATGATGGCAGGGGACGGGAAGATGATGAAGGAAGGTAAAATGGATAAGAACACGATGATGAAAAAGGGGGAAATGGTAATGAAAAACGGCAAGATGATGATGGATAAGGGCAAGAAAATGAAAGAGGGCATGATGAAATAGATTGTCCACGGCGAGAGCGAATTACACCTGTGGAAGAGAAATACTCAAAGCTTAGCGTATCG